>Ga0209108_10000443_pt1 | contig 23070 bp, 13 predicted proteins | sample Rifsed10ft1_FD_184003 | JGI IMG/M metagenome (GOLD analysis project Ga0209108, IMG submission 184003) | Soil microbial communities from Rifle, Colorado, USA - sediment 10ft 1 (version 2) | ecosystem: Environmental > Terrestrial > Deep subsurface > Rock core/Sediment | place: Rifle, Colorado...
CGGGTTCCTGTACTACGTCATGCCCTTCATCCAGGGCGAGACGCTGCGCGACAGGCTGAACCGCGAGACCCAGCTCGGCGTGGACGAGGCGGTGAAGATCGCGACCGACGTGGCCGATGCACTGCACTATGCCCATACCCAAGGCGTGATCCACCGGGATATCAAGCCGGAGAACATCCTGCTCGCCAACGGCCGGCCGATGGTGGCGGACTTCGGGATTGCGCTGGCGGTCAGCGCCGCCGCCGGCGGGCGGATGACCGAGACGGGGCTCTCGTTAGGGACGCCGCACTACATGTCGCCGGAGCAGGCGACGGCCGAGAGGGAGATCACGGCCCGGTCGGACGTCTACTCCCTGGCCAGCGTGCTGTACGAGATGCTCGCCGGCCAACCGCCGCACCTCGGCGGCTCGGCACAGCAGATCATCATGAAGATCATCGCCGAGCCCGTGGATGCGGTGACGCGCTACCGCAAGACGGTGCCGCCTAACGTTGTTGCGGCCCTGGCGAAAGCGCTGGAGAAGTTGCCCGCCGATCGCTTCACGAGCGCGCAGGCCTTCGGGGAGGCGCTGGCGAACTCCTCGTTCACGCTTGGGGCGACGCCTGGCCTGGCGTTCGCCCCCCACGGGGCGAGATGGAAGCAGCGCGCCGCGGTTCCGCTCGGCGTCGCGGCGATCCTGTTGCTCGTCGCGGCAGTCTGGCCGTGGACTCGGCGTGAGGCGCCGGCGCCCGTCACGCGACTCGATCTCGCGTTGGGCGCGGCGACTCCCCTGCCCAGCAGTGACGTCGTCATCTCTCCCGACGGTTCAATGCTCGCGTTTGTTGGCATCGTGGGGACCGAGTCGCCGGTCATTTATCTTCGCCGCCTGGACGGCGATCCTGACTTTCGGAAGGTTCCCGGCACGGAAGGGGCGAACGCGTCGCCGACGTTCTCGCCCGACAATCAATCGATCGCGTTCCGCCGGGGGCAAGCCGGCGAGGGCGGGCTGCTGACGGTGGATCTGTCGGGTGGCGGCGCGACAACCATCGTCCGAACGGTTGGGATCGCGTCTTACCTGCACTGGGGCACGCAGGACCAAATCGTTTACTCGGGCGGTCCGGCAGGACTCTTTCGTGTCGCGGCCGAGGGCGGGACGCCGGAGTTCCTCTCGAAGACCGCGGGAGCAGCGCGCTATTCGTTCCTGCTCCCGGACGGCTCCGGCGTGCTGTTCAGCACCGACAACGGGGTGTCTGTCCTCGACTTCAAGACCGATTCCGCCACCGTATTGGTCGCGAATGCGGTGCATCCAACCTACGTAGAGACGGGGCACCTGCTTTACATCGCCGAAAGCGGGGGGTTGTTTGCCCGTCCGTTTGACCTGCGCACTCATCGGCTCACCGGGGCGCCGGTACGAGTGCTCGACCACGTGGCCGCGGCAACTGGGCAGCGTGGCTACGCCGTCTCGAGGAACGGAGTGCTGGTCTATCGCGAAGGTGCCAGCAACCTCGCGAGCGGGGCCACCGTTCCCAATCGCCTCGCGATCATGGATTTCGCGGGAAAGGCCGAGCCCTTACCGCTTCCCTCGTCCCGCAGCGAGGCGCCGCGGTTCTCGCCGAACGGCCGGACGATCGCCTATGAGCACTGGACCAATCGGCCCGGAAACGAATCAGACATCCACACGTTTGATCTGATCACCGGAACCGATATGCGGGTCACCTTTGCCGGCGACAACGACGACCCCATCTGGGCACCCGACGGCAAGCAGATCGTCTTCTCCAAGCTGGTCGACGGAAGCGGTGAAGATCTCTTCGTCAAACCCGCCGACAATAGTGGCACTGAGCGGTCGTTGCTTGCGCTGCCCGGGGACCAGTCCCCGGTCACCTTTCTGGAGGACGGCACGATCCTCTTCATGTCCCGCGCGACAGCGACCGTGCAGTACGACATCTACAGCTATTCGCAGAAGGGCGGCGGCAAGCCGCAGGTCTATCTCGACGCACCGTGGAACGAGATGGACGCGCAGGTCTCACCCGACAGGAAGCTCGCCGCGTTCACATCGTTCGAGGGCGGCGCCACGGACATCTGGATTCGCGATTTTCCTGTGGCACACGGGAAGTGGCAGGTTTCATCGAGCGGCGGTCAGGCGCCGAGATGGTCGCCCGATGGGCAGTATGTGTACTTCTGGAGAAGAGTGGCCTTGTCGGGTGACTCGCTCTTTCGCGTTCGCGTCGAGCGGACACCGGCGATCGTCGTGCGGGCACCCGAGTTCCTGCTGGCGGCAGCCATTTCGATCTCGCCCCGGAACTGGGACCTGCACCCGGACGGGAAACGGTTCGTCGTCGCGGTTCCGGATGTGACGCCCCCGTCCGCCGCTTCCACGGGAGGATCGGCGCCCTTGTCGCGACATCTCGTCGTGCTCAACTGGTTTGCCCAGTTGCGGGCAGTGACGGCCAAGGCACAGAAATAGGCGCGAGCATGATGGTGGTGAGCATCCGCACGTCGCCGACGCTCGAAGTCGGCGCGCCGCGTGAACTCTTCCGCGGCCCGTTCCTCGAGGACATCTATGGTGACCGGAGTTTCGACGTGATGCCTGACGGGGAACGCTTCCTCATGTTCGAGGCCAATCCGGCTGCCGCGCCGGAGCTGCGCGTGATTCGCAACCGGGCCGCCGAGTTGAAGGCGACAGTAGGGAAGCGGTAGCGAATAGCAGAGGTCCATCGATCCACGACGACTCGCGGGCTGGCTGCCTGAGACGTCTGGCCGTAGCTTCGTCACGCTGAGCCCGCCAGATCACGCCCGCCAGGATCGAGCATCCCATTGCAGCCATGAGACATATACATGCCGCCGGCGCGCTGACTCTCGTCGGACGCGGCCAGCCGTGACCGCAATTACCGACCGTCTCTCGAACGCTGTCGCCGGCCGGTATCGCCTCGAGCGCCACCTTGGCGAGGGGGGCATGGCCACGGTCTTCCTCGCCCACGACCTCAAGCACGACCGCAAGGTCGCGCTCAAGGTGCTCAAGCCGGAACTGGCGGCGATCCTCGGCGCCGAGCGGTTCCTGAACGAGATCAAGGTCACCGCGAACCTCCAGCACCCGAACATCCTCCCGCTCTACGACTCGGGCGAGGCGGACACGTTCCTGTATTACGTGATGCCGTTCGTGGAAGGGGAGTCGCTCCGCGACAAGATGCATCGTGATCGCCAGCTCGGCCGCCGGGATCATGTACGATGTCAGCGCGGACGGACGGCGATTCATCATGACGCGGATGCGGGGCGAGGCAGCGGAACGGCTCGTCCTCGTCCTGAACTGGTTTGCCGAGCTCACCTCGACCAGGGAATCCCGGTGAGCCGGACGGACCCCTTCGAATGACGATCACGGAGCGGCTTACCGCGGCCCTTGCCGATCGTTACCGCATCGAGCGTGAGCTCGGCCAGGGCGGCATGGCGACCGTCTACCTGGCCCAGGATCTGAAGCATGACCGCAGGGTTGCGCTCAAGGTCCTGAAGCCGGAACTGGCCGCCGTGTTAGGCGCCGAACGGTTCGTTGTGGAGATCAAGACGACGGCGAGCCTGCAGCATCCACACATCCTCCCGTTGTTCGACTCGGGGACGGCGGATGGGTTCCTGTTCTACGTCATGCCCTTCATCGAAGGGGAGACGCTGCGGGATAAGCTGAACCGGGAGACGCAGCTCGGCGTCGACGAAGCGGTGCGCATCGCGCGGGAAGTGGCCGACGCGCTCGACTACGCGCACGGCAAGGGTGTGATCCACCGCGACATCAAGCCGGAGAACATCCTGCTGGCCAACGGCCGGCCGATGGTGGCCGACTTCGGGATCGCACTGGCGGTGAGCGCAGCGGCGGGCGGCCGGATGACGGAGACGGGGCTCTCGTTAGGGACGCCGCACTACATGTCCCCCGAACAGGCGACGGCGGACAAGGAGATAACGGGCCGCAGCGACGTGTACTCGCTGGCGTCGGTGCTCTACGAGATGCTCGCCGGGCAGCCGCCGCACCTCGGTGGCTCGGCGCAGCAGATCATCATGAAGATCATCGCCGAGCCCGTGCAACCGGTGACGGCGCTGCGGAAGTCGGTGCCGCCGAACGTCGCGGCGGCGCTGGCGCAGGCACTCGAGAAGCTCCCGGCCGACCGGTTCGAGAGCGCGAAGGCGTTCGTCGAGGCGCTCGCCAATCCGGTGTTCGTGCATCGCTCCGGCGTGAGCACAACCTCAGGTGCGTACGGCACGCCGCGATCGTGGAACCGCATCACCATCGCGATGAGCGCGCTCGCTGCCGTACTCGCACTGGCGCTTGTGGCCAGCCTCGCCGCTCGGCGAGAAGACGTGCCGCCCGATTCCGCCGTGGTTCGCTTCGCGCTCACCGACGACCCGACGGTCCGCATCCAGTCCGCGTACACACGCTCGTTCGCGGTGTCGCCCGACGGTCGCAGCATCGTCTTCACGGGGTCTGACAGCCTGGGCGAACGACTCTGGATTCGCACGATCGACAATCCCCGCGTGCGGCCGATCCCGGGAACCGAGACCGGTGCCAACGCGGCCTTCTCCCCGAATGGCGAGTGGATCGTGTTCGTCGCCGGGCTGCGTGAGCTGAAGAAGGTGCGCGTCACGGGTGGTGACGTCGTCCCGGTCACGAGCTTTGATGCACGGACCGCCGCGTTGGCCTGGGGCGCGAACGACGAGATCTTCTTCGAGCAGATCGGACCACCGGCCGGGATCCAGCGCGTCGCGGCGAGCGGGGGCCGGCCGGAACTGGCGATCCCGTTCGACTCGGCAGCCGGCGAAATCACGCAGCGCCGTCCGCTCGTCCTGCGCGACGCCGGCATCGTCGTTTACGGGAGCTACGTCGCCGAGCTGGGCGAGGAAGCGACACTCGTTATGTACCGGTTGGCCGATGGCCGACGGGTGCGGCTCGGGCTCCCCGGCCTTGGACCTCTCGCGATGATCGACGATCGATTGATTTATTCGCGCGAGGACGGGACGTTGATGGCGGTGGCGCTCGATGTCGCCGGCATGCGGAACGTCGGTCGCCCGGTGCCCCTGGAGCCGCGCGTCACTGCGTTCACCACCGGATCCGCCGTCGGGCTCTCCGAGGGAGGCACCCTCGTTTATCGCCCGTCGGACGCGACCAGCATCGCTCGCATCGACCTCGTCGACACGTCAGGGCGGACCATCAGGACCCTGAAAGGAGAGTTCGCCGCACAAGGATTGTTACGGTTCTCTCCAGACGGCGGCCGACTCGCCATGGGGATGGGCGGGAGCGGCCTGCGAAGCGGCCGGCCCGACCAACGGCCGGCGTATGATCTGTGGGTCATCGATGCCGAAACCGGCGAGCCGACCCGCGTGACGTCGAATCCCGTGGCGTCGGCGCCGGCATGGACGCCGGACAACAAGCGCCTGGTCTACGTGGCGCTCGTCAACGGCAAGGCGGAGCTCTGGTCGGTCGCGATCGATGGCTCCGGTGCGTCGCGGCTCGTCGAACTGCGTGGCGATCCCGTCTCTTCAACGGCCCTCCCGGACGGCAAGTCGGTCGTCGTGTCCGAGATCACCGCGAACCGCGAGGGGATCGCGCTGCTCCGTGTCTGGATCGACGGGAGTGCGCGAGCGGAAACCTTGCTCGTCGAGCGCCGGCACGGTGGTATCAGACCGACGGTTCCGCGCGTCTCGCCGGACGGACATTTCGTCGCGTACACCGACTACTCGACGTCGGCCGTGTACGTGCGATCGCTCTCGGGATCGAGCGTACTGCAGGTGTCGGTGTATGGGGCGACCCGGAATCCGGTCGTATGGGGGCGAGACAGCCGCCACCTGTACTACAACATTCCGCTTGGGCTCATCGAGATCGAACTCGAGACCATCCCGGCCCTCCGCGTGGTGCAGCGTCGTACCATCCGGGGCTTCCCGCTGAGCGACAACTACGACCTGTCGCCGGACGGCAAGACGTTCGCACTTGCATCGGCGATCCGTGGATCGGCGGACATCTTCGTGGCGGTCAACTGGGCGGACGAGGCGCGGCGCGCGTGGCGCGCGGCGGCGAAGGAATGACCGCGATCAGCGAGCGCCTCTTGGCAGCTCTGGCTGACCGTTACCGCATCGAGCGGGAACTCGGCGCGGGCGGCATGGCGACCGTCTTCCTCGCGCACGACCTCAAGCACAACCGTGATGTCGCCATCAAGGTCCTCCACCCCGACCTCGCCCTCTCGCTCACCGGCGAGCGGTTTCTCCGGGAGATCGGGATCACCGCGCGTCTGAACCACCCCCACATCCTCGCGCTGCTCGATTCGGGCGAGGCCAATGGCGGCGAGCTTCTCTACTATGTGATGCCGGTCGCCACCGGTGAATCGCTGCGCGACCGCCTTGACCACGGCGGCCCACTGCCGATTGCCGAGGCGCTACGTGTGGCGATGGACGCGACGGAGGCGTTGGTGCACGCGCACGCGCACGGCGTGGTGCATCGCGACATCAAGCCGGGCAACGTGCTACTGTCCGAAGGACACGCCATCGTCGTCGATTTCGGCATCGCCAAGGCGGTCGGGCAGGCGCTCGACACGAATACACTGACGAGTGCGGGGATGTCGCTGGGCACTCCCGCGTACATGGCCCCCGAGCAGGCTGCCGGTGACGACACTGACCATCGGGCGGACATCTACGCGATCGGCGCACTGCTGTACGAGATGCTCGCGGGGGCGCCCGCCTTCTCCGGCACGCTGCACCAGATCGTGATGGACAAGGTCGCGAAGGACGCGCCGTCCGTAGCGGCGCGCTGTTCCTCCGCATCGCCGGAGCTGGTCCGACTCGTGGCGCGTTGCCTGGCGCGCGATCCCGCCGCGCGTCCCGCCTCGGCCGAGGCACTCCTCGGCGAGCTGCGCGCGATCGCCACACCAACCGCCGCGTCGCGCGGTCGCTCGCGGATAGCACTGGTGGTCGGAGCGGTAGCACTGGTCGCCGTGGCCGCCCTCGCGATGTACATCGTGCGCGACCGGCGCGCGCGATGGGTACATGAGACCGCGCTGCCGGAGATCGCGCGGCTCACCGAGGCCGACGAGCTCGACTCGGCGTTCGCGTCGGCCGCACTGGCGGCGGAGCGCGCGCCGAACGATTCAACGGTCGACGCGGCCTGGGCGGAGCTGTCGCTGACGCAGACATTCCTCAGCGAGCCGCCGGGCGCCGAAGTGACCCGCGCCTCGGTGGACGATACCACGCGGTGGATTCGCGTGGGGACGACACCGACGCTGCCGGTCCGCATCCCACGCAACGCGTGGTTCTACCGCTACACGCTCCCCGGGTACCGAACCGTTACCGTGATGGGCGCGCGTCTCGGCGGGAGTTACGTGCCAATCCCCAGTCCCGTGCCGCTTCGACGGCTGAGCGACCCCGACTCCGACATGGTGTTGTTGCACGGCGGTCGCCTGGCCGGGACGCTGTACGGACTGGCTGTGGAAGATACCTTCGACCTCGCCGACTTCCTGATGGACAAGCTCGAGGTCACGAACCGCCAGTACAAGGCTTTCGTGGACGCGGGTGGATACACGAACCGCACCTGGTGGGACTCCACGATCACGCGCGACGGGAAGGTCCTCGCGTGGGACGCCGCGATGGCGCTCTTCACCGACCGGACGGGGCGCCCGGGTCCTTCGTCGTGGGAAGGTGGGACGCCTCCCGACGGGACCGAGGATCTCCCGTTAGGCGGCGTGAGCTGGTACGAGGCCCGCGCGTACGCGCGCTTCGCCGGCAAGACGCTCCCCACAGTGATCGAGTGGAATGCGGCGGCGATTCCCGAGGCGGCGCGGTGGGTCGTGCCACACGGACGCTATGAGTCGACGAGCCCGGTCCACGGCGGCGCCGCCCGTGGGGTGAGCCCGCGCGGCGTGTACGACATGGCGGGCAACGTGCGCGAGTGGACCGCTAACGCGCGCGAGGCTGGGAGCCGGTACATCCTGGGCGGCGGCTGGACCGATCCTGCCTACCTGTTCTCCGAGATCTACGTGCAGCCGGAGTTCGACCGGTCGCCGATCAATGGCATCCGCCTGGTGCGCCGTGTGGGGGAAGGGAAGGACCTCGCGCGAGCAAGCGCGCCCATCCCGGGACTGGCGCGCGACTTCAACACCGCGCGGCCCGTTGATGATGCGACGTTCCGCGGTCTGCTCTCGCTGTACGACTATGACCGGACGCCGCTGAACGCGCAGGTGGTCGCGCGGGACACGACGCCTCCCGATTGGGTTCGGGAAGATATCGAGTTCGATGTTCCCGGCAGCGGCGGCCGGATGTGGGCGGTGCTGTTCCTGCCGAAACGAGTGCAGGCGCCGTACCAGACATTGGTGGTCTGGCCCGCGTCAGACGCCTTCATCCTGCGGGATCGCCAGAAACTGTCGATGTCATATGTGGACTACTTCGTGCGCAGTGGCCGTGCCGTGCTCTACCCGATCTACGAGCACACGTACGGGCGCGGGAGCAGCATGCAGGGGGACGCCGTCAGCGCGACGATCGAGCATCGCGATCAGATGCTGCGCTGGACCACTGAGATGCGGCGCTCGATCGACTACGCTGCGACCCGCGCGGAGATCGATACTGCACGGCTCGGCTTCATCGGCACGAGCTGGGGCGCCCGGATCGCGGGCGTGGTGCTGGCGATCGAACCACGGTTCCGCACGGCGGTGCTGAACGTCGCCGGGATCGGCGCGCCGCCTCGGCGCCCGGAGGAAGATGCGGTGAACTTCCTCCCACGCATCCGCATCCCCGTGCTCGTGCTCAGCGGCCGGTTCGACAGCGTGTTCCCGTACGAGACATCGCAGAGACCCTTCATGCGGTTGTTGGGAACGCCCGCGGCGGATAAGAAACAGATCCTCTTCGATGGTGGGCACTTTCTCCCGCGTACAATGATGGTGGCCGAGTCGCTGAAGTGGCTCGACCGGTACCTGGGTGAGGTGCGCCGGCAATGACGAATCCTCCCGCGCCTGCCCGTCTCACCACGGCGGTGGTCGGCCGCTACCGCATCGACTCGAGGTCGGATAGATGAAACTGAATCGCACCATACTCGCCGGCGTGTTCCTCGCCATGCCGGCGCTCGCTCAGTCCAACGATCCGTACCAACCCATCCGCGCCGCCGAGGACGTGATCCGGGTCGACTATCGCGAGTTCGCCACGCTGCCGGACATCGACGGCGTCGCCGCGCGCATGATGCTCCTCGTGCAGGAGCCGGGATCGCGCAACCTCTTCGTGAACGACATGCGCGGTCCGCTGTATCGCGTCAGCGCCGACGGCAGGACGGTGACGTTGTACGTGAACATCGACGATCCGCAGTGGAACATGGACGTGCAGTCGCAGGGCAGGGAGCGAGGCTTCCAGAGCTTCGCTCTCCACCCGCAGTTCAATCAGTCCGGCACTCCCGGTTTCGGGAAGTTCTACACGTGGTCCGACGTGACCGACACAACGCCCACGGCCGACTACGCTCCGACGGGTCAGGGTAATTCGCACGACACCGTGCTGCTCGAATGGGCCGCGAAGACCCCTGGTGCCGCGACGTACGATGGCACCGCGCCGCGCGAGCTACTTCGTCTCCAGCAGCCCTTCAGCAACCATAACGGCGGCCTGATCGCCTTCAATCCGCTGGCGCGTCCCGGCCAACCCGACTTCGGTATGTTGTATGTCGGCAACGCCGATGGCGGCAGTGCCGGCGATCCCATGAACATGGCGCAGAACATGGCGTCACCGTTCGGAAAGATTCTGCGTATCGATCCGTCAGGCAGAGACAGCCGGAACGGGAAGTACGGCATTCCCGGCGACAATCCGTTCGTGGCAACGAGCGGCGTGCTGGGCGAGATCTGGGCGTCAGGCGTCCGCAACCCGCAGCGTTTCGGCTGGGATCCGGCGAACGGACGGATGTTCGTCGCCGACATCGGCCAGAATACGGTCGAAGAGTTGAGTCCCGTGCCGAAAGGCGGGAACCTCGGCTGGAATGTCTGGGAGGCCAGCTTCCGTTACGCTGGCCGCGGCGTCGACACGACCGGGCGACGAGGCGACCGCAGCATGACGTACCCGATCGCCGAGTACGATCATCGCGATCCGGTGCTGTCCAATCGCGCGGCGGTCACCGGTGTCGTCGTCTATCGCAGCGCCGCGATCCCGCAGCTCACGAACCGCATTCTCTTCGGTGACATGCCGAGCGGAGCGGTCTTCCACATCTCCGCGGACGACATGGCGGCGCAGGGCCAGGATCACATCCGCCGCGTGTTGTTCACCGACAAGGGCGAGGCAAAGACACTGCTCCAGCTCATCCGCGAGAAGAATGCGCAGCAGGGGAAGCAAGCCGCGTCGCGAGCCGACCTGCGCTTCGGCACGGGTCCTGACGACCAGGTGTTCCTGTTGAACAAGGCGGATGGTGTCGTGCGGGTGCTGGCGTCGTCGCTCGGACGTTAGGCGCCCGTGATTCAACAGGACTTCGCGGATCGCGCGGCGCTGGTGACTGGTGCGTCCAGGGGTCTGGGCCGTGCCGTCGCTGAGAGACTGCTGGCGCGCGGCGCGTCGGTTGCCGTCAACGTGCGTGACCGTGCCCGCGCCGAAGCCACCGTTCGCGAATTGGGCGGACCGAGCGTGGCCGTTCCCGGCGATCTCGAGAACGAAGGCGTAGCGGAGGCTATCGTCGCGAAAGCGCTGGCCGAGTTCGGGCGTTTGGACATTCTCATCAACAACGCGGCCCTCCCGTTCACGACGCGGTTCGAGCAGATCACGCCTGACGAGTGGCGCCGCGCGGTCGAGATCAACCTCACCGTTCCGTTCCTCCTCACGCAGGCCGCCGTGCCGGCGATGAAGTCGCAGGGCTACGGGCGCATCGTGAACATCTCCTCGACCGCGGGAAGGATGGTGAGCACGCTCGGGGGCGCCCACTATACCGCGACCAAGACGGGACTCCTCGGGCTGACCCGTGCCGCGGCAAAGGAGCTCGGCGTCTACGGCATCACGGTCAACGCGGTCTGCCCGGGCATGATCGACACCGAGTTGACCAGGGAAAGTGCCAGTACGGAGCGCCTAGAACAGATCGCGAAAGGTTATCCGATTCCGCGACTCGGCACTGCACTGGAAGTGGCTGATGTCATCTGTTTTGCCGCGTCGGAAGCCGCCGGTTACATCACGGGAGCGACCTTCGACATTAATGGAGGCGATCTCATGATGTGAGTGACTCATGAAGAAGCACCAAAGTTCTCCGGGCTCGTCCAGCCGGGCTCCCCGATGGTGGCGACCTCATGATGTGAGGAGTGGATGAAAGAGAGCACGCGGGTCCTCCTGGCGTTAGGCGCTGGCCTCCTCGGCGGTGTGCTCATCGCCATATCGGGCAATGACGAGCTGCTGCGCGCTGCCGACGCCATCGTGCCGATCGGCACGGTCTGGATCAACGCGATCCGGATGACGGTCATCCCTCTGGTGGTATCACTGCTCGTCACCGGCGTGGCGGGAGCGGCAGACCTGCGCGCCATCGGCCGGATTGGTGGACGCAGCCTGCTCACGTTCTTCCTCCTGTTGACCGGCACCGCCGTCGTGATCATGCCGGTCGGTGTGCTGGCCTTCCGGTTGCTGGGCGCCAACGCGGCGCGGCCGCCGCTTCCCGCCGGGGCGGCTGAAGCGGCCGGTCAGATCGCCGCCGAAGGAGCGGCGCCTGGATTCGGGGCCTGGCTCACGTCGCTCATCCCCACCAATCCCATCGCCGCCGCCGCGGATGGGGCGATGCTGCAGCTCATTCTGTTCACGCTCATTCTCGCATTGGCGATCGCGAAACTCGCGCCTGCGGTGCGCGACCCGGTGCTCGGCGTCTTTCGCGGGCTCGCCGAGGCCATGCTGGTGATTGTGAGATGGGTCGTGGCGCTTGCGCCGTTAGGCGTCTTCGCGCTGGTCCTGCCGCTCGCCGCGCGCGGTGGGGCGGGCGTCGCGGGCGCGGTCGGCTTCTACGTGGTGGCCTATTCGCTGGCAAGCATCCTGGTGGTACTCCTGCTCTACCCGGTGGTGATGGTGGCGGGGAAAGTGCCGATTGGGCGGTTTGCCCGTGCCGTGCTGCCGGCGCAGTCGGTGGCGTTCGCGTCGTCCTCGTCCATCGCGTCGCTTCCCGCGCTGGTGGAGGGAGCCGAACGGGTGCTGGAGCTCCCCGCGCGGGTCAGTGGATTCGTCGTGCCGCTCGCGGTCTCCACGTTCAAGATCGCGGCACCGGTATCCTGGACGCTTGGTGCGCTCTTCATTGGTTGGTTCTACGGCATTCCATTGAGCCTGGGCGCACTGGCGACGGTGGCGTTCGCATCGATCTTCCTCGCGTTCGCCGCCCCCGGAGTTCCCCGCGGAGCGTTTCTCATGCTGACACCGCTTTTCCTGGCGATCGGGCTCCCTGCCGAGGGGATCGGCATTCTGATCGCGGTGGACGCGATTCCCGATTTGTTCGCGACGGTGCTCAACGTGACCGGCGACCTGGCGGCGACGGCGATCGTGGCCCGGCAGGTGTCCGCCGCCGAACACACCTGATACGTTCGTAGAGTCCGCGCTGCTTCGCGGCATCCGCCTATCCGCGTTTCGACAGTTGCGGGATTCCCGAGGACCGCGCATCGACGCAGTCCTAGCGGTGGCAGACGGTTCGTGGTAGAGTCTGCTTCACCTCGTTGTTTCATTCCGGCTCTTGAAAGGAGCGTCCATGTCCAGCATCAACACAGGGAAGGTGATTGCGGGTGGGCTGCTTGCGGGTGTCGTGTTCAATATCCTGGATTTCGCGAACAACTACCTGGTAGTGGGCGCCGACTTCCGAGCCAACGCGACGCGACTCGGGCTCGATCCCGCGGCTGCCGAGTCGCCCGCCGGAATAGCCACTTGGGTCGTCATCGATTTCCTCATCGGGATACTGGTGGTCTGGACATACGCCGCGATCCGCCCCCGATTCGGCGCGGGGGTAAAGACCGCGATCTACGCCGGGCTCGTGCCGTACCTCGGCATCACCCTCGTCATTTTTGGATTGACGCAGGGCGGCCTCTTCCCGATGGCGCTGTTCGTGAAGATGTCGCTGATATCGCTGGTCATCACGAGCGCTGGTGCCGTTGCCGGCGCGTGGGCGTACAGGGAGAGCTGATCGGTCAGCCATACTCCAGGCCTGCGCTTCGTAATCCTCGGGAGTCTGGTCGCCTGAGCTGGTGCCGGTCCAACTTGTTTCGCCAAAGGCTCAGAGACACGAGCCGGCTTGGAACCAACCTGGCGGGAATAGTTGGAACGGCACTAGCGCGGACCTCGCGGGCCAAAGACGTCCCTTCGGCGCCGTACGGCGAGGGTGCCCCTCGGAAACGCGGGGCGCCCGTTCCCGATCCCTAGCTACTCGGGACCGAATACTTCTAGATTCGCTGCGTCACAGGCGCGGAGCATGATGTCCGCGGACCTTGCCCTCCAGCTCCAGACGACCCTCGGCGACGCCTACGCGATCGAGCGCGAGCTCGGTGGCGGTGGGATGTCGCGCGTCTTCACCGCCGTAGAGAACGCACTCGGCCGGCGCGTCGTCATCAAGGTCCTCGCGCCAGACCTCGCGGCCGGCGTATCTGCACAGCGCTTCGCGCGCGAGATCCGACTGGCGGCGTCGCTCCAGCAGGCGAACATCGTTCCCGTACTCTCCGCTGGCGACACGAACGGCCTCCCGTACTACACGATGCCGTTCGTCGACGGGTTGTCCCTGCGCGACTGTCTTGCCCGGGACGGCCGCCTTCCCATTGCCAGAGCGATCAGCGTTCTCCGTGACGTGGCGCGCGCGTTGGCATACGCGCACGAAAACGGCGTGGTGCACCGGGACATCAAACCGCACAATATCCTGCTTTCCGGTGAAGCGGCCGTCGTCACTGACTTCGGAATCGCGCGCGCACTGACACGCGCGAGATCCGAGCCCAGCGTTCAGAGCTCGGACGTCACGATTACCGAGCTGGGCACGACACTCGGCACACCGGCATACATGGCGCCGGAGCAGATCGCCGCCGACCCCGGCGCTGATCACCGGGCGGACCTCTATTCCTTCGGCTGCGTCGCCTACGAGATGCTGGCTGGCGACACACCGTTCGCTGGCCGGAGCGCGCAGCAGCTCCTTGCCGCGCATCTCGGTGAGCGGCCGAGACCACTGGGCGAGAAATGTCCGGATTGTCCGCCAGCTATCGTCGCGCTCGTTATGCAGTGCCTCGAAAAGGAGGCGGCGGCGCGTCCGCCGTCGGCGCAGGAGATACTGCGAAGGCTCGAAACCACCACAGCGCCGGCGAGCGGCCTGGAACGCCTGACGAATCGACTGACCCGACGACAACGCCGGAGCGTACTGGGCACCACAGCGATTGTCCTGATCGCGGCGCTGGCCGTGCCGGCGCGCGCCTGGCTTGGCGGTCGTTCGGACGTGGTGCGCGCGGAGTCACTGGCCATCATCCCGTTCCTGAATGTCGGTGGCGATACGGCTCAGGAGTACCTGGCAGAAGGGATGGCCAATGAACTGACGACGGCGCTCGGAAAGGTCTCCGGGATTCGGGTCGCTTCCCGATCGTTGAGCGCGCGGTATCGCGGCAGGTCCGACATTGATGCACGGGAAATTGGACAGGCGCTCACTGTCCGCTACGTCCTCCTCGGTACGATGCGGCGGACCGCGAACCAGCTGGCGGTGTCGGCCCAGCTCATCAACGCCGCTGACAACAGCGAGGCGTGGTCGGAGGACTTCGCTGGCGTGGCCGACGAGGCGTATGCCGTGCAGGACTCCATCACGCGAGCCGTGGGCAGTACGCTTCAGCAACGGCTCGGTATCGCAGCGGCGTCGCGAGGCGTACCGGCGACGGCGAGCATCGGGACGACGAATCCGCAGGCATACGACCTGTACTTGCGAGGAAAGCTTGCTCTCGAGCGCCGCGGACCGGGCGTGGCCCAGGCCATCGAAAAGTTCGAGCAAGCGATTGCCAGGGACAGCAACTTCGCGCGGGCGCACGCGGGGCTCGGCGTCGCGCTCGAACTCCTTCCATACTTCAGCCCCGTGCGCCCAATCGCCGTGCGGGAGCGTGCCCTCCGCGCCGCTGGCCGAGCGTTGGCGCTCGACAGCACGCAGTCGGAGGCGTATACCGCGCTGGGGCTCGCCCATGGGCACGCCTACGAATGGGAGGCGGGGCTGGCCGCGCACCGACACGCGGTGGCGCTGGACTCGAGCGACGCTTCGGCGCGGGTGCAATACGGCCGGTTGTTGTACTATCTGGGACGCCTGCCGGCGGCGAAAGTGGAATTCGACCGCGCCAGAGCGCTAGATCCGTATTCATCGGTCGCGTCGGCGTGGTCGGGGCGCGTCCTGACGCTCATGGGCCGGCCCGCCGAGGCGATCAAGGAGCTGGAGCGGGCGCTGGAGATCGACTCGCTCAATCCACCAGCTCTGTTCATGATGACGCAGGCGCTCCTCGAGGCCGGTCTGCGCGATTCGGCGAGGGTCTTCACCGATCGGCTCGTCCTTCGCGTGCCATCGTGGCGAACGGCGGCGGGCGTGCTGCACGCCATCCTCGGCGATCGCGCGGCGGCGGAAGCCACGCTCCACGAGCTCGAGCGTGCGGGGCCCGGAGCGGGGGAGCGCCTCACGAACATCGCTTTTGTCGCATTGGCGCTGGGTGATACGACTCGCGCCTTGGCGGCGCTCGAACGCGCCACCGACGAACGCGAAGCCTGGCCCACGTGGGGAACCGTGAGCGGCCGCGAATTCGATCAGGTCCGCGGCAGTGCACGGTTCGCCGCGCTCCTGCGGCGCGTTGGACTCGACGAGCGCGCTTTTGTTTCTCCAAACGGGGGGAGACCTCGGTGATGAGCAACCGGAAGAGGTTCGCGATGTGCCAGAGCGTGTCCATCGCGCTACTCGCCACGTCGCCATGTGGTGTCAGTGCCGCGGCGCAGGCCGTGTCTGGCACGATCACGCTGAATCAGACGCGGATCTACTACGAGACCGCCGGCCGTGGGCGAGCCGTGGTATTCATTCACGGCTTTGCGCTCAACCTTCGGGAGTGGGACGACCAGGTGAAGGCGCTGTCGCCCGACTTTCGCGTGGTGGCCTACGACAGGCGAGGTTTTGGCAAATCGACCGGAATCGCGGACATCTGGACGGAACCTGGCGATCTCAAGGAACTCCTCGATACACTCGGCGTGCGCTCCGCAGTGCTCGTCGGCCACTCAGGTGGCGCCGGCGTCGCCATGCGATTCGCCGTCGCCCACGGCGATCGCGTGGACGCGCTGGTGCTGTATCCCGGCCAGCCGCCGCAGGGCTTCCCAATCCCCCCGACCGAGCCGAACCCGCTCGGAAGGATGGGAGAGTTCGTGCGGAATTACGGGCTCGATTCGCTGTTCAAGTTCATGATGTCGCTGCCCCAATTCCGGAATCCCCCCAACCGGCCGGACATCGATGAGCGCATCAAGGCGATGACGGCGACCTACAGTGGCCGCGATCTGCTCGAGGGACGCGCGACATCGGGTCCGTATCCTCCACCGACTTTCGAGCAAATGAAGGCATTGCGCATCCCGACGTTGTTCGTTGTCGGGGAATGGGAGGCGCCGTATGCGCGCCTGGTGTCGGATTCGATGTCGCGCTGGATGCCTGACGCGCGCCGCGTGGTCATCGCCGGCGGCGGGCACGGCGTGCACTTCGCCGAGGCCGGGCGATTCAACCGGGCGTTGCTGGAATTCCTGCGAACGCTTCCCTCGCGGTCCCGCTGGTAGCCGTCACCGACGATAGACAGTGATGGCCGTGTCATCGAACACGCGGCGCAGTGCTCCTGCGGGAATCACATGCGTCTTCTCGTGCTCCACCGCCAGGACGCGCGCGAACCGGTTGGCCATCCAGTAGGCGATGACCCGATCGAGCATCCGCGAGCCATAGGGCGGATCGGCGAACACCAGGTCATAGGCGCTCTCGCGCAGGGCCGCCGCGAACGGGAGCGCGTCTTTCTTGAAGATCCGCGACCGCTCCTTCATCCGCAGCGCGACCACGTTGGCCTTGAGCGCATGAAGGCTCGCCGGTCGCGTCTCGACGAAGTCGCATCGCCTGGCGCCCCGCGAGAGTGCCTCGAGCCCAAGCGCGCCGGTGCCGGAGAACAGGTCGAGCACGCTCGCGTCCTTGAGGTCCGACTCCAGGACGTCGAGCAGCGCCGCGCGCACGTGCTCCGCGGTGGGGCGCACACGGAAGTCGTTGGGCGAGGTGAGGTCGCGGCCGGCGTATTTGCCGCCGACGATCCTCATGAGAACCGCTTCACGACGTCATCGACTTCGGGCCGGTGTCATCTCCCGACTATTTCCTGGTCAGCGTGATCTGTCCTGCCGCCTCGCGAGCCTTGAGCACCGACACCACGTCCGCCAGAGGCAAGGGCGTGAACTCCCCGGAGAGGAAGTCGCGGATCTCGAGGACCGTCAGCTTCTTCCCGAGCAGCTGGCTGAACTCGGCGTTGAACTCGTCCGGGAGGCGCGGACCCTGCGCGGCCCCGCCACGACCGCCGCCGCCACCACCGCCACCACCTCGCCCACCTGCGGCGCCGCCTCGCCCGCTGGCGGCGACCACGCCGACAGCGGTTGCTGCCGCCTCCTTTTCCTCGGGAGTCATGGCGGGCTCCGTCGCGGCGACCCCGCGCTGCGCGGCCTGCAGTTGGTAGGCCGCTTTCACTTCCTCCAACAGGGCACCGGCGCGCTTATCGATGAGCGGACCGAACGTCGCGACCTTTTTCTGTCCTTCGGCCACGTTCGTCCAGAGGACGCTGGCGGATCGCACCACCGCCTGCTCGATCTTCGCCTGGTGCGCGATGGCGTTCTTCGCCTCCTTGTACGCCGTCACGAGCGACGTCGCGTCGGTCGCGTCCGCGAGGTAACCCATCCCTTTTGTGTGCGACTCGCCCATGCGCGAAAGGCCGCGTCCCACGTTTTCCTGAGCGACGCGCGCGGCCATCTCGTCGGTGCCGGTACTCAGCGCGGCGAGCGATCCCAGTGCGACGGCGGCGGCGCGCTTGTACTGCGTGGGGTCCTGCTTGTCGGGCGTGTCCTCCGAGGAGTGGTACCACATGTCGGGCCAGGTTATGAACATCACGGCCGGGATCCCGTGCTGCATGTAGGTCACGTGGTCGCTCGCGCCGTAGTGTTTGTCGACCTTGATGTAGAAGGCGTCCTTGCTCCCGCGCGGTGACTCCACCGGCTGAGTGGGCGCGTAGCCGAGGCTGCGGAAGCGCACCCGTTCGCGCGAGATGTCGGCGATGTACTCCATCATGCTCTGCGCGATGTCGTTGATGTACGACGGGAAGGTGTCAGGCGTGCGCTGCAGGATCCAGTAACTCCGGCTCATGGACACACGGATCCCTTCCATGTCGAAGTTCAGCGTGCCGATGATCGCCTTTCCCTTGTCCGGGTGCGCATTGAGGTACGCGTTCGTGCCGGAGATCTCGGGGACGAACTGGAAGTTGATCGTCCGCTTCGGCCGGGGGAGCTTGCCTTCCTCGATCAGCTTGATGTAGGCGCGTCCCACCTCGAGGATCAGCGCACAGCCGGAGTTGTCATCGTTGGCGCCTTGCTTGATCACGCCCTCATAGAGGTGGCAACTGATCGCCGTCTCCTGCGTCGTGCTGCCATCGCCCGGGATCTCGGCGTGCACGTACTCGTTCTTGAACAGCACCTGCTGGCTCTTCACGATGGAGCGCATGGTGATTCGATCGCCGCGGTTCAGCATCGCCACCAGGTTGCGCTGCACCTCGGGTGTGACGCTCCACGCCACCGTGCCGGGTTGCGCCGTCACGCTCGACGAGACGATCTGGTTGGGGAAGTCCTGCGAGCGCTGGAATCCGATTGCGTTGATGCCCAGCACGCCCACGGCACCGCGCTGGACCGCCTGTTGATACGTGGCGTTCGGCGTGCCGGCCGAGACGACGAACTTTCCCTTCACGTCTTTCCCCTCGAAGTCGGACGCGCGTCCGAGGCCCACGTCCACCAATTCGCCGGAGAAGTCGCCATTCGCGTTGAGCGAGGCGAGCGACAGGGCGATGTCGTTGAGGTCGAAGAGCTTTACTGGCTTCGGCGTCGTCATCCACAGCTCGCCCTGCGTAGGCTGCCAGGCCATCTGTCCCACCGCGCCGAAGGTTTCGACTGCGATGTTCGTGAAGCCATAGCGCTTCGCGAAGTCGGCGATGACGCGGGTCTCCCGATACGGCCCACCATACTCTTCCGGCAGCCGCACGCGCTGGTACGGCACCAGCTCGAGCAGGTGGTGCATCGCGCGCTCACCCGAGACCTCGTTGATGATCTGCGTCATTTGCGACTGGGAGAGCAGCGTGCGGTCCTCGCGTTCCTGGGCAAGGAGGGCGGGGGCTGAGGACAGGCAGAGCGCGAGGACGATCGCGGTAGTCGGGGTGTGCGTCATGGGGAGGTCTCTGGGGCGATGCGGCGCTGGACGTCGCGGGCATGTTCCAAAGTGCCTGTGCGCGCGGGTTGGTGCCAACGTACGAGAAGTGCGCCGACGGGTTCGACGTTGTCCACAGCTACAAACCTTGGACCAGTTCAGTGTGCTCCACCGGCGAAGTCGCGCTTTCGGCAGTCCTGCGACATTTGAGTCGCGGATCAAGACGAATTTCGCGAATCATCGCGGATGGCCCCAGACCCGCTCAGCAAGGGGGACGCACCGGAGACCGGAATCAAATGGGAGTCGACCCGCTCATTTTCGCGAGAATCCGCGACCAAAACGTCGCGTGGCCTCGCCCTGCGCCAGCCCTTGGTGCCTTCCGAGCCAAAACGGGGCACCCCCCGCCTTGAAAACCCGCCTACCGAGGGCGACAATGCGATATCCCCTGCGAGGATCATCGTTTGCGTCCGACGGACGTCTCGAATCCCCAGTACTACCATAAGGTTGTCGACTGCCAGTGGGCCTGTCCGGCGCACACCAATGTGCCGGAATACATCCGGCTCATAGCGACGGGCCGCTTTACCGACGCCTACATGGTCAACCGGGAGTCGAACGTCTTCCCGGGTATCCTCGGCCGGACTTGCGACCGTCCCTGCGAGCCCGCCTGCCGGCGAGGCCGAATAGACGGGAAGCCGGTGGCCATCTGCCGCCTCAAGCGCGTGGCCGCAGATCATCGCGATGAGGTCGGCCACCTGCTGCCGGCGATTCCAGCGCAGAAGAATGGAAAGCGCGTCGCCCTCGTTGGCGCGGGCCCGGCGTCGCTGACGGTCTGTAACGACCTGATGCCGTTAGGCTACGAGTGCGTGATCTTCGAGAAGAACGCCTCGCCGGGCGGATTGATGCGCATCAACATCCCCTCGTTCCGCTTGCCGGCGGCGGTGCTGGACGAGGAAGTGAACATGATCCTCGACATGGGCGTCGACGTACGCTACGACACGCCTATCACGAGCATGAAGTCGCTCCTGGCCGAGGGCTTCGACGCAATCTTCGTCGGCAGCGGCGCGCCCAAGGGGAAGGAACTCGAGGTTCCGGGACGCCACGACACGGATCGCATCCACATCGGCATCGAGTGGCTGGCGAGCGTGCACTTCGGCCACATCGACAAGATCGGCGAGCGCGTCCTGATCATCGGCGTCGGCAACACGGCCATGGATTGCTGCCGCACGTCCAAGCGGCTTGGCGGGAAGGATGTGAAAGTCATGGCGCGCCGCACCCGCAAGTTCTTCAAGGCCTCGCCGTGGGAGCTGGAGGATGCCGAGGAGGAGCAGGTCGACATCATCGAAAACCACGCCCCGAAGCGATTCATCATTGAGAACGGGCGCCTGACGGGAATGGAGTTCGAGCGGCTCCGCTGGTTCGAGGAGAACGGGAAGCAGAAAAGCGAAGTCATCGACACGGTGATCATCCCGTGTGACGACGTGATCCTCGCCATCGGTCAGGAAAACGCCTTTCCATGGATCGAGCGCGACACAGGGCTCGAATTCAACCAGTGGGACATGCCCGTCGTCGACAAGAAGACGTTCATGTCGACCCGGCCGGGCGTGTTCTTCGGCGGTGACGCCGCCTGGGGACCCGAGAACATCATCTGGGCGGTGGAGCACGGACACCAGGCAGCGATTTCGATTCACCAGCACTGCCAGGGGATGCCGGTCACGGAGCGTCCGCCGGTGGGCATGACGCTGGCGAGCACGAAACTGGGGATGCACGCCTGGCAGTACAGCAACGATTACAGCGCCGTCCCGCGACAGAAGATGGTCCACGCCGAGCTGACCCAGCGATTCAAGGCGCTCAACGTGGAAGTGGAGCTGGGCTTCACGGCGGAGCAGACGGCGCGGGAAGTGGAGCGATGCCTCAACTGCGACGTGCAGACGCACTTCACCGCCAATCTGTGCATCGAGTGCGATGCCTGCGTGGATGTCTGTCCGACGAACTGCCTGACGATTACGAAGGACGGCGAGGAAGTCGATCTGCGCACGCGGCTGTCGGCACCGGCGGTCAATCTCGCGCAGGAAGTCTATGTGTCCACGGCCCTGCCCCAGACCCGGCGTGTTATGGTGAAGGACGAAGACCTGTGCCTCCACTGCGGACTGTGCGCTGAACGCTGCCCCACCGCTGCCTGGGATATGATGAAGTCAGATATTCTGTTGCCGTATGCCGGGCTTACGAGGCCAGAGGCCAGAGGCCAGAGGCCAGAGGTAGCGGGAGTGCGTTGATCGCATCTCCCATCTCCCATCTCACATCTCATGTCTGGTATCAACGACTTCTGTTTCAAGATCGGGACCGTCAACGGAACCGGTTCGGCCAGCGCCAACGGGTTGCTCATGCAGGCGATCTTCCGCATGGGGATTCCGGTCGTCGGCAAGAACGTGTTCCCGTCGAACATCCAGGGCTTGCCGACGTGGTACGAGATCCGCGTCAACAAGGACGGCTATACGGCCCGCACCGCGCCGTTTGACCTGATGGTGGCGATGAACACAGGGACGTACGCGAGGGACGTCGCCGAGATCAAGTCCGACGGGTACCTGCTGTACGATTCGTCGTGGCCCATGGCCAAATCGCTCCTGCGCGACGACGTCACGGTCATCGGGATCCCGTTAGGTGAGATGTGCAACAACACGTTCACGGGCGACCGCGAGCGCACGCTCATGAAGAATATCGCCTATGCCGGCGCGCTGGCCGCGCTGCTGGCCATCGACATGGACGTGGTCCATGCGATGCTGCAGGAGAAGTTCGGAAAGAAGAAGCACCTGCTCGAGTCGAACTACAAGGCGATTCGCCTGGGCTTTGACTACGCCAGCGAACACTACGACTGCCCGCTGCCGTTCCATCTCGAGAAGATGGATGCGACGCGCGACCATATCCTGATGGACGGCAATACGGCCGCCGCGCTGGGTTGCGTGTACGCCGGCGCGACGGTCGGCGCCTGGTATCCCATCACGCCGGCGACGTCGCTGATGGAGAACTTCCGCGCCTTCTGTGAGCGATACCGCAAGGATGCCTCGGGGAAGCGCAACTTCTGCATCGTGCAGGCCGAGGACGAACTGGCGGCAGCCGGCATGGTGATCGGCGCCGGATGGATGGGGGCGCGCGCGTTCACGCCCACCGCCGGCCCGGGGATTTCGCTCATGGGCGAGTTCGTTGGACTGGCCTACTACGCGGAAGTTCCCGCCGTCTTCTTTGACGTGCAGCGCACCGGTCCCTCGACGGGCATGCCGACACGCACCCAGCAGGCGGACCTGTTGTCGACGGCGTACCTGTCGCACGGCGACACGAAGCACGTGATGCTCTTTCCGGCCAACCCGGAAGAGTCGTTCACGATGGCGCGTGACGCCTTTGATCTTGCCGAGCGATTCCAGACGCCGGTGTTCGTGATGATGGACCTGGACATCGGCATGAACGACTGGATGTGCCGCCGGCTCGAATGGGATGACAGCTACCGGCCTGATCGCGGCGAGGTCCTTGATTCGGCGGCGCTGCAGAAGGTCGAGAGGTTCTTCCGGTACGTGTCGGAGAACGGAGACGGAGTCGCTGCGCGGACGCTGCCTGGCGTGGATCCGAAGGGGTCGTACTTTACGCGCGGATCCGGCCACAACAAGCTCGGCGATTACACCGAGGACTCGGACGAATACCGCGAGGTTGTGGATCGGCTCCTG
>Ga0209108_10000446_pt1 | contig 22853 bp, 13 predicted proteins | sample Rifsed10ft1_FD_184003 | JGI IMG/M metagenome (GOLD analysis project Ga0209108, IMG submission 184003) | Soil microbial communities from Rifle, Colorado, USA - sediment 10ft 1 (version 2) | ecosystem: Environmental > Terrestrial > Deep subsurface > Rock core/Sediment | place: Rifle, Colorado...
GGACAAGATCCTGCCGCTGGAGTTCCAGGTGGGCGTGCCGGGCCAGCCGGACATGATGCAGGACGTCGATCAGTTCGATGTCTACCAGGATATCGCCCAACGCATGGACCGGGTCTGGGCTGCCCTCGGAGGGAAGCGGCCGGCGGCCGAACTGCCGCGCTCGCTCACCCTGTTCGACCTCTTCAAGATGCTCGACCGACGCGACATCGAAGTGCTGGGCGATCTGCAAGTGCAAGAGAAGTGGAAGCACTCGATGCAACCCGAGAACCAGGAGTGGTTGCGCGGCCCGATCGGCCTGATCAGCAGCCGCGACATCCGGACGATGGTCTTCCAGGCGCAGGCCGACGGCGTGCACGGTATGACCGCCGGCACCACCGGCTCCGGCAAGTCGGAGATGCTGCAGACGCTGATCGCCGGCCTGGCCATCCGCTACGACCCGCGCATCATCAACTTCGTGCTGGTCGACTACAAGGGCGGGGCGACGGTCGAACCGTTCCGCAAACTGCCGCATGTGGTCGATGTCGCCACCAACCTGGAATACAACGCCGTCGAACGAATCTTCGTCGCCATCAAGGCCGAGATGGACCGCCGGGCATCGATCCTGGCCAAGGCCGGAGCCTCCGATCTGGTGGAGTATCGCAAGAAGGTCATCCCGACGCTGAAACCGGGCTCGCCGTTCCCCGACACATTCCCCCACCTGTTCGTGATCGTCGATGAGTTCGCCGAGATGATCCAGGCGAACCCGGATTACAAGACTCAGTTCGAGCAGATCACCCGGTTGGGTCGGGCGTTCGGGGTGACGCTCATCCTGGCGACGCAGCGGCCGTCGGGTGCGGTCACCGATCAGATGAAGGCCAACATGAAGTTCCGCATCTGCCTGCGGATGGAGACGCCGGATGACAGCAAGGAGCTGTTGAACAAGCCGGACGCGGCGCGGTTGCCGCAGATCGCCGGGCGCGGCTATCTCCAGGCCGGCTCGGAGACGCTCACCGAGGTGCAGGTGGCGTGGTCCGGGGCGCCGTACACCGACGATCAGCCCGATCCCCAGTACCCCACCGAGATCATCCTGGAAGCGCTGGGCACAAGCGAGAAACCGCGCTCGACGCTCACCTGGCTGGTCGGAGCGCTGGGCGCCGATGCCAAACGATTGAATATCCCCAAGCAGCGCAAACCATGGCCGGACCCCCTGCCCGCCGAGCTGCCGCTGAACCGGCCGGTGGACGCCAGCTACCTGCCGGATGTCCCCGAGGATAAGACGATTCTGGCGCCGGCGATCGTGGCGTGGATTGACGCGGCCTCCAAGAAGCCGGAGCAGGCGGCCTCGCTGTGGAAGCCGTTCGACTGGAAGACCCCTCTGCCGCTCAAAGCCGCGATCGGCGTCATGGATGATCCCTACCACTCGATCCAGCGTTTGTTCGCCGTCGATGTGGCTGCCGATCCGATCGCCGTGTTCGGGGCGAGCGGGCGGGGCAAGTCGACCTTCATCAAGTCGTTGGTGCTGGCTCTGGCTGCGCAGCACAGCCCGCGCGACCTTCATTTCTACGCCATCGACTTCGGCCGGGGCGGCCTGCGGTCGCTGCGGAACGTGCCGCATTGCGGCGCGGTCATCGACACCGTCACGCCGGACCGCATCGAGGCTCTCTTCCGCATGATCCGCGGGATGATGAACGAGCGCCAGGAACGGCTGGCCAACTACCCCTCGCGGGAGGACTTCAACGCCCAGAAGCTGGACAACCCCGACAGCCTGCTGCCCTCGGCCGTCGTCGCCATCGACAACTTCACCGAGTTCAAGGAGAACTTCGAGTACCTGATGCCCGACCTGATCAGCCTGGTGCGCGACGGCCGGCAGTTCGGAGTCCATTTCGTCATCACGGCTACGGTCCCGGGCGAATTGCCCAGCAAGCTGTACAACGTTCTCGGGCAACGCATCACCTTCACCCTGCCGGACCCCTCGATGTACGCCGACATCGTCGGGCGCACTTCCATCAGCCTGCCCAACCTGCCGGGACGCGGCCTGGCCGTCCTGGACGGCCAGCCGCTGGAGTTCCATCTCGGCATGCCCGTCATCGAAGGGGAGAAGGACGCCTACGCCCGCCTGGCGGAGAGGATGCTCGCGGCGTGGGAGGCGGTGGGCGGCAAGCGACCGAGCGCCGAGATCCCACGCTCGATCACCCTGCTCGAGATGTACCAGCGCATGGAAGGCCGCCGTACCGATGTCATCGGCGACCTGGGCATCGCCGACCAGTGGCAGCGTTCGATGAAGCCGGAGAACCAGGAATGGCTTTCCGGGGCGCTGGCCATGGTCAGCAGCAAGGAGGTCCGCAGCCTGATCTTCTCCGCCAAGCCGAACGGCGACGGGGTCCACGGCATGGTCGCCGGCACCACCGGCTCCGGCAAGTCGGAGTTGCTCCAGACGCTGATCGCCGGCCTGGCCATCAAGTACGACCCGCGCATCATCAACTTCGTGCTGGTCGACTACAAGGGCGGGGCGACCATCGAACCGTTCCGCGGGCTGCCGCATGTGGTGGACATGGCCACCAACCTGGAAGGCAACGCCGTCGATCGGATTTTCGTCGCCATCAAGGCCGAGATGGATCGTCGATCGGAGATCCTGGCCAAGGCCGGCGTGGCCGACCTGATCGACTATCGCAAGAAGGTCATCCCGACGCTCAAACCCGACTCGCCGTTCCCGGACACGTTCCCGCACCTGTTCGTAATCGTCGATGAATTCGCCGAGATGATCCAGGCGAACCCGGACTACAAGCTGCAGTTCGAGCAGATCACGCGCCTGGGCCGGGCGTTCGGGGTGACGCTCATCCTGGCGACGCAGCGGCCGTCGGGTGCGGTCACCGATCAGATGAAGGCCAACATGAAATTCCGCCTGTGCCTGAGGGTGGAAACGACGGACGACAGCCGCGAGATGCTGGGCCGGAACGACGCCGCCACGCTGCCGGGAATCCCCGGACGCGGTTACCTGCAGGTGGGCGGCGGCCCGGTGAGCGAGTTCCAGGCCGCCTACTCGGGCGCCTCCTACGACATCAGCCGGCCCGACCCGGCCTACGCCGAGGACGAGATCCTCGAGGTGCTCCAGAAGCAGAACGATCCGCCGCGCTCCTTCCTCGGCTGGCTGGTGGGGGCCCTGGCGGCGGAGAACCATCGGCAGGGGATTCCGCGCCAGTTCAAACCGTGGCCCAATCCCCTCCCGAACGAACTCTCCCTCAACACCCCCGTCGAGGCCACCTACATCTTCAAGGACGCCGCCATCCCCAGCGTCGTCCTGGCGCCGGCCGTCCAGAAGTGGATGGAAGCCACCGATTCCAAGGCGCTCTGGGAGCCGTACGACTGGAAGAAGGGGCCGATGCCGGTCGAGGCGACGATGGGGGTGATCGATAACCCCTACCTGGCGCAGCAGCGCCTGCTCACCGTCGATGTCGCCGGCGATCCGCTGCTCGTGCTCGGCGCCTCCGGTCGCGGCAAGACGACCTTCCTCAAGTCGCTCGTCGTCTGTCTGGCCGCCCAGCACGCGCCGGCCGAAATGCACTTCTACGTATTGGATTTCGGTCGCGGGGGCCTCAAGTCCCTTCGGACGCTGCCGCATGTCGCCGGCGTCGTCGAGGGCAACGAGCCGGATCGAGTCGAGCGGCTGTTCCGCATGATCCGCAACACGATCGACGATCGCCAGCGCAAGCTCCAGGCCTTCGACTCGCTCGCCGACTACAACGCCGCCAATCCCCAGACCGCCTTCCCGGCCGTGCTGGTGGTCATCGATAACGTCGCCGAATTCAGGGAAACGTACGAGAACTACTTGAGCGAGCTGGTCACGCTGGTGCGGGATGGGCGCACCTTCGGCGTGTACTTCGTCATGGCCGCCTCCCTGTTGGGCGACGTGCCGAACAAGCTCTTCAACCTGCTGGCGCAGCGCATCACGTTCACCCAGGCCGACACTTCGGACTACACGATGATCGTCGGCCGCGGCTGGACGCGGTTCAACGACGTCCCCGGGCGGGGCCTGGTAGTCGAGATGCTCGACGGCCAACCGGTGCCGCTCGAGTTCCAGACCGGTGTGCCGACCACGTCCGAAGCGGTCGATCCCTACCGCGGCCTGGTGCAGCGCATGGCGCAGGCCTGGGACGCTCTGGAGAAGAAAACGCCGGCCCTCAAAGCGAAGCGACCCAAGGCGGTGGAACCGCTCGCCCTGATGCTCGATGTGGCCGGCCTCTTGCCTGCGCTCGGCGAGGGAGCGGCGCAGCTGGCGGCGCCGCTCGGCATCAACGACCTGGACCGCGAGACGACGCTCATCGAGTTTGGTGCCAAGGGGCCGAACTGGATCGTGGTCGGGCCACCGGTTTCCGGGAAGACGACCACGCTGCGTTCGCTGGTGCTGTCGCTGGCGCACTGCTACCCGCCCGATCGGGTGGCGATGATCCTGGTGGATCCTTCGGACGCCGCCCGCCGGTTCTTCAACTTCGGCGCCGGCGGCGACAACACGCTGGACAGGCTCCCCCACGTCCTGGCGACGGTGACGAACGCCGAGGAGCTGGATGCGGTCGTCCGGCGCCTGAGCGCCGAATACGACGATGACGTCATCAAGGAGCTGCGCGGCAAGCCGGGGTTCAAGCCGGTGGACAACACCAAGCGCTCGATCTTCGTGATCATCGACCACTACGACGACTCGGATGTGCTGAATCGCAGCGGCGTCGGCCTGGCCGGCCTGAGCGTCGTCGGCAAGGGCAAGAATCTCCACTTCGTCCTCAGTGGAACGCTGGACATCATGCGCGGGAGCGGCAACGACCTGCGCCGTCGGGCCGAAAGCTCGCGTTACACCCTGGTGCTCCAGGATGTGGAGCACGTGCGCTACATGGGCATCCGCGGGGATTTCTCCGGGTTCAAGGACCTGCCCCCCGGCCGGGGGTTCCTGGTCAAGGCGGTGCAGGCTCCGCTCGTGCAGATGGCCATGCCTTTCGTCGAAGGTAAGGGCGGCCTGTCCGGAGAGGAACAGCTGGTGCAACTGATCGGCGCCATCCGATCCAAGTACAAGGGACGCGCCGTCTGGAGCTACACGGCGGGGGATCTGTCGTCCCTGGGCGGGTCCGTCGCGAGCGTTCCGGAAGGCGCGGCGGCGGCGCCGCAGACCGAGAGCCTGGCGGAGCTGGAGCAACTACTGGCAAGCCAGCAGGAGATGATGAGCCACCTCGTCGAAATCCCTGAAGTGACCCACCTTGTCTCCTCGATACCCCGTAAGAAGTCCGACGGCAAGTCGAAGAAGAAGAAGAAGGGCTGAGGCATGGACCGCCGAAATCTCACCCTGGACATCAAGGCCGCCAACATCGGCGCCAAGCGCGTCAATGTGCGCGGCAGCCTGACCGTGGAGAATCTGATCGCCACGATCAAGGACAAGTTCAACCTGGACGGCGAGTTCCGGTTGACGCGGCAGGGAGCCTCCGAACCGCTGGCGTCGGAGGCGGCGCTCGACCACGCCGGCGTGGAGGAGGACAGCACGTTGCAGTGCGTGCGCGTGACCGAGGCGACGGGCACGCTGGATGCCATTCGAAGCGGCGAACGCCACGGGTTCAGCAAGGCCTTCAAGCGTGTGTGGCTGGTGGAGAGCAGCACTCTGGCCGAGTACGATCTGGCCTGGCAGCCGGCCGTCATCGGTCGCAAGGACCATCGCAACCCGATGAACAACCGCCTGCTGGCGATCGATCTGGAACCCGTCGAGGAGCTTCCGACGGTTTCCCGACACCACGCCTGCATCACCGAAAAACGCGGTCAGTTCTTCATCGAAGACATCCAGGGCCGCAACCCGGTTTACCTGGAGGGTGCTCGGCTGCGCGAGGGGGCGCAGCAGCCGCTGACCGCCGGGCATACCATTCAGGTCGGGCGCGTGCAGTTGACCTTCAATCTGATGGGGTGAGCTCTGGGGGGAGCCGGCGGCTCGCCCCCAGCGTCATCCAGGGCTGGTGGGGCGAAGCATCCTGAGCGTAGTCGAAGCATCCTGACCGCAGTCGAAGCATCCTGAGCGTAGTCGAAGCATCCTGAGCGTAGTCGAAGCATCCTGAGCGTAGTCGAAGGATGCTTCGACTACGCTTGTCGCGTTTGTCGCCGTGCCTCTCCGCCTCGAAGCTAACGCCCCCACAGTCGACTGTGGCGGAGCCCCTGGGGGGTCCCCTCCGGGAAGCCCTTCCAGGGTCCCCTTCGGGATGCGAAGCGCGATGCGAAGACGCGACGAAGCGCGATGCTGCGCGAAGGGGGTGGAGGAATTAAGGAGGCGGGGGGCCAAAGGCCCCCGCCTCCTTAGAGAACCTCTCCCCTCCCCCGGCTTGGCTCCCTTCGCGGAGGACTTCCTCTCGCCGGGGGAGGCCTTACAGGCTGCTTCCCGAGGGCAGGGCTGGGGTTGAGGAGAGCCTAAAGGCGGACTGAAGGTCGCTTAGCAGAAAAGACTGCAGGAGGACATATTCCTCGGGCCCACAACCTACGAAACACTCGAACGAGACGCTAGGCCGGCGGCTCCGTGGTCGTTGGCGTAGGTATGTCCGTAGGCACGGGTGTGTTCGTCGCGGAAGGAACGGGTGTGTTCGTCGCGGAAGGAACGGTTGTGTTCGTCGCGGAAGGAATCGGTGTGTTCGTCGCAGTAGGTGGCACGGGCGTGTTCGCAGGAGGGGGAGGCCCGGGCCCTTCCTCAGATCGAGTTGTCGGAGTGGGCACCGAAGGAGGGGAGGGCACGTCGCACTGGTGCGCGTCGTCCTGCCCGGCGGCGGTGTGCTGGAGCAGGCTCCAATACGGCGATGCGTTCGCGACGACGATCGGGCGGGCGGGGTTGGCCACCAGCCGGTTCAGGTCCAGGATGACCGATTGACCGGCGGTGATCGCCTCCGACGTCACCCCGAAATCCGTGCTCAGCGTGCAGACGCCTTGGAAGCACAGTGCGGTCAGCGTGGCCTGATCGGTGTATTCCGTCCCCAGACAACCGCGCACCGTCGTTACCACCGGCAGTCCGGCCAACTCGATCTCAACGCCATTTGGGTACGAGCCGCTCTGCACGAAAATTCGGCCGCCTTCCAGCAGGCGCACCTGAACACGCGCATCCGTCACGCCCTGCAACTGGAGCTGTGTGCCGCCCTCCAGGTGGATGTTGGCGTTGGCGCCGAAGCCGCGGTGGTTCACGGCGATGAACCATGTCTCTCCGGCAGGAACATCGACCAACCGCCTGTCGTCCAGCAGAACGCTCAGAAGGTGCGGGCCGACAAACACCTTGGCGATCTCGCCGGGGACCAGGGTGGGCAGCGGCGTGGGTGAAGAAGTGGGCAGGGTGTGGGTATCGGTCCTGGCCTCGACGGTCTGCGTCTGCCTCAGGGCCAGCACCGCGCTTCGCGCCAGCTGGGTTGCGGTCGAGTTCATGGCGCGTCTGTTGTAGGCGAAGAACCCGGCAAACGCCCCGACGCTCAAGAGCAAGAGGCCCACCAGGGGGACGGCAACGGCCAGCGCGACCAATGCCATGCGCATCCGTTGGCGGCGCTGCTGGGCCGCCCGCTGTCCGCGGCGGAGGACGCCTCGCGAGGGATCTTCGGTCTGCAAGACGGCGGCGGAGATGTTGTCCGCCGGATCGCCGACGGGGATTCGGCCGAGGGCTGTGCTGATCAGGGCCCGGGCGGCGGCCTGGCCTTCGTACGTCTGCAGCGTGCGCGTGATTTCGTCGGGGGTGATCAGCGGTTGGCCGGTCGAGGGGGCGTCCTTCAACAGCCCATCGGAGCATAAGAGGACCGAATCGCCGGTTTGCAGCGGAAGGCCCAGGCGCCCGCGCCCGTTCGCTTCACCGTAGTCGGTGGTGGTCAGATAGACGCCCTGATCGACTTGCAGCGCCGCGTTGAGTCCCAGGGCCCGCATCACCTTGTCGGCGTCGGGGTTGGAGGCGGCCGCCTCCGGCGTGAGCTTGCCCATCCACACCATCACATTGGCGAAGGTGTGATCGCGGGTGAGCTGCTGGAAGGTCCCGTCGCGGCAGAGGAAGATGCGGCTGTCGCCGACGTTGGCGATGTGCAGCGTCTGCCCGTTGGCGATCAGGGCCAGCGCCATGGTGGAGGCCATGGCCCGGTTGCCTTCCAGGCGTTCGGTTTCCGCGACGACCGCCGCGTTGGCGGCGCGGACGGCGGCGGTGAGCAGCCGGGGAATCTCGGTCTCCTGGCTGCTGCGCAGGTAGCCGAGAACCGTATCCACCGCCAGTTGGGCGGCGCGCTCTCCGTACTCCTCCCCGCCCACGCCGTCGCACACCACGGCCACGTCCAGCCGCAGACCGGAGCGGGTGGCGAAATGGTCTACGGCGCAGCGGTCTTCGTTGTACTTCCGACCGCCCGGGTTGCTGTCGCTGCCCAGAAGGACTTCGGCCATGATGGATCAGCGCCGTCCGGCAATCCGGAATCGGGCCGGGGCCTCAGGCTGCCTCACTCCCTCAGCCCGTGTACTTGGAATAGTGATCTTCGTCGGGCGGCGGCTCGTCCATGATTCGGGTGCGGTCGTCGGCGACCCCGCTGTACTTGAGATCGCCCGGCTCGCTCACCAGGTTGAAGCGCATCTTGACCCCACGACGGCCCAGGTCCCCCAGCACAATCTCGTCGCTGTCGGCCAGCAACACCGGATCGTTGGGCGGGAGGGCCCGACCGTTCAACCTCGTCCCGGCGCTGGAACCGTTGTCGGTGAGCTTGAAGGTCTCGCCATCCTTCTGGATGGTGCAATGGACCCGGCTGACCGAGCTCTCTACGTCGCTATAGAAGGTGACGTCGGTGGTCTGGGCGTTGCGGCCGATGGAGGTGGTAGGTTTGACAATGTTGATCGCCTCACCCACCAGGCCCTTCGGCCCTTCCAAGACCGTGAGGGTTGCCAGAACCTGATCCTTCAGCGCCCGGCCGGCAAGGAGGGTATGCAGCGGCTCGGCGGGCATGGGGCGGGCAGCGGGCGCAGAGGGTTGCCGGGCGCGCCCTCGGAAGAAGTAAACGCCTCCGCCCAGTGCAACCACCACCACAACGGCCACGCATACCAAGCCCAGGACGGAAAACGCGCCGAGCGCGATGACCGACGACCGTATGGGCGGCGCCGCGTTTTCGACGACGATGGATGTCTGTGTGGAGGACTCGAGACCGAGCGAGTCCTCGAGCCTGACTTCCAGCGTCACCGGGTTCGACCCGACGGTGGTGATCTGCGAAAGATCGGCCTCGAACTCCGCCTGCGTGGCGTCCGGCGAAGGGGAGGTGGTCGCTTGGGAGACGCCGTTGACGAGCAATTCCGCAGAACGGAGGCTCCGCGGGTAGCCGTCCGGGAAGGAGACACTCGCCACGACCTTGACCTGGGATGGGCTGTAGACGGGCGTGCCGTCCGCATCGAGGGTGGCCTCGCGCGCGATGACGGTGCTGGCGGCGGGTTCCTCCAGGGTCACGGCCGGTGGCTCCGGTGAGACCTGGTAGTTTCCCGCAACCCCCACCGTAGGCACCTCAGGGGTATTCACCGTGATGACGCGCGGCTCGGCATCGGGCAGGGCGCTCTGGTAGCTGACCGCGTAACACAAGCGCTGGGAGTTGATCTCCCGGTAGACGTCCTCGGCCAGGGCGCCGGCGGTTGACCGTTGCAGGGAGGTGTATCTGCCGTTGGAGACCTCGGCCAAGATCGCCAGGGGCTCCTGGTTGAATTGTCCCAGGTCGGTCGAGAAGGTGTAGATGGGAATGAACTGCGACTTGGCCTGGTTGGCCTGGTTCTGCGCCGCGACGACGGCCACCGACCGCGCCGGGTCTTCGATATAGCGCGTGATCAGGACGATGGCCGCCGCCTGGCTGCCGGAGACGGGAACGAGTTCCTCCATCTCGGCAATGGCATCGGCCACACCCTCCAGCCCCTTGGTCGAGTTCTGGCTGCGTCGCACTTCAAACGGGTAGTTGGCCAACCACGTCGACAGATCCCCGCCCTGCTGGGTCGGTCCGAGGCGGGGTTCGGTGCGGTCGGAGTTGATATTCTCCCGCACCATCACTTCCAGCGTGTCGAGCCCGTTCACGAAGACGCCGCTGTCGAGAACGGCGCTGATCACCTGGCGTATGTTCTGAGTGCCAAACTCTCTGAAATTCGCCAGGCGGCCATGATCGATCAAGAACAGGAAGGTGATCGGACAATCGTCGCGCGGCGTGACTTGCACGTTGCCGGCGGGCACTTGTTCGCCGTCTTCGTAGACCGTCAGGTTGGCATTGCTGAATCCAGACACGACGCGGTTGTTCATGTCGAGGGCGCGCAGCTGGAAGGTCACTGCGGGGAATTGCTCGGCGTTGACGTCGGTGATGAAGAAGTTCGTGCCTCCCTGCGCCGTGGCACGTTCGCTCTCGGCGAACAGGGAGAACAGCAAGGCGGTCAAAACCACAAGGCGAAAGGACCGGGTCTTCATCACGTGGCTCCGATGAGGTCGTAGTCTAGAGTCTGACTGAAACGGGATGATCGCCCCGCAACGCGCGGTGCCGACGGTCGGGATTGCGACTCACTCACTCTACCCGGAACCTCTGCGTCGCCCGGGTCTTGGGGCCGGGCCCGCTCCCGGCGCCGGCTTCTCCTGTTTGAAGCCAATCTCGCCGCTCCATGAGCCACCACCGCCGCCGCCACCGCCCCCACCGCCTGCTCCTCCACCGGCCCCTCCACCGCCCCCGCCCGAAGCGGGTTGCTCCGTCTCGGAGCCACCTGCGCCTCCTCCGCCGCCTTCACCCCCCCCGACAGCGGCGCCGACAGCGGCGCCAGCGGCCCCGAGGCCGCTAATCTCGACGGAAATGCCGACTTCGAAGGAGCCCAGGAGGGTCGCGAACGAACCGGTGATGGTTTGTTCGGCTTCATGGAGCACCTGCACGATCTTCAGAGTGGTGCCAGACCCCAACTGCAGCACCCGCAGCAGGTTCTGCATCGACGGCATCACTTGCGACTCCATCTCGCGGTAGAAGGCGTTGGCCCCTTCGCCGAACCAGTCGCCGCCGTTCAGCACCTCGATCGTGCGGTTGAGGCTGTCGATGCTGCGCTTGACGTTGACCGCTTCCCGCTCGAATCTCTTTGAGATGTCAGGCATCTGGTCGTAGTCTGCGCGAATGATGATGATCATGATCTCCTGCCTTTCCCGCGATCTAGGAAGGTGTGCCCTGAGATGAGCCGGACACGATCTGGAATCGGATCTTCAGTTTGGGTCCGAGGCCAAGCACGGCCCCATCTTCCAGCCTGAAGGGCTCACCCTGGGGGACGGTTTGCCCGTTGACGGTGGTGCCGAACTTGCTCTTGTCGTCTTGCACGTACCAGCGGCCGTCGGCAGCGGTGAGGACGCAGTGATGGCCGGAGACACCGGAGGTGGCATCGACCGGGAGGACGCCGTCGTTGTCGGCGGCGCGCCCGATCCGGAACGGCGATTTTCGGATCTCGGCCTGGAATCGAACGATGACAGGCTCTGCCACGCTGACCACAGCCAGGACGCCGGACTCCTTGGGCGTCACGGCTGGCCGGACCGCCGGCGGCGGCAGGGGCACCGCGGCTGGACTCGGCGGCTGGGCACGAGGCGATTCCGCCGGTCGCGGCGGCGCGGGCGCGGCACTGGCTGCGACGACAGGGCCAGCAGGAGGCGCAGCGGGTTCCGCCGGTCGTGGCGGCGGGACCGCGGCCCTGGGTGCGACAACGGGCGCGGCGGGAGGGGCAGCGGGTTCCACCGGACGCGGCGGCCGGCGAGCCTTCTCAGGGAGCGCCAGTTCGACGTTCCTCATGCCCTTGCTCTTGGGGCGGAGGAATACCACCAGCGCGCCCAGGCCGACAAGTGCTAGAACTCCCATTCCGCACATGCCCAACACGGCGATGGCGGAACCCTGCATCGAGGCGACCAACCGCGCAATGGCGCCTGGGGCTTGGTAGGCCACCTTGAGCCCTTCGGACTCGACCAGGAGCCGGTTCCTCGGGTCCAACGCCTGCACACGAACCACATATCCGCCGGACCTGACGCCGCTCACCGGCACCTGGAGTTCCTCCCCGGCTGGAACGGTAACCTCCGTCCCTCGAATGGGAGCGCTACCTTGGTCCTGTTCAAGCCAGAGACGATACGAGGCCACGCCTTCCAGGTTCTGCAGGGCGGCGCCGATGACGAAATAGGGCGTTTCGGCCGTAGGCCACTGCTGGACGGTGGCGGTCAGGCTGGGCGCGAGAGGTTCAAAGCGGAAATCCAACGGCTGCGTCTGGCTCAGCACCTGGCCCTGCTCGTCCAGCGTGGTGAGAGTCAGCGTGTACTCGCCGTCCTCCACCAGATCGTCCGACGGGAGCAGAATGGAGTCGGTCAACTCCGTCAATTGCTCCTGATAGACCGAACGACCGGTGAGTTTGCTGACCAGGTTGACGTCGATCGCACCGATACGCTCCGGGTTGATGATGTCCAGGTTGAAGCGCACGCCGCCCAGGGTCGATTGGGCCGTGCCGGCAACGGCGACGGCGGGCGGGCGGGCATAGCTGCGATCAGAAACGAAGGAGAGAGGCCCAGTGACGACCGTGGCGTCGGGCAGCTTCAGGTTGAGTTCGGCTGTCTGAGGGCCCTCCGGGGGATAGACCATCCACACGGCCTCCCACTGGTTGCCCAGCACACCCATCTGGTTGTCCAGCGCGAAATTCAACTCGGAAGACCTTCTCGTTTCGGAAAGTCCCCCGGTAGGTTGGGTGAAGCGCTCCAGTTCCTGGGGAGTGATCGTGTACCCGTCGATGCCGACCGCGTACAGCTCTACGTCGTTCTGATTGGCGAAGTCCACCACCATCTGCGTGGAGCGCAAGGCGCAGCTGTCCGCACTGGCGGTGACGGTGAACACCGCCCGCCGGCCGGGGGCGTTGCTCAGCTTGGCGATGGCTTCGTAGAGGCCTTCGTTGAGGCAGGCCTGCCTGCCGCTCTCCGGTTGCAAGCCCCGGAGCGCCGTGCCGAGCCTCTCCTTATCGTTGGTGAATTCGACCGTCGTCGGCGCCCGATCGGAGAAGGGGATCAGCGCGAAGCTGGCATTCTCCGGCGCGTTCGCAAGGGCGCGGCCCAGACTGTCGCGAATGCCGCGGAAATCGTTGAACCCGCTCCCGATATTCATTGTGCCGCTGGTGTCCACCAGCAGCACCACCGACCAATCGGTCTCGAGTTTGCTGAACTTGCTCGAGTAGACGTCTCCGCCGAGGCGCAGTGTCGCGTTCTCGATTTCCGACGTCATGATCGTGCCGTTGGCGTCCAGAAGCGAGAACGTGGCCCGCAACAAGACGCCCGGTAGGCCGCCGGTCTCCGGAATGACGGACTGCGGCGGGTCAACGGCGTGAATGCGGATCGTAGGGCCGGCGGTCTGAGCTTGTGCGGCCTGGGGCAATCCAGAACCCGCAAGCCAGACGACTAGCCCGAGGACGATGAATCGAAATCTCGACATGCGAACCGTTGGCTCTGAGCGCCTTCTTATCTGTGCGGAATAATCCCGAATTCTAGCATAATCGTCGGGTTGGCACGAGGCGCGCTCTAACCTGCCTGTGGTCTCTCTCACGGCGATCTCACCCGAGGCCCGACGGGACGTCGTCGAATGTGGCACCCCGCCCTCGATCCTGCGCGAGCGCTCCTCTCCGGACAGCCCGCTGACGCAGCGCCGTCTCTCCATATCGAGGATGAGGACTTCGCGGGCGCCGCGGCGACGGCCAATGGGACGACCATCGGCGGTCAGCCGGTGGCCGCGAAAAGCGAGATCCCGCTCGAACCCGGCAGCACGATCGGGCGGGGCACGCGACGACGGTTCGATTCGACTTATCTGTAGCTGGGTCGCCGGTGGGGATGCCGGCTAGAGGTCCGGCATCAGGCTCAAGGCGATGGTCTCGAACGCCGGGAGCATCGCCTCGAAGTCGCGCGCCTGGAACGACAGCGTCCAGGCGCGGTCGCCCTCGATGATGACGTAGATCACCTCGTCCTCGGCCGCCCCCGACCCGGGAGCGCCGAGGCGAAGCAAAACGCGGCCGGTCGTGCGCGGCGCACCACCGACGATCTCGCGGTTCAGGATTTCCACTTCGTCTTGAACGCTGGCAACGGCCGCGGTCATCATCGTCTCGAGATCGAAGCCTTGCGGCAGGGGCTCGCCGATGAGAATGACCGACGCCTCGCCGCTCGGATCGACCGCCACCAGGAAGTCGAAGTCGAAGGCCGTATCGAGTTCGTCCAGGGGGATCGGCGTCGGGGTGGCCTCGCCTGGCAGGGGCGTCGTCATCCCTTCCATGATCCGCACCAAGCCTCCGGCGAAGGCCTGCATGAAGACGACGATGGCATCGTCGTAGCTGCCCATGTCGGCCACCGCAAAGGTCGGCGGCAACCGCACGGAGCCGGTATCGAATTCGATCGTATGCCAGTCGGTGCTATCGGCGCCGGCCCCCACCGCCACCACCTCGATCGGCGGCCACAGCGCCGCCGTCTGCCGGGCGGCGACCACTGCCGGAGGCGGCGTAACGGTTGCCGTCGGCGTGGCCGGGATGACGGGCTCGGACGGCGTGGCCGTCCAGGCCGGCGGGAGAGTCACGCGGTCCGGAATGGCTCCTGCGGGCGTCGCCCCCTCCGGGGATGTGACGGCGCCGACGCTGCAGGCGGCCGCCAGCGCAGCCAAGAGGGACAACCCGGCCAGGGTCGAAAGGGAGGGCTTCATCCGTCGTCGGTTCACTCGAGCCAGATCGTTTATTGTACACGCGGGGGAGCCGCTTCGAGGAAAGGCCCCGAAAGAAGAGGGATCGACGGTCGGCCGGCCGTGGTCAGGCCGATTTTTTCAGGCCTTGGAGGGATCCTCGGGGACGGCCTGGTCCTGGGAACGAAGAGGATTTGGGCCGAAAGCGATCGCCCGGTCCGTCATCCCCTGGGCGATGCGGGCGAAGGTGGCCCCCATTCCCCCCGAAACGAAGTACATTTCGAGCCGCTCCGGCTCGAGACCGAGGTGCTGAAGCATCGTCCGCGCCCGCGCCACGCGTGCCCGGCCCCGTTCGTTGCCGCGCACATGGTGACAGTTGCCCAGGCTGCAGGCGACGACGAAGACGGCATCCGCGCCCTGCTCGAACGCGTCCAACAGGTACTGCACATCGGTCTTGCCGGTGCAAGGCAGGCGCACCAGCTTGACATTGGCCGGATACTGCTCGCGCAGCGCACCGGCGGTGTCGGCCGCCATGTAGCCGCAGTAGTTGCAGGTGAAGGCCGTGACCTGCGGAATGAAGTCAACCACCGGAGGCGGGCCCGGCGATGGTTCGGGGGACGGATTTCCGTCCACCAGGCGGGCCAGGGGGACCGGCTGAGAGGCAGAGCGGCGAACGTGGACGCTCTCGCTCACGCCGTCGTCCTTTCGCCTAGAACCAGCGCCCCAGCGGGACAGGCGCGGACGCAATCGCCGCAGCCGCGGCAGGCCCAGAAATCGAGGAGGAGATCCCGCTCGCCGGGCACCCGCATCAGCGCGCCGGCAGCGCAGGACGGGAGGCACAGCCAGCACCGCGTGCAGCGCTGTTCATCGAGGCGGGCGACCGGCGCTGACATCACCGTCGTGTTCATCCGGCCGCCTCGACTTCGGGCGCCAACCACGCGCCGAGACCGACCCGAAGCTGATCGTCGCGGTAGCCCTCGAGCTGGATGGCGCGCGCCGGGCATTCGGCGGTGCACGTCCCGCAGCCCTGGCAGCGGGCGGGATCGATCCAGGCCGACCCGGCCAGGCCGCCGACCCCGGCGACCTCCGGCCGGACCTCCGGGATCCCGAACGGGCAGGTGCGGACACACGTCAGGCAGCCGGTGCACTTGGCCGGATCGACGACCGCCACAACCCCGCCGAGCTGCAGGCTGGGGCGCGTCAGGATCGTCAGGGCCCGCGCGGCGCAGGCCTTGGCGTGGGTGATGCACTCCTCGATGAACTTGGGATAGTGGGCCATGCCGGCGAGGAAAAGCCCGTCGTCGGCGAAGTCCATCGGGCGGACCTTGGGGTGAGCCTCCAGGAAGAAGCCCTCGGCCGAACGCGGTACGCCGAGCTGGCGCGCCAGCGACTCGGTCCCCGCCGCCGGTTCGATCGGCATCGACAGGGCGATCAACTCGGGCTCGAAGGCCAGAGTCGCTCCAAAGACGTGCTCGTCGACCTGGACCGCCAGAGTCGTTCGCTCGCCGCGGGTCCGGAGGGACACCCGCGGCGGGGCGTCGTCGGTGTAGCGCACGAACAGAACGCCGCGCCGACGCGCCTCGAGGTGGTATTGCTCGCGGAAGCCGTAGGTGATGATGTTCTTGTAGAGCACCACCACCTGGCAGGTCGGATTGAGCATCTTCAGCCGCAAGGCGTTCTTGATGGTGTTGGTGCAGCAGACGCGCGAGCAGTAGTCCGGCCCGCCGCTCGGCGGGACGCACTGGATCATCACCACCGACCCCAGCCCGGCCGCCCGTTCCGGCTGATGGACCAGGATCTCCTCGAAGGCCGACTGACGCACCACGCGCGGGTCCTGGCCGAAGAGATAGCGCGGCGTTGAGCCCTCGACTCCGCCGGTGGCCACGATCACCGCCCCGTGGCGGATCTCGCTCCGACGGGATCCCCCGTCCCCTGCGCTTGCGTGCGGAAGCCCGCCCGGTCGCTTCGGGATTGCCGAACCGTCCGCCGAATCCGTCTCGAGGACGGCCCGGAAATCGCCCACGCTGCCGCCATGGTGAACGACATGGCTCCTCAGGTGGAGATGCACGCTCTCGTGGGCGACGGTGCGGTTGACCAGGTCGCGCAGCAGGCGCTGCGGGTTTTCGCCCTCGGCCACGAAGTGAATATGGTGCAGATTGCCTCCGAGCTCGCCGGTGCGTTCCACCAGATGGACTTCGAAGCCGGCGTCGGCCACGGCCAGGGCGGCCGTCATGCCGGAGACCCCGCCGCCGACGACCAGCGCGGCGCGCTGCGGCGGACGTTCGACCTTCTCGATCGGGCGGGCATGCGTCAGCCGCTCGGCGGCGACCCGCACCAGTTCGAAGGCCTTGCGCGTCGCCCCGCCGGGATCCTTCTGATGGACCCAGGCACAATGCTCGCGCAGGTTGACCATCTCGGTGAAACTCGGATGCAGCCCCGCTTCGCCGGCCAGCCGCTGGAAGAAGGGTTCATGGGTGCGCGGGCTGCAGGCGCCGATGACCAGGCGGTTGATCTCCGGATCGGCCGCCAGCGCGCGCAGGCGGACCTGGCCCTCGGGCAGGCAGGCCAGGGAAACGACCTCCACCCGCCGGACGTGCGGCAGCCGGGAAGCGTGCCGGGCGACGGCCGCCAGATCGACCGTGTTGCCGATCTCGCCGGCGCACTCGCACAGGGCGATGGCGATCGAAGGCTCCGATCCGTTTCGGTCGGTGACGAGGGGCGTGGCTCTCTCGAGGAACGGCTGGCTGCGGCTGAAGCTGCGCTGGCCGAGACGGCCGCGCAGCAGCGCCATGGCTTCGGCGGCCGCGCCGGACCCGTCGAGAATGGTCTCGGCGATCTCCTTCGGGCTGGCGAACGCGCCGCAGACGAAAACCCCCGGACGCGAGGCGGCCAGCGGGGAGAACTTGGAGGTCTCGCAAAACCCGTAGGCGTTCAGGTTGATCCCCAGGGTCCGGGCGATCTCGATCGCCCGCTCCGGCGGGCGGATCCCGACCGCCAGCACGAGCAGATCGAAAGTTTCCTGGCTGATCGGCCCCTGGCTGCCGGACGACTCGCCGTGGCCGCGTCCGGCCGGGTAGCGCAGGAGCACGTCGCCGGTGGCGGGATCCTCGGCCACGGCCGAGATGCGCGTGCGCGTGTAGTGGACGCCGTGCCTCCGCTGGGCCTGCTGGTAGTACAGCTCGTACTCCTTGTTGAAGGCGCGCTCGTCCATGGTGAAGATGCGGCACTCGGCGTCGGGGATGCGCTGACGCGCCAGGATCGCCTGCTTGGTGGCGTACATGCAGCAGATCGACGAACAGTACGGATTGACCTGATCGCGCGAGCCGACGCACTGCAGCCAGGCGATGCGGCGCGGGATGGCGCCGTCCGAAAGGCGCCGGACGATGCCTTCCGTCGGGCCGGAGCGTGAAGCCAGCCGTTCATACTGCATCGAGGTGATGACATTCGGGAAGCGGCCATAGCCCAGCTCGGGCATCTGGCGCGGGTCGAAGGGCTGGAAGCCCATCGCCAGGATGACCGCGCCCACGCCGAGTTCGACCTCGGTGGCTTCGGCCCGCAGGTCGATGGCGTCGCTGGGGCAGACTTCCAGGCAGCGCCGGCAATCGTCGCAGCCGGCAGTCTTGTGCAGCAGGTAGTAGGCGTTGGGGATCGACCGCGGCGCCGACTTGTCGATTGCCTTGCGCGTGCTCAGGCCGAGTTGGAAGCCGGAGGGGCGGATTTCCGGGCAGACTTCGGCGCAGCGCCCGCAGTTGGTGCAACGCGCCGGATCGACGAAGACCGGCGCCCGGCGCAGACGGACGCGAAAGTCGCCGGCGTCGCCGTCGCAAGCCAGCAGGTCGGCCGAGGTCAGGACCGTGATGTTGGGGTGCCGGTTGTGGTCGAGCAGCGCCGGGGTGATCGAGGGCCGGGTGCAGCCGAAGCCATGATCCGATGTGCCCCGGCACAGGACGCAGTCATGCGTCGGGAACATGAAGCCCAGCTGGGCCACCCGCCCGCCGAGCGCGGGCTCGGTCTCGAGCAGGTAGGCGTGCAGGCCGGCTTCGGCCAGGTCGATGGCGGCGCGCATGCCGCCCACCCCGCCGCCGATGACGAGGACGCTGTCGGCGGAAGTGGGAGGTTCAGCTTCCCGGAAGCTTGAAGCTTCCGGGAAGCTGCTCGGAGCCGATCCGTCCGAAGGCATGATCCAACCTCGCCGCGAACCCGCCAAAACCCGTCCGGTTAGTCCCAAACTATCCTAGGCGTGCGCGGCGGGCATCCCCAGTGAAGGAAATCACAGCAAGGAGAGGAGAAGCTCCCCGCGAGCTCGCGGCTCGCGGGGAGCTCTGGGCGACGGGGTCAGGGCTTTTCCAGCAGGTACTCGTAAGCCGCCAGGGCGGCCTTGGCGCCCTCGCCGACGGAGATCAGGACCTGCTCCGAGATGACGTCGGTGACGTCGCCAGCGGCAAACAGGCCCTCAGCCGAGGTCCGGTTGCGCGAGTCGACCTTGATCCGCCCGCGCTTGTCGCGCGTCACCAGATGGGCGACGATCTCGGACTGCGGCACCAGGTCGACCTCGACGAAGAAGGCGTCCGCTTCCACCACGCGCTCGGCGCCGTTGCGCTTGATGCGTATGCGGCGGGCGTACTCGTCGCCGACGACTTCCTGGACCTTATAGCCTTCCAGCACTTCCACGTTGGGTGCGGCCAGCACTTTTCGGCCCATCGGGCTGTCGAGTTCGCCGTGGGTCGGGGCGACCAGCGTCACCTTGCGGGCGATGCGGGCCAGCTCGGCCGTCGAGCGCAGCGCCAGGGCGGTGTCGCCGATGACGCACGTCTCGCGCTCGATGAACAGCGGCGCGTACGAGACGGCGCTGTAGCACAGGCCGCGCATCATGAACTCTTTCTCGCCCGGCACGTCCAGCCGCTGGCCGAAGGCGCCGGTGGCCACCAGCAGGGTGTGCGTCTCGTAGGTCTGGCCGCTGCGCGTCGACACGCGGTAGCCGCTGTCGATCTTGTCGACCTTCTCGGCCTTGTCCAGCGTGCGGGCGAACTCCAGATACTCGACCTCGTTGGCGAAGCGGCTGACGACCTCCTCGCCGGTGATGACCAGATGTTTCTCGATGAAGGGCAGCTGCAGGCGGTAGTTGGTCTTTCCGCCGAGATCGCGGGAGATGAGCAGCACGTTCAGCCGCTTCCTCAGCCCGTAGACGGTGGCCGTCAGCCCGGCCGGCCCGCCGCCCAGAACGATCAAGTCATACATCATGGCTCTCCTTCCATCCCTCTCAGGCGTCGGGGTCGATGATGAAGCCCTCGGCCATCATGGACTTCGTCAGGTTACGCGAGCGGCCGATGATCTCGGAGGCGTTGCGCAACTCCTCGTCGTAAGTCATCGGTTTGCGAGCCACGCCTTCTTCGACCGCCTTGGCGGCGACGGCGGCAGCCTCGCGCGGGAAGACTTCCCAGTCGTCCATGTTGGGCAGGATGGTTTCCGTCGTGAGACCGCGCTCCACCGCCATGCCGGCCAAGGCCTCGGCGGCGGCGACGCACATGGGATCGGTAATGGTCGTGGCGCGCACGTCCAACGTCCCGCGGAAGATGCCGGGGAATCCAAGCGAGTTGTTGACCTGGTTGGGGAAGTCCGACCGCCCGGTGGCGACGATGGCGGCCCCACCCTCTTGGGCCTCCCACGGCCAGATCTCGGGCACGGGATTGGCGCAGGCGAAGACGATGGCGTCCTTCGCCATACCGCGTATCCACTCGGGCAGAATCGTGCCGGGCCCAGGCTTCGACAGGGCGATGACGACATCGGCGCCTTTCATGGCCTCCGGGATGCCACCCTGTCGTCCTTCGGTGTTGGTCGACAGGCACATCTTCCATTTGTCGACGTACTCGGCCTTGCGCAACTCGACGTCGCCGCGGCCCTTGTGGAGAATCCCCTTGCTGTCGACGACACGACAACGCGAGGCGTCCGCGCCGGAGTTGAAGATCAGCCGGGCGCAGGCGACGTTCGAGGCGCCGGAGCCCACGAAGGCGATCGACACCTCGCCCAGTTTCTTGCCGACCAGCTTGAGCGCGTTGAGGAGCCCGGCCAGAGTCACCGTGGCGGTGCCCTGCTGATCGTCGTGCCAGACGGGGATTTCCGTATGCCCGCGCAGGGTGTCGAGAATGCGGAAGCACTTCGGCTGCGAAAGGTCTTCCAGGTTGACGCCGCCGAAGCCGGGCTGGATGAGCTTGACCGTCTCGATAATCTTGTCGGGGTCCTTGGTGTCGAGCATGATCGGCCAGGCGTCGATCCCGCCCAGGTACTTGAACAAGAGGGCCTTGCCTTCCATGACGGGCAAACCGGCCTTGGGGCCGATGTCGCCCAGGCCCAGTACGCGCGTCCCGTCCGAGACCACCGCCACGGTGTTCCACTTGTGGGTGTGCTCGTACACCTGCTCGGGGTTCTCGGCGATGGCCCGGCAGGAGGCGGCCACGCCCGGGGTGTACCAGATGGCAAAGTCATTGAAGTCGCGCACGCGACACTTCAGGGCGATCTCCACCTTCCCCCGGTAGTAGGGATGCAGGCGCATGGCGTCGGCCGACGGCTGCTTGGCCTTGGCCAGGAGCGCCTCGATGTTCGGGGGAGGGGCCGTTTTCTCCATGATCTAACCTCCTTCGGGTGTAATGAGGCCCGGATTCGTTGAATTGAGCTCGCGTCAAGGCCCCGAGGTCAGGCCCTGTCTGCCAGTGTCACCCGTCACCTCCCAGGCTCCCAGTGCCGGAGGGAGGCGGCCCATACTGATAGAAGGCATTCTTTCGTAGCCTCGTCCCGCCCGGCCCCCACCCCTTGGTCCCCTCCCCCGGCATGCGTGGGCTTCCGCAGCAAATGGGATCCGGCCGGGGGAGGGGATGAAAGATCTGGAAGGAAAGGGGCGGCAGAGCCGCCCCCTTCCTTCCGAAAACCCATCCCTCCCCCAGCCATCAGGACTGAGATTGGCCCGCTCCCTCAGGGCTGGGGGAGGCCCACCGGGCTGCTTCGCGAGGCGAGGGGTGGGGGCGAAGGGAACGCGGACGAGGCGGCCTTTCCAATCACAACCTGAGATAAGAGTCGGTGTAGATCACCTTGTTGAGCAGCACCTGCAGCGTCTTCCAGATCTGCACCTGCTGCGTGTCGTTCATGTCGACCTGATCCGGCTCGAGGGCGCCGCCGGCGGCGACGGCGTCGTGCAGCTTCAGGTAGAGCGCCTTCACCGGAGTCGAGTCGTCGCGGGTTCCCACGGCGGCGACGACCTGCATCAACGGCTCATCGAGCGGATCGAGGATGGCGGCGTCGAGCCCGACCGCCATCAGCATCACCAGGTAGACCCGGTTGAGCAGCGGGCGCATCTCGGCCGGCACCTGGTTGGAGACATTGGACAGTCCGACCACCGTGAGCGGCGGCGGATCGGCGACCATCTTCAACATGCGCACCGTCTCGATAGCGTGCGGCACGTACTCCTGGCAGCCGGAAACGGTCAGAATCAGCGGGTCGACATACAGCTTCTCCATCGCCACGCCGACTTCCTGGGCGCGCGGGATCAGCTTCTCCATGGCAATTTCGATCCGGGCGTCGGCGCTGACGGGGATGCCGCTCTTCTCCAGGCACAGCGCGATCAGGCCGGCGCCGTATTTGGCCGCCAGCGGCGGGACGTTGGCCAGCCGCTCTTCCTCGGCCGACGTCGAATTGATGATGGCGTTCGCCCCGACCTTCTTCAGGCCGACCTCGATCGCCGCCAGGTTGGTCGTGTCGAAGGAGAGGGTCATCCCGGGCACGGCCTCCTGCACGCAATCGACCAGCCAATCCATCACCTCCGGGCCGGCCTTCTTCTGCGGACCGATGTTGAGATCGAGGACATCGGCCCCGGCCGCCTTCTGGCGACGGGCCAGATCGACGAAGAAACCGCCGTCGCGCTCGGCGATCGCCGCCTTTACACGAGGGGAGATGATGTGGATGTTTTCACCGATCTTCAGCATGGAGGCCTCCGTGGGTCTGGTGGGTAGGATGGCCCCTCACCCCGTTCGGGCCGCGAGCCCCGGCCCCCTTCCCCCTCTCCCCGATGTTCGCGACGGCGCATGTGGTCCTGCGTTCGGGGAGGGGGGGAGGAGGCTCAAGGGGGGTGGGGGAAGGAAAGGAAGGCACGAGGGTGACCGATCTACATCTCGCGCAGGATCCGCTCGGCGAGGGCGCCGACGGCAGCGGCGG
>Ga0209108_10000447_pt1 | contig 22842 bp, 13 predicted proteins | sample Rifsed10ft1_FD_184003 | JGI IMG/M metagenome (GOLD analysis project Ga0209108, IMG submission 184003) | Soil microbial communities from Rifle, Colorado, USA - sediment 10ft 1 (version 2) | ecosystem: Environmental > Terrestrial > Deep subsurface > Rock core/Sediment | place: Rifle, Colorado...
CCTGGCGTGGTTGGCGTTGCCATGCACCACCACGTTGAGTGTCGTGGGGCATCAGTCTGATTGAGTTGGACTCTCTTCGTCCGGGAACTCAGCGGCGAGAATGGCCGCAATCTGCTCCCGGAGAATGGGCACGTCCTGGGTGGCTGTATCCCAAATGGTGTCCCAACTGACGCCGAAGTAATTGTGGACGGCGATGTTGCGCAGGCCGATGGTGCCTCGCCATTTGACCTCGGCGTGTCGGTCGCGGAGTTCTTCTGACAAACGGGCGGCGGCTTCGCCGATGACGGTGAGTTTCTGCAAGACGGCGCTCTGATAGAGTTCATCGCCAAGAAAGGTCTCCTTCTCGACATTGTGGAGAAACCGGGCGATGGCGTCGGCGGCATCAAGGATGTCGTCCAGATACAGCGCCTCAGTTCGCATACATCACCTCGGCGCTGGCGAGGACGGAGTCGCGGATGCGGCGCTTGAGGCCGTTCTTCAACACGAGGTCTACCGGGCGGGCGAACAGGCTCGATAGTTCGTGTTGCATTTCGCCGAGTGCAATCAAGCCCACCCGCGCCTCCGGCTCGAACTCCACCAGCACGTCCACATCGCTGTCCGGGCCGAAGTCATCACTCAGCACCGAGCCGAACAGCGCCAGCCAACGGATGCGGTTGCGGCGGCAGAACTCGGCCACTTGCGCGTAGGGAATGGGGATATGGGCCTGGGGCCTTTCCCCATGTTTCTCGGCGGCGGGCGGCTTGGTGGTCATGGGCTTCTCCCGGTGCCACTATCTTACCTCATCACGCCCGCTCGGTGGTGGGCAGGGTGGTGAGGATGCAATGCAAAATTACAGAAACTCAATCGTCTCCCTCGTCGCCTTCGACAAATCGGCGTAATAGCCGCGCCGATGTTCGGGGAGCATGGCGGCGAGGACGTACATCGCCTCGTCGGTCATCTGGCGCAGGCGCTCGCGCGGGAGGCGGCCCTGCACGGGCTTGAAGCGGAACGGGCGGCCCAACTCGAAATGCGCGCCGGGCTTCTTCGCGTTCCACGGCCCCATAAGCGTCGGGTAGCCGGGCGTGTTGGCGATGGCGATGGGGATGATGGGCGCGCCGCTTTTGTGCGCGATGTACGCGATGCCTTCCTTTCCCTGCGTCAGCGCGGGATGCCGGGTGGCCTCCGGCGCGATGAGGATCACCTCGCCCGCCGCCAGCACCGCCAGCGCCCGCTCCAGCGCGCGCCGGTCAAGCTCCTCGCGGTGCACCGGGATCACGTCCCACAGCCGGGGAAAGATGCCCCACACCGGATAGCGATAGACCTCCGCCTTTGCCAGCGGGACGATGTTGCGCGGCAGATTGCCCAGGACGATGACAGGATCAATGAAAGCGATGTGGTTGATCATCAGGATCGCCGGGCCGGCGGGGGGCAGGTTCTCCAATCCGGTGATGCGCGCGGTGTCAATCCGGGCCAGGAACCGCCAGCCGATGTGGGTGGTCATCCAGCGCAGCACGCGGCGCACCGGCTCGCGCCGGGCGTGGTCGTAGGCGCGATTTTTGATTGTGGATTTCTGATTGCTGATTGCTACCTTTTCATTCGCCATTTGCTATCTGCCACGCGCAGCGGCCATTAGCCAGCGCATATGCGCCCCGCTATGGGGGCGGGAGCAGCGCGACAATGCGCCGCACGATCAGGTCAGTCGCTTCCCGGCGTTTAATGCCCGGCAGAAGGTTGAATGGCTGGCCGAAGGTTAGTGTAACACAAGGGCGGCAAGGCGAGCGAGGGTGAGGAGAGATCAATGACGCGCGGCGATGAGGTTTTCAATCGCGGCCATCACGCCTTCCAGGTCGAGGTCGGTCGTGTCGAGGATGACGGCGTCATCTGCCGAGCGCAGAGGCGCGATCTGGCGCGAGGAGTCGATCTGGTCGCGTTCGCGCAGGTTGGCGAGGATGTCGTCGTAGGTGCGCAGGTCCCCGGTGCCGCGAGCCTGCGTCTCCTGAAAGCGGCGGCGGGCGCGCGTTTCGACCGAGGCCGTGAGGAAAACTTTGAGATCGGCCTCGGGCAGGATGATAGTGCCCACGTCCCGCCCGACCATCACCACGCGGCCGCGCAGCCCCACGTGCCGCATCTGTCCGGTGAGGAGGTGCCGCACGGCCTGCATCGCCGCGACGAGCGAGACATTGTTCTCCACCTCTTTGCTGCGAATGGCCCAGGTGATGTCCCTGCCCTCGGCCCCCCGCAGAGGGTCGAAGACGAGCACCGTGCTGTCGCGCCCGTCGGCCACGGTGGGCGGCTGGACTTCAATGCACACGCGCTGCGCCAGCGCTGTCACGGCCCGCGCGTCTTCGGCGGAGCCGAGTTCGTGCAGGGCCAGGCACGTTACCGCGCGGTACATCACCCCGGTGTCAAAAAACAAATAGCCAAGCCTGGCCGCGAGCCGCTTGCCGACCACAGTTTTGCCGGAGGCCACCGGGCCGTCTATAGCGATCATGGAGGGGAGGGACATCGAGAATTAGAAGTTGGAAGTTGGAGATTAGAGATTGGAGATTGGAGATTTCAAGGTGTGGGGCCGGCGTCCTGCAGCTTGGCGACGTCCTGCCGCACCCAGAGGATGATGTTTTCGGTCTGCACAGACGTGGACGTGCGGCGGAAGGTGAGCCAGGCGAACTGCTCCGGCCAACTGAGGTTGGAGGCTGTCCACGTGGAGCGCAGGGGGAAGCCCGCGCCCACGTAGGCCGAGCCGAGGGTGGGGTTCTGCTGGTCAGCCGGGGCGATCACCGCCGGGCTATTCACCAGCGGATCGAGATCATTCACAAACGTGACGTGCGGGAAGCTGCGCAAGGCCCAGCCCAGCGCGCCGTCGGGCGAGGCCTGCACGGTCACCTGCATGTCGTGCGCGTTGCCCACCGTGTAGTTCGAAACGTCCCCCAGCGTCGTCATCAGCCGGTTGAGGTCGTCCGCGACGGGCCGCTCCCACCACAGCTCGACCGGGCTGTCGGGCCGCAGCTGCGTCAGCCCCCAGCCCGCGCTGACGTTCACGACGAACAGCGCCGCCGACAGGCTCAACGTCAACCCCACCAGAGCCGCGCGCGGCGACCAGCCCATCCCCATCAGGTACGCCACCACCAGCGTCAACGCGATCGCGATCAGCGCAAGGTATACGTAGGTCGTCGCCGAAGCGTTCAAGGTCACGCCCGAAAAAGTGAAGCGGCTTTGCAGGACGTTCGGGTTGACGCGGACCTGCTCGGCAAACATGGCCAGGTTCAGCGCGGCAAAGGCCAGCAGCGCGACGGTGACGCCGATTTGCACCGCCATCATCGGCCACTCTTCCGCCGCCCACGCGCCCCGGACGATCTCGGCAATCGCCCACGCCGCCAGCGCCGCGAGCGGCGCGACGACCCAGATCACGTCGAACAGCGTGCGCCCGCTGTATGTGACCGAAAACGCCAGAGCGACGAGGCTGAACCAGAACAGCCATTGCCCCAGGCGGTTCCCGCGCCGGAAGGCGAGCGCCGCGCCCACCACGCCGAACACGAGATGAAGCGGCTCGTACACCAGCAGGAAAAGGAGGAGCGTCAACGGCGCGCGGCCCGCCGCCGAGGGCGCGAATCCGGCCAGCCACGCCGTTTCGCTGTCCGCGAGCGCGCCGAGGCCGGGGAGAAAGATCAGCCCTACCGTCGTCACAACCGCGAGCGTCACGCCCAGCGCGACGAGGAAGGTCAACCCCTGCGCGCGCAGCCTGGCCCAGGCCTCGCGTGCGCCCTCGCGTTCTTCGGGGTTGAGCCACAGCATCACCAGCGCGGTCAATGCCAGGGTCAACATTCCCGTGAGGAACGTCGCGCCTCCGGCGAGGCCGAGGCCGAGCGCGACCGCGGTTGCGATGAGCCAACCCGAGGCCGAGGTGGCGAGATAGTGCCGGAGCGTACCCACGCTCAGCCCGAGCGCGAAGAGCGCGACGATGGCGCCGTCGGCGCTGCGCGAGGCAGCCAGCAGTCCGGCGGAGGTCGCCAGCAGCCAGCCCGCGAGGAGGGCCGCCGCACGCCCGAGGCGGTCCCGGAAGAACAGCGGCAGGAAGGCCAGCCCCGCGCCGAAGAGGGCCGGGGCGAGGCGGGCCGTAGCATTGCTCGCGTCGAAGAGCAGGAAACTGAAGTACGTGAAGAAGACATAGGCCGGGCTGCCCGAAGGGGGCAAGCTGGAGATGGATCGGCCGTTCACCAGCCGGAAGGCGGTGAGGGCCTGGTGCGCTTCGGCGTCGTTGAGCGGGTGCGCGTTGAGCGCATACAACCGCAGGGCCAACGCCAGCGCGAAGAGCGCGAGGTAGAGGGCATGTTCAACGGTGAGAAGAGGGCGACGATTCATATCAAGGCACGAGGGGCAAGGCGCAGGGCATGAGATTCAAGGTTGGCTATCGAGACGGCGGTAGATGGTCACGTCTCCAGATTGAAAGACGGGAACCATGTTCTGGTCGAACTTGGGCGCGTAGATAGGATTATACCAGCCGCGCTCCAATGAACTCACGACGACGTATTTGACCTGATACTTGTCGAGCAGTTCTTGAGCAGTGCTCCAATCCCGCACCTGATAGATTTTCTGGATTTCGTCGCCGCGGGCGGCCACGCGCTCGAAGTATTTCCCGCGCCATTGGCCTTCGTGGTTCATCCAGCCCATGACGGTCGGCAAGCCGGTGGCCATCGAAATGCGCGACGAGCGGCCCTCGCCCCAGTAGGCCCCCCGCGTGCCCTCGAGAATCACGGGCGCGCCCTGCACGTTCTGCTGGAGCCACTGGATCGCCGCCCAGTCGTCGGGATAATCGCGCGCGAAGTAGGCCATGCCGTCCAGCGTGGGCGGCCCGGCGAAGCGGCCGGTTTTGGTGTACAGCGAGGGGAAGGTGTATAGCAAGCCGCCCGCGATGGCGAGGCTCATCACCACGACCGACACCCACCGGCCTACGCGCCCGGCGTATTGCAGCATGTACCAAAACCCGAACGCCGAGACCAGCGCCCACAGCGTCCACGTCTGGAAGTAAAACTTGAAGAGGGTATTCATGCGCGAGCCGAAATTGTCGCGCAGGTACACGTATTCCGGGCCGACGAGCAGGAGCGCGCCGGTCAGCGTCATCGCGAGGGACATGAGGATGGCGGGGGAGCGCAAAGAGAGTGGAGAGTGGAGACTATAGCCCCCGAAGCGAAGCGAAGCGGGGTTGGAGAGTGGTCGTTTGCGCCACGGGCGCGGCTTTTCCAGCACAGGCGACTCGACTGTGGCCTCTACTGGTGCTGGTTCGGTCCACCGTAACCACCCCACCCCGAGGCCGGCGGTGAGCGCAATCACGATGGCCGGAAAGAGCGTGGCGAGGCTGTCCACTAGCCGTCGCTGGAACGTGAGGCCCAACGCCTGATTCCGCGTGAGAGGAAAGATGGCCTGATCCGCGAACTCGCTGATCTGCGGATTGAAGGAAGCGCCGACCGTGAGCGCGGTCACGACCAGAATCAGCGCGACGACGATCCCTCCGCCCGCCCACAGGGCGCTGGCGCGGTCGAGCGCGGCGCGCCCTCTCGCCGCCAACCACGCGAGGAAGAGCGTCATCCCCACCAGCACCGGCCCGAAGAAGACGAACGTCTGCTGGAAGCGCGCCGGGTATATCAGGTTGGGGAGGATGCCGCCCGCCTGCGATTGGAAGGTGAGATAGAAAGGCAGATACAGCGCCACACTGAGCACGGCGAGCGCGAGCGTGGTCAGCCCCAGCGGCCGCCAGCGGTTCAGCAGTTCCCCCCATCCCCAGCGCAGACCGATCCCGGCGGCGAACGCGACTGCCGTCAGAAACCAGTAGATCGGAAAATCCCAGGTGTTGAGGAAAGAGAGGCCGCCGAGGAGGAGGGCGGAGAGGAGAAGACGATCAAGTGTGACGAGCAGCGAGAGGCGTGGGGCGTGGGGCGTGGAGGGTGGAGCGAGGGGTTCCGCGTCACTCGCTACGCGCCACCCGTCATCGCGAAGCACCCCTTTGGGGCCCGCACTCAGCAGCCACTCCAGCGCGAGGGCAACCGCCAGCACCCCGAACGGCAGCGCGAGCACGTGCGGATGCATGTCGCCGAGGAGGAAAGAGAACGCCGGCATCTCGTCAATCGCTTCGGTTTCCGCGCCGACGAGGTTGCGGTCGTGCACCACGCGGGCGGCGAAAAACCACGCGCCGAGGTCCCAGTTGAACTTCTCCGGCTTCGACGGGAGCGGCGTCTGCAGCTGCTTCAGGTCGAGCCAATCCCAGAAGTTGACCGGGCCGGCCACAATGCCCGGCTGATCTTTACTGGGGGGCCGGGCAACGGTGGCATCGTCGGCGCTGCTCCCTGCATTGGCCGGATCACCCGTCCCGAAATAGTAACGCACGGCCCACACCTTCCGATCCGCGAGCATCCCGTTCCCGTAAGCAAGCGCCAGCGGGCCGTAGAAGTTCCCGACGACGAGCACGAGCAGCGGGCCGAGGAGCGCAGGCCAAAAAGAAGGAAGAAGGTGGAAGGATGAAGGATGAAGGCCGAGAGATTCATCCTTCATCCTTCCACCTTCATCCTTCTTTGCAATTGCAATCAGATTCATCACCACGCCCGTTGCTCCAACAGCCGTGAGTGCAAACAGCAGCGCCAGCCCCAGGTTGAACGCCGCCGAGGAAACCGTGCCGGTAAGGCGCGCGAGCGAGGCCACCATCACGTAGCCGAAGTAGTAGTAGCTGATGGCGTGCCCGGAGAGCCACGCATCCTGTGGCGGGAAGGCCGGGCTGCGCAGGAGGGCGTTGATGAACATGAACTCCATCGGCTTTTCGGTGCCGAGGATGTCCGGGTTATAGGCGCGGACGACGGCCATGAGCGCGAACGCGGCGAGGAAGAGCAATTCGACCGCGAGCGCCACGCCCGCCTGTTCCCGGAGCCACGCCCGTAGCCCGGCGCGTCCTTCGCGTCCGAGCCACCACACCCCGAAGCCGCCGACTACCATTGCCGCGAAGAGCATCCCCGGCACGTCGTTCCGCAAGAACCCGAGCGAGCCAAGCAGCCAGAAGACGTAGCCGATGGTCAGCAGGCCGAGGGGTTTGGTGAACGTGTAGCCCCGGTCGGGGAGGTGGCGGAAGAATTTGAACGCCAGTGGGAGCGCGAGGAGGCCGCAGGCCGCGATGGCGAGGTACCACTGGAGGAAGTCGAGAAGATCGGGAGGCATGAGATCGGAAGGCAGAAGGCAGTAAGCAGTAGGCAGTGGGCAGTGATCAGTGGTCAGTAGTGAGACAGAGTGCGCCTCGCGGAGAGCGGTGCGGATTCCCTGCGAGGCGGAGATTGCCAAGAAGTTATACAGCGGATCGCGGCGAAATGCTCACAACCCACTGCTCTTGACCACGCATTACACGAATTCACACGAATGATTCAACCTTCGTGAAATTCGTGCAATGCGTGGCCGAATCATTGCCCCGCCAGCGCCGAGGTGACTTCGTAAATCGTCACGCCCGGATTGTGATAGGCCACGGTCAACAGCCCGCGCGCGGCCATCTCGTCGAACTTGGCGAGACCCTCGGGCGGGTAGTAGGCGCGCTCCATCGGCCCGACGACCACGTAGTGGGCATCGTAATCCCGGATAAAACTCAAGGCCCAGTTTTCGGCCTGGCCCGGATTCTCCAGCAAGCTGCCCGCTTCCTGATAATACGACAGGGTGCCGGCGCAGGCTTGATAACGTTCCAAATCCTGCGGCCCAAACGCCGCGCCGACGCAGTAGAACAGCGAGACCTTCGCGCCGCGCTCGGAGATGAACTGCGTGGGCAGCGCGCCGCGCTCCTGCCGTTGGTGCCAGTCCCAGCCCACCACGTCCGGGAGGCCGGTGTTCCACGCATAGCGGCTGGACATGCGATACAGCGCGAAGGACTGCGCTTCGACGATGACGGGCGAGCCTTTCACGTTGTCCTGCATCCAGCGCATGGCGTCGTAATCGTACTTCAACGGCAGGAAGTACGCCTGGTCGCAATACGCGCTCCACTGCAAATAGTCCATCCCGTTCAGGCTGGGCGGCTGCTCGTCAACCTGCCGACTGCGATTGCCCGGATACGGCATGGGCACGCCCGGAATCTCCTGGCAGTACGCGTTCGGAGTCCCGGAGGGTTGAGCGCCATACGACGGGAAGCGGTCGCGGACTTTCGCACTCGCCGCCGTCACCGTGTAGAACGCCGCCGAACCGGCCAGCACGATCAGCACAAGGGTCCACGCCCCGCGCCAGTTGGGCGTCCACGCGGGCCGCTCCGCCCACACCCAGCCGAGCGCCGCAGCCGCCCCCACGCTGAACAACGTCCACACCTGCATCCCCAGCTTGAAGATCGTGTTCATGCGGTCCCCGCCGACGGCATACACCTCGACGAAGAGCGTGATGGACAGCGCCGTGCCGATGAGGAAAAGCACGATGCGCTTTTCGGGCGGCATGGCGGCGCGCGACCGCAGTAACAGAAGCCCGGCCCACGCCATGAGCGGCAGCGCGATCACGGCGATGTCCACCTTCAGATACAGAAACACGGCAATGGCGGTGACGAGCGCGGCGAGGAGAAGCCCCACCGGCGCCAGCCAATTCCGGTTTTCGGTGAGCGCCCGCGCCGGAGTCTCGTCCATCCAGCGCCGCGCCTCCCAGATCAGAAAAGTGACGAGCACGAAGAGGAACAGGCCGTACATGTAGAGGTAGGCGTCGAGCGGAGTCTTGGAGCCTTTCCACCGGACCGCCTCGGAGTACGGGCTGAGGAACCACTGATCGAAGGGGCGGTAGAGCGCCATCGCCAGCCCCACGAGGAGCACGAGCCGTCCGCCGGCCGCGAACAGATTCGCGCGCGTGATTCGGGGATCGCGCAGCCAGTGGGCGGCGGCGACGGCCGCCACGCCGAGCGCGAGATAGGTCGGGAAGTCCCACGTGTTGGTCGGGCGCGCGACGCCCAGCGCCAGCCCGCCGACGAACCACAACGCCACGGACTCCAGCCGGGAGCGTCGCCGCTGAATCCCCAGCACGTAGGCCACACCCCACGCCAGCGCGAGGACGGTGAAGGGCAAGTCCATCATGTGCGCGTGCAGGTCGGCGTAGAGGAAGGTGAAGAACGGAAACTCGTTGATCTCGTTCCCGCCGCCTTCGCCCCTGTCCTGATTGGCATAGGACACGATGCGCGTCGCATCCCAGTACCAACGGCCTCCACCGGGGAGCGAGGCCTTGCCGCTCAACACGCGCCCCAGCCCGTTGAGGGTGGTCGTGAGGTCACGGTCAGCGGGGGCTAGTTTCGAGAGCAGCTGCGGGTCGGCGGCCTCCTGCAGAGCGCGGTTCAGGAACCAGATTTGCCCCAGGCTGCCGAGGACGACGATGAGGAGCGCGGCGGCGAGTCCGGCGAGGTAGGGGGTGAAATGGTCGGGTGGTCGAGTAGTCAGGTGGTCGAGGGCCGGAGATTGGGAAGGCTCGGTAATTGGAGATTGGAGATTGGAGACTACAGCCCCCGGAGCGGAGCGGAGCGAGGTTGGCGATTGAGTTTCTGTAGCGGGCAGCGGCTCAACCTCTGTCGTCCATTCCAGCGTGCGAGTCGCGGTGATGGTTTCCTGAGTCACCGGGTCTGCCGCTTGCTCTGCGCCATGCATCCCGAGCGCTGTATTTTGAGCCTCGGGTATTGAATGTTCGGTATTGGGTCTAGGATTTGGATTTTGGGACGCTGACGCGGGATTTTCCCCTTGCGCCTTGTGCCTTGTGTCTTGCGCCTTCACCAGATTGTACGCCACGCAAAACGCATTCACACCCAGCAATGAGAACAGCATGGGCAGGATGAGGTTGTAGGCGAAGGCCGGGACAAGGCCGAGCAGCTTGGTCAGCAGCGCGACGATGACGAAGCCGTAGTAGTAGTAGTTGATGTAGCCGCCCGCCAGCCACGGGTCGTAGGGCGGGAAGTAAGTGCTCTTGAGGACGGCGTTGAAGAACGAGAAGACCATGGGCTTCTCGCCGCCGAAAGCCGGGTGCCACAGGTCGGGGTTGCCGAGCCGGATCAGCAGATCGAATACGAAGAGCGCGAGGGTGAGGCCCTCCACGATGAGGATGTGCCGCCGATGCGTGCGGAGATAATCTCCAATTTCCGTTCTCCTCAACCAGAAGATAACCCCCGAGATCAGAGCCAGCACGAGGAAGCCGAGCGCAATCGTCCCGCGCGTGAATGGCAGTATCTTGTAACTGCCAAGCATCCACACGAGCCACGCGACGAACAGCAGGGCCACGCTCTTCGCCAGTGGATAGCCCCGGTCGGCGAGGCCGCCGAAGACGAGATAGGTGAGCGGGAAAGCCAGCCAGCCCATGACGAGCATCGCCAGCCACCACGCGAGCACGCCGAGCGGCTCGTACCTGTTGAGCAGGTCCCCCGGGTTGAACATCGCGCGCCACGTGCCGCCCGCGCGCTGGAGTTCCAGCAGGTTTTTCGGGAGCATGAGGAGGGTAGGCGCTCTGGTCGCCTGGCGCGGGCTTTGATTCACCACCTGTGTGAGGTCAATCGCGTTGAGGATCCCCCGCGCGTTCTCCAGGCTGAAGTCCGCGCGCTTCTTGAAGATCCACACGGGCGCGTGATCGTATACGCTGAACGCTTCTTCCGCGCCGAGCCGGCTGTCGTTGAACGGCTCCTGCCGCGAGACCGGCACATCGGGCGGGCCGCCCCACGCCGCGGCCCCCACAAGGTCGGAGACTTGCAGCGGGCCGATGACGAACGGCGACTGGAACTGCGCCACGAGGTCGAAGCCCAGCCGCCCGTCGAACAGCGCGCGGTAATACTCCATGGTCATGGGGTAGGCCGCGGGCAGGCGCGAGGCGCTCCACAGGCGGCGCTGGCTGGGGATGATGATGTAGTCCACCTGCGCGAGGTTGTTCAAGAACATCTGGCGCTTGTCTTCGGTGTCCGGCCAGTGGATTTCCATGGTGAGGCCGTGATACAGGCCGCCGAACGGGTCGCGCCCGTCCATCCGCAAGGGCAGGTACTCGTCCCAGTTTTCGTCCGCGATGGTAGAGCCGGTGATATTCACCGGGCCACCCTCAGGCGCAGAGAAGAGCAAGTAATAGGAAGTCGCCGCTTCCAGATGCACCGGGCCAAAGGAGACGGTGACCGGGTCGCCCCGCTCGTCCTTTCCGGTGGGTTGAATGCGCACGTCGGCCTGGGCGAGCGGGCGCGCGCCGTCTGGGTCGGCGGCGAGGACGACGTGCAAGGTGGCCGGGGTGAGCACGTCATACGCGTTGCGCGCGTGTGCCACAGTGAACTTCGCCGTCCGGCCGCTGAGGCGCGGCCTGAGCTCGAGGCGATACGCCGGTTCAGCCACGATCTGCAGGCCCTCCGGGAATGCAATGGGTTCGGTGTACAGGTCGCCCGGAGTGGCGATCTGCAAATCGAAAGGCGCAGGGACGTTTTGATAAATCCAGTGCGAAGCCTGAATGCGCGTGTTGTCGTGGCGGTAGATGCTGGTGAAGCCCCAGGCCCAGGCGAGGGTTCCGAGGAGGACGACCGCGCCGAGGATGACGGTGAGAGCAGAGTAGGCAGACGGCAGTAGGCGGTAGGCAGTAGGCAATCGGCGACCACCATCTGCCTCCTGCCGTCTGCTTTCTGCCGTCTGCCTTCTGCCGTCTGCCTTCTGCCTTCTGCCGTCTGCCTTCTGCCACAATGCATAGATCGCCCACGCCGCGAACAGCGCGAGGAACGGATAGATGGGCACGAAGTAGCGGATGGATTGGACCCAGCGCGTGCCCATGAACAAGAACAGGCCGCCGGCCCAGACGAGCGGCAGCAAGTGCGCCTTCCACTCGTCTTTCGTCTTGGCGGCGCGCCACGCGGCCCACGCGAACCCGGCCCAGGCAGTCAGCCCCAACGGCAAACCCATCCCCCAAAATACGATGTTGACGAATGGGAAGACGATCATGGGCCGGTTGGTCCACTGCTCCGCCGGAGGGCCCCCGGCCAGCAGGTTGGATTCAGCCTGTGCAACCTTCATGCTCTCTACCCATTCGGGGTTAGGGCGAATGGTGACGAGCGTAGTGTCGCCTTTTTCAGCGCGGAACGACATGGGCTGCGTGACGCGGAAGGTGAGCAAGGCCGCCACACCCGCGAGCGCAAGGCGCAGGACGATGGCTGCGAGGTCGGCTTTGCCCTTTTGCCAGTCGTCGGCGTGCGCGATGAGCGCGGCGATCAGAATCATCCCGAAGAGCACGACCAGATTGATGCGTGAAGCCACCGCCATGCCGCTGAATACGCCGAAGAGGGCGTGCCACACCCACGGCCCCCACCCTGGCCCTCCCCCGTTCGCAACCCCGCTCCGCTTCGCTTCGGGGGCGCTTCGCGAGAATGCGAACAGGGGAGGGGACTCCCCTTCCCTTGTCGGGGCATCCTGAGCGGAGCGAAGCGAAGTCGAAGGACCCGACAAGGGAAGGGGCCGGGGGATGGGGGTGGGAGTCTGCGCCGCCCGCACGGCGCAGTACATCGCCAGCGCGCTGAACAGCGTCGCGAAGTTGTCCGCCGTCATGAAGTGCGACTGCTGAATCTGCATCACGGCCAGCCCGCTGAGCGCGGCGGCCAACAGGCCCACGTGGTGGCTGCGATAGAGTCTCCATCCTATGAAAAAGATGACCAGCAGCGCGAGCGAGTCCGCGAGGGCGGAGAGCTTGCGCCCGAGCAGACGCAGGTTGCCGTAGCCGGTGTTGTCCGTGGCCTCGGCGACCCAGCGAATCAGCGTAAGCGGCCACTGCCCCCAGCGCATCCGGTTGTCCGGCATGGGGGACTCCGGGCCATCCGGGAGCGGATTCCCCTCAATGTCGTACTTCTGATATGGACTCATCGGCGAGAGGCGCGTATTGAAATAGTCGCCGATGGATTTGGGGATCGCCAGGCGCGTCAGGGTTCCGGTCAGGCCATACTCGTCCGGGTGCAGGTCGGTGTCCTGATTCCAATTGACCCACGCGAAACGAAAGTAGATGCCGATCACGAGGAGGCCGATCAACACGAGGTCAAGAGCCAGGCCGCCCCAGCCGAGGCGGCGCATTTGAGGGGAAATCTCGGACAGCGGCGAGGCTTCGGCGACAACCGGCGCGGCGGCAGGGTCGGCCGGCGAGGCGGAAGAGTCAGGTAACGGATTCAAGTTGGACATATCTCCACGGAAGTATTACGAGCGGCCCGGCGAGAGACTCGCTCCGGGCGGCGTTGGAAGCGTGTTCTCGTCGAAGTCCTCCGCGCCCGGCACAAAGTAGGTCAGGAAGTCCTTGCCGGGAGTGGGGGATGTGTGATTAGCCAGGATGCCATTCGGGTAAAGCTCGCGCAGTTTGGCGATGGCGGGCTGGTCCCAGATATGGACGATGAAGAGTTTGGGGCGCGCGTCGTCGCCCGCCTTGGTCAACTCCTCAGGGTCGAGCACCGCATTTTGCCAGTCGAAGCTGTCAAAGGACTCGAGGGCCACCGCGCGCGCATCCAGCCAGTAGGGAAAGCCTTTGAGCCAGACCGAATCGGGCGACACACCTCCGGCCACAAAGGCGCGCACCACCGTGCCTATCTCGGAGGGATTGGTCGCCGACATGTCGTACTGGTCGCGGAACGTCACAAAATAGTCGTGGAAGTTCGTGCGCGCGAGGCTGCCGACGATCACGGCCAGCCCCGCCGCCGCTGCGATCCGCCCCCCCCACCCCGGCCAGTGCTTCACCGCCTCGCGGCGGATCCACGCCAGCGGCCAGGCCGCGATGAAGAAGACGAACGGGAACGCGATTCCGGCGCGCGCGACACTCGGGTTCTCTTTGGGAAACGCCAGGCTGAGCGCCGAGGGCAGGAGCAGCATGATCCACGCCACGATCACGAAGGTCGCGCTCCCCTCGCGCCGCACCGCGCGGACGACGAGCGCGATCAGCCCCAGCCCGAACAGCGCGGCAAGCAGGGGCGAGAGCGCCGGCCAGTTGGAGATGTTGACCGTCCAGACTTCGTCGCGCGTGTAGTTGAACATCAAGAAGACGCGGTACAGGTTTTGCCACAGGATGCTCAACGGGTTGCCGGGCAACGGCTGCTCGGTCGTGCCGATCCGGGTCATGATGCGTTCCCAGAACAGGTCGGGGCGGTCGAGCATGAAGCGGAGCAGGGGCACGCAGGTGACCAGCGTGACCGAGACCAGCATGGCGAACTGGCCGAGGAGCCGCAGGCGGCTCTCGCGCGTCTGGCCGGAGCGGAGCAGCCACAGGCCGACGAGCACGACGATCAGCAACGGCACAACGCGGAATGAGCTGTAGCCTTGCAGGCCCACGCCCGCACATAGTCCGGCCCAGAGGAAATCGGAGCGGCGGCCCGACTTGAAGCCGCGCGCCAGAAAGTACAAGGCCGGGGCGGCGAACAGGGGCGCGAAGGGATAGCGGAGCCCGGCGCGGCTGAGCGCAATCGGCCAGCGAGCGATGGCAGATAGCAGCATCGTCCACAGGCCCGCCTCGGTTCCGCCGAGTTCCCGCGCGAGCAGGAACACGAAGATCAGCGTCGCCGATCCGGCCAGGGCCGTGCCGATCTTCAGGGTCAGGTGCGCGAGGGGGAGATTGAAGAGGCGGGTCAGCGCGACCGTGTAGTAAAACTGGAAAGGCTCGCGCCCGGTGTTGCGGTAAAAGAAAATCGAATACTGGCCGTGCAGCACGTCGTTGATGTCCAGCAGTTTCTCGACGTGGTCGCTGGTCATCTCGCGCGGCACGTCGTTCAAGTCATAGAAGCGCAGGTACGCGCCCAGCGCAAAGACGGCGACGATGGCCACGGCCGTCCACGAGAACTGGACGCGCAGCGTATCGAACTTGAATGCGCGGGCACGGGCCGCGAGCCGCGCTAACCACGCTTCCGGCTGCGGGCGCCACCCGGCGAGCGCCAGCGGCCAGAGCACCACGCTGAGCAGCCACGGGACCACCGCGAGCGGCGTAAAGCGATTCCCTCCGGCGGACAGGAAGGCGACCACGCTCAATCCGGCCCCGACCGCCGCCCACAGCCAGTTGACGGGCTGCTCCACGACCACCAGGGCTTCGACGGCTGCCTCCGGTCTGGCGCGCAGGAGCGGATAGGCGAGGGCGATGGCCGCCGCCCACAAGGCAATGCCGGTCCAATAGTTCGCCGGGTCGTTGAACATCATCGTCTGGGCCGCAAACGCCGCGGTCACGGCCAGCATCAGCCGAAGGGAGCGCCAGACCTCCGCGCCGTGGAATTCGAGGCGCACCTGCGGGAAGGACACTACGCTGGGGGCCTCTCCGCTCGCCACCATGCTCGGCATCTGCTGCGGGAAGCGCGCGACCAGCTCAACGAGGAGGGCAACCGCAGCCAGCACCGTCAGGGCAAGCCGGCCCCACAAGGCGAGCGAGGCATTCAAGAAGCTCAACGCCAGGTACGCCGCCACGAAGACCAGGATCGAGATCATCCCCCGGCGGCTGGTGACGATGGCTTTGAAGACATCGAGCAGAGAGGGCTCTCTCATCCGTGATTGCTCCCATTACATCTGCACGTTCGCCGCGTACAGGAACCCCAGGTGACGATGGACGGGGTTGGGTCGCAGGGTAACGCGAAACCCCTTGTCGCGCAAGAAGCGGGCCAGGTCCTCGCGCGAGTAGGGCGTAACCCCTTCATGATACTCCAGACACACGCGCCTGATTCTACTCAAGGTCCGGTCGCCGGCATTAAGCAGAATCTCATACTCGGCGCCCTCGCAATCAATCTTCAAGAAATCGCACCGCGCCAGATTCTGCTCTTCAAAGATCTGGTCGAGGCTCACGCTCGCCACTTCGAAGGCGGGAGCCGCCGGAGCGCGTGCGGCCCCGGCCGTGCGGTGCTGGACGGCTTCGCCCGTGGCGTACAGAGCCAGCCGCCCCGCGCGCGCGGCCCCGACAGCATACGGGAACATGCGCACATTTTCAAGCCCGTTCAGCCGCACGTTTTCCTCGAGCAGCGCGAAAGACTCCGGGAACGGCTCGAAGGCATAGACCACGCCGCGCGGATTCCGCCGGGCCGCGTAAACCGTAAAATCTCCCAGCCCGGCGCCGATGTCCAGAATCGTCCAACCGTCCTGCAATGGCACACTCGCCGTTTCGTAATCGCGGTCGAGGCAGGTCTCTTTGATGATCCACACGTCCATCGCCGTGCGCGCGTGGAAGCGCATCCCGCTGCGGAGCTCGACCGTGAACGGCTTGCGGACGGGCAGCTGCAGGAACGCCGCGACCATCACCGGCCAGTTTCGCACGCCGGTCAACAGCGTCGGGATGGAAGACAGGTAATAGAGGAGCCGGGAGATGAGCATACTCTCGGAAAATCAGCCTGCGAAGGTCGAAGATGTCCTTCAGGGTACAGGCTTCGCGCCTTTCGTCGCTGCGATTTCAATCGCCGGGAAGCGGCTTGCGGGCCAACAGGAAGAGGCACGAGTCGTCGGCGTGCTCCGGCTCCATCACGAAACCGGTGAGCAGGTTTTCGACGAGAAAGAAGCGGGGCCGCCACGGCCAGACCACCCACCGCCCGGTCAGCCGCCGGGCCAGCAGGTTGGGAAAACCCGCGTAGTGTCCCAGCTCAAAGAACTTGGTGGCGCGCGCCGACATGTACCCGCGCCGCCGCTCCACCCGGAAGCCCGCGCCTGCCAGCGCCGCCGCCCATTGCTCGCGCGACAGCAGATGATAGTGCACCTGCACTTTCCGAAACCAGGCCAGGTAGCGCGCCGCCAGCCCGCGCAACCCGACGGCGCGCAACAGGCCGGGGGTCAGCACGTTCGCCTCCAGCCGGTCAGTTGGCACCGTGAGCAGGAGCGTCCCACCGGGGCGAAGCGTGCGGTGCATCTCCGACAGCGTGGCGCGCAGGTCGGGGATGTGCTCGATCACGCAATTGCTGACGATGGTCGCAAAATAGTCCGAGGGGAACGGCATGGCCGTCGCGCTGGCGTCAACGATGTGGCGATAAATGCGCCGCCGCTGCGCCTCGCGCATCGTCCGCCGGTCCACGTCAATCCCCACGTCGAGGCCCGCCCCCAGCGCCACTGCTGCAAAGTGCCCGTCGCCGATACCCACGTCCAGCACGGGCGCGGCGAAGGGTCTCTGCTCCGCCAGCAGGCGGTGCTCGATGGAGCGGATCAGCGCGCGAAAGGCCGGGAGTTCGGAAAGATGCGGCCAGACGTAGTTGGAGGGCATGTACCGGATGCTATTTCACCACAGAGAGCGAGGAGTCTCTAATGAACAGCCTTGATTTCCAATCCGACTCGGGGCATATCAGGATGAAGTCAACGCTGACCTGATAGCCAGGAGCGCGAAGAAAACCCTACACTCTTTGCGCTCTTCCCGCCCTTCGCGGTTCAATGTTTTAGCAAAGACTCAAACAACCCCTCATACCTCTCCGCCGCCGCCATCGGGCTGAACTGCGCCGCAATCGGCGCACGGGGGCGGAGGTATTGCTCGCGGTGCGCGAGGATTTCGCAGATCGCGTCGGCGAGGGCGCGCGCGTCGCGCGGGGGGACGGTGAGGCCCATGCCCGTCATCTGCGAGACCACACGCACGCCGGGGAGCGCGCTCGCGACCGTGGGCGTGCCGCACAGCGCGGCCTCCACCTGCACCATCCCAAACGTCTCGGTATTGTTGATGCTGGGCAGCACGTGCACATCGCAGTTGCGGAAGAACACGGCCATGTCCGCCAGGTCGAGCGTGCCCGCGAACGTGTACCGCTCGCGCTGCTGTTCGATCAGCGGGGTAATGCGGCGGACATATCCGGTCTCGCCAATCGCGTCGCGCGGCCCGACGTGAAGCACGTGCACGCCGGGAAAACGCTCCGCGATCCTGGGCAATGCTTCAAGCAGATACTCGACGCCTTTTTCGGCGGCCAGCCGCACTGCCAGGCCGATCACCGGCTCACGACCGTCTAGATGGTATTTTGCGCGGAAGGCGCTCACCGCCTCGGGCGACGGTTCAGGTATCTCGACCGGAGGCGGGATCACGCGCACCTTGTCCGGGTAGCGCGAGAGATAACGCGAGTGCTGCGCGAAGTCCTCGGTGTAGGCCACGAGCACGTCGGCGAAGCGCGCCGTCACGCGGTTTGCGAGGTCGGAGACATTTTGCGCGAGCCAGTTAATCGGTGAGGGCGGTAGCAGTAAATCCGAATGATACGTCACGACCACCGGACGGCGGAGAAGCCAGCCTCGCAAGGCAATGCCCATCGCGTCGAGCTGCGGCAGGTGCACGTTGACCACGTCGTGCGCGGGAACCAGTCGCGTCGCGTGCAGCCCAATCGTCGGCATGATCACGCCTTTGCTCACGCGCATGAGCACCGGGACGCGCACAATCTGCACGCCGTGCAGCTCTGCGCGCAGCGGCAGCGCGCGGTCGTACTGCGAGGTCAGCACCGTGACCTGCTGGCCGCGCGCCGCAAGCGCGCGCGACAGCCGCTCGACGTAGATGGTCAGGCCCGAGACGTGCGGGCGATAGTAGGTGAGGGCGACGAGGATTTTCATTCGGGCGCAGAGCGAGACGACGGGTCGCCGCTCTCGTTGGGGCGTGGTGCGCCGGCCAGAGCCGCCTCGCGTTCCGCGCCGCTCATCAACGCCCGGGCGGCCTGCGCGAGATGGGAGAGGGTTTCGCCCTCGCGGCCCAGCGCCACCGCGCCGAGCACGCTTGTCATGCCGAAGTTCAACGCGTGAAAGATCAGCGCGAAGGTGAACGCGACGCTGCCGTCCACTTTGAACGCCGACAGCGCGAGGACGACCGAGGCTTCAAACACGCCCATCGAGGCCGGGGCGGAGGGCAGGGCCACGCCGAGGCCGGAGATGACGAGGACGAAGAACCCCATGGGCAGCGTGGGCGCGGGCAGGAAGGCGAACATGAGAATCCACGCGCACAGGCTCGCAGACACCCACGCAGTCGCCGACGCGAGCGCGGCCAATGCGAACCGCCGCCAGTCGCGCAGCGCCGCCAGCCCGTCCAGAAACGCGACCACGCGCGTTTCCCAGCGGGCCGCATTGAACCACGGCAACCGGACCTGGCCCATAACCCAGCGCGCGAGGCGGAGCACCAGCGCGCGGTTGAGGGTGAGCGCGAACAACCCGCCCATCCCCGCGACGCTGATCACCACCGCCAGTACGGCGGCCTCGCGCGCCCACGCCAGCCCGGCGACGAGCGGCAGCACCGTCGCGAACAGCACGACGATCATGCACAGGTCAATCACCCGCTCCACGATCACGGAGGAGAACGCCTGCGACGTGCTGAGGCCACGATTTCGACTGACGAGGTACGCGCGCCCCAGCTCGCCGAGGCGGAAGGGGAGCACGTTGCTGAGCAGGTAGCCCTCGTTGAGCGCGGTGAACGCACGCCAGAACGGGACTTTCCGCCCGAGGATGGTCTGCCAGCTCAGCGCGCGCGCCATCAGGCCGACGACGATGCAGGCGAGCGCAGGCAGGACGTAAAAATAGTTGGCGGTTCGCAAAGTGTCGGCGACCTCGGCCACCTGCACACCCCGGAACGCCAACCAGAACGCGATTGCGCTGACGGCGATGCTGATCACCCACTGCAAATACTTCCGCATCGGCGATGGTTTCCCTTAAACGCGGGACATTATAACATGGGGGGATTATGGAACTGGCCGCCGGGGATCAACGGGGTGCGTCATGCGTATTGTGTAAACGGATGCGCAATACGCACTCCGTTTCACGTCCCCGCTTCGTCCGCCGAGAGCGCCGAGTGCGGCGGGAGGCGCATCTCTTCGTGGTACGAGCGCTCGGTGTTCACGTTCCACACGTCGTGCCGCTCGCCCAGAATGTTGCGCGCCGCGAGCATGGCGGTGAGCATGGAGTGGTCTTGATTGTTGTACTTGTGCAGGCCGTTGCGGCCCACGGTCTGGAGGTTGCGGAAGGTGGCGAGGTAGTCCTTGATCGTCGCGAGATAGTTGGCGTACGTCCCGTTGTAAACCGGATAAGCCTGGCGCTGCCGGACGACTGTGCCGTCAATTACGTCCGCTGGGTTGACCAACCCGATCTGCTCCATCTCCCGCTTGCCCAATTCAATTAATTCGGCCTCCGCCATCCGCCACAACGCGTCGCCCGCGGTGCAGAAGTATTCCAGCCCGAGCGAGGTCTTGCCCGGGTCGGGGACCATATCCGGGCTCCAGTTTTTGAAGTTCTGCACCCGCCCAACTTTCACCTCCGGGGAGTGGATGTAAATCCAGTTGTCCGGGAACAGGTCAGGCCGATCCACGATCAGGATCACCGAGAGGAAATCGCGGTAAGTGAGGCCATCCGCCGCGGCAACCACCTCGGGCGGCGCGGGCGGGTCGAGCTTGCGGATCAGTTCCGAGATGGGCAAGGTCGAGATGAAGTCCGCGCCGGGGAACGCCCGCTCTTCCAAAGTCGAGTTGCGCCGCGCGGCCACGGAGACGACGCGCCCATTTTCATGGTGCACGCAGACCACATCGGTTTCCAGCTCGACGCATCCCCCGCGCGCTTCTACGAACTCGGCGGCCCTGCGCCACATCATCCCCGGCCCGAGGCGCGGATAGTGGAACTGCTCGATGAGCGTCTTGATGATCTCCTGCCCCTGCGGCCCGAAGAGTGCGTTGCGGATGGCGACCGGGAGCGACAGGCCCTGGATGCGCTGCGCCGCCCACTCCGCGCGAATCTCCGAGCAGGGGATGCCCCACACTTTCTCGGTATAGGTCTTGAAAAAAATGCTGTAGAGCTTCTTGCCGAAGCGGTTGGACACCCACTCTTCAAACGTGTCCTCACGCGAGTAAGGGAAGACTTGCGAGGCCAGATAGCTCAGCGCGACATGCGCGCTGGTGAGCAGCCCGAGGTTGGCGAGCGCCTGAAAAGGCTTGAGCGGATAATCGTAAAACTTGCCCCGGTAGAAGATACGCGAGATGCGCGGGCGGATGAGGAAGTCCGCGCCGAGGAGGTCGCGCCAGAATTGCTCGACCTCGCCGATCTTGGTGAAAAAACGATGTCCGCCAATGTCGAAGTGGTAGTCTTTGTAGGTTTCCGTGCGCGCGATGCCGCCCACGAGCCGGTCTTTTTCGAGGACAGTGACCGGCTTTCCGGCGCGGCACAGTTCCACCGCCGCCGTCAGCCCCGCCGGGCCCGCGCCGACGATGACGACGTCCTGGTCACCTGCTTTCGCGTTGGGCACTGATTCGACAACTCCCTTACGCCGCTATTCTTCTCCCAGCTTCAGCACAGCCATGAACGCTTCCTGGGGGATCTCCACCGCTCCCACCATCTTCATACGTTTCTTCCCCTTCTTTTGCTTTTCGAGCAGTTTTTTCTTGCGCGTGATGTCGCCGCCGTAGCATTTCGCCAATACGTCCTTCTTCATACCGCGCACGTTGGCGCGGGAGATGACGCGCCCGCCCGCCGAGGCCTGCACCGGCACCTGGAACTGCTGGCGCGGGATCAGGTCTTTGAGCTTGGTCACCAGCGCCTGCCCCTTGTTGTAGGCCTCGTCCCGGTGCACGATGACGGCCAAGGCATCCACGGGTTCCTCGTTCACTAGAATCTCCAGTTTGACCAGGTCTTCCTGGCGGTAGCCGTGGAACTGGTAGTCGAGCGAGGCGTAGCCCTTCGTGCGCGACTTCAACTGGTCGTAGAAGTCCACGATCATTTCGGCGAGGGGGATGTCGTAGGTCAGCAACACCCGCCCCGGCGCGGGGTATTCCTGCTCCACGAAAATCCCGCGCCGCTTCGTGACCAAATCCATGATCGTCCCGTAGAAAGATTCGGGCGTGAAAATCTGGATGCGCATCCACGGCTCGCCGACGGCGGCGAGGGTGGTTTCGTCGGGGAGGTCGGCGGGAGAATCAATCAGCAGCTTCTCGCCGTTCGTCAGCGTGACCTCGTACTCGACCGAGGGCGCGGTGGCGATGATGTCGAGGTCGTACTCGCGCTCCAAACGCTCCTGCACGATCTCCATGTGGAACAGGCCGAGGAAGCCGCAGCGGAACCCGAAGTTCAGCGCCTGCGAGGTCTCCGGCTCGAAGACGAGCGAGGCGTCGTTGAGCTGCAACTTCTCCAGCGCCTCTTTGAGATTCTGATAGTCCTCGCCCTCGACCGGATAGATCCCGGCGAACACCATCGGCTTCACTTTCAGGTAGCCGGGGAGCGGCCCGGAGGCGGGGTTGGCGGTGAGCGTCAACGTGTCGCCGACGCGGCACTCCTGCACGGTCTTCAGCCCGGTGGCGATGTAGCCCACCTCCCCCGCGCTCAATTCGCTCGCCGGCGTCATCCCCGGCGAGAACGTCCCGATCTCCACCGGATCGCTGACGCTGCCGGTCGCCATCAGCCGGAATTGATCCGTCTTCCCGATCCTTCCTCCGACCACGCGCACGTAAGCAATCACGCCCTTGTACGAGTCGTAATGCGAGTCGAAGATGAGGGCCTGCAGGGGAGCGGCTTGATCGCCCTTCGGCGGCGGGACGTGCTGGACGATGGCTTCGAGCAGCGCGGGGACGTTTGTCCCTTCTTTGGCTGAAATACACAGAATCTCTTCCGGCTGACCACCCAGCAGCGAGGCGATTTCCTGCGCTACCTCGTCTGGGCGGGCGGAGGGCAGATCAATCTTGTTGACGACGGGGATGATCTCAAGGCCCGCGTTGAGCGCGAGATACAGGTTGGCGAGCGTCTGCGCCTCGATGCCTTGCGTCGCGTCCACCACGAGCACCGCGCCCTCGCACGCCGCGAGCGCGCGGCTGACTTCGTAGGCGAAGTCCACGTGGCCCGGCGTGTCAATCAGGTTCATCTCGTAGGCGTTGCCGCTGGCGTCGGTGTAATTCATCCGCACGGCCGAGGCTTTGATCGTCACGCCCTTCTCGCGCTCCAGGTCCATCGAGTCCAGGATCTGCTCGGTCGTGTCACGGTCGGGCAC
>Ga0209108_10000450_pt1 | contig 22804 bp, 19 predicted proteins | sample Rifsed10ft1_FD_184003 | JGI IMG/M metagenome (GOLD analysis project Ga0209108, IMG submission 184003) | Soil microbial communities from Rifle, Colorado, USA - sediment 10ft 1 (version 2) | ecosystem: Environmental > Terrestrial > Deep subsurface > Rock core/Sediment | place: Rifle, Colorado...
GGATCGTGCCTGCGGAAGGCGGGACTCCCACGCGCGTCACGCGACTCGATGCCTTTACCCTCCTCCAGGACTGGAGCGGCGACGGCAGGTTCCTGCTGGTCAAGACCGGGGCCAGCGACGGCGCGCTGTATCGGGTTCCAGCGTCTGGCGGTAAGGTCGAGCGCGTAAGTGCGCCGCTGGGCGCCAACATGGCGCGCTGGTCACCGGACGGGGGCCAGATCGCTTACGCGGATATCATTGGGGGATACAGCTACCTCACCGTGGGCCAGACAACCGGCGGTCAGCCGACGAGACTGACGACAGAGGAGCGCTCCTACGATCTGTCACCTCGTTGGTCGCCAGACGGAAAACACCTGGCCTACGATTCGTACGACCTTCCGAACTCGACCGAAGACATCGTGGTCGCGAATGTCGCGGACCGAACGACCAGAAAGGTCACCTCCACGCCTGACCTCGGGGAAACCACGCCCCAGTGGACACCTGACGGCCGGTCTCTGGTCATCTCCTACGCGCGGCGCGGCTCACCGATCGTGACCGCAAACGTGGCAAACCTGCTCGACGCCGCAACCGCCGCCGCGGTACGGAAGTGAATCTGAGGCTTCATTCGCACCTGGCTGTTCTCCCCATCCCCCGGAGCCCATGAGCTTCCTTGCGCTGCTCGTTCCCGCCCTGCTGGTCACGACGCAAGCGCCGGCCGCGACTATACGGCCGACACCGCCCGCCGCAACTACCCTTCCCGCCGTCGTCCCTAACGACAACCGCACCAGCGCCGGCACGCTGAGCGACGGCGTGCTGACTCTCCACCTCGTTGTGCAGTGGTCGGCGTGGACGCTCAATTCACAAACGGCGCGCGACCTGCCGATGCTGGCGTTCGCCGAGGAGGGAAAGGCGCCGACCATTCCCGGGCCGGTGCTGCGCGCCTCCGTGGGCACGCGCGTTCGCGTCTCGGTGAAGAATCCGATCCCGGAGTTCACGCTGGTCATCCGCGGACTGACCAGCCATGCCAGCGATGCGCGCGATTCTCTCGTGGTTCCATCCGGCGCGACGGCAGAGACGGAGTTCATCGCCGAAGCCGAGGGCACCTTCTACTACTGGGCGACGATCTCGGGAGCGACAACGTCCCAACTGCGTTTCGGCTACGACAGCCAGTTGAACGGCGCGTTCGTCGTCGACGGACCGGCGTCACGACGCAGCGACAGGATCTTCCTCATCACGTTGTACAGCGACTCGGCCAACCCGAACGGCACACACCACATCAGCCGGGAGTTCTGGTCGATCAATGGCCGTGCGTGGCCCGAAACCGAGCGTCTCGAGTATTCGCTCGGCGACTCGGTCACCTGGCGCGTGATCAACCCGTCCGCGGACCTGCACCCGATGCACCTGCACGGTTTCTATTACCGCGTGGATGCCAAGGGCGCGAATGGCCGCGACACCGTGTATCGAGCCGGCCAGGAGCGGATGGTAGTGACGGAGCTGCTGCGCCCGGGGATGACCATGAAGATGACGTGGTCGCCGGATCGGCCCGGCGGCTGGATCTTCCATTGTCACATGACGGTGCACCTGTTGCCGCCTGGGCAACTGCCCGGCCAGCAGGAGCCAGCGCACGACCACGACCCGCAGCTGCACACGGAACAGGGAATGAACGGGTTGATCATCGCGATGGATGTGCGGCCGAAAGACGGCAGGCCTGCCGCTCCACCTGGGACGCGCCGTCAGCTTCGACTGGTGATCAATTCCGACTCGCAGCCTGACGACAGCGCCAGGCGGTTCGCGTTCGTCCAGCAGAAAGACGGGCGTGAGCCCGCGCGCGATTCACTACCGCTGCCGGGATCGCGCCTCGTGCTCCACCGAGGCGAACCGACCACAATTACCGTGGTCAACCACAGTAGTGAGCCGTCGAGCATTCACTGGCACGGGATCGAACTCGACAGCTATTACGACGGAGTGGTCGGCGTGGGAGGCATGCCTGGGTCGCGAACGCCGGCCATCATGCCGTCGGATTCGTTCCAGGTGCACATGACAGTACCCCGTTCCGGGTCCTTCATGTACCACACGCACTTCGATGACGTGCGACAACAGATCAGCGGGCTGTACGCGCCCCTCACGGTCCTGGAACCCGATCGTGAGCTGGACGAGGAGCATGATCTGTCGCTCATGATTGCCAACACGCGCAGGTTCCGGGTGGTCCTCAATGGGAGTACGACGCCCGCACCCATGACGATGCGGGTCGGCAGCACCTACAGACTACGCATCGCGAACATCACGACGGCAAATCCCGGCCTGGTGGCGGTGTTGGCGCGCGATGGGGCGCCAGTCCAGTGGCGAGCGGTCGCGAAGGACGGGTTCGACCTTCCGGCTGCTCACGCGACGATGCGGCCAGCGCGGCAGCCCGTGAGCAACGGCGAGATCTACGACTTTGAGGTTACGCCAGCGGAACCGGGCGCCCTGACCTTCGAGGTGCGTGGTGGGGGCGGGGCGCTCCTGGTTGCGCAGCCAATTCGGGTGATCCCGTAGCGCGGATACGGTGTCCTCGCGACAAACAATGCCTTTCGGTGCAGCGCTGAGCCGTCGCATCCGGGGACATCCCATTCCAGCGGCTGGCCCCCCAGCGTAGCATCCCTGTAGTACGTATGCCTTACGACTCCCCTCCCTTCGTGAGCTCGTCATGAACATGCGCCTCGCCCTTGTTGCCGCGATTTGCAGCGGCTGCGTTGCCGACCTGTCCGCCCGCACGGAACTCGCGGAATGGCAGCAGCAGGCCCAGAACGTCACCATCATCCGCGACGACTGGGGAATCGCCCATGTCTACGGAAAGACCGATGCAGACGCGGTCTTTGGCGGTATCTACGCCCAGGCCGAGGATGACTTCAACCGCATCGAGACGAACTACCTGAATTCGATTGGCAGGCTGGCCGAAGCGGAGGGGGAGAGTCAGATCTGGCGCGATCTCCGGATGAAGCTGTTCGTCGATCCGCAGGAGATGAAACGCCTCTACGCCGCAGCTCCGGCGGACCTGAGAAAGCTGATGGAGGCGTGGGCGGATGGGCTCAACTTCTATCTCGCCACGCATCTGCAGGTGAAGCCGCGCGTCATCACGCGTTTTGAGCCGTGGATGCCGCTCACCTTCAGCGAGGGAAGCATCGGTGGCGACATCGAGCGGGTGAACCTGGGACAGCTGCAGGCGTTCTACGGAAGCGCTCCAGCGGGTTCGGGCAGCGGGCAGTGGGCAGCGGCCGGCGTGAGTGATTCACCGGTTCCGGACCTCGGCGACGAACCCCGCGGTTCCAACGGCATCGTTATCGGTCCGTCCAACACGGTGAACAAGCGCGCACTCCTCCTCATCAATCCGCACACGTCGTTCTTCTTCCGCTCCGAGTACCAGATGGTGAGCGAGGAAGGACTGAACGTCTACGGCGCGTCGACGTGGGGACAGTTCTTCGTTTATCAGGGCTTCAACGATCGCGCCGGCTGGATGCACACGTCGAGCAGCGTCGACAACATCGACGAGTATCTCGAGACCATCGTTCGCAAGGACGGCAAGGCATTCTACAGGTTCGGATCAGAAGACCGGCCGGTGCAGGTCAAGACCATAACGGTTCCCTTCAAGACGGCGACCGGAATGTCCGAGCGGCAATTCACGGTCCTTCGCACGCATCATGGTCCGATCGTGCGTGAGCTCGACGGCAAGTGGGTCGCAATGCGGATCATGGAGGAGCCGCTCAAGGCGCTACAGCAGTCGTGGGGGCGCACAAAAACGAAGAACCTGAAAGAGTACCTGCAGGTGATGGAGCTGCACACGAACTCCTCGAACAACACGCTGTTCGCCGACGCCGAGGGGAACGTGGCCTACCTGCACTCGAACTTCGTGCCGCGGCGCGACACGACGTTCATCTGGGCGCGGCCGGTCGACGGCAGCAATCCGGCGACGGACTGGAAGGGCGTGCACAGCGTGTCCGAGAGTCCGAACGTGATCAACCCGCGATCGGGCTGGGCGTATAATTCGAACAACTTCCCGTACTCCGCGGCAGGACCTGACAGCCCGAAGAAGTCGGACTATCCGCCGTACATGGACCCTGGATCGGAGAATGCGCGGGGCATTCACGCCATCCGGCTTCTCAAGGACAAGAAGGACTTCACGCTGAACTCGCTGCTCGACGCGGCGTTCGACAGCTACATGCCGGCCTTCGAGGAATCGATCCCGGCATTAGTGAAGGCGTGGGATGACGCGCCGTCGAGTCACCCGCTCAAGGCGAAACTGGCCGAGCAGGTGGCCATGCTTCGCAACTGGGACTTCCGCTGGGGTGTCTCGTCGATCCCGACATCGCTGGCCGTGTTCTTTGGCGACGCTGGCGGGGGAGGCGGTGGCGGTCGACGTGGTGGCGGTGCGGCAGCCGCGAATCTTTCCCCCGCGGATCGGCTGCTCAATGCCCTCTCGACCGCAACTGACCGGCTGACGGCGGACTTCGGTGCATGGAAGACGCCCTGGGGCGAGATCAACCGGTTCCAGCGCATCAGCCCGGAAATCGTGCATCCGTTCGACGACTCCAAGCCCAGCATTCCCGTGATGTTCACCTCGGCCCGCTGGGGCTCACTGGCGTCGTTCGGGGCAGCACCGCGCAACGGGACAAAGAAGTGGTACGGTACCAGCGGCAACAGCTTTGTCGCGGTCGTGGAGTTCGGCGACAGCGTGCGGGCCCGCGCGGTGAGCGCGGGCGGCGAGAGCGGCGACCCGGAATCGAAGCACTTCAACGACCAGGCGACTCGTTATGCAACGGGGAACCTGCGCGATGTGTACTTCTACCGGCACCAGCTGCGGGGGCACACGGAGCGGGAATACCATCCTGGGAAATAGCAGCCGGCTGAGTTGTCAGTTCTCGGTGCCAGAGCGATTTGCGGCGAGCTGGAGCTGGAGCAGGACTGACGAAGCACCAGCACCAGCTCCAGTTCCAGTTCCAGTTCCAGCGAAGAGTCCCAGCACCCAGAAGTAACAACGACGCTGGGTGGGAGCCTGAATGAGGTACGCGAGCATTACCGGCTGGGGCGAGGGTATGCCCCCCGCCGTCCTGACGAACGAGGACCTTTCCACCTTCCTCGATACGTCGGATGAATGGATCACGACGCGAACCGGCATGAGGGAGCGGCGCGTGTCGCACGTGAGCGCCATCGAGATGGCGACGCTCGCGGCATCCCGCGCACTGGCTTGCGCCGGGCTGGATCCGTCCGAGGTGGACCTGATCATCTACGGCGGGTGCAGCAACGAGGAGGCCGTCCCCAACAGCGCGTCAGGTGTACAGGCGTCGCTGGGGGCGACGCACGCCGCGGCGATGGACGTCAACACCGCGTGCACGAGCTTCCTCTACGGACTATCCACGGCGACATCGATGATCAGGACCGGCGTCGTGCGCAACGCGGTGGTGATCGGCGTGGAGCTGATCAGCCGCTACATGGACTGGAGCAACCGGAACGTGGCCGTGCTGTTCGGCGACGGAGCCGCCGCCGTCGTGGTGCAGGCGACCGAACGCGAGGAAGGCGTCCTCGGGAGCGTGCTGGGATGCGACGCCGGGGCGCGCGCCAGCCTGCGCGTACGAGGCATCGGATGTGGCTATGCCAATCGGGGCGTGACACTCGGCGACACCCTGTGGGACTTCGACGGCCAGGTGATTTTCAAGCGTGCGGTCAAAGGGATGAGTGAGGCCTCAACACGAGTACTCGCTGAGGCAGGATTCACCGCAGAGCAGGTCGACCTGGTCGTGCCGCATCAAGCCAATCTCCGCATCATCGAAGCAGTGGCGAAGTACGCCGGCATCCCGATGGAGCGCGTGATGGTGACCGTGCAGAAGTACGGGAACATGAGCTCCGCGACCGTTCCGGTGAGCCTGGTCGAAGCGCTGAAGGACGGTCGGATCAAACCGGGCAGCCTGGTGCTGATGCCGGGGTTTGGCGCAGGGCTGACGTTCGGGGCGCTGCTGGTTCGCTGGGGCGAGCGGGTCACGCCCCTGGGAGAGTCCTCCATGACGTTTCCACCATACGATGGGACCGCGCTCCAGCTGGTGAATGCGATTCGCGCGAACCAGGACCCGCATGGGAGGTCCGCCGCGGGGCTTATGTCGCCAGTGCTTGCCGACGAAGTACTCAGCTGAGTCGTGAGTTCTGGATGCCAGGGCGATTTGCTGGAACTGGGGCCGGAGCGGAGTGCCGAGTCCTGGGCCTCCGTGCAGCGTGCCGGCGGCTGTTCCCTGGCGCTTTGCGCTCGGCGCTTTGCGCTCACGCCTCCCTACTTCACCATTGAGCTGAAGGACGCGGCCGGCGAAGTGCACGCGATTGTCGAGAAACGGTCAATGTCAGGAAACGAGGCCCGACCAACTCAACCGGCTGAGGGATCATGACCCGCATCTTTCCCAATCTCGGAATGGCGATCGGCATGCTGGTGGCCTTCAGCGGCGCCCGCGCACAGGCCACGAACTCCCGTTTCGGGCAATGGAAGCTCAAGTCCGATGCCCCTGCCCCATCGAGCAACATCATGATCTACGAGGCGTTCGGCGCCTCGGGGATGAAGGTCACGGTGAGCTCGGTGAACGCGCGTGGCGAGAAGTCCGAGTGGTGGTACACCACTGACTTCGATGGCAAGGACATGCCGGTCACCGGCAGCACGGGCACGACACACACATCGGTCCGCAGGATCACCGATCGCATCAACGAGATCGTGAACAAGCGGGACGGAAGGGTCACACAGGTCCTGACGAACGTCCTTTCTCCCGATGGCAACACGATCGCCGTGATCTACATGCGGGACGATGGCAACGGGAAGACGACGGCCGTGAGCTTCGCGACGTACGAACGGATCAAGTAAGTCCGCTGAAGTGTGGCGGGAGTAGCTCCGCATCGTTCGAAGCCGAGCGTGCCGGCTCCGGCGATGCGAACAGCTCCGTACATCAGTATCACTGCCCAGCGACCGTGAACGGGCCGGTGAGTGTAATCAACACCCGGGAACCGACGCTCACGACGACATCGCGGCTTGCCGTCTGGGCGGCTACCGCGGCGCCACCCACGGCGCCAACTGCGCCGCCAATGACTGTGCTCTTTGTATCACGGCCGATCACCTGGCCGGCCGCCGCTCCAATAGCCGTCCCAACCCCCACCTTCACCGCTTCGGCCTTCCCGATGCCTCGACCCTTGAGTGAGTGCGGCACCGACGTAACGTCGCCCTGCAGAGAATAGGTCCTGCCGCGTATCGTCGTCGAGGTCACGCTGAGTGTGAGCTTCCCATCCGAGTCGCTACGGCTCGTCGCCGGTGCGAGCTCGGTGATGAGCAAGGCAACTGTGGCTCCGCTGGGGATGACCACGCGGCCGCCGCCGTCTTTCACGTCGGACGTGACAATGATCGTGACCGTCTCACCGGCCTTATTCTTGCGCGACGTAATGGTCCGACCCCACGTGGCATCGATGCGCGAACCGATGGCCAGTGTTCGCGAGCCGGGTACCGCGCCAAGCGGCTGATCATCGAAGGCAAGAACGGTATCGGTCGCCAGGAGATCGAGGTTGCGACCGCTGCCGCTCGAGGCCGCGTCCAGCTCTCCACGGGTGCAACCGACTAGGCCAGACAGCGCGAGCACTGCGAACATCGTGTTTCTCATTGATTTCTCCATCAGGGGAACGCAGCCGGACGCGGTTGCCCACGCCCGCTGCTCCACTGCCCGGAGGCTGGTGCTCGGCCACCGGAGCACACCCTACATCTTCGGCGGCAGCAGGTAGTCCGAAGCCACCAGAAGCCGGAACTCGGCGCGTCGATTCTGCGCCTGAGCATCCGTTGACGTTCCCGCCGCGATCGGCTGCGACTCGCCACGACTGGCGATCTCGATCCGGACTGGATCAATACCCTTGCTCACCAGATACGCCTTGGCCGCATCGGCGCGACGTCCACCGAGTGCCAGGTTGTACGCATCGGTCGCGCGCTCGTCGGTATTGCCCACGATGACGATGCGCATCGCCGGGTTGTTCCTGAAGATCTCGAGCTTGCTGTCGAGCGTCACTTTCGCCGAGTCGTTGAGAAGAGAACTATCGGTCGCGAAGTGAATCATCTCGCGCATGGTCGCAAGCGCCGTGACTGACGAGGCAGCCGTTGGCTTCAGCAGCGTCGGACGTGACAGAGAATCACGAAGCGCGCTGTAATTGGCGTCGATCAACCGGAGGCGCCGCTGCTCCGTGGCGCTGACGGAATCCTCATGCATGACCGCGGGAGCCGGCGGACCGACTACCGTGACCGTCTGCACGCGAGTGCCCGGCTGGCGGAAGAAGCTGAATCCAGCACGGAAGCCTGTGTTGGTGTCCTTACCCTTCGGCATGTAATCCGTGATGGCATCGACGCGCAGAGCCACCCGCTCGCCAAGCGCGAACTTCGCGCCAAGCAATCCAGTCATGCCGTAGCTGGACTTCGTTCCATAGTCCGTCTGCACCGCGCCAGCGCCGACGACCCACGACAGCCGTCCCATCACAACCGGCGTGAGCGCCAGTCGGGCGGACAGCGACGTCACGTGAATGTCCGCGAACCCATTCGAGCGACTTGCCCCCATGCCGCTGCCGTCGAACTCGATCGCCCAGCGGGGATCGAGGAACGCGCCGACGCGCAGGCCGCCGCCGGATCCGGTGTTGATGATCAGGTTGTTGTCGTACGACGTCGCACCGCCGAACGCGCCCAGCTCCACGGTCCCGCGACGCTGTGCTTGCACCGGGGACGCGGCGACCAGCGCGGCGACTCCGAGTGCGATGATCCTGTATGACATGTCGTTCTCCATTGAGAGCTCCTGGTGCTGCGTAAGCCTGCCTGGCGGGATCCTCGACGGAGACTCGATGTCGAGGACGCCGCGTCCAGACGCCTGCGTGTTGACGCCTTGCGGCGCCTATTGATGCCGTGGGTGCAGTACGGCCCGATATGGTCGGGTTGTTAGGCACGGCACGTTATTGCGCGCCCACTGCTCCCCTTCTGTTTTGTCGGGTCAAATGTTTGCGCGACGCGGCCCGGTTCACAGGCTCTCTCGTCGGGCTCAGCGCTCGCAGCCTGTCTGAGGCTTCCGCGCCACTGGCGTCCTGTTGCGGTACCCGAGGGCTCACGCTCCTCTCACCGCGAAGTCGCCTTTGCCATTCCCCGTGGGGAGGCGGTATCACTGATCATAGTCCGCGTCGCACCCAATTCCTATCGCTCGTAGGGATGATCTGGGAGTGACAGGGTCGTAGTGCACGTGACGGTTGACCATCTGCACCGCCGCGGTGCATGGCAAGGGAGCGGGGTTTCCGCGCCCGCGGTCCGCACTGCTTACGCTGCGGATGACACCAGCGGCAGCGACACGACGAATTCGCTCCCGGCGCCCGGGCCGTCGCTTCGCGCCACGACGCTGCCACCGTGGAGGTCGACGATTCGTCTCACGATGTTCAGGCCGATCCCCAGCCCCTTTCGCGAGTGATCTCGAGCGGACTCGGCCCGGACGAAGAGATCGAACACCCGCGGCAGCATCTCCGGCGCGATTCCGATTCCGGTGTCCGCAACACGCAACTCAGCGCGATCCTGTGCGCGGTCCGCCATGACTACGATACTTCCGCCGTCCTGCGTGTAATTGGCGGCGTTGCTCAGCAGGTTTACCACCACCTGTTCCAGGCGGATCGCGTCGGCTTCCAGCCAGATAGGTTCGACCGGAAGTGTTACGAAGACCTGGTGCTTGCGGTGTGCGTAGGCCGACATCACGGCTTCCACCGACCGTTGCACCACCTCGCGCAGGTCCACGAGGCCAGGCTGAATTCGCATGCACCCCGAGTCGATACAGGAGACCTCCTGCAGGTCATCCACGAGGCGTGACAGTTGCGTCATCTGCCTTTCGATGAGCGCGCGTGCGCGGTTCGGGAGCGAGCTGGCCGCTTCCTGTTCAAGGCGAAGGATCTGTAATGCATTCGCGACCGGGGCGAGTGCATTACGCAGTTCATGCGAGAGCGTCGCCAGGAACTCATATCTGTGGCGGTCAGCGGCCGCGAGTTCATCCACATACAGTGCCGCAAGCAGGTCCGCGCGCTTCCGTTCCGTAATGTCGCGAACGTGGCACTGAATGACCGGGCCGCCGTCTTCCTGATACTTGTTGCTGACGACTTCCACGTCGATGCCTTCCGGGTACGATGCGCTCTTCAGGAACAGCTCCTCATGACGTATGAACCCCGGCTCGCGAAGCGCGCCTGAGGTCGCGCGGCTTCGCTCGGCGTCCAGCAGCAGGCCCACCTGCCATGGTTCCTTCCCGAGGAGCTCGTCATGGGAAAGGCCAAGCAGGTTCGTCATGAACGGATTGGCGTCGAGAATTCGCCCGGTACTCGCGTCGAGGATGAGTATTCCGTCGTGGGCCGTTTCGAAGAGTCGCTGGTACCTCATCGGGCTTCGTCGGACGTTCATGCCGTCGCGCTGCTCCGCCACCGCTGTGGGTTGAGCACCGTCAACCAGGGTTCGTTCTCTACTCGCGCTTCGACTCATACCCATGCCCGCACCTCGTGGATGTCGTCGCGACGGGCCGATCACCCTGCGGCTCGCCGGTTCGCCGGCCTCAACTGCCGGTCTTGCTGCCGGGGTTGCACTATGCGCCAGGTCCTTACCGCCGTACAAGAATGAAAACGATGGACTGGCAGGATCGAATACGGAGGATTGAGTACCCGATCAATCTTACGAGCGATGGTAATCGGCCTCGGTTACGCCTAACGTTGGGGTTCCAGTTCCTTGCCCGTCGCGTTGAGAGGCCGCCGAATCCCGTTCCGCGGTCCACGGTGACTTGCCGTACCCCGCACACGCCTGGAGAACGCCATGGCGACCCCTCGTCTCTCGCTGCACGTTGTGACCAGCGCAACTGCTACCGGACGGAAAGCAATGGCGCTCGTCCTGCTCAGCGCAGCGTTGATTGCCCTGGGTACCTGCACTCGCAAGGACGCGGCGGAGATCGACACGGCGGCCGGAGAAATCGCCGTCACGCCCGACCCGATTGACGAAGGACGGTGGATATTCCGCTTCGAAACGTCCGGGAACGAGCACATCCGGACGGACACCACGGCGTCGTGAAGCTGCCCCTGGGCGCCGGCGCCTGGCGCAGCGCATTCATCGATGCCGGCGGACGCGTATGGGACCGCAGCGGCGGCACCTGCCACTAGCGGGTTCGCGGCGCCGCCAGCCCCACTCCGGCTGAATTTGCTACTGAGCGAATGATCTCGAGCCGCTTGACGCGTGGCTGAACGCGGCCACTTCCAGGCGACTGTGGAGCGCGAGCTTCTCCAGCACGTTGTGCACGTGACTCTTGACCGTGTGCACCGCAATGTGCAGCCGACCCGCAATCTCCTTGTTGCTGAGGCCTTCGCCGAGAAGGTCGATGACCTGCCGCTCGCGACTCGTCAGGCGGACGGCATCGAGCATCTGCTGCTTGTCTTTCAAGGCCACATTGAGGGCGATTTGCGAGAACAGGGATTTCGTCAATTGCGTGGGGAGGACCTGTGCCCCTCTGGCGACGGCACGAATGGTGTCGAAGAACTCCTCGAACGACGCTTCCTTCATGACGAACCCGGACGCCCCGGCCCGGACGTAGCGGGCAACGTCCTCCTGGCTGGGCAGGAGTCCCATGACGATCACCTTCGCCTGCGGCACTTCGGCGTGGACCGTCGCGGTCAGGCTCAGGCTGTCGTGGCCTTCCAACCCGAAGTCGACGAGGACGATGTCGGGCTTGGCCTCCCTGACCTTCTCGAGTGCCTCGATTGCGTCAGCAGATGCAGCGAGGACCCTGAAACCAGGCTGGGCGCTGACCATCGCCACAATCCCCTCACGCAGCAGCCGATTGTCGTCAATGAGCACCAGCGCGATCGGGCGGCCCTCACCGTTGCCGCTGGCGGCTTTGCTTCGAGGCCCCCGCTTCGCGGCCCTCGTCGCAGCCTTACCATCGGTCCGTGGCGACGCCGTTGAGCGCTTCACTGGACGACGCGGTCGTGGTGCCATAGATGAGTGGTCGATGGTCGATCGCGAAGCCGCTCGGACCCGCCGCCCGAGTCCGCGTGCCTGATCCTGAATGCACAAAATGCTCCAGGGCAAACGCCTCGAAGCATTCCGATTTTCGCCGCCATAGGTAATAGCCAGGACCGCACGGCGCAACCCCTGGACGCAGACCGAGGGTGTCCGTTCGGGCGCGCCTCTGTCCCGGAATCAGATTCCGGCCAGTGGCGGTGACCTCGAGATGAGGCCAACCGCCGGGTTTCCGTCAGTCAGCCTTCAGGTGCCGGCTCTCGAAGTCCGTGACCTCCCGGTCGGCCTCATCCACGGTCTTCCCGTACTTCTCCTTGATCGTGCCAATGAGCTGGTCACGCTTCCCGGCGATGACGTCGACATCGTCGTCGGTCAGCTTCCCCCATTGTTCCCGGACCTTTCCCTTGAGCTGCATCCAGTTTCCTTCGATCGTCTGCTTGTTCATGACGTGATTCCTCCGTGCCTCGTGGTGCTGACCGGATTCGCGACCTGCATGGCGCTCGACAGGACCAGCGCCACGTGCGGTCCGTAACCGCGACAGAACTCCAGTGTTGCCGCGTCCAGAACGCGAAGGCACTCGCTGAAGAGAGTCCTGGGGTCGCCATTGCCAGGCTCGGCCGTGGGAGGCCGCACGACGGCAGGCGTTCGCCGCAGGGCGTCTGACGCCATGCCTTCCGGGGCGCGGAGTCCGCGCAAGTGAGTCGCGACGCGCCCCTGGTACTCGGCCCGCTGGGCGAACTCGGCCGCGTAACCCGGCGCGACGACGGCGCGCGCCGCATGGGTAAACGCATCGTGTGCGGCGAGCGTGACCGTGAGCAGGCGCGTTGTGGTCGGTGCTGAGTCGTACTCCGTCATGTGTTACCTCGGGTGACGTGCGTTGGGGACCGGTGCAGCCACGCGTTGGCTACTTCGTCGCCCCGGAGAAAATGGCGACCTCGATACGACGGTTCATCTGGCGGCCGGCCTCGGTTTCGTTCGACGCCAGCGCCTCGAGCTCACCCCTGCCTGACGAGTGCATCCGGCCGGCACTGACGCCCTGAGCCGCCAGGTAGCCGGAGGCCGAGTTCGCGCGCCGCAAGGACAGATCCTGGTTGTAGGCAGTGCTCCCTAACGCGTCCGTGTGGCCGACGATGAGCAGTTCGGTGTTCGGGTACTTCTGCAGGCTGATCGCCAGGTTCCTGAGATTCAGCCCCGCTTCCGGACGGATGGCGTCGGAATCGAAGTCGTACAGGAGGCCTGAGGCGAACGTGACCTGGATCCCCTCTCCAACGCGCTCGACCACCGCGCCGGGAATCTCGAGCTTCAGTTCCTTCGCCTGCTGGTCCATCTGGTGGCCGATAATGGCCCCGGCAGCGCCTCCCACGACGGCACCGATGATGGCACCTCGCGCCGTCGAACCGGTGTTCTTCCCGACCACACCACCGACGGCGCCGCCGGCCGCGGCACCGATGACTGCGCCCTTCTCCTTCCGGCTCATGGACGCGCACGCCGTGGAGGCAAGCGTGACCGCGACGAGCACTGCGCCGAGCAACACGCGGCTCGGTTCATGGGACATCCTGATGCTACGCATTTGCAACCTCGTGAATTGAGAAACGTGCTGCGGCCTATGGCCGGCCGCCGACTTGTGTCGGTGGCGTGCCGATCACCCGCTTGATCGATTGCCCGGCGCGAAGCTGGGCGCCCTCGGGAATTCCATTGATCAATGCCAGCTCCGCGAGCGAGATGCTCGACGGCATTTGTGCCTGGAACTGCGACAGGGACATCGCTTGCGGTGCCGCGTCGATGCGCAGTCGCATCGGCTGCACCGCGAGGGCCACCGGGTCCGTCAATCGATCAAAGCTGTTGATCGAATTCTGAAACGCCGGCTTCCAGGCGCCGAATCGCGACTCGGTGGTGTAGGCCAGTGTCCGCCACGTCGCGGCACCATACTCGAAGAAGGCCGCGATGCCGTGCACTGATCCTCCCTGCCCGTCCGGTGCCGTGAACTCGGCGGAGACCACGGGGTTCCCGTGGATGGTTCCGCGCGACTGTCCGACCGTCGTGATTCCCAGCTGGCTGAAGAAGACCCGCGCCGCCTCGGCGGCCGATCCCTGCGCGCCACGCAATTCGACAAGCGCGCTCTCGTCAGGGCTGATGGCGGCGACAGCGTCAGCGGCATTCTGCGTCTTCCATCCATCGGGAAACTGGAAGACAAACTTCAGGTCGGGATGAAGGAAGAGCGCGCCCCTGAAGAACCCAGCGCGCGGATTCACTCCGTAGACCATGCCATCGATCCGTCGCAGGAACTCGGCGCCGCCGACCTTCATGTCGTTCAAGTCCCGTGACGTCGCGGCCACGAGCGCCTGCACGGCAGCGATCCGATTCCCCGGATCGGGGTGCGTCGACTGCCATTCGGGAAGGCGACCGCCGCCGCTCAGTTGCTCGGCGCGCTGGAGCATCTGGAATACGCTGATCATCTGACGCGTGTCGTATCCTGCGGCGAGCGCGTACCGGAAGCCGAGCTGATCGGACTGCGTCTCATCATCGCGACCGTATTTCAGGAACATGAGCCCCAGGCCGGCGCCGGCGATCTGGCCGTACTTTGCGATGGCCGGAGACAACACCGATCCGACGCCGAGGCCGATCGCGGCCACTTGCTCCCGGCTCATCTGCTGCACACTGTGCCGGGCCGACACGTGACCACTCTCGTGCCCCAGCACTGACGCGAGCTCGGCTTCATTGGTCATGTGCGCGAGCAGCCCACGCGTCACGAAGATGAATCCGCCAGGCAGCGCGAATGCGTTCACGGATGCGTCATCGAGGACCTGATATTCCCACGGCAGCCCCGGTCGCTCAGTAGTTGCAGCGAGCGCGTGGCCAATGCGATTCACGTATCCCTGCAGCGTCGCATTCGGATACAACCCGATGGCGGCCGTTACCTCTGCGGCGCCCTGTCGCCCCATCTCGATCTCCTGCGCCTCCGATACCAGTGCCAGCTCACGCTTGCCCGTTACGGGGTTTGTGGCGCAGGAGAGTGCTGTTGTGATCCCGGCGACCGCGAGCGCGCGGACCATTGGCGAGCGTAGGCTGCGAGTCGATCTCATCATGCGACCCGCCGGCCGGTGAAGAGCCGCAGGGCGAACACGACGACCGCGATCACGAGTAACAGGTGAATGAGACCGCCCATGGCGTAGCCGCTGACGAGGCCGAGCGCCCAGAGCACGATCAGTACAATCGCAATGGTTTGCATCCTGGTATTCCTTCGTTTGGCAGGTTGTGCGGGCTGCCGTTGCCAGCGAGCAGCCGCCATTCAGGACCCGGCACCGGCACATCCGGTGTCATCGCCGCTCAGGTGGCTCCCCGAACAGGGAGCCGCCCGTCCTACACCTTGCGGCGCGCTCCGTAGTGACAAGGGCGATTCCGGCCAGCACGGCGGGTCCGGCGGCCCAGGGAGCGATCGGATTCCGTATGTGGTGACGTGTCACCAACCGCTCAGGCATGAACGTTAGGTACCACGCCGGCCATCGACCATCGCTCGTGATGCGTACGGACCCTCAATCGGAAGGAGGAGCCAGGACCCGCGATCGGGGGCGCATCGGTTCGCGGACTCCACTCCGGACTAGCCCGAAGACCGCTCCAACGACGGATGGTTCCTTAGCCGCCGCTCGCCCAGACTACATCCACACGAATCGCCGAGACACCGCGCCTTCGAGCCGAGCGTCAGAGCCAGTTCGTTGCAGTCATGCAGTACTGATGGGCCGCGCGGCCACTGCCGGCGGCTCGTCTACACTACTGGAGTCATCGTGGATCTGCTTACCTGGCTTATCGTGGGACTCATTGCCGGATTGCTCGCCAGTGCCGTTGTCGGCGGCATCGGGTACGGCATCATCGGGGACATCGTCGTCGGTGTGGTCGGCGCGGTCTTTGGGGGTTGGATCTTCAGCACGCTCGGGATCGGCCTGCCCATTGGCGGACTGCCAAACACCATTGCGGTAGCGTTCATCGGCGCCGTGGTGCTGCTCTTGCTCATCCGGATGCTGCGGCCGAGCCGACGACTGACCTAGGCCGCGCACTCCTCTTCCTTTCTCGGCGAGGTACTTCCTGAATGCCAGGCCGCAACCTTCACGGCAGCTGGATGCAGATGAAGTCGGCGGTGCTCGCGCGATGGCCATGGGTCACCGCGGAAGACATCGCTGGCTTGGCGGGCGAACGCGAAGAGCTGATGCGCTTGCTCAAGTCCCGCTCGGGCAAATCGTACGGGGAGATTGAGCGCGAGGTAGCCGAATTCGAACTGCGTGATCTCAGGGCAGGCTACGCGTCTCGGCCCGCGCTTGGCATCGGGCTTGACTGACCTGTCCCGTTGAGAGTTCCGGCCGGACTGGCTGTTCGTCGGTAAACGCTGTTAAGCGAAGCGAGCGCACGAGGGAGGGGTGTCATGTCAGGGACATGACACCCCCTTTTTGCGTGAGCGGGAAGGCCGAGAAACACCCTTCCTCGCTGGCTCCGCTGCGCGTCGCGGCGTAATGTCCACGAGCTGGGAAGCTGCCCGGCAGTGCCGAGTCACGAGTCACGAGTCACGATTCACGATTCACCAACTCAATGCGCACCACACCTTCGATTCTCGCCGCAGCGCTGCTATTCAACGGGGCGCCGATTGCCGCCCAACAGGCCGTCACCGAAACCCGCGATCCTCGCCAGCAGCAGGACCCGGAGTTCGCGCGCGTCTACACGAAGTGGACCACGGAGCCACGCTATGGCAGCCCGCTCGTCGATCACCTGCCCAAGGTGGCCGGCATCCCGTCGCCAAAGGACGTCCTGGGCTACTACATCGGGCAGCCCAAGACCCTCACCTACTACGCCGACGCGTTGAAGTACTACCGCGCCCTGGCCGCTGCGGCGCCGGCACGGGTGAAGATCGAGTCGATCGGCAAGTCCGACGAAGGACGTGAGCTGGTCATCGTCTGGATTTCGTCCGAGGCCAACCTCCGCAACCTGGCTCGGAACCGGGCCAACCTTGCGCGCATCGGTGACCCGCGCGGCATGAGCGAGACGCAGGTCAATCAGCTGATCAACTCCACCAAGCCGCACTACCACCTGATGGGCGGCCTGCACAGCGGAGAAGTCGGCCCGTCCGAGATGCTGATGGAGCTCGCCTATCGCCTGGTGGCCGAGACGTCACCGCTGATCAACCAGATCCGCGAGAATGTGTACGTATCGATCACTCCGCAGGCGGACCCCGATGGTCGCGACCGCAACGTCGACTGGTTCTACCGCGGCCTCGAGATGGCAGCGCAGGCTGGCAGCGGCGCTCCGGCCGGTCGCGGAGGCGGCGCCGGTGTGCCGTACTGGGGGAAGTACGTCTATCACGACAACAACCGCGACATCAACCTCTCGCAGGTTTCGATGCGCGCCATCACCGATTGGTACTTCACGGCGCACCCGCCGATCATGCACGACCTGCATGAGGCGGCCCAGTTGATGTACACGTACAGCGGCGGCCCCCCGCAGAACCCGAACCTCGACCCGATCCTGTTCGCCGAGCTCCCGTTCTTCTCGAACTGGGAGTTGTCGCAGATGACCAAGTGGGGAATGCCGGGCGTCTACACCCACGCCTTCATGGACGGCTGGTCGCCGGGCTATCTCGGCTCCGTGGCCTACAACCACAACGGCATGATGAGGATGTACGAGACGCAGTCGGGCGTTGACGCACCCGACAGCGCCGCGGCAGGAGCCGGCCGTGGTGGGCGCGGCGGAGGCGCTGACAGCGCGGCCGCGACTGGCGGCCGCGGGGGCGGAGCGGACACCACAGCCGCAGTCGGAGGGCGTGGTGGACGCGCTGGGGCCGCGGGAACTGGTCGTGGTGGACGCGGCGGAGCGGCCACGGATTCGGCCGGACGCGCCGGCGGCGCGGGGGGCGGACCGCCGGGAACGGCGCCCGCTGGTCGTATCGGCGGCGTCCCGACCGGTCGCGGTGGCGGCCAGCCGCGCGAATGGTACCGCGGCATCCCCATTCCGCCTAACGCAGTGGCGTCGTTCTCACGGCGCAACAACACCAACTACATGCAGACCGGCGTGTTGTCGGCGCTGCAGTTGACGTCGATGTTCCCGAACCTCGTCCTCCAGAACTTCTACGTGAAGACGAAGAACTCCATGGAGGACGGCCGCAGCAAACCGCCACACGGATTCGTGTTCCCGGTTCAGCGCGACATGACGAAGGTGGCGACTTTGATCAACGTGCTGCGGGCGCAGGGCATCGAGGTCGGCAGGCTCAATGCGCCGGTCACGATCGACAGCGTCACGTACGCCGCCGGCTCCTATGTGGTGAAGCTCGACCAGCCCTACGGCCGCCTGGCCAAGAACCTGCTCGAGCGTCAGGACTATCCCGATCCGGCCCTGCGCACGTACGATGATTCCGGCTGGTCCATGGGGTTCGCGTTCAACGTCGACGTGAAGGAGATCCGGAACAAGGCGATTCTCGACGCCGCGACGACGCCGGTAACGACCGCCGTGGCGAAAGGCACGGTGACCGGGTCGGGCACCGCCGGGCTGGCGGTGGCGCACTACGGCTCGAACAACATGATCGCGTTCCGCTACAAGCTGAAGAACATCCCGATGCGCGTGGCCGAAAAGTCGTTCACCGCCGAAGGCGTCACCTTCCCGGCCGGCTCGTTCATCATCACGGGTTCGGCGGCGGATCTGCAGGCGGCGAAGGCGGCCGTCGAGTCATTGGGCCTGACCGCGGCGTCACTGGCCTCCGCGCCGAGCGTGGTTACGCACGATGCCGACGTCCCGCGCGTGGCCATCTACTCCCAGTGGTCCGGCACGCAGGAACTGGGCTGGTACCGGCATGCCTTCGACCAGTTCGGCATTCCATTCGACCTGATCTTCAAGGAGCGGGTGGCAAAGGGGAACCTGAAGATGGACTACGACGTGATCGTCATGGCGACGCAGAACATCACCCGCGCTTCGGTCATGGCCACGCCAGCGGCTCGCGCGCAGCCCTACAAGCGAACCGACAAGCTCAAGTTCCTCGGCATGTACGGCGAGACCGACGACATGACCGGCGGATTCGGCCAGGCCGGCGTCGACGCGTTCGAGGCGTTCCTCGAAGCCGGCGGCACGCTGATCACCACACTCCAGTCAACACGCTTCCCGATCGAGTTCGGGTTCGCGCGTTCGGTGGACACGGAGTCCCTCACCGGTGTGAACGCCCAGAAACCGCTGGTGAACGCGGAGATTCGCAAGCCCGATCACCCGGTGTTCTATGGCTACGAGAAGTCGATCTTCCCGATGAAGTTCGGACAGGGGCAGCAGGTCTTCCGCGTCGGGGTTGCCGACCAGGAGAACGTGCTCGCCCAGTTCGTCGGTGGCGAATCATCCGTCCTGTCGGGCCTGATGGTCGGGGCGGACAACATCCGCGGGCGCGCCTTCGCCATGGACATTCCAAATGCCTACAACGGAAAGGGTCGCGTGTTCATGTTCGCGAGCAACCCGATCTATCGGTGGCAGAACCACGGCGAGTTCAACATGGTGTTCAACTCGATCGTGAACTGGAACGATGTCCCGGCACCGCCGGCGGCGACGGTGGTACCGAACTAGTGCCGTTCCAACTTGCTGTGCCTAATGGCTACGACCCAGATGAGTTCGATCGCCGAGGGAGTAGAGTTACGCCGGTCTAGTCGAGACAAGTTGGAACGGCACTAGACGGGGGATGTCGGGGGTTCCGGAGTGAGCGGGTCGTGCCAGATTAGGCTCGACCCGTTTTCACTTTCACTCTCGTGACCATGCGTTCGATCACGCGCCGCGAATCCATCCGTGTCATCACCAGTGCCGGCGCCGCCCTGCTGGGCGCGCCGGCCATCCTGCGGGGCCGCTTCCAGCTGTTCGGCCGGCAGGGACCAGCGTACTCGGCGAGGGCCGTCCGGCTCGTCGAGGAGACGGTGGTCATCGACATGCTCAACCAGTTCCGCTTCCCCGATTTCGCGGAGAAGCCTCCGCGGAGCCAGAAATGGATGGCGACGACCGGGTCATTCGTCGAGACGGACTGGGAGTTGTATCGCACGTCGGGAATCGACGTTTTCGGGCTCGGCCACGGCGCGGGGTCGTACGAAGAGGGCATCCGGTACTTCGCCGACTGGAACGGCTTTCTCGCGCAATACGATCAGTGGTTCATGCGGATCGACGACGATCGCGACCTGGAAAGGCTGGCAGGATCGGGACGCGTTGGGATCCTGCTCACGTTCCAGGGTTCGGATCATTTTCGAAGCGCGCAGGACGTCGACACCTTCTTCGCGCTCGGGCAGCGAGTCTCGCAGCTCACCTACAACTATCAGAACAGGCTGGGATCCGGGTTCCTCGAGACCAAGGACGGCGGGCTATCGGTTTTCGGCGGCGAGGTCGTGGCGAGGATGAACACGGTCGGGATGGCGGTGGACCTGTCGCATTGCGGCGATCGCACCACGCTGGATGGGATCGCCGCGTCGCGCAAACCGGTGATCTTTTCCCACGCGAGCGCGCGCGCCCTGGCGCCCGACCACGCGCGCTGCAAGACGGACGAGATGATTCGTGGCATGGCGCGGACCGGAGGCGTCATGGGCATTCCGTTCCTCCGGATGATGATCCGGGCCGATGAACCCGTCACGATCGATCACGTGATCGACCACTTCGATCACGTCGCGAAACTGGTCGGCATCGAGCACGTTGGCGTGGGGAGCGACATGGACGTGGTGGGGAATCCGAATCCGGTGAACGGGGAGCCCATGCGCGAAACCCCGAACTGGGATCGCTACCGGCTGCACAAGGACGAGAAGGGCCGGTGGATGCTGACGATTCGCGGGCTCGACCACCCGCGACGGATGTTCGACCTGACTGAAGGACTCATCCGCCGCGGCTACACTGACCCGCACATCCGCCTCGTCCTTGGCGGCAACTGGCGCCGCGTGATGGGGGCGATTCAGGGCTCCACCTGACGGCGTTCCCTCGTTTAGCTTCCCTGCCCCGGGCACCTAACGCCCGGCGCGGGGAAAACCACCAACGAGGGAAGATGAGGACCAGCAAGCAAGCGCTGTTCGAGATTCGATCGTCCCGGATCGCCGGGTCCGGCGCGTTTGCGCTTCAGCCAATCCCGGCCTGGACGCGATTGATTGAGTACACCGGCGAGCGTGTCAGTCATGAAGTCGCGGACGCCCGCTATGAGGACGACGAGGCGAAGGGGATCACGCACACCGTGCTGTTCACCGTGGATGACCGGACCGTGATCGATGCCGGCGTTGGCGGGAACGAGTCGCGTTTCTTCAATCACTCGTGCGGCCCCAACTGCCAATCGCGCATCATTCGAGGTCGCGTGTACCTGGAGACGATCCGCGACATTGCGCCCGGCGACGAACTCACCTACGACTACGAGATTCCGCGCGAGGGAGAAGACGACGAAACCGCGCAGCGGAAGTGGCCATGCCACTGCGGTGCCCCGAACTGCCGGGGGACGCTCCTGCTGTCGGCGCCTGCCAAGGCGGCGCGGGCGCGACCAAAGACCCGGGGCGGCACGCGTCGGAAGAAGCGTTCGCAACACCAGAAGGGCGCGCGGGCTCGACTGAAGGGAAAGGCTCGGCCGAGAAGTCGTGGCCGCGCGAGAGCCGCGCGCGCACCGGCGTAGTCGAGGTGGACCGCCTCGCCTGCCGGATAACAAACGGGGGAGCTTTCGCTCCCCCGTTTGCATTGCCCGGCTTGTTGCCCTGCTTCACGCGTTGCGGTCGAGGCAGCTGGTGAAGTTCGGATTGTTCTCCTCGGCCGTCACCACCGGAAGATTGACGTCACTGCCGAAGTTACCGGCCTTGAAATGCACACCTTCCGGGAAAACGTCCGTGGCCGCCCGGCCATACTGACGCACGAGGCGACGGAGGTCGCCAAGACGTTGGCCACGCGCAAACGTCCAGAATGCCTTCTCCCGGAACAGGAGACTGACCCGGGCGTCCGTGTTCCCTGGATCAGCGAGGTCCGGCATCGAAGGGACTGTGACTGTACCGATCGACGTGACCCGGTTGGCGCCGTTCCGGAGTTCATTGAGCGTGGCCAACCAGCCGGTCACGTCGTTGTTCTTCAATTGGTTCTCGGCCTCGATCAGGCGGGCGTCGATCCCGTTCACCACGTCGATCGCCGTCAGTCGATCGTAGATCTGCGTCAGGCGCATCACCGTGCCGCCGTCCTGGCCGACGGTTGGCTGCGCGTTGAGCTTCGTGTCGGTCACCGGCAGCCGCGGGTCCTTCGCCGAGGTGAACGGAATGGCGTTGCGAACCAGGATGTCGCGGTTGTTGCCGTCGATGCTATCGCCGACGCTATAGCGCTTGGCGCTGAATCCCTGAATCCAGATGATGTTCGAGTTCGTCGTCAGGGAGAACGTGTGCTGGTATTTGTAGCTTGTCGCGATCCCGGCTACGGCCTGTGCTGCGGCCGTGTACTGATTGAGCGCCATCAGGGCCCGCGCTTTCCCGATCTTGGCGGCATTACTGATCAGCACGCTCTGCGCGGCCGTGCCGGTGGCGAAGGCAATGGCCGAGTCGAACGACGCCACGGCCGCCGCGAAAACCTCGGCGCCAGTGTGCGGGACGTCGTACACGACCTCCTCGCCGGCCCCATTGCTGAGCGGGATACCGTTGCAGAAGTCGAGCGCCAATTGCATCTCGGCGAAGCCGCGCGCGAAGTACATCTCCGCGATCAAAACCTTGTTCGTCGAGTCGAACGACTGCAGCAGCGGGATCGCCTGGTTCGCGGCCGTACGGACGCGGTTGATGTTGCGGAACCAGT
>Ga0209108_10000451_pt1 | contig 22791 bp, 14 predicted proteins | sample Rifsed10ft1_FD_184003 | JGI IMG/M metagenome (GOLD analysis project Ga0209108, IMG submission 184003) | Soil microbial communities from Rifle, Colorado, USA - sediment 10ft 1 (version 2) | ecosystem: Environmental > Terrestrial > Deep subsurface > Rock core/Sediment | place: Rifle, Colorado...
GGGGGATGTATGACAAGCAACTCTCATTCACGAGCGCTCCCCAACGCTTTTGTCCCGGCCTTTCTGATACTGTTTCTCTGCCTTACCGCGGTGGGATTTGGACAGTCCGTTTTTGACTTACAAACCCAAACTGCCCCTGTGAATACTCTCTCCATTTCGGACGTTGATTTTGTCAATTCAACGACACCAAAGTGGCTTTTCACCGTAAACATCAGGGTTTTGGATGGGAGTACACGTTCAGCAACAATGGAGATTAATGCGAGTTTCACGTTCCCCGATGAAACGCGTAGCGTAGTACTTCTCGTAACCGAGCCTTTCGCTGTCATGGGCACGCGTACCGTCACAAACCTCGATCTTGGACGGACCATCCCTTTGGTGACTCACACAGTTGACCAAGTGTCCAAGCGACGCTTGGAAGAGACGGCTCTTCCCTCGGGCACGCTCCCGGCGGGCGTGTACAGTTTTGCCGTCACCGTTCGAGATTCGACGAGTACCGCTGGAACGACGTTCCAAATCATCATCTCAAACCCATCCACGGTTCAGCTTCTCTCGCCAATGGACGGGGATTCTTTCGTCAATCCCTTTCCCGTGTTCCAATGGCAGTACGATGGGCCATCGTCACGGATTTCAGTGTTTGAGAAGCTCCCCAGACAGAACTCACTGGAGGAAGCAGCGTCCGGTATCCCGCACCTTTCTGCTACCGTTCAGGCAAAGTCGTTCCAGTATCCCAGCAGTGGAGCCCGAATCCTGGAACCGGGTAAGACCTACGTCTGGTTTGTGGAAGGACTTGCGGGCACGTCGGGAGGCACTGTGGCCGCTCTCAAAAGCGAGCTCCGATCTTTTGCTGTGGCAGGAAGTGGTGGCTCGTCATTGTCTTCGTTGCTGGATGAACTTGAACGAGCGCTCCCCCAGTATCAATCGCTATTCGACCAAATCCGGGCGCAAAGGTTGACACCATCGGGTTCTATCCGCTTGAATGGTTCAGCGATATCCTTCGGAGAACTTATGAACCTGTTGAACAGACTCCGCATGGATCCGGAAGCAGTAACCACTGCGGAACTCCAATAGCATGACAAATGAGGGGACCATATGAAAACAATCGCACATATTCTATTCGTGGCATTTGCCTCCGGACTGCTTGTCCCGGCGGCCGCCCTGGCACTTCCCCCTGCCGAACCCACAGTTGCGCTCGTCAGTAAGGTGATTCTGGACGTCACACGTAAGGAGATTGGGAAAGACTGGCAAAAGGCCAAACGCGGAGAAACGCTGTCCTCTGGAGATAAGGTAAAGACTGGCGTGCAATCCGTTGCCATTATCAAGTTTAAGGACAACAGCCTTGTACGGGTGCGTGAAAAGACTGAGCTGACGGTGACGGGCACCGTTAGTGGAAGCGCATTTTCCAAGTCAGTGAATATTCAGAAGGGCGTTGTTGGCTTTAACGTGCAGAAACAGCGCGCTGGTGAAGAGTTCCGATTTTCTTCACCGACATCCGTCGCGTCGATCCGCGGAACAGGTGGTTCGCTAACTATTAACACATCGGACACTCTCGTTGTAACCGAAGGGCTGGTCCGTTTGACGAACAACATCTCTTCCAACTTTGTTGATGTGGGTGCAGGCTTCACGGGTATTTCGAATCCCGACGGGACGATCTCGGCCCGGCCATCGACCCCCGCGGAACGGGCAGCTGCCGAGAACGCGGCACGGGTAACGGAGCAGGATAACCGACTCGAGTTCGAGTTGCGTGATAACCAGGGGAATTCCAAACGTCTCATCATTGACTACAAGGAATAATTTCAGATACACGCCGGACGCAATGGCATGAGCGCCGTTTCTGTTGACGCTGGTAGCATGTTCTAAACATAGGGGCCCTGTGACGAAGTCGCCGAGGCCCCTTTGTTGTTGATAGACATTTGTTCAACTGAACTCCCCTGACCAATGTACATCCACGATTTCGCGCGGGTGCGCTTTATCCGTTATCGCAGACGCGCGATTCTTCCGTTTTGTTTCCTCGTCTTCATTGCCTTTACTGTCCATGCCCAGATCAGCACCAAGGTCAGTTCCGTTGTCCCGGCACAGACAACTGCGAAAAGTCCCTTGACGGTCAGGGCCGAACTCCTGCAAGGTGAAGCAATCGAACGGGTGTATCTTCTGTATCGTTCGTTTGGAGCGAGCGATTACACTCGCATCGAGATGGATGTGGTGGGAAATGTCGCAACCGTCACCATCCCGGGGCGCGAGGTAGTCGAGCCGTTCATCGACTACTATATTGTCCTCGCCAACCGTTCTGGTCTTCTCGAATCCTACCCTCTGAGCGAAAACGCCGATCCGTTCTCCACACCTCCCGGAAAGACTTTGCAGATTCCTGTGCGCGCCGAGGAAACAGCGGATGCACAGGTCGTGTTTCTCAGTCCTGAACCATCTGCCCGTGTTTCTTCTGAAGAACTTGTGGTTGCCGTTTCCCTCCTGCGCGCCGATTCCATTGTTGTACGGCGTGCAACACAGATCCTGATGGATGGCATCGATATCACCACAGACGCGGTATTCGCGGATGACATGATTGTGTATGCACCGGGGAACCTTTCGGTGAGCCTTGCACCTGGTTTACATCGGGTCACTGTCCGGCTTTTCAACCGCGAAGGCAATCTGCATCGGAGTTCCAGCCTCAGTTTTTCAGTCACGGGTGAGGGCCAGACGCTCGAATTGCAGGATCAAGGATATCCGATCCGGTATGGTGTTTCGGTCCAACTGGAATCGCGTCATGAGCAGATTGGCTCGGCCGGAACGTGGTATAATCGTGGCGGAGTGCAGTTCCATGCGACTTCTGGCGAATACAGATTCACTTCCAATCTGTTTGTTACATCCGACGAGAAGAATTCAGTCCAACCCCAGAATCGCTATTTCGCAGGGCTTGAATCCCCTTGGATCCGTGTAGGATACGGCGACAGCTATCCCCCATTTCCTAATCTGGTGTTGAGCGGAAAGCGAGTGCGCGGCCTTACCTCGTCGGTCCGCCTCGGATCCTTCAACATCGACCTTGCAATTGGGAAGACCACTCGTGGAATCGAAGGGCTGTTGCTAAAGCAATTCTCCCTTGACAGCCTCTCAGCCGAGGTGCGTCGGGACCCCACCGCACCATACGCTCCAATTAATGCACAGACATGGGGTAAATTTAGTTACGGAACTTATGCTCGCGACTTGTTTGCCGTTCGGCCAAGCTTCGGTTCCGGGGAAAACTGGCAGTTTGGATTTACCTGGCTTAAGTCGAAGGACGACATCACTTCGATTGCATACGGCACGCGCCCGCAGGAAAACCTTGTTGTAGGAACGGACTTTAGTGTGAAGCTTGACGAAAAGCGGATCGAATTAACCGGGCAGGGTGCGTTTAGTGCATTCAACAGTGATATCTCCAGCGGCAACTTCACCGATGCATACATCGACACAGTGTACCCGAAGGATGCATCCAGAATAAAGGGCCTAAGGGATATTCTCGGCGACTTTATTACCGTTAACGACAACCTCAAGCCGTTGGGATTCGACCGTCTCTCCACTCTCTCCTATGAGGTCTCGTTGGGTCTCAATTACTTTGACAACGGATTCAAGTTCCTGTATCTTTTCCGCGGGAGCGACTACAACTCCTTCGGACAGACTTTCCTCAGAAAGGACATTCAAGGCTTCAATATCTCCGACCGGATAAGACTTGTAGATAATCAGGTGTTTGCCATCCTCGGGTTCGAACGGCTTCAAGACAACACCAGCAAAACCAGGGTCGCAACAACAACCTTCACCAATTTCAACATGGCGGTCAGTTACTATTCGCGAACCGAGATTCCCAATGTGACAATTGGGTTCGCAAGTTTTGCCAACAGCAATGGACTGCCCATCCGGGATACGTTGAATGCTGTGGACGACGGAACGCTCCGCTTCTACCTCCAGTCCACCCATGATTTCACATATATGGCGAAGCACACCGCATCCTTCAGCATTTCGACCTCTACACGTGACGACCGGTCGATGCGTCAGTATGATGTTGAGAATGTGACACTGTCGGTTGGACTTCTGACGTTGTATACCATTCCGTTGCAGACATCGGTAGACCTTGGCATCAACCTGAACACGCTTCCGTCTGCCACAGGACCAGTGCAAAATGGTCAGCTGAACTACACTTCTCTCTCCATGAGTGCCCGGTATACTATGCTCGATGGGGTTCTTTCATTTACGACTTCCGTGAGTCCGACATTCGGCGACTTCCGCAGAACAGGAGTTGACCTCGGCACGCAATGGTACCCCATGCCATTGATGAGTGTGGAGCTGCAATTCAGCTATTACAACAACAACGGGTTGTCCACCGACAACATCTGGAGTCTCCGGTACCGGTACGATCTCTGACCTTGACTCGAAGCGCATGGCACGCTTGAAACTGACAACGGCGCATCGCAAGTGGGGCGCGAAACTCGGGCTCGCAGCAGCCGTGGCTCTGCTGGTGGTGGTCGTCACCCAGGAAGACATCCTGAAACTCGGGATTATCCAGCGCCTCGAGCTTGCTTCCATCGATTACCGCTTTGAATCACGCGGGACCAACCCTGCTTTCAAAGACACCGGCACGGTTGTCATCGTAGAGATTTCAGAAGAATCCTTCAAGTCCCTCCCCGAGAAGTGGCCCTGGCCCCGATCATACTACGCTCATCTCATTCGCAATCTCAAGAGGGCAGGCGCAAAGGTGGTTGGCGTCGACATCATTCTGAGCGGGCACGATGTCTATTCCCCGGCAAACGACGACGACCTGCGGGCAGCAATCCGTGAAACCGGCATCGTGGTCCTCGCGGGCAAAGCCCCTGAGATGAATGAGATGCATCGCAAGGTTATTGCCAACGAAGACTACGGGAATATCTTCTTTCATGTCGACAGCTGCATCGGAGCAACAAATATCTACAACGACGCTGACGGTGTGTATCGCCGGTATTGCCCGTTGTGGGGAACCAACACCGACCTCCTGATTCCTGCTTTCGGGTTTGCCGTCCTCAATAAGTACTTCGACTACCAGGCGCTGAACATCGTGGAGAATTTCTCCGATGAGTTTATCTTCGGCGGTGTTTCCATTCCCAAGTACGACAGCGAAAATTTCCTCATCAATTTCTTCGGCCCGAGCGGAACGTTTCGCCGCATCCGGTTTGCCGATGTGATAGATGACGAATCGTTCAGGACGATCGAGGAGGACTCCTCCCGGGGAGAAACAAACACTTTCAGCGATCCGGAGTACGGCTATCTTTACGACGGGACTTTCAAGGACAAGATTGTCCTTGTTGGGTCCACGGTGCCGGAAGACCATGATCTGTTTCCAATCTCATTCGCCCGGGGGCAGAAGACGGGAGACAACCTGATGTATGGTGTAGAGATTCACTCCAACGTCATCGAAAGCGTCATCCGCCAGGAGTTCATCCGGAAACAATCCGCCGCCACAGAGATCATGCTGATCTTTCTCCTCACCATCGTCACCTTCTTGGTTACCTCCGGATTGAAGTCTTCCAAGACCAGACACCACTTTTTGGTCGAGCTGAACGGGTTCCTCTTTGCCATGTCAGAGATCTTCCTCGTCGGGTTTGTCGCCCTGCTGATGTTCAACAAAGATAACTACCTCGTCACTGTCATCAGTCCTATGCTGGCTGTGCTGGCAGGATATGTGTCGAGCACTGTGTATCATTTTGTCGTGGAGCGAAAGCAACGGATGCTGATCAAGACAATGTTCAGCACGTACGTGAACCCGTCGGTGGTGGATGAACTCATCATGAATCCAGAGAAGCTTACGCTCGGCGGTCAGCGCAAAGAACTGAGCGTGATGTTCACCGACATCGACGGCTTCACAACCATTTCCGAACAGATGGACTCACAAGCGCTTGTGAGTCTTCTTAATGAATACCTGAGTGAAATGACGGCGATTGTTTTCAGGAATGACGGGACCCTTGATAAATTTGAGGGTGACGCTATTGTTGCCTTCTGGGGGGCTCCCATTGCACAAGAAGATCATTCCATGAGAGCGTGCCGATGTGCTCTCGAGATGCAGGACGCCCTTGTTGAAATTAGGAAGAAATGGAAAGAGCAGAACAAGCCATTGCTGAATATCCGCATCGGTGTAAACACGGGCGAAATGGTGGTAGGAAATATGGGGGGGATGGGAAAGTTCGACTACACGGTCATTGGCGACAGTGTGAACCTCGCGTCACGGCTCGAAGGAGCAAACAAGCTCTATCGTACCGGCATCATGGTGAGTCAGCGGACGTTTGACCTGGTGAAACATGCGATCATCGGGCGAGAATTGGATCTTATCATGGTGAAGGGACGATCCGAGCCGCTGAAGACATACGAATTACTCATGTTGTCCAACGGAAAGGTGCCTGCAGACCTTCATCGTTTCCTTGAAGCCTATGCAATGGGACTCCAATTCTACAGGGAACGAAAGTGGGGCGATGCTCGGAAAAAGTTTAAAGAGGCGTTGTTGTATCGACCCGGCGATTATCCAAGCCAGATGTACGTTGAGCGGGCAACCGATTACGCAATTCATCCGCCGCCAGAGGATTGGAACGGCGTCCTCGTCATGACCACCAAGTAGCCTACCATCGGAGTCTCCTCAGAAACTCGTCCTGTGCGGTAAACACTCCGGCAGGAGATCCTTTCTCCGAAGCCAACGCTCGCACCTCGTAAACCCTCGTACCGGTGTCGATCAGTGCAACCCTGATAGCATCGTTTTCCGGTGCAACAAGTGCTTCGTACGCACAGTATTCCTTTCCCTCCGCCCTGATCATTTCCGGACGGCGCGTAATGACTACTTGGGCGTTCAGTCCCATTGTCAGCTCAGCCAACCTCAACACGCCCTCGCGGTGCAGGATGCGTCGTGCATCGTCATCCATGGTCACGATGCGTACTGAGATAGTAGCAGCATAGTCGTTACGCACGAGCCAGATTGTCTCATCGGGGGTGTGCGCGTCATTGGATGCATTGAACCAACCAGGGGGAAGGGAAAACTGGAGAATGCCGTCACGGGCAATGATATATTCTCGCCGGACCGCATCGGTCGTGGTGGGCCTCATGGCACATGATGCCAGAAACAGGGAAAGAGAGAGAAGTGAGGAGCTGGAAACCGTGAGCCAACGGCGGGACATCAATACTCGCCAACCCGCTTGAACTGTTCGGCCTCCAAGGTGAACATCAACGAAATACGATGGGTGTTCCCTAGCTGGTTGGTTCCGTCAAACTTGGCAAACGAATAATCGATGTTGAGTTTGGGAAGTTGCACACCCGCGCCCATGGTGAGTTGCTTCACATCGCTATACCCTACTCGAAGGGCAATCAGGTTCTTGAATTGAAACTCCATCCCCGAGTGAAGATCGAAGCTGACTGGACCAAGATGCGCAGTCGATGCGTACCGTCTGTTCTCGAATCGGATGTCAAAGTCAATTGCCGGAGCAAATCGTCCACCGAACGCTTCAATGAAGTATGCTGAGCCGAGCTTCATTGTGGGGGAAATCAGCTCGTTGGTCCCGGTATTCCACGCAAGGAATGTTGTGGTCACATCCTGGAAGTTCGCGCCAAGGACCATGTTATCGAACGGCGTGTACCAGAGACCGATATCCAATCCAACACCCGTAGCGGAGTTGTCTCCCAACTCGCGGCGGATCAGCTTGATATTGGCACCGTAAGAGAATTCATCCGACTCTTTCCGTGAGTAGGTGAAGTAGAATGCCCAATCCGCGGCATTGAAGTAGGTGACGAGATTCGGGTCGATGCGGCTGAACAGGTTCGGGTCCGTGGTAGGGTTGCCGTTGTTGTCAATGCCGGCAAAGCGTGTATCGGGGATATCATCCACGCCGAGGCGGATGACGCTGAGTCCGAGACTGGTGTTTGCTCCCCAAGGAACAGCCACGGCCCCGTAGTCGTAGTTCACGAGGTTGCCGAACTGCTCGTCGTGCATAAGCGTGACTTGTGGATAGTTGATCCGGCTGAGCCCGGCAGGGTTCCAGTAACCGGCCGTGACATCGTTGGCAAGGGCAACGAACGCACCTCCCATGGCCAGCGCCCGCCCCCCGACACCAAGAGAGATGAACTCACCAGCATACTTTGCAACACCTGTTGCACCCATCGCCGAAGCAGAGATCAGCATCACCACTAGCACCCATCGCGTTTTCATTCTTCACCCCTTGACGAAAAAGCCGGACGGTAAAGCTGTCCGGACGGATTGAACCATGACCGACCTATGAGTACAGCTCGTGAGCAAACTTCCCGGTTTCCTCCTTAACAATTCTACAACCCAAAATCTGAAAAACTGGAGCAAAAGTCAAGGAACGGTCCGGCCTGCTGTGAGGCCTTCCCAGCCCTTACATTGGCTCCGCCCCCAATTCACTCATGAGGGCCTTGATAACGGGGTGTTCATCCTGATCAACAACGGGCGGAGAAGACTGATTATTCCTTTCGCCTGAATGGGATGGTGCCACGTGGCGAAGATTCACCTCTACTTCAAGCCGGACCTTGGAATGAAAGATTTTCTGGAACACCTCCGCCAGCAGTTCCTTGTTCCGTTTGATCGAGGAAGCCTGGAAGTCGTTTCCACAGCCTATTCTTAAAACGGATCCCTCCATGTTGATCACATCTGAAGAATCCATCACCGATCCGAGCGAGATGCGCTGCCGTCGGACTTCCGCGACGAATTCTAACCACCTGGAGCGGACTTCTTCCTTTGAAAGAGATGTAACCGGTTGGTTTCTTTTCTCGAGTGTATCGCTCGCACCGTTGCTGTGCCCGTTTGAACCCGTAGGGCGGTTGAAGGCAAGCGTGGAACGAATTGCAGATGATCCGGACTGCAATGTCACCGCCTGAGGTTGCGTTGTCTCTATAACGTGGGTCGGGAGAGTTGCCGTCGGTTCTTGTATACGCGAAAGGGTTTTAAGGAGTTTTTTTTTCAACTCCTCGATCTGCTGCACCATGTCCCCCACCTCGGCTGCTGAGTGCATTGTGATCATTTGGACCATGTCTGCTTCCAGCTTGAATCGGGGCTGCGTACTCCACCGAAGTGCGGCCTCCGTCCCGCTTACAAGACGCTGCAGACGAAGAAGGTCTGCAAGCGCGAATGACTTCGCCTCCTCGGCATAGCGTTGGCGATACACATCGGACGATTCGATAAGCGACGTGCTTTCCGTCGTTTTGGCAACCAGGATGTTACGAAGGTGCTCCGTTAGTCCATTCAGGAATTCCTTGATGTCGTGCCCCTGCGCCATGATCTCCTCAACAAGCGCAAGCCCCCCTTTGGCATCCTTCGTCTTGATGAGGTCGGTGACCCGGAAGTATACATCTTGCCCGACAATGTTCAGCGCCTCAAGAATTGCCTCTTGCGTTATCGTCTTCCCCACAAGTGAAACGGCCTGGTCGAAAATACTCTGCGCGTCGCGTAGTGAGCCATCCCCTTTCTTTGCAATGAGAAGGAAAGCTTCGTCATCAATGCTCAGCCCCTCCTCGCTCGCTATTCCTTTCAGATTGCCGATAATCTCATCGATTGCGATCCGGTGGAAGTCAAACCGCTGACAGCGCGAAAGAATGGTGGCGGGGAGTTTATGGATCTCGGTTGTCGCAAAGATGAAGAGGATGTGCACCGGAGGTTCTTCAAGCGTCTTCAGCAGTGCGTTGAAAGCCTCCTTCGTCAACATGTGAACTTCATCGATGATGTAGACTTTATACGATCCCTTGGCAGGAGCATACCGGACGGACTCCCGCAGATTGCGGATCTCGTCCACACCACGGTTCGATGCACCGTCGATCTCTAGCACATCGAAGCTTCGTCCTTCTGTAATCTCCTTGCAGATGTCGCATGTGTTGTCAGGATTGCTCTCCACCGGATGCAAACAATTGATGGCCTTGGCGAGAAGTCGTGCCGTCGTTGTTTTGCCGACACCACGCGGGCCGGCAAAGAGATATGCATGGGCAAGCCTCTTCGTGGCGATCGCATTGCGTAGCGTGATCGTAACGTGATCCTGCCCGACCACATCTTCAAATTTCATGGGCCGCCATTTTCTGGCGGTGACTATGTATTCACTCATCGGTTTGCTGAAAGAAGATGGCGATCGAAGAACTCATCAATCCTGCGGTACTCGTCATACCATGACTCCGGCTCGGTAAAGGAGTGCGCTTCCGTGGGATACATCATCATCTCAAACGTCTTCCCACTCTTCTGAAGCTTCTTGACCAACTCAACGGCATCCTGAAAGAAGACATTGTCATCTGCCATGCCGTGCAGGATCAACAGCGGCTTGGTCAGGCTATCAGCAAAGGTTATGGGAGAACTTTTCTTGTACGCTTCGGGGTTCTGTTCAGGCGTACCAAGCCGGGCGGCGGTATACCACGGATTGTGGTGATAGTAGTTTCCCCAATCGGTAACAGCGCGGAGAACCGCGGCACAGGCATACGTGTCTGGCGATTTGAGTAGCGCCATCAACGAAAGAAAACCACCGTAACTTCCCCCGTACATACCGATCCGCGTGCTGTCAATATATCCCAATCGTTTCAGATATTCAACCCCGTCGAGTTCATCTTGCAGGTCTAGTCCGCCAAGGTGCATATAGACATCAGTACGGAACTTCCGTCCATGTCCCGCGCTCCCTCGATAGTCAATCTCAAACACCACATATCCTTTGTTCACCAGGTAGGTGTGGAACATGTATTCCCTGTAGTAGTAACTCCATCCGCGGTACACGTTCTGCAAATACCCGGCGCCATGTACAAATACCACGCAAGGATACTGCCTCCCCGGAACAAGGGCCTTTGGTTTGTAGAGCAGCGCGGGAATCGTTTCGTCATTACGGGCTGTGAAACGAATGATTTCCGGAATCACCCATTCGACCGAAAGAAACTCCTTGGGAATGCTGTACGTGATTCTCCGATCCGTCTTCCCGTCAATCACGTGGAGTTCTGCCGGCATTCCCAGATCGGAATAGGAACAAACGACCGTTTTTCCATTCTTGGACATCACAGGCGACTCGTATGTGCCTGCACGCTCCGTGATTTGTTCGAGCTCACCGCTTGAGACATTCAACCGATAGAGCTGCCACTGGGCGTGGTCATCCTTGTTGGCAGTGATATATATCGAGTGTCCATCCGGATGGATGGCAAACCACTGGATCTCCCATTTTCCTCCGGTTACCTGACGCAGATCGGTGCTATCTTTCGCGAGTGCATAAAGATGGTTCCATCCGTCGGATTCTGACGTAAAGAGGAGGAATTCTCCGTTCGCGGCCCAGCGAGCCGCAAGAATCCCCCCCTCGATCCATGCGGAATCATATTCAGTATAAACCAGCCGGGCTCGCATGCTGTCGCCTTCGAACACAAACAGGGCGCGATGTTTCCTATCGATGGAAAACCGATCAAAGAGAATCCGTTTCCCATCCGGTGAGAATGATGCGTCCCCGAGAACGAACCGCTCGACATCCGTCTTCAGCCATAAGATGGAACCAGTATCCACCGGGGCAATCCCCAGTCGAACCTTGGAGAATCCCCGCCTTGTTTTCGACGCGGTGACGTGCTTCTCAGAGTATCGCGGTACGACGAACTCCGGCAATCCCTCCTGGTTGTATTCAGCGAACAACACTCTCTTACCGTCGGGGGAGAACTCAAGAATGGAATAGGAAACATCCGAGGATGTATTATGCGTCAGCTGGTACACCCCGGGATGCGTGGTCGGAAATACAAGAATATTGTTGGTAGCAACAGCGATTGCATCGCTGGCCGGAGACCAGGTGATCTGGCTTTCGGCGGCGGGCGTCCTTGTCAAACGGGTGATTGTCTCGAATGTCGGATCTGCCATAAACAGATCTCCTTCCTGCGTGTACGCAACCAGCTTTCCATCCGGCGACCAGACACACGAAGAGACTGCGGAGTCGAGCACTTGCTTTGTTGTTCCCCCTGCGGTAGCAATAGTCCAGAGTCGGTTCCTCCCGTTTGCGTCGGCGTCCCAGTGGTAGAGGAGGTGTCTGCCGTCGGGGGAAAGCGAAGCGATGCTGGGCCTGCTTCCCGCAATATACGGCTTGTCAAAAATGCGCTTGAGGGAAAGCCGTTCTGCAACACCGACGTGCAAAGGAACGGACAACGCACAGAAGAGAAGGAGGGCGACCCCGCACCAACGGATAACCATAGAATACGCGTGCTGTTTATTGTTTTACCTTGCCGCGAGGTTGCTTCAAGCCAAAGAGGTGCGGTATAGCGTCGAGAATCTTCGTGACAGGAATCAGCGAGAGGCCTTCTTTTACCTTTTCGGGTACCTCGGGAAGATCTTTCACATTCTCGCTCGGAATAAGGACGGTCTTGATTCTGTTGCGTTGTGCTGCAAGGAGTTTTTCTGTCAGACCCCCGATGGCAAGCACCTCTCCACGCAGTGTGACTTCACCCGTCATCGCCACATTACTCCGTGCCGGCTTGCCACTGACGGCGGAGTACATCGCCATCGCCATGGTAATGCCAGCGGAAGGTCCATCTTTCGGAATCGCTCCTTCGGGAAGATGAATGTGGATTTCCTTTCCCTTAGAAAATGATGGGTCGAGACGGAGTATCTTTGCATTCGATCGGAGGTAACTCAACGCCGCCTGGGCAGACTCTTTCATGACATCTCCAAGCTGGCCGGTCAGCGTTAGTTTCTCGGGTCCCTTCATGATGCTGACGTCAACATTCAGGATATCCCCCCCAACACTTGTCCAGGCAAGTCCGGTCACCGAGCCGATGCGCAGCTTCTCAGGCCTGACACGCTCTCTGAACTTGGGCACCCCGAGAAAGCGCTCAATTTGTGGCGGATCCACCATCACACCTTTTTTCTTCTTCCGGTCACCGTTTTTCTGCGAGCCGAGCACGATGTCCTTTGCAACCTTTCTGCAGACCGATGCAATCTCTCGTTCGAGGTTCCGTACTCCAGCCTCGCGTGTATAATCGGTGATTATCTTGTCGATCGCCGCATCTGTGACAGAAACGTGCTTGCCTTCGAGACCGTGCTCTTTCAGTTGTTTTGGTATGATATGCCGGCGGGCAATTTCACGTTTGTCGTGCTGGAGGTAGCCGGGAAGCTCAATGATCTCCATCCTGTCCTGCAGTGGCAGCGGTATGGCGTACCGGACATTCGCCGTGGTAATGAACATCACGCGGGAAAGGTCATAGTCAACATCCAGGTAGTGATCATTAAACGTCGTGTTCTGTTCGGGGTCGAGCACTTCCAGGAGTGCGGAAGATGGATCGCCGCGAAAATCCATGCTCATCTTATCCACTTCGTCAAGCAGAAGCACAGGATTTACCACCGCGGCACGCTTCATGGACTGGATAATCTTTCCCGGCATTGAGCCGATGTAGGTCCGCCGGTGTCCACGAATTTCCGCCTCGTCCCGCATCCCACCGAGTGAGATCCGGACGATCTTGCGGCCAAGCGCACGGGCAATAGAGTTTGCAAGTGACGTTTTTCCCACACCGGGAGGACCGACAAAACAGAGAATCTGACCTTTCATTTCCCGGACAAGGTTCAGTACTGCTATGTGCTCCAGGATCCGTTCTTTGGGTTTCTCAAGCCCAAAGTGATCATCGTCGAGGATCTTCCGGACATGTTCGATATCAAGGTTGTCCTTCGTACGTTTGTGCCAGGGAACCGAGACCATCCAATCGAGGTACCCACGAATTACGGTCGACTCCGGTGAAAGCGCGGGGGTCTTTCTCAGCTTTGCAAATTCCTCCAGCGCCTTCTCTTCTGCCAGTTTCGGCATCCGGGATTTTTTGATTTCCTCTCGGAGCTTCACAATCTCGGGCGAGGAGTCCTCGTCCCCCAGCTCATCCTGAAGAATACGGATCTGTTCCTGGATGAAATACTTCCGCTGGGACTTGGCAATGTTGTCGTGAACCTTGGTGTCGATCTCCTTTTCAATTTTCAGGACGTCGTTCTCTGAGTTCAGGATCCGGATGACTTCGTGGAGCTGATCCCGTATACTTGTCAATTGGAGAATTTTCTGCTTTACATCGACGCTCTGAAGAATATTGGAGGCAATGTAGAAGACTTTGCGTTGCGGGTCTTTTGTATTCTCGAACGCAACCAGGACTTCGCTGGGAACGTTCCGGTTCAGGTGGACGTATTCCGCAAAGAGGCTTGAGGTGTGACGCAGCAATGCATCGAGCTCGGAATCGAGGGCGATCCGCTCTGCGTTGACTTTCACCTCCGCTTGAAGAAACTTTTCGTTGGGAACCACACGCGTAATAGTCGCCTGCACTACACCATCAACGAGAATCTTCATCAAACCATTGGGCAGCTTCAGGATCTGGATGATTTTGGCTACTGTCCCCTCATGATAGATGTCTTCCATGCCGGGCTCTTCGGTCACCGAGTTCTTCTGCGCAGCAAGGAAAATATACTTCTCGCGCTCCAGTGCCTGGTTCACAGCTTTGAGTGAGGATTCTCGTCCCACCAGAACGGGGAAAATCATATAAGGGAACACAACAACATCACGCAGAGGGAGAACCGGAAGTTGTTTCGGAATGGCATGAAGCGGGTCGGAAGAGTGAGCGCCGCTCGTGACTGTTTCAGATTGCATGAGAGCCGGGATTACGGTTGAAAAGACGGAAAAAGGTGTCGGTAGGACACCTTTCATCGTTTGCTGTGTGGCAAAAATATACCAAGAATCGGATGGTTTGTCAAGGCAACGAGCATGGGTAGCGTCCAAGGTCGAACGGCTGGAAGGGATAACTTGAGCATTACCCGCGGAGACACAAAGTCACTTTCGATTCGGCTTCACCGTTAACACATGGCACGATGCACGCCGTACAATTTTCTCGGTGACGCTGCCAAGAAGCATGTATTCGATTCCTGTCTTACCTATCGTCCCCATGACGATGAGATCCACTTTCTTCTCCTTGGCTGCTTTAAGAATCTCGTCTTGCGCGGTTCCCTTCCGAAGGATCAATTGGGCACCTTTCATCGGAAAGCGCTTCGCGGCCTTCCTTAGCTCAGCAGCTGAATGTTCGAGCATTCTGTGTTCAAGTTGCAGTTGCGAGAGTCCCATTTTTACGGCAAGGACCGGCACATCAGCTACGACATGGAGCAGGTAGACGCGGGACTTGAACTTTTTCGCAATGGCTGCTGCGGGAGCGAATGCCACATAGGAGGAACGCGAAAAGTCCGTCGGAACGAGGATACGAGAATACGTGGCCATGAGAACTCCGGGATGTGGGCGTGGAGAAAGATACGTTGCCTGCTAGGGAAAAACAAACATGGGGCAATTAACTACAGAACGGTGGGCGTTGATGCGGAAAAAGAGGGAACGGGGTTGAGTGGAGGAAGGACGATTGCAGTGGAGGATCACCACGCTGGTTTTCCATCTGCGTCGCCGTCCGTCAAGCAGGCAATCAAGTCTTCCTTGCTCATGTGCGCAACTGCCGCACACAGTGTTCGCTCCTTTTTCCAGAGAACCACGGTACGGCCATCGTCGTGGGTTTGCGAGAACCACCCCGTCGTTTCCAAAGCCTGTTTGACGTCATCGGACAGATGAAGTGGCTCTCCCTTCATAACCGTCTCCCAGCACGTTTGATACATATAGACGACCTCGCTGTCATGCGAATAGACGACGTGGGCAAGTTTGGATCCGAAGTATTCATTGAACACCCCCCCGACAAGCTTGCAGTCTTTCATCTTCGGAAAGAGAACGGGAAAGTCTGTCTTGTCGGAGAAAAACTGTGCAAGGGGCTCGGTTTGGCTTGACACCACCTGTGGCTTGATCTCGCCGGCAACCACAGCGCTGTAGTTGGAAAGGGATTGGAGAACGATATCATTCGCTGCGAACCCTGCTTGAAGGGTGCCTTCTTTTCTCCCCTGGTCATTCAACAGGAGTACGATAGCAATGCACGCGACTGCGAACGCGATAGCAGGTTTCGCATAAGCCTTTTGTAAAAAAGAAGAGAACCGGATCGGAGAGGTTGCGGAAAATGGTGCGGCTTCGCGCTCAAGTTGCTGCGAGATTTGTTGAACCAAGGCTCCTGGTGCGCGAACGACCTTTGCCCGTCGCTGAACAATGGCTTTCGTTACAGATTCAATCTCGTATTCGTATCGGCATTGAGGACATTTCCCAATGTGGCCAAGAAATGAGTCCATCTCGTGCCGCAAGAGATTTTTATCGACCGCGCCGCTGATCTGCTCCTGAAAATGCTTGCAGTTCACCTTGTCCTGATCAACTTGTTAACAATCTGCCAAATACTCTGCTATCCTTTAGTCGTTGGCCACATAACCGCGGTTCTTCGCATAGTCCAAGAGCTGTGCGCGGAGGAGTTTCCTTCCGCGATGCAACCGCGACCGCACTGTTCCCAGCGGAATATCCACGAACTCAGCGATCTCCTCATATGTCAAACCCTCAATATCGCACAGGATAACAACCGTGCGGAAATCGTCAGGGAGTGCAGCGATCGCCTTTGCCACGTCGTCGTCCAGAAGATTACCGAAGAGAGTCTCCTGCAGGTCGTTGGTCTCGGACGATTCTCCCCGGACGGTATTGTAGAAATTCTGTACATCATCATAGTCAACCATTTCCGGCTCTTTGGTTTCCCGCCGGTAGCGATTGATGTACGAATTCTTCAAGATACGGAACAACCACGCCCGAATGTTGGTTCCCTTCTCATATTTGTCCCAGAACCGAAACGCCTTGAGATAGGTTTCCTGTACGAGGTCGTCGGCATCGGCGGTATTGTTGGTCATCCGCAGCCCATAGTTATAGAGCAAGTCCATATGAGGAAGGGCTTCTCGCTCAAACTCTTGTTGCTTCTGGTTTTTTATAAAGATCGTCATCGCGCAGTATCGGTAACGTCGTCAAGGTAACACTATCCTGCTCCACTTTCAAGGCTTCCGCAGGGAATGAATGGCTGGAGTTACGAATGAGGGTGGTACATCTGCAAGCGATCGAGCAATTCGTGAAACGGGCGTGAAGCACCGACGCGAAGTTCCGAAGAGGATATCCTTCGTTTGCTGCCGCCAATGTTCTCGAGGCCGGCATATGTGCGGAGATCACCGAGGTCCTTGATCGTTACAACAACAGATGGTGAGTTCTTGTTCAGCAGGGGGTCGATTGTCAATCCGATGTCCGCGCTATGCGACCATCCGTTGCCGTGATCCAGCACGATATCTTTGATGAGAATGTCGAACATCCACTTGGCGTTGGGCTTGAGGTTTGTGTAGTAGTCAAGATCTACATCCTGATATGAGCCGTTAGCTATGGAACGCAGGGCTGACAAAATAGCAACGAAGTTCAATTTCCGAATGAAGTGCTTATCGCGGTCATTCGGCCAATGTCCCGATTCAATGAGTATGGTGCTTGTCCCCCAGAGTTGCATGCTATCTCCGAATGCCCGCGGTTCAAATGTATCGTCGTACGTTGCCAGGTGTCCTTCGGCAAAATGATCAAGCGTGCGCGCGAGAAGCGCTCCCACACGCATGGCGCGTAGCCGGCCAATTGGTTTGGTATGATTTTCATCAAGTGCGGGGGCAAGCAGCGCAATGGCCGTTACTTCCTTTGAGTTTCCCACGGAACTCAACTCCTGGTCGTGCAGGTTGAATCCAAAAACGGGCTTGAGCCGATGGTGCGCGTCACGCAGGATTCGCGCTTCCGGTGTCACCAATGCAATCGCATCGCGATTCATGTCGATCCCCGCCGCTGTTCTCCGCTCAACGCGCTCTGCGCCATCCGGGTTAAGCATGGGAATGCAATAGATGGAAATATCCGACAGCATCTCATTCACCCATTTCTCTTCCTGATGATGGACGAGGAAATTGATCATGTCCATCAACGCCAGCGTTGCCGTCGGTTCATCGCCGTGCATCTGTGACCAGAGCAACACATGTTTGCTTCCTCTGCCGGCTGTAATGAGATTGATACTCCGTCCTTCCAGTGAGGTGCCGAGCTCTTGCATGGACAACCGCTTCTTGCTCCTGGACACCAGTTCGAGCAACTCCAACAGAATGGGTTCGTGTTTGCATGTTGCGGGGGTGAGATAATGAAGCTTGTATTGCTCGTACGTTGCGAAGAGATGCTTTGCAAGAGCCGCTGGTGTCATTCGAGAATCCGCTTTGTGAAATCGTGGTGAAGAATATAATGCAATTCAAAACGACATGCCACAAACGAAAGAACCCGCTCTCCTGGTGGCGACCAGAAGAACGGGGGGCGGGGGACATCTGAAAAACACTATTGTTCGACTTGCTCGAGAGCTTCGAAGTACTTCTTGATCAGCTCTTCGTAATCCCTCGCATAACCTTCCTCCATTGCCCGAAGCAAATCCATTCTTAGCTTGGCACGCCCTTCTTGCGTGGTAAGATCGATTGCACCGGGACTACGGCGTGCGACGTTCGTGCCGGATTCCGCCTTGCGCCGCTTCTCAAAATCCCGCTCGCGGGCAGAACGTTGTGAGTCAAGCATTCGCGAGAGAATTCGTTCTTGTTTCCTCAGCGTCTCGGGATTGACGTTTCCCTGGGCAAGGTCCGTTTGTACCTCCCGCATGTCCTGAGCGATCTTGTTGAGATCACCAAGGAGCTTGCTTAGTTGTCCGGAGTTTGCGGCTTCCTTCGCCAGTTGCTCAAGTGATTTCCTCACCATACCCTGCTCACCCGCCAAGCGAGCCATCTCCGCCGCTTGTTGCGGACTCATCCCCCCCATCTGCTGGGTAGCTTGATTGATGCCCTGTTGCTTTCCAGTCATCTGTTGCAATCGCTGCATCAAGCCAGCCAGCCCCATCCCCTGCCCACCTCCCTGCATCATCGCGTTCATTGAGCCCTGGAGCTGTGACGCGGCTGCGTTCAGCGACGCCATTGCCTCACCTTGCCGTTGTCCTGCCTGTGTCCCATTCCGTTGCTCGAGCGCCTGCATCGCACTATTCATTTCACGCAGTGCATCACCGATTGATTTTCCCATCTCGGGGGAGATGCCAAAAGTTTTCTGAGAGAGACCGGAAAGAGAGTTTGTCACGCTGGCAAGATCGCGCATCACCTGCATCTGCTCCTGGGCGTTCTCTCGAAATTGCTGGGAGTTCTGCTCCAGCCGCTGCGACTCGCCCTTCAATTCTTCCTGACGTTTGGAGAGCTCGAGAAGATCCTGCAACGCCCGCCGCATTTCATTGACAATCTGCCGTTGCTGGTTCTGCTGCATGGATTTCTGCATTTGCTGCATTTGCTGCATGAACTGTCCCATTTTTTGCATCGCTTGTTTCTGTCCCTGCATTGCCTGTTGCATCCGCGACTGTTGCATTTGCTGGGCGATCTGCTCCATCCGTTCGTCGAGGTTGCCCTCCTCCAGCTGCTGCTCGGCATCGTTCAACTCGGACAAAGGCATCTCCGTGGGAAATTCCTTCATCTTCTCTTGGAGGTCGGCGAGCTGTTTTTGCAGTTGCTTCAGTTGTTCCTTCAAATCTTTCTGTTGTTCTGCAAGATCTTTGAGGCTTTCCTTGTCAATTGGGTTGGTTTGTTCCGTTTTCTTTTGAAGCTCCTCTTGCTGCTTTAGCATGTGCTCGGCCCGCTTTACCGCTTCATCGACTTTCTGCTCGATCTGGATCCGTTTCAACAAGTTCATGGTTCGCTCAATGCTCTTCCGGAAGTTCTCTTCAGAGAAATTGAACTGCTGCAGTGCCTGCTTCATCTGCTCTGGGCTGAGCTGCTGCATTGCTTGCTGCATTCTTTTCATTGCTTCCGCGAACTCGGGCGAGTTAAGGTCCTCCATCATCTGTTGCAGCTCCTGGTACTTCTCCATCGTCTCCTTCGAGAGCACCTGGTTCCTCTCCATCTCCTTCGTCATTTGCTCGACAATTGCATTTACCTCATCCATCTTCTTCTGGATTTGCCCGTATTTCTTCGTCAGCTCCTCCGCCTTCTTCTGATCCTGCCAGTCCATCTTCTGCTGATTCTTCTTCAGTTGTTCCTGCCGAAACTCATCCAGCTCACGTTTTGCTTCCTGCGCCTCTTTTAACGCCTCCTGCAGCGTTTCAAGACTTTCCTCGTGTCCCTTGTCGAGATCGGCAAATACCTCCTCAAGCGACGGGAGTCTGAGTGTGAAGATTTCACTTCTTGCCGACTTGGGCCCAGAGATGTTATCATTGTCGAACACTTCAACATAGTAACTCACTACATCTTCCGGCACAAGACTCAGCTTGTCGAGCAGCCACAAATAGGCAATGGTTCCTTCGTTCCGAATTCCGCGGGGAAGCGGGACCTCGGTGATAGTGAACTCGTCCGCGGGTCGCTCATAGCGCGATTGCATGAGCTTGGATGCAAGCCTGAGTTTCGTGAATCCGTAGTCGTCGGTGATTTTGAAAAGCATGTTGAGCGAGGTGTTTTCCGCCACGTCGAGGTTTCGTCCGGGGAGCTCAATCACGGCGGAGGGGAATGCGTCCGGAATGATTTTCAATGTGTACTTGATCGGTTCGGCGTTCGCAAGACTCTCTTCATCGTGTAGCACAATATAATACGTATGATCTCTCGATAGCACGAACGAACCGGTGGCCGTATGGCCATCGATCGAAAGGTCGAGAGGAGGTACGCTTGCGGCTCGACCGGAAACGTCATCGTTACCAAAGACTAATGACCCAGATGTGAGGTTTTTGTTTGCTTCCAAGACAAAGCTTACGCGCGACCCCTTTAAGGCAGTAACGTCACCGATGTTGTCATCCAGATGGCGAACGGGCAGCCCTGCATATGAGGGCGAGGCGACCCGAAGCCGCAACATCCTGACCATAGGTCTGTCGATCATGGTAAGCAGGTACTCGTCGCTCCGAACGTCGCCGGAGCGGGCGAAGTATGTCGTACTGAGCTTGAGCGCTGGAAGGTCGTGCGTAAATCTCTGCCCGTCGTTAGCAGCAAGCTTGTGTTCTTCATACTCGATCTCACCCGCCGGTTTCGTGAACAAGCTGACATGATGTTGGGGTGATCCTTGAACATAGATAGTAATCGAGACGGTCTCTCCTTTGACGATCTCTTTGTTTCCTGGTTCAATTCGAAGACGATATGCAACAGGTGCTGCGAACGACTCACCATAGTGCAGCAGTCGATCGGCGGAGCCGAAGAACGCCGTAGGAAAGGCCCCCCCGAGGAGCACAGCCGCCCCAACCGCAACAGCAAGGAGCCGGCTCATCCTTCTTGTTGCTGCCTTGCTCACAACCGACGTGAAGTCAAGCGGCTCCATCTCTCGTCGTGCATCTTCAAAAGATGCATCGATCAGATCTGAGGAGTACAGGATTCCTTTTACCCGCTCGCGATAGAGATCCAAAATGTTCACGAGATGATCCTGAATCCTTGGGAATTGCTGCCCGACTTTGCGCGCAGTTTCAGCATTGGTCTCAGTGGGAAGAATTTTGAGCAGGGTAAAAAGGGGGCGCACAATGTACCACGCGCAGAGTCCAACACTGGAAGCAACCAGAATCCAGAAAAGTCCCGTTCTGATCGGGACATCCAGGTAGAAGGTTTCCTCAAGAATCAGAGCGGCAAGAAGGGTCGCGATAAGAACCGCACCGGAGAAGAGAGTGCCATACACAATCCGGACAATGCTCTCCTTCCTTCGTACGGCCGCCAGTCGGGTAAGAAGCGTTCTATAGATGTGTAGGGTTGGTTGGTCCATGCCGAGGCCTTTAGTGCGTCAACGCCCAGACGACAATGTTGGTCCCGAAACGCAGAGCGTCTTGCCGTTTGGGCTCCGGATCGTTGTGAACATCAGGGTCTGCCCAGCCGTCGCTAGGATTTGTCTCGTATGTATAGTAGACAACGAGCCGTCCATTGTGGAACAGGCCAAACCCGTGCGCCGGTTTGCCATCATGTTCGTGGATCTTCGGGGGACCACCGGGGAAAGCAAATTGAGAATGATAGATGCCGTGCGTAAAAGGGAGTTCCACCATTTGATTGCCGGGAAATACCTTCCTCATCTCGCGGCGAAAGGTTTTGTCCATCCCGTAGTCGTCATCGGCGAAAAGAAAACCACCGTTCTCCAGATAGGTACGGAGCCGACGAACCTCGGTTTCGGTCAATACAATGTTCCCGTGACCGGTCAAGAAGACGATGGGGTAGGAAAAGAAGTTTTCGCTGGCAATGTCCACAAATTCGTAACGTGGTTCAACATCGATGCCCACGTGTTGGCGGACGAATGCCAGGAGATTCACTTCCGCCGAAGGATCGTTGTACCAATCACCGCCACCGGAGTACTTCAATCGGGCAATTTTTAGCACGCTGGTAACGCGGACCTGCTGGGAGTGGACCTCTCGCAACCCCACAAGTAGCGTGAGAACAAGTATAACGACTCGAAACATCTGTTTGGAGATCCTTGTAACAACGGTTGATTGATAAAAGGTATCAAAGGTGGGGAGAAGAATCAACTCTGCTGATTTCACCCGTCCGTTCTCGATCCCCAATCAACGAAGCTGCATAAATCAGCATTGTGGGAATCAACACGACACCGTAACGGGCTATGGCAAAGAATGGCAGATGCCCGAGGTAATACACCGCAGCGAGCCACACGGGCGTTGCGGAGAGCTTTGATAGTCCGTCTCTCTTGATGAGCCGCGAAGCTCCGATGAAAAAGGCGAGGGCGAGCGGTATCTGAAGCACCATAAATGCAAATGTTTGCGTCGGCGCGCTGCCGTATCCCCAAAAGAGCAATGCATTCAGTGCAATCTTGCGAAGAAAGAAGACCGGATCGTGTATGTATCTTTGGAGGGACGTCATGAGAAGTTTGTGATCCTGTGCCGCCCCGCTCCGCGCATCGGCTTCCCGCAGCCCGATGTACG
>Ga0209108_10000454_pt1 | contig 22739 bp, 20 predicted proteins | sample Rifsed10ft1_FD_184003 | JGI IMG/M metagenome (GOLD analysis project Ga0209108, IMG submission 184003) | Soil microbial communities from Rifle, Colorado, USA - sediment 10ft 1 (version 2) | ecosystem: Environmental > Terrestrial > Deep subsurface > Rock core/Sediment | place: Rifle, Colorado...
AGATGGAGTGGCTGCTCGGCGCGCTCGCCAAAACCGAAGCGCCGATGAGCTGCCCGCACGGGCGGCCAATCGTGCTGCGCTACTCGCTGCGCGAAATCGAGCGCGCGTTCAAGCGCATATGAATTCAATGAGCAAACAATCATCGCGGTGGTGTTGCGTCGTGACCGGACTCCTGATGTCTGTCCCCGGATTTGTCGCGAACCCTGGAAGACCTTTTTGGTTAGCGCCAATGGTCGTCGGTTTTCTAGTGCTGACTGTCTTGGCAATCAGACTGGGGCCGGGGGAGCCGCGGACCGCTCTCCTGCTCCTCGCCACGCTCACCTTCTCATCGTGGCTTACATATCTGGTAGCTCGCGTACGATTCCATTTCTTTCCGTTGGCGGATTTCGCTTGGCGCGATGATCCTTTCACCAGCGCAGCACTGATCTGGGTCCTCCTTTTTTTGTCAACCAGTTTCTACTTTTTGACCGTGTTTCTTCGCGCCGCCATTGATAGGGGCGAGGGGAGGAAGCTGGCTCTTGCAGGCCTAACCGTGTGGGTCATTCAGTTTGTGAGCGTCTGTTATTACGGTTTCCGGTTGAGTAATGCAATCTGAATGACGACAAGTGACGTACAGTGAAGCTCATCATCGCACTTGACGGTCCGGTGGGCTCGGGCAAGAGCACTGTGGCGCGGCGCGTGGCCGAGCTGCTCGGCTACACCTATCTCGACAGCGGCGCGATGTACCGCGCGCTGGCGTGGAAGGCGCTCGAGCGCGGCGTGCCGCTCGACGACGCAGCGCGCCTCGAAGCGCTGGCAGCCGATACGCGCATTGACCTCAAAGCGGAACGCGACGGCGTGCATGTGCGCGTTGACGGCGCAGACGTCACCCACGCGATCCGCACGCCGGAGATCTCCGAAGCAACGTCTCGCATATCCGTGATCCCCGGTTTGCGACGCCGGATGGTGGCTGAACAGCAGCGCGCGGGCCGAAAAGGCAGCGTGGTGATGGAAGGGCGCGACATTGGTACGGTCGTCTTCCCGCGGGCGGATCTGAAAATCTATCTCGACGCCAATGTGGAAGTCCGCGCTGAACGCCGCCTCCGCGAGCTGCAGACCCGAGGCCAGTCCGTCACGCCAGACCAGATGCTCGAGGACGTGCGCGACCGCGACCGTCGCGACAAGGGCCGCGAGGCCTCGCCGCTGGTCCGCGCGCCCGACGCCGTGCTGGTGGACAACACGGCGATGGACGTCGAGGAATCGGCGCGGTTAATCGTGCTCCTGGCGCGCCAGCAGGAGGTAGAGAAGCAAAGAGGCAAAGAAGCAGGGAGGAAGAAGAAGAAAAAAAAGGATTCACCACGGAGGCCACAGAGGCCGCGGAGAAAGGCCGGAAGCAAGAAGAGCAGAGGACGGAAAAGGAAGAGGAAGTGAGTGAAGGGGAGCGCGAGATCCAAAGTGGTCAACGGGAGTCGAGATGAGAGCGAGACTGTTGCTGGCAGCACTGCTGTGGATTCTCAGTTTTTCTCTTTGCGGAGTAGCGATGGGTCAGGGGGCGGAAAAGACAAGCAGTGAATCACAGCGGCTGCGGCGGTTTCTTGCCGCCGACTGGGACCACTGGATGCGCGAGTATCCTGAAAAAGCAACCGGGGTCGGCTACCCGGGGCAAAACGCGCGCTGGACCGACTATTCTCCGACGGCCATCGCCCGGCGCAATCAGCACTTGCACACGAGCCTCGTAAAGCTGCGCGCGATCGACGCAAAACGGCTCACCGCCGAAGAGCGGCTCAATTACAACCTCTACCGCAAGCAGATCGAGACGGCCATCGAGGGTCTGCGTTTCCACAACGACGCGATGCCGCTGCCCGGTGTTGTCGCAGGCAATCTACTGATGCCGATCAACCAGATGTCGGGCGTGCAACAGGGGGTCGCCGAGGTGATTGCCATCATGCCGGCGCGGAATGCACGCGACTACGAAGACATCCTTGCGCGTCTCGAGGGCGTGCCGGCGCTGGTGAACCAGACGATTGCGCTTTTGCAGGAGGGGATGCGCCGCGGCTGGACGCCGCCGCGCATCACTATGCGCGACGTGCCGCAGCAGCTCCACGCCCAGCTTCTAGCTGACCCGATGCAAAGCTCGCTTCTGAGTGCCTTCCGGAATTTCCCTGCTGCCGTGCCTGCGGCCGACCGCGTGCGCCTCACCGCGCGCGCCGCCGCTGCGTACAGCGACAAAGTTGTTCCCGCCTTCCACAAGCTGCGCGACTTTCTCGTCCAGACGTACATCCCCGGCTGCCGCGAGAGTATTTCTGCTAGCGCGCTTCCGGGTGCCCCGGCCATCGGCCTGCCCGACGGCGCCGCGCTCTACGCCTACAACGTCCGCGGGCACACCACCACCAGCCTCACGCCGCAGCAAATCCACGAAATCGGCCTCGCCGAAGTGAAGCGCATCCGCGCCGAGATGGACAAGGTGATCGCGTCGGCGGGGTTCACCGGCAGCTTTGCCGAGTTCACAAATTTCTTGCGCACCGACCCGCGTTTTTACTTCACTGAAGCGAGCGCGCTGGTCACGTCCTATCGAGACATCGCGAAGCGCGCCGACCCGCAACTCGCGCACCTCTTTGGTGTGTTGCCGCGGCTGCCCTACGGCGTCAAGGTGGTGCCGGAGCACGCCGCGCCTTCGCAGACCACCGCCTACTACGAGCCAGGCTCGCTCGTGGTCGGTCGCCCGGGCTGGTATTTCGTCAACACGTACAACCTGCTCGCCCGGCCGAAGTGGGAGATGGAAGCGCTCTCGCTGCACGAAGCTGTCCCCGGCCATCATCTGCAGATTGGGCTTGCGCAGGAGCTCGCGGGCTTGCCCGAGTTCCGCAAGCACTCGGGCTACACCGCGTACGTCGAAGGCTGGGCGCTCTATGCGGAAAGCCTGGGGGAGGAGATGGAGTTCTACCGCGACCCGTATTCGAAGTTCGGCCAGCTCACCTACGAGATGTGGCGCGCCATCCGTCTGGTGGTGGACACCGGCATGCACTCGATGGGCTGGTCGCGCCAGCAGGCGATTGATTTCTTCCGCGCCAACAGCGCCAAGACCGACCAGGACATCACCGTCGAGGTGGACCGCTACATCGTCTGGCCCGGACAGGCGCTGGGCTACAAGATCGGTCAGTTGAAAATCCGCGAGCTGCGCACCCGCGCCGAGCGCGAGCTCGGCCCGCGCTTCGATATCCGCACCTTCCACGACGCCGTGCTCGGCCAGGGCGCCATGCCCCTCGACCTGCTCGAAGCGCGGCTCCGCGCCTGGGTCGCGCAGGAGGCGAAGAAGGGCGCAAAGCGATAGCAGACCGACGCAATGATTACCCGTTTCTGGCGAGGCTGGACGACGCGCGAAAACGCAGGCCGCTATGAGGAGCTGCTGCGCACGAAAATCCTGCGCGGCATCCACTGACAACTGAAAACTGATTTTCAGACCGGTGCGGACATTGAGGAGAGGAACTCGGCGTTGGACTTGGTCTTGGTGAGGCGGCCGAGCAGCAGCTCCATCGCTTCGACGGTCGAGAGCGGGCTGAGCACCTTGCGCAGCACCCAGATACGGTTGAGTTCGTCGGCGGGGAGCAGCAGCTCGTCTTTGCGCGTGCCCGAGCGCTGGATATCGATCGAGGGGAAGACGCGCTTATCCACCAGGCGACGGTCGAGGTTGATTTCCATGTTGCCGGTGCCTTTGAACTCCTCGAAGATGACGTCGTCCATGCGGCTGCCGGTGTCGATCAGCGCGGTGGCGATGATGGTCAGCGAGCCGCCCTCTTCGACGTTGCGGGCGGCGGCGAAGAATCGCCGGGGACGCTGCAGGGCGTTGGCGTCGATACCGCCGGAGAGCACCTTGCCCGAAGGCGGCGTGACGGCGTTGTAGGCGCGGCCCAGGCGGGTGATGGAGTCGAGCAGCACCACAACGTCGCGCTTATGCTCCACCAGCCGCTTGGCCTTCTCGAGCACCATCTCCGCCACTTGAATGTGCCGCTGCGGCGGCTCGTCGAAGGTCGAGCTGATCACTTCGCCCTTCACCGTGCGTTGCATGTCGGTGACTTCCTCGGGCCGCTCGTCGATCAGCAGGACGATCAGAGCCATTTCGGAGTGGTTGGTGGTCACCGAATTGGCGATGGACTGCAGCATCATGGTCTTGCCGGTGCGCGGCGGCGCGACAATCAGACCGCGCTGGCCCTTCCCGAGCGGGCAGAGCATGTCCAGCACGCGCCCGGTCAGGTTTTCCTTCGACGTCTCGAGTTTGACGCGCGCCTGCGGGTAGAGCGGCGTCAAGTTGTCGAAGAAGATCTTGTTGCGGGCGACTTCGGGGTCTTCAAAGTTGACCGCTTCGACCTTGATCAGCGCGAAGTAGCGCTCGCCGTCCTTGGGTGGCCGCACCTGGCCGGAGACGGTGTCGCCCGTGCGCAGGTCAAACTTGCGGATCTGCGACGGCGAGACGTAGATGTCGTCCGGCCCGGGCAGGTAGTTGTACTCCGGCGCGCGCAGGAAGCCGAAGCCGTCCGGCAGGCATTCCAGCACGCCCTCGGAGAAGATCAGGCCGTTCTTTTCGGTCTGGGCGCGCAGGATCTGGAAGATCAGCTCCTGTTTGCGCATCCCCGAAGCGCCGGGGATGTCCAGTTCCTTGGCGATTTTCGCCAGGTCGGTGATGTTTTTTTCTTTCAGTTCTGCAAGGCTAATGCTCATCGGTTTCTTTCCTTAGTTGTGCCGGTGCCCGGGGTCTCCGGGAACAGGCTCTGTTTGGGGTTACGGTGGACTCCGGGCAGGCGCTACGCACTTGCGGCCGGTTTGTCCAAACGGTCTTCCGGGTCAGCAAACTTGCTTTGAGACGGTGCGGTACGGGGCGACCAGAGCGCCGCCACTGCTCTCCCGGCAGCGCGGCACAACATTGCGGAGGCCAGCGTTTAGTTGGTCAGTCCCTGATCCTTCTCTATCTCCCCCTCAAACTTTGCCGCAACCTCCGGCACCGGCGGGACAACGGCCGGTTCCAGAGGCCGCTCCAGCGCAAACTGGAGCACTTCGTCCATCGTCTCTACAAACTTGAGTGCCAGCGTGGACTGCACTTCGGGCGGAATCTCGGCCAGGTCTTTCTCGTTGTCCTTGGGCAGCACGACGGTGCGCAGGCCCATGCGGTGCGCGGCCAGCAGTTTTTCCTTCACGCCGCCGATGGGCAGCACCTTGCCGCGCAGGGTGATCTCGCCGGTCATGGCCACGTCGCAGCGCACCGGAATGCGCGTCAGCGCGCTGACGATGGCCGTGCCGATGGTGATGCCGGCCGAGGGGCCGTCTTTGGGGATGGCGCCTTCGGGCACGTGGACGTGGATATCGAGGTGCCGGTAAAAATCCTTCGGCAGGCCAAACTGCGCCGTGCGCGAGCGCACGTAGCTCATTGCCGCCTGCGCCGATTCCTGCATGACGTCGCCCAGCTTGCCGGTCAGCGTCAGCCGGCCCTTGCCCTCCATCAATTGCGCCTCGGTGCCGAGCACCTGGCCGCCGACTTCAGTCCACGCCAGGCCGGTGGCCAGGCCGACCTCGTTGTGTTTTTCGGCCCCGATCTCGCGGAAACGGATCACGCCCAGGAAATCGTTCACATTGGCGGGCGTGACCTCGCTCTTGAACTCCTTGCCTTCCTTCACCACCTTGCGCGCCACCTTGCGGCTGATACTGCCGATTTCCCGCTCCAGGCTGCGCACGCCGGCTTCGTGCGTGTAGTGCCGGATCAGGTGGGTGATGGCCTCGTCGTTAAAGGTCAGATTTCCGCCGGTCAGCCCGGTGGCTTCGAGCTGCTTCTTCACCAGGAAGCGCTTGGCGATCTGCAGCTTTTCGATCTCGGTGTATCCGGCCAAACGGAGGATCTCCATGCGGTCCTGCAGCGGCTGCGGGATCGTGTGCAGCACGTTGGCCGTGCAGATGAACATCACCTTGCTGAGGTCGTATTCGACGTCCAGGTAGTGGTCAGTGAAGGCGCAGTTCACCTCTGGGTCGAGCACTTCCATCAGCGCCGCCGACGGGTCGCCGCGGAAGTCCATGGACATCTTGTCCACTTCGTCGAGCACAAAGACGGGGTTCACCGTCCCGGCTTTTTTCATCATCTGGATGATCTGCCCGGGCAGAGCACCAATGTAAGTGCGCCGGTGGCCGCGGATTTCGGCTTCGTCGCGCACGCCGCCCAGCGAGACACGCACAAACTTGCGCCCGGTGGCCCGGCCGATGGACATTGCCAGCGACGTCTTGCCCACGCCCGGCGGGCCAACAAAGCAGAGGATCGAGCCGCGCGGGTTTTTCACCAGTTGGCGCACCGCCAGGTACTCCAGGATGCGCTCCTTGATCTTCTCCAGCCCATGGTGGTCTTCTTCGAGCGTGCGCTCGGCCACTTGGATGTCGCGGATCTCTTTCGACTTTTTCTTCCACGGTACGGCCAGCAGCCAGTCCAGGTAGTTGCGACTGACCGTGGATTCGGCCGACATCGGCGGCATCAACTCCAGCCGCTTCAGCTCCTGGACGGCCTTTTCCTTGACGTCCTTGGGCATGCCGGCCGCGTCAATCTTCTTCTTGAGCTCGTCGATTTCGCTCTTTTCGCCGCGGCCCAGCTCTTTCTGGATGGCCTTGAGCTTTTCGTTGAGGTAGTACTCCTTTTGCGCGCGCTCCATCTGCCGCTTCACGCGGCTGTTGATGTTGCGGTCCACGTTGAGCTTGTCGATTTCGACCTCGAGCACTTCCGCCACGCGATTCAGCCGCTCGACCGGGTCGAAGGTCTCCAGCAGTTCCTGTTTTTCCTCGACCGGCAGCGTGAGGTTGGCGGCAATCGTGTCGGAGAGCTTGCCCGGGTCGTCCACGCGGACGGCGGCAATCATCGTGTCGTAGTTCAGCGACTGGGAGAGCTTGACGTACTGCTCAAACAGGCTGCTGACGCGGCTGATGAGCTGCTCGGTCTGCGCCGAGCTTTCGAACTTGCTCGAGACCAGCCGCAGGTTGGCGCGGAAGCAGCCCTCGTCGGTGGTGATCTGCGACACTTTGGCCCGCTCGGCGCCCTCGACCAGCACCTTGATGTTGCCGTCGGGCAGCTTCACGCTCTGGACGATGTTGGCGAGCGTTCCGACCGTGTAAATCTCCTCGGGTTTCGGGTCGTCCACCGAAGCGTCGTGCTGTGTAGCGAGGAAAATGCGCTTGTCGCCCGCCAGGGCCTCTTCGAGCGCGCGCACGGATGCCTCCCGCCCGACGATGAATGGCGTCATCATCTGCGGGAAGATCACCATGTCGCGCACCGGCATCATTGGCACGCGTTTAAGTTCCTGTTTTTCCCGGTTGAACATGTCCCCTGGGTCTCCCCGCGTCCCCTTGGCGCTCATCCTGCTTTTTCCAGAAGCGTCCAGTTGATCTCGCGGCTGCGCACCATCTCCGCGCTGACCACAAATTCGCGCACCCGCCGCTGCGCCGGCAGGTGATACATCAGCTCGAGCATCAGGTCTTCCAAAATCATCCGCAGGCCACGCGCGCCCACCTTGCGTTGCAGCGCCAGCTCGGCCACGGTCTCGAGCGCATCGTCGGTGAAGCGCAGCTTCACGTTTTCAAACTCGAACAGCCGCTGGTACTGCTTGATCAGCGCGTTCTTCGGCTCGGTCAGGATGCGGATCAGCGCTCCTTTGTCCAGGTCCCCCAGCACGCCGACCACCGGCAGACGGCCCACGAACTCCGGGATCAGGCCGTAGCGGATCAGATCAGTGGGCTGCGCCTGTTCGAGCAACTCGATGTTGCGGCGGCTGGGCGTGGCCGGCTGCGCGTCGGTGTGGAAGCCCAGCGACTTCTGGCCTGCGCGCCGCTCGATAATCTTCTCAAGGCCCACAAACGCCCCGCCGCAAATGAACAGGATGTTCGTCGTGTCCACCGGCGTGAACTCCTGATGCGGGTGTTTGCGCCCGCCCTGCGGCGGCACGTTGGCGATGGTGCCTTCGAGGATTTTCAGCAGGGCCTGCTGCACGCCCTCGCCGGAAACGTCGCGCGTGATCGAGGGGTTCTCGTCCTTTTTGCTGATTTTGTCGATCTCGTCGATGTAGATGATGCCCTGCTGCGCCTTGGTGACGTCGCCGTCGGCGGCCTGCAGCAGCTTCAGGATAATGTTCTCGACGTCTTCGCCGACGTAGCCCGCCTCGGTCAGCGTGGTGGCGTCCACAATCGCAAACGGCACCTCGAGCATCCGCGAGAGCGTTTGCGCCAGCAGTGTTTTCCCTGTGCCGGTGGGGCCGATCAGCAAAATGTTCGACTTGGTCAGTTCAACCTCGCCCGGCTGCCGGTTCAGGAAGATGCGCTTATAGTGGTTGTAGACCGCTACGGCAAGCTTCTTTTTGGTCTTGTCCTGCCCGATCACATAGTTGTCGAGGAACGTCTTGACCTCCGGTGGCCGCGGCAGCCGGCGGTTCACCGGCCCGCTCTGTTCGCGCTTTTCGTCCTGGAGGATTTGCTCGCAGACGTTTACACACTCGTTGCAGACGTAGGCGCGCGGGTATTCCGAAGGAGAGCTGATCAGCTTCTCCACCTGCTCCTGCGTCTTATGGCAGAACGAGCAGCGCAGCGGTTCGTCAGTGTTGTATTTTCTCACCGGTGCTGGCCTCCGGCCACCGCGCATCGGCCGACCCGGGGTCGCCGGGCGCGCCGTGCGGGGCAGCGCGGAACATTCTAGGCCTGTTTTTTCCTGTGCGGCGCCGCTGGTCCTCTCTGTTACTAACTTTTTGGAACGCGGCGGGCGGCCTGCCGGAGTGCGTCCGGTGCCGCCTAGCGGTGCTTATAGATGATCTCGTCGATCAGCCCGTACTGCTTGGCCTGATCGGCCGACATGATGAAGTCGCGCTCGACGTCTTTTTCGACCTTCTCCAGCGGGTGGCCGCTGTGGTCGGCAATCAGCTTATTGATCACCGAGCGCATCCGCAGGATTTCTTTCGCATGGATATCGATATCGGTGGCCTGGCCGGAGAGGCCGGACATCCACGGCTGGTGGATCAGGATGCGCGAATTCGGCAGCGCAAAGCGCTTCTTCGGAGCTCCGGCGGTCAGCAGCAGCGCGGCGATCGAGGCGGCCTGGCCCACGCAGATGGTCACCACATTGGGCCGGACAAACTGCATCGTGTCGTAAATCGCCATGCCCGCCGTGATCGAGCCGCCCGGCGAGTTGATGTACAGGCTGATGTCTTTCTCCGGGTCTTCGGCTTCGAGGAAAAGTAGCTGCGCGGTGACCAGGTTGGCCACGTGGTCGTCAATCGGCGTGCCGATGAAGATGATGTTGTCCTTCAGCAGCCGCGAATAGATGTCGTAGGCACGCTCGCCCCGGTTGGTCTGTTCGACCACCATCGGGACTAGCGTTGTCGCGCGCGGATTCGGGTCGTCGGGATATCTCATCGAAAGTTTGTCAGGATGCGCTGAGGAGCCCAGTCCATTCCTTACTTCTCACTCTTGGCTGCCGTCTGGATCCGGGCGTTTCGGTAGAGCCACTCGAGAGTCTTATCACTCTGGAGCTTCGATTTCATCCTATCGAGCGCCCCCTGCTTTGTCAAGCGCGCCCGAACCGTGGTTGCCGATTCGCCACTGTGTCCGGCCACGTGTTCGAGCTCCTGGTTGACTTCTTCGTCGGTCACGTCGATCTGCTCGGCCGTGGCGATGCGGTCCAGCAGCAGCTCGGCCTTCACGTCCTCGACGGCGCGCTCCTGCTGCCGGCGCCGCAGCGAGACCCAGTCCACGTTCATCGCGCGCGGGTCCACACCCTGCGCCGCCAGTTTCCGCACCACACGCTCCAGCCGCTCGTCCATTTGATGCTCAACGAGCGCTTCCGGCACCGGGAACTCGTGCATCGCCACCAGCTTCGCCAGCAGACGCTCGCGCGCCTGGGCTTTTTGCTGGTCGTCCCGCGCGGCTTCCATGATGTGGCGGAGCTTGGCGCGCAGCTCATCGAGTGTCGCCACGTCGCTGACGTCTTTCGCCAGCGCGTCGTCGAGCGCGGGCAGCTTCTTTTCCTTGATGCCGGTCAGCTCAATCGCATAGTGAAACGCCTTGCTGGCCAGCTTCGGGTCGGGGTAGTCGGCCGGGTAGGTCACGTCAAACTCTTTGCGCTCGCCCGCCTGCGCCCCGCGCAGGTTCTCCGTAAACGCAGCAAGCGTCTCCTCAGCTCCGATGTGGCAAAGCACGCCTTCCGCGCGCACGGGCTCGCCGCCGCCCGCCGGAGCGCCCATCACATTGATCTGGGCAAAATCGCCGTCGGCAACGGTGCGGCCTTCGACCGGCGCATAGGTCGCAGCGCGCTCGCGCATTTCATTCAGAGCCTTCTCGACATCGGCATCAGTGATCTCGACCGCGTCCACTTGCACTTCGAGGTTCTTGTAGTCGCCCAGCGCAAACTCGGGCAGCACCTCAAAAACAGCTCGGAACTTCACCGGCCCACCTTCGGGAAAATCCACCTTCTCCACTTGCGGCCGTGTCACCGGGACCATGTTCTGCGCCGTCACTGCCTGCTCGATCCGGTCGGGCAGGAGCGACTGCAGCACTTCGCTCTTGATGTCTTCGGCGAACCGCCGGCGGATCAGCGTCACCGGTGCCTTGCCCGGTCGAAAGCCCGGCACGCGCGCCACGCGGGCAAACTCGCGCGCCACCCGCTCGGTGGCCTTTTGCACTTCCTCGGCGGGGATTTCCAACTCCAACTCGCGCCGACACGTCGCTTCACTCATCGTCATCTCTTGAACAGATGGACTTGCAGTTCGTCAGGCAGCTATCCGAATCGTACGATTCCGCTTCCTATGCGAATCGGGAAAACACGGGCGGGAAAAATAGACCGCGAGGCACTCCCCGAAATCTAAGTATAGGAAAAGCTGTGGTTGGCGTCAACCCAGGGGTGGCCGCCGTGCCGCGCCCAGATGGACCGCTGCCCGAATGGCGACAATTGTGTGGTGCAGGATGGTGCACAATGGTGTATACTTCAGCGATGGCGACAGAACAGAAATCCGTTCGTCAGAGTGTTTCCCTTCCTTCCCGGACCGCAAAACGAGTGAAGGCTCTTGCGAAAACCCAACACACGAGTGCCAATTGCGTCTTGGTCGAGCTCATTGAAACGGGACTCGAGTCCAAGGAAGCCGAAAAGCGCCGATTCCTCGCCTTGGCTGACCAGTTGAGTTCTTCCACTGACGCCAAGGAACGACAGCGGATCAAGGAAGAACTGGCCCGCATGACATTCGGAGAGTAGATGCCGAAGATTCAGTGGACCGATCTCCCGCCTGCTTTGCGAGATCACCTGTTCGAACGACTTCGGGAGCGCAAGATCACCGCCGAGGATCTGTACCAGTTGAAGCTCTGGCGTGAATCTGAGCCCGAGGCGCCCGCAGGTGAATGGTACAAGGACTTCGGGTCATTCAAAATCTGCGGCGCAGGGAAATATCCCAGGACGTTTCTTCTCCGCGGGCAGCCGGCCAGGGGTCAGAAGTTATAGGTCCGGGTGCCCGCCGTCGGAAAAAACGCAGGATGCAGTTGCACCCAAAGGGCACACGGACGCTTTGGTTCGCCTATACCACCGAAGAAATCCCACCAAACGGATCAACTCACAGGACTCCTCCAATAACGTTGGTAACAGGTCCGGCGCCGAACACAGAAGCCTTCCCCGAAGATCGCCTCAGAGTGCCACTCTGTGTCTGAGGGGACCAGGGAAAGATGGTGCGGAAGGAGGGAGTTGAACCCCCACGGCCTTGCGGCCACAGGATCCTAAGTCCTGCGCGTCTGCCAGTTCCGCCACTTCCGCTTGCCCGAATTATAACAGGAGTCGCGCGACACCGGCTCAGTGCGTGCGCTACGCCCGCCCGCTACTTCGGCGGCGCGTAGTCGAGGTCGTACGGTGGCGGCGCGCCGCCCGGGCCTTTCAAGTAGTGGTCCATCCACTGCATCAGGCGCAGCGAGTAGTCGAGTCGCGACGCCGCGCGACGGTTGCCGTGCTGCTCGCCCGGGTAACGCACCAGCCGCACGGGCGCCTTGCTGCGCACCTTCAGGTGGCGGTACATCTCCATCGACTGCCCCGGGTGGACGCGCGGGTCGTCCATCCCGCCCAGGATGAGCGTCGGCGTGCGCGCTTTGCCGGCGTGGTAAATCGGGCTGCGCTCGAGGAACTTCTGCCAGTTTTCCCACGGCTGGTGCAGCGCGTGGACCAGCGTTTCTTCCTGAGCGATGTCTGTGGTGCCCCACTTCGAGATTTTGTCGCTGATGCCGACAAACATCACCGCGGCCGCGTAGCGGTCTGAGTAATACGTCGCGCCCCACGCCGTCGCGTAGCCGCCGTACGAGCCGCCGGTGATGCCCACCTTGCTCTTGTCGGCCAGACCCTGCGCGATGAGGTAGTCCACGCCGTCCACCAGGTCGTCAAACTCTTTGCCCGCGGCGTCGCCCTGGTCGAGCTTCGAAAACGCCACGCCGCGTCCCGTGCTGCCGCGGTAGTTCGGGTAGAAGACGGTGTAGCCACTCGCCGCGGCCATCTGTCCGGGGCTGCTGTAGCCGGTCAGCCAGCCGTTGCGGTAGTTCGCTTCCGGCCCGCCGTGAACGGTGAGGATCAGCGGATAGCGCTGGCCCTTCACTTCCTCAAGTGGCCGGATCAGCAGGCTCTCGACCTCGAGGCCGTCGCGCGCCTTGTAACGCACGATCTCCTGTTTGCCCATGCGCACGCCCGCGAGCCACGGGTTGCTGTCGGTCAGCCTCCGCGGCGCCGCCTCGCCGTGCTTCATCGCGAACACCTCGGCCGGATGCGAAGGCGTCTGCCCGAGGAACGCGCCGGATTGTCCATCCGCCGAGAGAGAAAACGCCGTCAGGATCGTGCCGCCGATCGGAACAATCGTTTTCTGCTCCGTGCCGTCGCGGCTGACCCTGCCGAAACTGGTCCACACGCCCTCATCGGCGATGTACATCACTGTGTTGGCGTCCATCCAGGCAATCGCGCTCACGTGGCCCTTCAGGTTCGGCAGCAGGTCGCGCAGCGCGCCGCCTGTTGCCGACGCCACCGTCAGCCGGCCCTGCTGCGGGTCGTTGCGGTCGGCGGCGGAGATCACCGCAATCGTTTTTCCGTCCAGGCTCCATTCGAATTCGCCAAACTTGCCTGAGGTATTGATTTCGCCGGCCACTTTGCCCGTGGCTGCTTCCACGACGCGAATCTTGCGGTTCATGAACTCGTCGTCGATGAGCGGCGTCGGCGCAAGCGCAACCGCCAGCCGCCCGCCCTCCGGGCTCCAGCGCATGGCTGAGGCTGAGCCCGTCAGGTCCAGCTTGCGCGCCGTGCTGCCGGACGTGTCCGTGATCCAGACGCGCACAAACGACCGGTCCTCTTCATAGATCTCCTGGTTGAAGCCCTTGCGGCGCAGGTCAGCCTTTACCGCGGGTGTCTCCTCGGCGGCGAGGAAGGCGATGGTCTTTCCATCCGGCGCCAGCGCGAAGCTCTGTATGGACGTCGGATGCGCCACAACGGGCTGCACCTCGCCTCCGGTTGCGGCAATCGCGAAGACGGCGTTGCGCTGAATGTTGGGGCTTCGACCGAGGAAGTAGATCGTCGCGCCATCGGCGCTCCAGGCCAGGCCCGCGAGGCTGGCCCACTTCGCAACGAGCGTCGCCTCTTTGCCTACCTGGTCCACAACGTGCAGCTCGGCCCATTCCGGGCCGTCGGGCTCGGTGAAGGGGTCGCGCGGGATGCGGAGCGCGTAGGCGACGCGCGAGCCATCGGGCGAAATTACCGCTTCGCCGACGGTGCGGATGCGCGCCACTGTGTGCGGCGTCAGCACCTCCTGCGCCGCGGCGGAGCTGGATACAACGAACAGCGTCAATACGACCAGCAGTACGGCAGGGATCCTGCGGTAAGCGGGGTGCGGCGTAGTACGGCGGACGCGTATGTTCATGGTCAGGAATACCTTTCGATCGAGTGGAACTTGTTCGAGCTTGTGACCGCGAGTGAGGGTAGTGCCGGGGCCATGCGGTGTCAACAGTCAATGCAGCAGACCTGCAGCGCCTGCTTACAGGAAGGCCCGTTCAAGAGAGGTGATGAATTGGATCCCGGGAATGGCCTTCTGGCTCAGTCGATCGTCGTTCGTGATGAACAGGTCCACGCGCGCCTGCGCGGCGCAGGCGAGCTGGATGGCATCGGGAGCTTTGAGAGTGCGGTCGCCGCGAATCGTGGCGTAGATTCTTGCGGCCGCTTTGTCGAGAGGGATGAGCGTGGCAGTTCTTTCCAGGGCCTCTTCGTATTTCATGCGCAGCTCCTGATCGCCTTTTTCGATGGGTTTCACCAGGACTTCGCCAAGAGTCAATGTCGAGGTGAAAAGCTGGTCGTTGCGTGCCCGCATGCGCTCCCGCAGCAAAGCCACCTGCGCCGAATGCGTCCCATAACCCTCGAAAAGATAGATGAACAGATTGGAGTCCCAGAAGACCCGGCTCATTCCCAGCCCTCCCGGAGTCGGCGTATGTAGTCGTCAGCGTGCTCATCGGCCCACAATTCTTTCCCTGATCCGCGCAGCGCCAAAAGGGGATCGATCTTCTTTTCTTCGCGCCCCCGGGGCACATACTCTCGGAAATACCAGTGGATCAGACCGTGGTATTCCTGTGGAATGTCCGCTTGCACGGGAACGATCTTGCCCCCTTCGCGCTCAGGATCGTATGCATCTCCCTCGCGGTAGAGGCGACGCAGATTCTTGCCTGTCTCAAGAAGCATCCGGTACCGGGCCGGGTTGGGAAGCCGGTTGGCAACGCAATGCTGCACCACGTGCACATAGACTCCCGGCCGTAGTTTTCCCGTTATAGCTTCCTCCTTTGCGCGCTCGACGATTTCGCTGACTGTGAAGTCGGTGCGGTCAGGAGACTCGCGGTGCAGAAGAGCAGCAGCAATCCAGACTTCATCCGCAACCTTGACGGTGTGCTTCACGATGGTGGGCATAGGATTTCAGTCTCCTTTTGATGTACGCTCTAAGAATACATGAAACTATAGAATCGTCAATACAGGGTCGCTCTGCTATGCATCCCATTTTATTGCAGGTACTTAACTTGGTATTGAGCGAATCATCGCTCACAAGCTGCCAGCCGGAGACCCGTCTAAGCCCCGGTGGGAGCTCAGCCGTTTCAGCAGGAACAAAGGAAGCCGCTGGAACTGCGCGAGGAGATTGGGCAGAGGCACGACCTGTCGTGCCCCGTGAGGACATCAGCAAAGCTTGGCTGCCTTCGCTTGCTTCCGGCCGGGCTACAGCGCGCGGATGCCTGTCAATGGCGGCCTGTGCGTTCCGGCGCGAACGACCCGATGAATCTAGCCCGCTCGCGCGGCCACCAGATGGCGCCAGCAATGGCCGTCAGAACTATCAGGATGAGAAGAGAAAGACTGGATCCCTTCATGGGCAGCGCTCCTTCTGCGGGCGGCCGAAGATGCTGTTTACAGTCATTCTAAAGCCAAAGGCCTGTCAACCTTCGGACCAGTTGTTCAAGTGCCTTGCATCGCGGAGGGGCGGATTATTCGAGTTGCTTGCCCTTCGTCTCCGGCAGCGCCAGTGCCAGGAGCGCAGCCAGCAGGAACGCACCGGCCAGCACGAAGAATGCTGGCAGGAAGCCCCATCGAAGGGCGATCCATCCGACGACAAACGGCGCCGCAGCGGAAAAGCCCCGGCCGATGTTGTAGGAGAGGCCCATGGCCGTCGCGCGGATCTCAGTGGGGTAGAGTTCCGAAGCAATTGCGCTGAAGCCGGAGAAAAAGCCCGTGCCGAAGAAAGCAACGAACGGCCCCAGGACTAGCAGCCACAGCGCGTTGGGCGCCATGCCATAGAGCGGCACCAGCACCGCAGCCACCAGCAGGTAGATGAAATAACTTCGACGGCGGCCGATGGCGTCGGCCGAAAAGCCGAACAGCGTATAGCCCAGCCATTTCCCCACGCCCATCAAGATGAGCCACCAGGTGGTCTTCACCAGGTCGAGCCCGCGTCCGCCTTCCGCCATGCTCAGCGAAAGATAGGCGGGGATCCACGTGAACAGGCCCCAGTAGCCGAACATTCCGCAGGCATTCATCGCCGTGGCTAAAAGGCCCTTCCAGCGGATGTCTTTGCGCCAGAGCACGCGCAGCGAAGTGGATTTCTGTTGATCCCGCTCCAGCCAGATCTCCGATTCCGGCACGTCGCGCCGGATCCAGAAGACCATCAGCGCGGGCAGGATGCCGACAAAAAACACCGCGCGCCAGCCGTAGTGCGGCAGCACCAGCCCGGTGACTCCCGCCGCAATCATCTCGCCGATGGCCCAGGTGGACTGCATCAGCCCGAGCGCCTTGCCGCGGTGTTCGGGCGGCCACGTCTCTGCAATCAGCGCTGCACCGGTGGTCCATTCGCCGCCCATGCCCAGACCGAGGACGAAGCGGAAGATGGCCAGTTGCACGATCGTCTGCGAAAAGCCGCAGGCAGCGCTGGCCAGCGAATACACCAGGATCGAAGCCATCAGCGACCGCGTCCGCCCGATGCGGTCGGCCAGGAACCCGAAGAACATCCCACCAATGGCGGATGCGCCCAGCGTCAGCGAGTTCAGCAGGCCAGCGGTATCCTTGCTCATCCCCAGGTCGCGCATGAGGTGCGCGAGCACCATCGAATAGAGCATCACGTCCATGGCGTCGAGCATCCAGCCCAGCCCGCCGGCGATCAGCGACTTGCGCTCGGCCGGTGTGACCTGCGCCGGCCAGGGGAAGCCCAGGATTTTCCGCGTGGGCCGCTCGGCGAAGATGGATTCGCTGTCCATGACAGTTCTCGCGCGCCATTCTACTGGAACCCCGGCGCCTCACCAATCGTGCTTGCGGTAGCGTGCGCGGTTTGCTACGCTCGCGCGCTGGAACACTAAGCCGCGTCGTAAAAGGAGACTCGCGATGCCACACTGCACCAAATGCGGAACGATGGTTGCCGATGCCTCGGCCTTCTGCCCCAACTGCGGCGCGCCCTCGGGCGTCGCCGCTCAGTCTGCCGGCGCTCAGTCCGGTCTGAGCGAAAACGTCGCCGGGCTGCTCTGCTACGTGTTCGGCTGGCTCACCGGCCTCATCTTTTTCCTGATTGACAAGCGCCCCTACGTCCGTTTCCACGCCGCGCAGTCAATGGTGATCTTCGGAGCTCTGCATATTGTGAGCATCGTGCTCGGCAGGATCTTCGTTGCCAGCTTTTTCTTCGGCGGCTGGAGCGGCTTCTCCGTGGGCTGGTTGCTGGTGAGCCTGGTGAATCTGGCGACCCTGGTCCTCTGGGTTCTCCTGATGATCAAGGCCTACCAGGGCGAGCGCTTCAAGGTGCCCGTTGCCGGCGACTTCGCCGAAAAACTCGCCGGGAAATAGAGATCCCTCCGGCAACATTCGTTGTTTCATCTCGAGGCGCTGCGCTTGCCTCGCGCCCGCGGAGCGCCGCGGCCATTGCCTCTTGACTTTCCCGGTTCCCGCGTCCATCTTTAATGCTTTTCTTTTTCCGGCGATTCGCGTCTGTGCGGGGCGTCGCATTCCGCTCGACCATGCCAGGGCCACTCAACGTCCGGCTGTGTTTCCACGACCGCTGCTTCGACGGCGCGGCGTCCTCGGCCGTCTTCTTCCGTTTTTACCGCGAGTGCATCAATCCTTCGGCCGAATTCCGCTTCACCGGCCTGGCCCATCGCGCCGGCCAGCTCTTCCCGGATAATCTCTTCGACGGCGATGAGAATGCCATCGTGGACTTCAAGTATTCCCCTTCACCGCGGCTCACCTGGTGGTTTGACCACCACCAGAGCGCCTTCCTCGCTCCCGCCGACGCCGAACACTTCAAATCCGACCGCTCCGGCCGCAAGTTCTACAACCCCAATTACAAATCCTGCACGCAGTTTCTGGCCGATGTGGCCCGCGAGGAGTTCGGCTTCAACGCGCAGCCGCTGGCCGAGCTCATCCACTGGGGCGACGTGATTGACGGCGCGCAATACCCCACGCCGGAATCTGCTGTGCGCCTCACCGAGCCGGCTACTCAACTTGCGCTGGTGATCGAAGCGGCGCCCGAGCGCGGCCTGCCCGCCCGGCTCATCCCCGACCTTTCCCGCCTTTCGCTCGCCGAGGTCGTTGCGCTCCCCGAAGTCGCCCGCCACCTCGGCCCGCTGCTCGAGCGCCACGAGCACTCGATCGAAATCCTCCGCGAGCGCGCCGAGACGATCGACAGCGTGATCTATTTCGACGTGAGCGACCTCGACCTGGAGGGCTACAACAAGTTCATTCCTTACTGGCTCCATCCGCGCGCGGTTTACTCCGTCAGCGTGAGCGCCTCGCCCTACCGCGGCAAGGTTTCCATTGGCTCGAACCCCTGGAACCCCGCTGCTGTTGAAAAAAATCTGGCCAGCATCGCCGAACGCTACGGTGGCGGCGGCCACCCGCGCGTCGCCGCGATTTCTTTTGAGCCGGGCGATATCGAGCACGCGCGTCGCGTCGCAAGAGATATCGCCGACGAGCTGCGCGGTTGAGTACGGCCGCGACGTATAAACAGCATTTCGCCTCACACCGGGGTGGGCAAGCTGGAGGAGACGATGCCGAACTGGATTGATCCCAACCTGGTCACCACATCGAACGATCTTCCCGGCTACCGCGTGGTGAAAAACTTGGGAATGGTGCGCGGCGTCACCGTACGCTCGCGCAGCATCTTCGGGACGCTCGGCGCTTCGCTTCAGACCATCGTCGGCGGCAATATCACTCTCTTCACCGAGCTCTGCGAGAAGACGCGCCAGGAAGCCTACGCCCTGATGGTCCAGCACGCCGTCGAACGCGGCGCCAACGCCGTCCTGGCCATGCGCTACGACGCCAACGAAGTCATGCAGGGCGTCACCGAGGTGCTGGCCTACGGCACCGCCGTCGTCGTCGAACGCAACTCCTAGCGGACTTCTCTCCTCTATTTTCTCTTTTCTGTTTTCATAAACTCTTCGGGCAGCAGGTCAGCAAGTCGTTGCGCTGGCGGCAGTGGAGACGTCCCCATTGCAAAGCCGAGCGTCGAAGCCGACTCCATCGCGCCGTGCGTCCCGACGAAGTCCACGATGTGCGTGAAGACGCCAGCGCCGTGGAAATAGCCGGGCTTCAGACTTACCAGGATGTCGGCGCGGTTCTGCACGTGGTTTGTGGCCCAATTGCGAATTCGTGCCGCCGGATCGGGATACCGCGCCGCCCAGGTGGCTTGAAAAAGGTCGGCGTCGCTGGCGGATCCGTCGGCCGAGAGCCGGCCCTCCGCGCGCAGTCGCTCGAACACCGCCAGCAGTTCCAGTGGATCCTGCCCTGTCGCCTCATACCAGTTCCGGCTGCCATCGTCGCTCCAGCGGAGATGGCCGCGGCCGACACTAGTGCGAATCGTCGCCCCACCGCTTGAATTGGCGTACACCACGAGGTCCACACCCTCGGTTTCGACCAGCGTGCCGGCCAACTCTTCGATCGCTTCCGGTTTGCAGTACACGGCGGCCATGCCAATCAGGCCGTAGTCGGGCATGGCCACGTCGCGCACTCCCTCGATGCTCCCGCGCACGCGCCACCCGCGCCGCTCAAGATGTTCATTGATCGGCGCGGGGCGGCTGGGCACTTGCGAGTTGCCGTGGTCGCTGAAGAGCAGCACGCCCAGCTCGCCTTTCCCCTCGAGATAAATGCTCCGCACTACGTCTTCAAACGCCTTGAGCGCCGGCTCGAGCTGCTCGGCCGTGAAGAGGTGAAACATCGCGTCGCTCACCGCCAGGTGGGCCAGAAACACCGGTCGACCGCGCTCCTTCCGGTAGCGGTCGCTCAGACGGCCGAGGTCGGCGTAGTAGCTCTTCCACGGCGCTAAATAAGGAAGGGCTTTGGCCCAGCCCGGCGTGTCGTAGTCGAGCCGCTTGATATACGGGATGTGGTAGCCGCTCAGCGTCACCCACCAGCCGCCGCGGATGCGGTTCTGCGCGCGGTCGAAATAAAGTTGCTCATAGCCGGGCACCGGCGGCGCGTGCAGGACGTCCGTCAGCGCCGTCTCGCTGTCGGATGGATAGGTGCTCACTACCGCAGTCGGCCGGTAGAACTCGCGGAAATGCCCGCGGTCCCACATTCGCTGCATCACCTCGAGCGGCACGCCATCCAGACAAATCACCAGCCACCGCTTCGGCGGCGCCTTGAAACCGGGTCGAAAGAAGATCTCTTCGCGTTTAGGCGTCCAGAATTCATCGTAAACGCCATCGCCATTGTGGTCGTTCGCCCGCCACATGCCGAACGACATGAATCCCAAATCATCGATCTGCCATTGATACCCGGAATCTGAGGGAGCAGGTCCAACCGTGAACCTCGGCCCGATGGGTCGTCCCCACCAGCCAAACCGCAGCGCCAGCGCGGCGATCACTGCCAGCAAGATCCACCATTTCCACCGCCGCTTTTTCTTGGTGCTCATGGTTTCCTTGAGCGACGCGCCATTGTAGCCGGAAGCACTTCTCTCGCGAGCGGGGAAGTGCGCCACCTCACCGGTCGCGGCGCAGTGCTACAATCGGCGGCGTTCGCCCGCCGCGCATGGCGCAGCGAGCGCACTAAGGAGGTCCCCTTGAACGCGCGGTTCTGCTCCTTCCTTCTGGCTGGGATTCTTGCCGTCACGCTCGGCTCAAGCCACGCGCGCGCACAGCAGCCCGAGTTCTGCGACCCGGCCAAGAAGCGCGCCCTGGTCCTGAGCGGCGGCGGCTTCAAGGGAGCTTTCCAGGCCGGCGCCGTCTATCACCTGGTCGTCCACCGGCGCTGCGACTTCCACGAGTTTGCCGGTGTTTCCGCTGGCTCGCTGAGTGCCGTCTTCCTGGCGCAGGCGGAGAAGGCCGCCGCGCCCGAGGCCTCGCTCGAAAATCTCGCCCGCCGCAGCGAAGGGCTGGTTAGCCTTTGGGACGGTATCCGCAAGCCCAAGCAAATCTACCGTAAGCGCTGGCCCGGCTGGACGTGGGCGTTGCTGGCCCGCCTGGGTCTCTTCGGCATGGAAAACCTCTACAGCTTCGATCCGCTGCTGCAGCTCCTGAAAGAAAAGGTGGACATTAACGCGCTCGCCGAACGCGGTCGCCCCGTACGCGTCGGCTCGGTTTCTTTCTGGGACGGCACCTACCGCGAGTTCGGCCCCACCGCGCAATATCCCAATAACGACCGCTCGTGGTTCCTATTCCACGTGCTTGGCAGCGCTTCAATCCCCGTCATCAGCCGCATGCCGCAAATCCCGGATTCGCCCGTCCAGTCCGACCCCAAGTTGTGGCCGCAATACACCGATGGTGGCGTCCGTCACAATACGCCGATCACCAGCTACTTCCGCCGCTGCCGGCCCAACGCCCCGGCCGATCCCGACCCCGCCCTCCAGTCTGCCCTCGGGTCGTGCAAGGAGCTTCTGTGGGGCGGCACTCCGCCGCCACTGCCTTCCGAGCAGTTGTTTGTCGTTGTGACTGCCCCGTACACGGCCGGTCAGGAAACCTATCCCGTTCCCGCGGGCATGGCCCGGCCCGGCACGCATCAGGTCACCGACGGCCGCAAAATCCTCTTCCGCACACTGGACATGATTCTCGAAAGCGCCTACCGCGGCGACCTCAACCTGCTGCTCGCCGCCAACGACCTGCTCGACTGGCGCCAGCGCTATTACGCCACCAGCACGGTACACCTCTCGCCCGAGCGGCTTACCGAGTTTGACAACGACTTCGCCGAAATTAATCGTGAGTTTCCCGTCGAGTCCTACAACCTTGCGCCCGGCAAGACCTGGTCGCTCCCTTATGAGATGGGACTGGTCGCTCCCGAGAAGGTTTACACCGCCACGCTGGACGTCAGCCCGTCCACGATTGCAGATCAGCTCCACTTCGGCTGCCTCGCTGCCGACACCATGATGCAGAAAACCTTCGGCATGGCCGCCATGACCGAAAAATGCAAGCAGCGCTTCCCGCTGCCGCCGCCCGCACCTGAGAAAAAGAAGAAGAAAGATTCAAAGTAGCTCGCGCCCGTTTGCCTGCTCGCACTGCCAGATGGTGCCTGTCCGCTCGTACAGTACTTCTTTCGACGCGGCTCGTTGTGTCGCGAATCGCATACCCGCCCCGCCGGGTTAAATTAGTTGCATGGAAACCCAAGCCAGACCGAAGCGCCGCCGCCTGAAAATGGCCCGGCCCGTACTTGTTCGTCCGTCCAGCCCCACCGACAAGCATTTCCAGGAAGTGCGCACCACCGTCAGCGCCTCAACCGGCGGCCTCTACTTCACCAGCTGGCGCGACGGCTACTACAAGGGCATGCGCGTGTTCGTCACGTATCCGTACTCGGCGCAGGGGCCCGTCGGCAGCAGCGAATACGTCGGCGAAGTGACCGCCGTGGACCAGCTCGAAGGCATGCGCCGCGGCATCGGCGTGCGCTTTGTCTCGAGCGTCACCTCGATGGCCTGACCACCTCTGCCAGTTACGCCGCGCCCTGTGCCCGCGCCGTTCGGATCTCTTCTTCTTCCATCCCCAGCTCGGCTAGGATTGCTTCGGTGTGCTCGCCGAGCCGCGGCGGCGGCAGCCGATAAACAACCGGAGTGCCGGAGAGCTTCACGGGGTTAGCGATGCTCTTCGCTGCGCCGATGGCCGGGTGTTCGATTTCGACAACTGCCCCGCGCGCCAGCGCCCGCTGTGGATAGGCTCGCTGCTAGTTTGTGCCCGATCTGGTCTTGCAATTACGCTTGACTCGTTGGCCTCGCGGCAATAGTATGCGCCCCACGCTCGGGATAAGCCTCTTGGTCAGTTGTCCTTCC
>Ga0209108_10000457_pt1 | contig 22642 bp, 18 predicted proteins | sample Rifsed10ft1_FD_184003 | JGI IMG/M metagenome (GOLD analysis project Ga0209108, IMG submission 184003) | Soil microbial communities from Rifle, Colorado, USA - sediment 10ft 1 (version 2) | ecosystem: Environmental > Terrestrial > Deep subsurface > Rock core/Sediment | place: Rifle, Colorado...
GGCAGCAGCCACCAGCGCCTCATCGGAAAAGCTCACCTTGTGGTGGGCCTCGTAGCGGTCCCGCAGCCCCTTGAGCATGGCGATACTCTCTTCAATGGTTGGCTCGTCCACGTAGACCGGGGCGAATCGGCGTTCCAGCGCCGCGTCCTTCTCGATGTACTTGTGATATTCGTCCAGAGTGGTCGCCCCGATGCACTGCAGCTCGCCTCGCGACAGTGCAGGCTTGAGCATGTTGGAGGCATCCATCGCCCCCTGGGCTGCGCCGGCGCCCACCACAGTGTGCAGCTCGTCGATCATCAGGATGATCTCGCCCTCCGCCCGTTGAATCTCTTCAATGGCGGCCTTCAGGCGCTCCTCAAACTCACCCCGAAACCGGGAGCCGGCGATCATCGCCCCCAGGTCGAGCGAGACGACTCGCTTGCCCATCAGGATCTCCGGGATATCGTTGCTGGCGATCTTCTGGGCCAGGCCTTCCACGATGGCGGTCTTTCCCACTCCGGCTTCTCCGATGAGCACCGGATTGCTCTTTGTCCGGCGGGAAAGGATCTGGATGACCCGCAGGATCTCTTGGTCCCGGCCAATCACCGGATCCAGCTTGCCTTCCTTGGCCAGGGTGGTGAGATCCCGCGAATACTTCTCAAGAGTCCGATAGCGTGACTCGGCCTTGCGGTCGGTCACCCGCTGGCCACCCCGGATCTCCTTGATGGTCTCGTAGACCCGCTCCTTGGTGATTCCTTCGTCGTTGAGCAGGCGGGAGATAGCGGTATTGCGCTCGGAGAGGATGGCCAGGAAGATGTGCTCCGTCGAGATGAACTCGTCGTTCAGCCGGTTGGCTTCCTCGTTGGCCATATCCACCACCCGCTTGACTCGCGGGGTGATGAAGATCTGGCCGGCTCCTCCGCCGTAGATATTGGCCTTCGGGCTGGCGCGCAGCTGCTGATCGATCCGGTCGGTCAGCGCTTCGATATCGATGTTGAGCCGTTCGAGGATCTGAGTGATGACGCCCTGCGGCTGCTCGATCAGCGCCAGCAGGATGTGCTCGGTGTCGATCTGGTTGTGCCCGTAGCGTTGGATGATTTCCGCGGCCCGCTGGGCTGCGTCCTGCGCCCGCTCCGTGAAGCGGTCAAAGCGCATCATACCTGGAGCCCTCCTGGTAAAGCCGCGCGGATTATAGCATTCAGACCCATTCGGGGCCCGCTGCGGCGCGTAAGAAATATGTATGAATCGGCTTGGCCGTCCGCTTTGATTTCAGGGCATAGGCCGAAGGACTGCGATCGCGGTGCCATCTCCGGCCGGGAAGATGGTGGACAGGGACCCCTCAGCCAGCCGCCGGTTGAATCGGCGGGTGATCTCCACGCTCGGGTCCTGGTTGGAGGGATCGGTCACCGCGCCATGCCGGAAGGCGTTGTGGGCTGCCAGAATCCCACCTGGGACCAGATTGGCCTCTGCCCAATCCAGATAGGCAGGGTAACCGTCCTTCTCAGCATCGATAAAGACAAAACCAAAGGGTCCTTCTGCTTCGAGCTTGGGCAGCAAGCTGTGGGCGTCGCCGACCCGGACCTCTACCTTATCGGCTACGCCGGACAGCGCGAAGTGTTCCCGGGCCACCGCCGCGTAGGCGGGCTCTTTCTCCAGCGTGACCAGCCGCCCATCGGGAGGCAGGCCACGGGCGATCCAGGTCCCACTGTAACCGCCCAGAGTCCCGATCTCGACCGCCTGGCGGGCGCCGCAAGCCGCAGCCAAAAATTGCAGGAAGCGGCCTTCTTCCGGCCGGACGGTGATCTCCGGAAGTCCCCGCCGGGGTATCTCGCGGCGAATAGTTGCAAGGGCCTCGTCTTCGACCGCAAAGGTTGACCGAACATAGTTCTCGAGAGCTTCATCGAAGATGGGCATGGGTGCCGCTCCGTAGGATCGGGGGTAGGGGTCCGGGTGTGGAAGCGGTCGAATTATAGCTTCCGACCGGTATACTTCGCGCATGGGCGCCAGGTTAGCTGGGGATCTGCTCGCTTGGTTTGCGGAGTCTGGGCGTGACCTCCCCTGGCGGCGGACAGTCGATCCATACCCGATCTGGGTCGCGGAGGTGATGCTCCAGCAGACTCGAGTTGAAACGGCCCTCCCCTATTACAAACGATTCCTGAAGCGCTTTCCGGATGTAAGCTCGCTGGCGGCAGCCTCCGAGGAGGAGGTGCTGCGGCTCTGGGAAGGATTGGGTTACTACTCCCGGGCCCGTCACCTGTATCAAGCCGCGAATCAAGTCGTGGCGAGATTTGGTGGGCGGATTCCTGAAAGTCAGGACCGCTTGCGGGAACTGCCCGGGATTGGACGCTACACCGCAGCTGCTATTGCGGCGATGGCGTTCCGCCAGGATGCCCTGGCACTGGATGGCAACCTGAGGCGGGTGCTGGCCCGCCTGTTCGACCTCCATCTCGACCCACGCAGTTCAGAAGGCGAGCGAGAGCTGGCACGCCGGGCGGCCGCGATCTTGCCGCGGGGGAAGGCATCCGAATTCAATCAAGGCTTGATGGACCTGGGTGCACTGATTTGCCGGCCGCGCGCACCGGCCTGCCCGATCTGCCCGCTGGCCCGGCATTGCCTGGCCCGCCGGCGTGGTACCCAAGACCAGCTGCCGATGCGGGCGGCCCGCCGAGCGCTCCCCGACCGCCTGGCTGTGGCCGCGGTCTGGCAAGAGGACGGGAAGGTGCTGGTCCGGCGCAATCCGTCCGGGGGTCTGCTGGCTGGACTCTGGGGTTTTCCAGGCGGGCTGCTGGCGGAAGGGGAGGATGAGCGGGCCGGCCTGCAGCGGTTGATCGAGCAGCAGCTGGAGATGCAGATCCGGGTGGGCGATCCGCTGCCGCGGTTGAAGCATAGTTACAGCCATTTCAGGGTAACTCTGCAGCCGTACGCCTGCCAGCCGATGGGGCGCAAATTGCGCGACCGCGCCGGCTCGCGCTGGGTCAGAGTGCAGGAGCTCGGACAGCTTCCGATGGGCAGGCTCGACCGCCAGCTGGCCGAACGGCTGAGCGCGGCGTGAGGCCATGTGGCCTGGGAGCTGGAGGCGGGCGGGACCGTGCCGTATGCTTCTCTTGCGACCTTAATGAAGCATTCTGAGGCCTCATGTTACAATCGGCCAACTTCCTCGGAATTGGGTAACCTTATGTGGCGCTGGCTGCTCCCGATCGCTGCGGTGGCCCTGGTGGGCTGCTCTGAGAGAGGCCTGCGTCTGCCGCAGAGCCCACTCTTAGCTGCCCTCGAGCGCAAGAGCGGCTTGATCGCGTACGTCGGACCCGACGGAAACGTTTACACCATCGACCAGGGCGGCGGGAATCAGTCCATGATCACCGACGACGCCCATCCGGCCCAAGAGGGGGTGCGGCGTTTCTACGACTTCCCGACCTGGTCCGCGGCCGATAATCGGCTGGCCTTCGTCGGATTCGAGGTTGACCAGGAGGGGCGGACCAGCGCCGGCATTTTCACTGCCGAACCTGAAGCCCAGCCGCCGGTCGAGGTCTACAGCAGTGAGGAGCATCTGCCCTTCTATCTGTATTGGTCTCCGGATGGCGAGTGGGTAAGTTTTCTGAGTTCCAGCTTGGGCAGCAATTCCATGGCGATGCAGTTGGCCTCGGCCGAGGGCGGGGAAGCTGCGCTCATTGATACCGGCCGCCCGTTCTACTGGGCTTGGGCTCCAGAGGGGATGCAGGTGCTGGCGCACGTCGGCGGGTCGTCGGCGGTCAATCCGGGCGCGGCCCGGATCTCATTCTTGGAGATGGACCCCTTCGTGCGGGCAATCGGGCTGAGCCTGGAGCCGACCAACTTTCAAGCTCCGGCCTACTCCCCGGACGGCGAGTACGTGTTACTGGCGGGTGATAGCGGGGACGGCCAGCCGCAGCTTGTGCTCGCAGATTCGTCCGGCGAAGTGCTGCGCTCCCTGGCGGATTACGACGGGAGCATCGCCTTCTCCTGGGCTCCCCGAGGGGGGTATGCGGCTTATCTCAGCGGCGACATGAGCAGACAAGCGCTGATCGGTGACTTGGCCTTTGTGGACCTGAGACGGCCGGCTGAACCCCAGCAGATCAAAACCGATGCCGATCGAGTGCTGGGTTTCTTCTGGGCGCCGGACGGAAAGAAGGTGGCGTACTTCGTGCCGGTCTTGTTCTCCGACGCGGCCGAGGGCGAGGAGCAAACCGCTGAAAACACCCAGTTCCTGTTGGAACTGCATATCGCGGAAGCCCGGAACGGCATTACCCGGCGCATCGCGGCTTTCCAACCGACTCAGACCTTTCTGAATATCTTCCCATTCTTCGATCAATACCAACGATCGGTCACGATCTGGTCGCCGGACAGCAATTACCTGGTGGTTTCGGCAGTTGCCAGCCCAGAACAGCAGGGCCTGTTCGTTGTCCCGGCCTCGGGCGATTATGAGCCGCGGTTCCTTGCGGAGGGGAACGTCGGCTTCTGGTCCTGGAAGTAGATCAACGGCTCGAGAATCAAACGGGAGGCCGAGATCGGCCTCCCGTTTTCTTTACGTCGTGGTGCAGCTAGCCTAGCGCTGCGGCTTTGCCCGCTTGGGCTTGATCTTCTCCGGTTCCTCAACCTCGGTCGAGGCCTTTGGATTGGCAGCTGTCTCGCTGGTGGGCAACTCCTCCCTGCGCTGATAGGCCAGCCCACTCGGGTTGACACCCATCTGCTCAAGCACGCTCTCCAGTTCCAGCCCCTGTTCGACTGCAACCTGAATGCTGTTCTTGCCCAAGATTTGCAAGACTTCAGCGTTCGAAAGCTCATGTTTCTCGAGCAACGCCTCGACCATGGCTTCGACCTCATCGGCGTGTTGGATCAGAATCGCTTCGACCTGCTCCTCGAGGCGCAGCCAGATCTTCTCAACCCGGTCATCGGAGAAACGCAGCTCCTTGACATCCAGGCCCAGCTCGGCAACTGGCGGGCCAAAGTAGCCGAGCACCGCCAGATGACGGAAGTTGTTGCGCGCCTGCTGATAGTCGGAGTACGCCCCGGTCCAGTATTCGCCGAGGAACAGTTTCACGCAGACGTGGCCGGCGAGGGCGACCATGATGTCGGCGACGATGCGCCGGAGCGGCTGACCGTAGATTTCGACGGTGTCTACCGGAAGCACGTATCCCATGATGCCCCGGGCCCGCCGGATAATGCTGACCCGCGAGATGCGCTGATCGGGCATCACGTAATGCTGGATCAGTGCATGCCCGGACTCGTGGTAGGCCACCTGGCGGAGCTGCAGCGGATCCATCTCGCGCACCGGATTGGCCATCCCCACCAGCTGTTCCTGAATGGCCTGGTCGACATCCTCCTGGATCACCAAGTCGCGTCCCGCAAAGAGCGCTCGCCGCACCGCATCCTTGGTGACGGCGGACATGATCTGGGCCGGGGTGGCGCGAGGCGTGTCGGCCACAATGCCATCCACATCGACCTGCTCGGGGTCGTGCTTGATCTTGGAAAGATAGCCCTCGATGATCGCTCGGCGGCCGACCCGGTCGGGGCGGTCCACCTGGATGATCTGATCGAAGCGGCCGGGCCTCAGCAGCGCGGGATCCAGGACGTCGGGGCGGTTGGTGGAGCCCATGAAGAGCACGTGCCAGTTGCGAGGCGGGACCGGTCTGCCGAAAAGTTTGTAGATCTTGCCCCTAATCCTTTCGGTACGGCCTGGCTCGGCGATGCCATCCATCTCATACAGCAGCCGGGTCAAGCCACCGCTCCCCATCCCTCCCATCATCCCGCCCATCATCCCCATCCCCCCGCCGCCGCCCATCACTCCGCCCCGGCTCGCGCCGATCGCGTCGATCTCGTCGATGTAGGCAATGCAGGCGCCGTACTCGCGGGCGAGCTTGCGGGCTTTGTTGACAAAGGTCATCACCTTCAGGGTGTCCATGCCAAAGAACATGCCCCGGAAGCCAGACCCTTCTACGGAGAGAAATGCCACGCCGGCCTCGCCGGCCATTGCTTTGGCGAGCAGGGTTTTCCCGGTTCCTGGCTCGCCGAAGAGCAGCAGCCCGTTGATGTACTGCCCACCCATCTTGACGAACTTATCTCGATAGGAGAGCAGGCTGATCCATTGCTGCACGAGCTCGACCAGATGAGGCTGGCCCCAGTAGTCCGCGAATGTAACCTGCTTGGGATCACCCGGCCGAATGATGACCGTGCGGGTTCGGCTGATGAACCAAAACAGCGCTCCGAATTGAACCACCATGAAGAGCATGGCGAAGAGCAATCGGCTCAGGAAGGTGAGCCCGAGCAGCGCCAGGTTCATCACGCCAGGATTCAGCCAGGCCCAGCCGGTCATCAGCAGCAGGAGGCCCAACCACCAAAAGCGACGACCCAGGCCAGCGACCGAGCCAAAGATACGCTGAGTGCGTGACTTGGCCCCGAGCTTCATTTGGTTTTCTCGAGCAGTCAGGGGATCGGTCGGGGCGAGCGGGTCACCCGTGCTGTCAGCTAGTGCCTTTTTCTTTCGCCACATAGTGTGCTCCTTAGCGAGCAGTTCATCGCCTGGCGGATGGACCCGGCCGGTCTGGAGATTGTAGCATTCGCCCTTTGTAGGCGCTCCGGGACTCTCGGAACTCTAATCTGAATCTAGCTTCCTTGTTGCAGTAGTTCAAGAGCCTTCAACAGGACCGGATCCGACCCCGCCTGGACCTGATCCCAATCGAGTTCAACGATGACGTCCGGCGTCAGTCCGTTCAGACTCAGATCGGTGCCGTCCGGAGTAACAAAGGAGGATTCGGCGAAGGTCAGCAGCGATCCATCCGGCAGGATATGCGACTGGAAACTTAGCACGCTCCCGGAAGTGGGGAGGCCAACGATTGGTCCTCGGCCAATGGCTTGCAGTGCGGCCGCGAAGACCTCCGGTGCCCCACTGGTGTCCGGACCGACCAGAACCGCCAACGGAAGCGACTGCGAATTGGCAAAATCCGTCCCCTGAATGTCGAGCGGTTGAATGCCGGCCCGGCTGTTGAAGTGGCCGGCCGGCCCGTCGCCTAGCAGGCTGAGCATTTCGTTCAGCGGCCACTCCGAACCGGAGCCTGCGATCCGCAGATCGAGCACCACCCCGACGACGGTCTGATCTTGCTCGAGCATGTCTTGCAACAGGCCGGCCAGGGTCTCGAACAGCGATGCATCCACCGTGACCGGCACCAGCAGGTAAATGAGGCCGGGCGCAAGAATCCCACCCCGCAGGGCGTCGCCGATCGCCACTTCGCCTCGCTCCACAGTTACCTCCCGGCGAGCCTGCTCCGGGGAGGCGACCTCCAGCACCACCTCTGTCCCGGCCGGCCCCCGCACCCGGTCGATGACGGCCAGCCCTTCCTCCCGGCTGACCGCAGTCCCGTCCACCGCGTAGACGGCGTCGTGGGCCTGCAGTCCTGCTCTGGCGGCAGGTGAGTTAGGGATCACCGAGAGCAGCAGAATACGAGGCTCCGGTTCAGCCCGGATGGACACAAAAGCTCCGATTCCTTCGTAGGTGTTGTTGACCTCGAAGTCGGCCTGCACCCGCTCTTCCCGGCTGGTGTAGCTGGCAGTCCCGGGAGGGAGCAACAAGACCAAAGCCTCGAGGGCGGCCCGGAATTCTTCCTCGCTCAGCCCTGCGCTGATCTGCGCTTCCAGCTGTGCGGCCTGGGTCTCCCACTCCACGCCCCCATAGTCAGGATAAACGTAGCCCTCATCGAGGCGGGCGGCCAGCTCCGCAAGGACCGATTGCTGGCGGGCTGCCAACTCGGATTGCGGGATCGCACTCGGGGCTGCGCGATCTGGGAGAGTTCCACAGGCTGCCAGCGGCAGGGCGACCAGCAGCATCCAGGATCGACTGATGTTTCGCAATCTGAAACCTTAAAGGGGTCGGAATGAATACAATCCCGACCTGAGCATTGTTCATTCTAGACCCAGTCCAGGGAGGGCTCAATGGCCCAAAGCGGGTGGCGGTCTCCAGCGAGGCTAGTCGGGGAGGTGGACCTGGGCGCCTTCCAAGGCCGGGCTCAACACAAATCGCCGGGCCGAAAGACCGTGAGAGCGGAAGGCCTGGGCGATCGCCTCTGCAATGCTTGGGAGCCCATCGGGAGCAAAGGCGATCACGCCTGGTCCGGCTCCCGAAAGGGCCACTCCGGCCGCCCCGGCCTCCACGGCCGCCGCCCGCGCAGCTTCGTACCCCGGAATTGAAGGGGTCCGATAGGGCTGGTGCAGCCGATCCTCCATTGCCCGCGACAAGAGTTCGTAGTCCGCGCGGCGCAGGGCTTCGACCAGCATGGCGATCCGGCCCAAGTTGAATACGGCATCGGCCAGCGGAACGTTGCGGGGCAACGCCTGGCGCATCTGAAGCGTGGGCAGGTCAAGCTTGGGAACGACGACCGCCACCTGTAGGTCGCCAATCGGGACCTGGTACACCAGTGGTCCCTCGCCGACGAGTACCAGGCCACCGTAGATCGAGGCCGCCGGATTGTCGAGGTGGCCCTCCAATTCAGAGGCTAGCTTGAGCAGATCGTCCCGGGCGATACGCGCCCCTACTACGGCATCCGCAGTGAGCAACCCCGCGACGATGGCGGCAGCCGAGGAGCCGAGGCCGGATCCCAGTGGGATGCGGTTGATCGATCGCAGGCGCAGTCCGGGAGGTTTCGCCCCCAACTCTCGGAACAGCCTCAGAGCCGCCCGCATGATCAGATTGCTGGCGTCCCGGGGGAGTGCGGCTTCCCCTTCTCCCTCGACCGTCAGCTCCAGCCCGGCGCCGGTCACCTCGACCTCCAGCTCATTGACCAGATCCAGTGCCAGCGCCACTGAGTCGAAACCGGGACCCAAATTGGCCGCACTGGCGGGGACTCGTACCCTGAAACGGGTCACAGGGGGAGAGAGGGGTGGTCGCGCTGGAGGGCTGGGCACCCTCGGCGCATGAGCCGATTCTAGCACGTGTGGTTTGGGCCCAAAGCGCCCCAAGCCCCCCAAGCGCCCCAGGCTCCCAAGCCCCCCAGGCTCCCCAAGCCCTCCAGGACCCCCCATGCCCCCCAGGACCCCCCATGCCCCCCAAGACCCTCTAAGCCTCTTGACATCGCCTTGGAATTAGACTAATATCTAGTTCGATAATTGTCTAATAGATAGACGTCTAGTTGACAATCGGCTAATAGACGTTTGTCGAGCCGATTGGAAGGCTGGAGCGCAAGAAAGGAGTACCCAATGTTGTTCATAGATTTCCCAACGCTGGTGCGGGCCCGGAGCCAGGAAATCACCCGAGAGGTCGAGGCCCTGCAGCGGCGGGCCGGCCGGCAGACGAGGCGGCCAGGCCGGATCACTCGCTCGCTGGTCCAGCTGTCCGGCAAACTGGGGAGTGTGTTGGTGACGGTCGGCCATCGCCTGGAGTGTTATGCCTATCGCATCACGGGTCAATCGGATGGTTTGCAAGCTGCCGGCTGACCCGGATTGAACTCGGTGGTCGAACGAGGAGAGTGAGAAGCTAGTTCTGACGATGACCGGCCAGACCACATCGATCCGAGCCGCACTAGGCGGGCGTCGGCCGACCGGGATGGTGGCCTTCACCATCATCTGGATCGGCCAGTTCGTCTCGCTGGTCGGAACAGGGATGACCCGGTTCGCGCTGACGATCTTCGCCTGGCAGCTCACCGGGGAGGTCACCGCCCTGGCCCTGATGGGTTTCTTTGCATTTGGGCCGACGGTCTTGCTCAGCCCATTCGCAGGCGCGATCGTGGACCGGGCCAGCCGCAAGCTGGTGATGATGCTGAGCGACCTGGCGGCCGGCACGATGACCATGCTCATCCTGGGGCTGTTACTGGCCGACCGGTTGGAGATCTGGCATCTGTACGTGGCCGGGGCGGTCAGCGGCGCCTTCGAGTCTTTTCAATTTCCGGCCTACTCGGCAGCCGTCAGCACCATGCTGCCGAAGGCGCAATACACTCGGGCCAATGGGATGATGTCGTTAGTCGAGAGCGCCTCCTTCGTGATCTCTCCCATCCTGGCCGGCGCGCTGATTGCTCCCCTCGGGATTGGGGGCATCCTCACCATCGACATCATCACCTTCGCGTTCGCGCTGCTGGCGCTCTCGCTGGTGTATGTCCCACGGCCGCAGGAGACCGAAGCCGGCCGGGCCGGAAAGGGCAGCCTCTGGAAGGAGGCCGGTTATGGCTTTCGCTACATCGTGGATCGGCCCAGCCTGCTTGGGCTGCTCATGGTCTTCTTTGTCATCAATTTCAGCGGGTCCTTCGGGTTTGTACTCCTGGCGCCGATGATTCTCGCCCGCACGGGGAACCAGGAACTCATCCTGGGCAGCGTACAGTCCATGTTCGGGATCGGCGGCGTTGTCGGGGGGCTGCTGCTCAGCCTGTGGGGAGGCCCCAAGCGGAGAATCCATGGTGTTCTGCTGGGCCTGGCACTGGCCAGCCTGCTGGGGGAGGGCACCCTGGGGCTCGGCCGCGGCCCGGCGGTTTGGGCTGCCGGCGCGTTCTTTATCTCCTTCTTCATTCCCATTATTAATGGAAGCAGCCAGGCTATCTGGCAGGCCAAAGTCGCGCCAGATGTGCAGGGGCGGGTATTCTCCGTCCGCCGGTTGATTGCCCAGGTCACCGCGCCGGTTGCGATCCTGCTGGCCGGACCGCTGGCCGATCGGGTGTTCGAGCCGGCTCTCACTCCCGGCGGCGGGCTGGCCGAGGCACTGGGCTGGTTGGTCGGGAACGAGCCGGGCTCCGGGATGGCCCTCATCTTTATAGCGACCGCCGCGCTTGGAACTGCGGCAGCCCTGGCCGGATACCTGGTTCCAATCGTGCGAAACGTCGAGACTTTACTTCCGGACCACGAGATGGTTGCAGTAGCCACAGGAGGTGTGACATGAGCGAATCGAGAGAAGTTACATTCCAGCCGAAGCTGCTATGGGACAGCGGCACGGCCTATGACTTCTTTGTGAGCCTCAAAGTCCTTCACGAACCCACTTCGTTTGGAGTGCGTGCTGCATGGGCGGCCGGGATGCGATCTCGGCTGCCGGCTGAGGCCCGCGAGACCCTCGAGCAGCTTCACCAGCTGAAATTCTGCGTCCTGCCCTTTCACTGGGTCCACCGGCTGCCCGCACCGAAAGACAGCCAGGCGGTCCTGAAGGCCCTGGCCGATCTAGCTCCTGAAGATCGCTTGCCTGAGTTCGGGAAGGACCCTGAAATTCCGCTGGAGGTCGCGGCGGTCTTGAGCGAAGTCGAGGCGGCTGAAACCTGGGATGATGACCAGGTCGAAGACGTCCTGAGTGCAATCAAGCACAAGTGGGAGGAGGAGAACCCGAGGCGAGAGACGGTCGAGCTGATGCTCGAGTGGTGGTCCAGACGCGGGGAATTTGGCGAGCGCTTGCTCAGTGCTTTGCGGGCCTACCAGGAGGTCTTCTTCGCCGAGGAAGAAAACCGGATCCGGCCCGCGCTCCAGCTGGCGCTGGAGCATGCCCAGCAGCGGGCCTCCCAGGTCTCCGTGCTCGATCTGTTGGAAGAACTCTCCCAGGGGGTCCGCCTGGAAGAGGGTTTTGAGACGCCCGAGCTTGTGCTGGCCCCCTCCTACTGGGGGACGCCGCTGATCATCTACGGCCGGGCCACCAAGGACCGGACGATCATTCTCTTCGGGGCGAGGCCCCGCGAGGCTTCCCTGGTACCTGGAGAGGTCGTGCCCGACGCGCTGCTGCGAATTCTAAAAGCTGTCTCGGATCCAACTCGCCTGCGCATCCTGCGTTACATCTCGGAAGAGCCGCTCACACCTTCCCAACTCTCCAGCCGCTTGCGGCTGCGCTCGTCTACGGTGGTCCACCACCTCGACCTGCTCCGTTTGGCCACCCTGGTCCAGTTCAGCATCGCGGGCCATGGAGTTGAGCGCCGCTACTCCGCCCGTCCGGAAGTGATCGCAACCATCTTCACGAATCTGGAAGCATTCCTCGGACAGGGCGAACCCATCGAACCCCAGCCGATCCCGGCCGAAGCGCAATCGGGCCGCGACTGAGCTCTTCCCCTCCAAAACAGAGGCTCGCCGATGAGGCGAGCCTCTGTCATTAACCGCCGGGCCAGCTAGGCCGGGGCGGGGCTTGGGGTGCCGAGAGTTTCCACTTCGGCATCCAGCTGCCGTCTGAACTGTTGGGTGTAGAGCCGGTAGTAATGGCCCCTGGCCTTGAGCAGTTCGGCATGGCTCCCCAATTCGGCGATCCGGCCGTTCTGGATCAAGACGATCCGATCGGCGCGCTTGATGGTGGATAGTCGGTGGGCGATGATGAAACTGGTTCTCCCCTCCATCAAGGCTTCGATCCCGTGCTGAATGCGGACCTCGGTCAGGGTGTCCACCGAGCTGGTCGCCTCGTCCATGATGAATACTTCCGGGTCCGCCAGGACAGCCCGGGCAAGACTGATTAGCTGCTTCTGACCTACCGAGAGTAGGCCGCCCCCCTCCCCGACCTCCGTCGCGTAGCCCTCTTTCATTTCCATGATGAAATCGTGGGCGCTGGCGATTCTGGCCGCGCGCTCGACCTGCTCCTGGGTGGCGTCGAGCTGACCATAACGGATGTTGGCCAGGATGCTGCCAGAAAACAGGTGGGGAGTTTGCAGCACCATTCCCAGCCGGGAATGAATCGCCTTCAAGGATAGGTCGGTGTAGTCATGGTCTCCGATCCGGATGGTGCCGGCCTTCGGTTCATAGAAGCGGGCCAGCAGGTTGACGATGGTGCTCTTGCCGGCCCCGGTTGGTCCCACCAGAGCGATGGTCTCGCCCCGCCTCACGTGCAGATTGAAATCTTTGAGCACCGGGCTCTGCTCGTCGTACCAGAAATCGACATGCTCGAAGACGATGTCGCCCAGGATGGTTCCGGGGTCGAGGGCCCCCGGTCGGTCCACGATCTCGGGGAGCGAGTCCATCAGTGAGAAGACTCGTTCGGCCGAGGCGACCGCGTGTTGCATCTCGGCGAATACCCGGGCCATTTCTTGGATGGGCCACAGCATGAAGGTGATGTAAGACACGAAGGCCTGGATTCCGCCTAGGGTCATCCCGCCCAGCTGAAACTGGAGGCCTCCATACCAGGCGACGCTGCCGACCGCGAAAGCACTGATCAGCTGAACCACCGGCAGGAACAAAGCCGATAACCAGGCTGCTCGGAAGGAGGAGCGGTACATTGCGCCGGTCAGGTCGCCGAACTCGAGCAGATTCTGCTGCTCGCGTCCGAGGGCCTTGGTGACCCGGACCCCAGCGATGCTCTCGGCGAGGGTGCCGGTCATCTTGGAGTTGATCTTGCGCAAGTTGCGGAACTCGGCCAGGATGCGCTTCTGGAACAGGATCGCAGCGATCACGATCAGCGGTACAGCAGCCAGGACGATCAGTGCCATCCTCCAGTTGATGATCAGCATGAAGATCACCGCGGTGGTGGTGTTCATGATCCCCCAGCTGATGTCCAGCAGCCCCCAGGTCAGCAGCTCGGCCACCCGATCGGTGTCGGAGGTCACTCGCGAGATGATCCAGCCGACCGGAGTACGATCGAAGTAGCTGAGCGAAAGCTGCTGCAGGTGGCTGAACAAGGTGCGGCGCAGGTCGTAGCGGATCCGCTCTCCCAGCACTCCGGCCAGGAAGATGAAAGTGAATACCCCGACGGCCTGGATGAAGATCAGCCCGCCATAGAGCCTGACCCAGTCCCGCAGCGCGGCCCGATTGTTGGCCAGGATGCCCTGGTCGACGATCTGCTTGCCGATGTAGGTGAAGCCGGAATCCAGCGCGGAGACCAGGGCGATCGTCAACAGGAAACCGACCAGCCGGCGCCAGTGCGGCCGGGTTTGGCCCAGCATGCGCCGGAAAGTCTTCCCGCTGAAGCTGGTGCCGAACTCTTCTTCCTCGAATCCGAAATCAGACACCGGCCAACTCCCTTTCTAATTCCACTTCAATTCGAGTCTGGGCGGCGTGGATCTGGCGGTAGAGGCCATCTTCGCCTACCAGCTCGGCATGGCTGCCACGCTGCACGATCCGCCCGCCCTGCAGAACCAGGATCAGGTCGGCGATCATCAGACTCTGGACCCGGTGGGCGATGATGAAGCTGGTGCGGCCCTGCATCAGCCGTTCCAGCGCGGTGCGAATCAGTGCCTCGGTCTCCGTGTCTACCGAGGAGGTCGAGTCATCCAGGATCAGGATCCGGGGGTCCATCAGCAGGGTGCGGGCGATCGCCACCCGCTGCTTCTGTCCTCCGGAAAGGGTCACCCCTCGCTCGCCTACCAGGGTGTCGTAGCCAGCGGGGAAGGTCAGGATCACATCGTGGATCGCCGCCGCCCGGGCGGCGGTCTCCAGCTCCGCCGGGCTGACCTCCCGCCCGATTCCATAGGCGATGTTCTCGCGGATCGTCCGGGAGAAAAGAAACGGTTCTTGTTCTACGATTCCGACGTGCCGCCGCAGGTATCGCCGCGGATAGGCCTTCAGCTCCACCCCGTCCAACAGCAGACTGCCACTGGTGTAGTCGTAGAAGCGCGGCAGCAAGTTGACCAGGCTGGTCTTGCCAGAACCGGTTGGACCGAGCAGCGCGATCACCTGCCCCGGTAGCACGTGGAGATCGATGTCCTCCAGGACCTCACCCCCTCCGTCGGGGTAGGCAAAACCGATCCCCTTGAAAACCAATTCTCCCTGGGGCGGCCGGCTCGGACGGTAACTGCCCTCGTCGAGCGGCTCACGTTCTTCACGGATGATCTCCGCCACCCGACCGTACGAGCCCAGTCCGCTGGACATTTCGACCACCAGCCGGCCCAGGTTGCGGATCGGCCAGATGATCCAGATGATCAGGCCGGAGTAGGCCAGGTAGGTCCCGATGCTGATCCTGCCCTCCATCACCATCAGGGCCCCGATGGTGAGCCCAAAGAGCATCTGCAGACCGGAGAGAATGTCGGAGATCGGCCAGTGCAGCGAGTGCATGATGAGCAAGCGGCGGCCGCGTCGGAATTTCTCCCAGTTTTCGGCATCGAATTTGCTGCGCTCGAACTCCTGGCGGGCGAAGGCCTTCACCACCCGCACCCCGGCCAGGTTTTCCTGCAGGGCGGCCGAGAGCACGGCTTCCTGTTCCTGGTAATCCTCGTAGGCCTTTGAGATCCGGCGGAAGAACAAGTAAGACATGCTGACGGTGATCGGCACGACGACCACTGAGAGCAATCCCAGCTGGGCATCCAGCTGAATCAAGACCGCCAGATTGACCAGGAACATCAGCACGATCCGGCCGGCGTTGATTGCCTGATCCGCGAAGAATCGGCGGATGGCATCCACATCCGAGGTAGAGCGCTGAACCAGCTCCCCGGTGCGAGCCTGAGCGTGGTAGGCGAACGAGAGCCGCTGCAGGTGGTCGAACAGATACTCCCGTAAGCGTTTGGTGATCCCTTCTGCCGAGCGGGCTGCCAACCGACCGCTGGCATAAGTCAGGCCGCCTTGGACAAGTGCCAGGCCGATGAAGCCGGCCGCCACCCAGGGCAGCTGGCGGCGCAAATCCTCCCGCAGCAGCACAACGTCGACGAAACGTCCCACCAGCAGATAGCTGGAGGCGCGGGCGAACGAGGCAACCCCAACCCCGAGGGTCGCCAGCAGCAACAGCCGGCGGAATCCACTCGCCAGCCGCCACAGCCCAACCAGGCGGCGGGTTGCCAGGGTGTCTCGCAAGTCGCTTGTCCCTAATTCAACGGCCATGCGCTTCAAACTCGATTCGGCCCGGGTGCGGGCAGCAAAAGACAATGTCCGATCCGGATGATCGGCTCTGGGTATGGGTCCACCGCGCAGGCTCTCGCGGTGGATTCGGTTGAATCCTTACAGAGGGTTGGAAAGCCGGTTCGAGCTAGGCTTCCCGGCGAGAGGGGTAACGCGAATGGTAAATGTCAATGAAACATGGCACCCCACGATTTTACCATTGGTTGTCAAGCGGGCTGCCGCCGAGCTCAGTTCAAACTCGATCGTTCCAGCACCAGCGCAACCGCGCCCATCAAGCCCACATCTTTGCCGAGCGCGGCGGGCTGGATCTCAACCCCGCGGAAGACTGGCGACATCACCCGGTCGTGCACCGTTTGCCGGATGGGTTCGAAAAGCAACTCTCCGGCCTGGCTGACCCCTCCACCCAGCAGGATCCGTTGTGGCTCGAGGATGTGGATCAAGTTCACCAGTCCAAGGCCGATGTAGGTCGCAGCCTCCGTCAGCAGCTCAAGCGCCAGTTCATCTCCATGCCGGGCGGCATCGGTCACCGACTTGCCGGTCAACTCGTTCCCGGCCTCCCGGTACTGCTCAATAGTCGAGCTGGCGCCCTCGTCCAGCCGCTCCAGGGCCCTGCGGGCAATGTTTGGACCAGAGGCCAACGCCTCCAGGTGGCCGGGCTGGCCACAGCCGCAGATCGGCCCGTCAGGGTCAAGCGTTTGATGACCGATTTCGGCCGCGAAGCCCCGCGCCCCAATCACCAGTTTTCCGTGGCTGATGATCCCGCCGCCGATGCCGGTGCCGATGGTCATGTAGATCAAGTGCTCCAAGCCCTGGCCGGCGCCAAAGCGCAGCTGGCCGAGGGCCGCCAGGTTGCCATCGTTGCCGGCAAAGGTCGGGACCTGGAACCGGTCCTGGATCCGTTCACGTAGCGAGACCTCTCTCAATCCGGGCAGGTTAGGCGGATCGAATAGCCGTCCCTGCTCGTCAACCGGCCCTGGCGCGCCGATCGCGATTCCCAACACTTCGCTGAGATCCGTGCCTTCGCACGCCTGCCCGATCACCTCAAAGATCCGACCGAGGATCGCTTCGGGTCCTTCCTGGGCCTGGGTCTTGATTTCAGCCCGGGCCAGCTTGCGGCCATCCAGATCGGTCCGAATGGCGCGGATCAAAGTGCCTCCCAGGTCTGCGCCGATCACCCATCGCTTCATCATTGCTCTCCCGAACAAGACAGCCGAAGGCAATCCTAACAACCCGGCACCCGGGCGGCAATAGCCAGACTGAGGGGCAGGCACTGCGGCCGCGGTGTAAGATAACTAGCCAGAGGGCCCGGTCTGCGGCAATGGATTCCGAGAGTCGAACCGTTGGCTGAAGAGTGGCCGCTGCGGCACGACCTGGTCGAGGTTGCCCAGCGATGTGAGGCCTACGGCCTGGTTTTGCGCAGCCAGGGTAACTTCAGCGTTCGGATCCCGGACAGCAGCCGGATCCTAATCACACCTACCGGGAGACCGTACAGCACGATGCGGCCAGGGGACATCGTCGAGGTCGACCTCGATGGGCGAATATTGAAAGGGCCGCATCCCCCCTCTTACGAATTGCCGGTCCACCTGGCCGCCTATCGGGCAGATGCCCGGATCGGGGCCTGTGCCCACACCGAGCCGCCGCACGTCAACGCGCTCTACGCCCTGAACAAATCCTTGCCGAATATCCTCGGGAATTTCATTTACGCCTTCGCCGGCCGGGGCCTGGCTGTAGGACCCCGGATGAAGAGCGGGACCTCGGACTTCGCCGCGGCAAACGTCGAAGCCCTGGGCGATCGGTTCGGGATCGTCTGGCCAAATCATGGGCTTTTCTGCGTCGGAAGAACGCTGGAAGTCGCCTTCATCCGCAGCCTGCACGCCGAGCAAGCCGCCCAGGTGTATTACCTGGCGATCGCCTTGGACGGCCGGGAGCCGCTCTTGCTTCCCAACGAAGAGCAGGAGCAGTACGTGCAGGCCGCCAAAGCCGAAGGGTGGGACTCTCCCTGAGGCGCTCTTCCCGGTCGCTCATTGCAGGTCAACATTTCACTAATCTCTGTAGCGTATACCCAGAGCTGAGTCGATGAAGCCCCCAAGCTACCCTCCCGGCTGCCAGCCGCCAATCCGATCGATCCCATGCAGCTGACCGTCGGTCTGGCGGCCCTGGCGGGATTGGCCTCGTTCCTCTCCCCCTGCGTGTTGGCCCTGGTACCGGCTTACATTGGCTACCTGGGCGGGCGCTCCGTGACGGCCCAGGGAGTGGCCGTCGAGAACCGCTGGGGAACCTTCGCTCACGGCCTGGCCTTCGTGTTTGGGTTCAGTCTGGTGTTTGTGGCCCTGGGGGCCACCGCCTCCGCGATCGGGGTAATTCTGTTCGACGCCCGACAGTGGATCTCCCGAATTGGGGGGGCGGTTGTGATCCTCTTTGGGTTGCACACGATGGGCGTCGTGACCATCCCGCTCTTCGATTACGACACCCGGCGCCAGTACCGGCCGGATGCCAATCTGGGCTACCTGTCCTCGGCCGTGATGGGCGTTTTCTTTTCCGCCGGCTGGGCGCCGTGTGTTGGACCCGTGCTGGGCGCGGTCTTGACCCTGGCCCTCAACAGCGGGCAGCTGAACCAGGGGGTGGTCCTGCTGAGCGCCTACTCGGTCGGGCTGTCAGTTCCGTTTCTGCTGGCGGCCCTGGGAGTCGGGAGGATTGCGGAACTGATGCGGCGTCACGCCCGAGCCATTCGCATTATCTCGGTGGCGACCGGGGTGGTGATGGTGGTGCTGGGAGTGCTGCTGCTGACGGGTACCCTCCAGCAGCTGGCCCGCTTTGGTTTCTTCGTCGACTTTGGGTTGTAAGGCTAGCCGGACTTGAGCGATCGGCTCAGCGCCGCCCGGGCCGCATGGTAGCCGCACATGCCATGCACCCCACCTCCGGGTGGCGTCGAAGAGGAGCACAGATATAGGCCGTCCACCGGAGTCGTGTACGGAGAGAGACGAGCCACCGGCCGGGTCCAAAGCTGGGCCAAGTCCTGGATCCCGGAATTGATGTCCCCTCCGACGTAGTTCGCATTGTAGTGTTCCATCTCAACCGAATTTCGGCTGTGGCGAGCGAGGATCCGGCTGCGGAACCCCGGAGCGAAGCGCTCGATTTGAGCCTCAATTCGGTCGGTCATGTCCACCGTCGAGCCATTGGGAACGTGACAATAGCCCCAGGCAGCGTGTTTTCCCTGCGGAGCCCGGTCGGGGTCGAACAGCGACTGCTGAGCGAAGATGATGAACGGCCGCTCGGGATGTTCGCCGCGTCCAACCGCCGCCTCGGCCTCGGCGATCTCCTCTAGCTGACCGCCAAGGTGGACCGTGGCGGCCCGGCGGCAGTTCTCGGCCGCCCAGGGGACCGGGCCCTCCAAGGCCCAGTCAAGCTTGAACACCCCCGGCCCATAGCGAAAGCGCTCCAACCGGCGCCGGTAGCCGGCCGGCAGGCGTTGTCCGGCGATCCGAATCAACTCCTTCGGGGAGGTGTCGAAAAAGACGGCTCGGGCGTCCGGCAACTCATCGAGCGAGGAGATCCGCCGGCCGGTCACGATCGTTCCGCCCAGGGATCCCAGCAATCCCGCCAGGGCGTCTGCGATCTGCTGCGAGCCTCCGGCGGCCATCGGCCAGCCCACCGCGTGGGCCAGGGTTCCCTCCACCAGGCCGGCAGCGGCGGACACCGTGGTCTCGAGCGGCAACATCGAATGGGCGCCCAAACCGGCGAAGAGGGCCCTGGCGTGGACTTGGCGGAAACGCGCGCTGGCCAGGCCTCGCGCCGATCGGATCGCCAGCTGACCAAAACGGGCCATAAGGAGAGGCCGGCGCGGCAACCGGAAGGGCCCCAAGATTTCCACCAGTAGAGCCTGCCAATTGCCGACCAACGGCTCGAACATCCTGAGATATGCTGCTGCATCGCGTCCCAATTGATCGGCTGTTGCACGCAGATCTTGGCTGACCAGCACCGCTGTCCCGTCGTCGAGGGGATGGGCCAGCGCCCCCGGGGGCTGGATCCATTTGAGTCCGTGTTCGTGCAGAGGAATGGCCCGGAAGAAAGGGGAAGCCAGACCGAGCGGGTGGATCGCAGAGCACACGTCGTGCCGGAAACCGGGGAGGGTGAGCTCCGCGGTCCGGGTGCCGCCGCCAGGCGTGTCGCCAGCTTCGAAAACGGTTACCGAGCGGCCGGCCTGGGCCAGGGTGATGGCGGCCGCCAGCCCGTTGGGCCCCGCGCCGATGATGACCGCGTCAAGTTCCGGACGTTGCATCGACGGGGGCGTGGTTAGGGCGGTGATGGGCTCAGGCCGCCGCGGATCGGCCGCCGCCGACGATCCGGCGGATCAGCCGCACGGGGGCGTACATAAAGCTTCGGATGGCGGAGTTGTACCAAACGTTCTTGGCCTGCGACCACTGGAGCTTCCCGTCAACCAGGGCGCGATTCATCCGTACCGGAGCGTCCATGCCGAAGTGCTTGGCCAGGCCCGTCAGTACGTAATGCCAGGTCCGCTCCTGTTGCTTTGCGCCGCCCATGAATCGGAAGCCGAACTCGAAGATCGGGTCGTTGGCCCGGGCCAACGACTGAATCTGAACCACAGTTGAGTCCCCTTCATCGTAGGCACTAAAGGTGTTCCAGCCGGCCTCCGGATGGCCCTCCGGACACATGAGGGTGAACGACTCGTCGTCGCTGTAGAGCACCATTACTCCGGTGGCGATCCCGCCTGGCACGCCTGGAAGGGTCGCGTTGATCAGCACCACTTCTCCGGGTCTCACGCCGGATACCGAGGGGTAGAAGCGGGCATTCGGAGGCATGAGTTCTGGGAGTTTCTCTTTCAAGAAACCGATCACCTCTGCGGAGCTGAGCTCCGGACCGCTGAGCCGGATCCGATAGGTCTTCTGCCAGAGCTGCCCAAAACCTTGCAGCGGCCCAACTACGTGGCGACCTTCCACGTTCAAGCTGACTGCGCCACTGGGGACGTCGGTTACCCGGAGCTTCGAGACCGGCCGGGCCCAATAGCCGGCATCGCGCGATTCAGGTGGCTGAGTTTCGGATGCCATGTCGATTCGCTCCTTCCGGAGGCTCAGTGGCCGACGACTGCCGCCAGCGCCTGAGCCTCATTGGGGTAGATCTGGATCGCTTCGTTCAGGCGGGTGACCTCGAAGATCTGCTGATAGTGATCAGTGAGGCCATAGGCCAGCAGTTTCTGGTTCTGCCGGTTGGCCCGGATTAACATCGTGACCAGCAGGCCGATCCCACCGCTGTTCATGTACTCCAGCCCCTTGAAGTTCAAGATGATCGCGTTGGCCCCGCTGCCGCTGGCCTGGTTGTAGGCGTCCATCAAGACCCGCTCGGCGAAGGAAGTGATTTCGCCATGGATGTCGACAATGCTCGCGGCCTCGCTTGCGCTGCGCACTTTTGCTTCTACCTTCGTCTCGCTCATTGGCTCTTCTCCTCTGCGGCTCCCTGACGGGCGGTGGCCTCGTCGGCTACGATACGCATGAAATCCGACAACCGGGTGATCTGAAAAATCTCGGCGAAGTGATCGCTCAACCCAAAGGCGATGACCGGGCGCTTGTCTTTGCGGGCCCGGGCGAGCAGGCTCACGATTAGGGCAATGCCGGTGCTGTTGATGTAGTTCACTTGGCTGAAGTTCAGCGCCAGCGTTTTCGGCTTCAGCTCACTGGTCTCCAAATAGGCGGCGACCAGTGCACTTTCTGCGAAGGCGTTGATGTCGCCATCCAGATCGATAATCGCCATACCGTTTTCCGTTCGGACCGTTGCCGCTATCCGGGCCTCAGCCATGCTGGCCTCCTTCCAAGTGGAGTATGAGTTCCACAGTGTGATGGGTCTCGTCTGAGGTGACTTTCAGATCGTCTACCATGTTCTGGATCAGGAACAGACCCCAGCCGCGGGGACTCTGCAGCCCATCCAGCTTGGCCTCCAAGTCGGGGGCTGCGGCCTCCGGGATCCGCTGACCCCCGCCGTGGTCGGAAATGAAGACCGAGAGTTTCTCATTCGAGGCCTGCAGACGGATATGGACCGGTAGGTCCTCCTGGTATTGGTTGCCGTGCTCCATGGCGTTCATGGTGGCCTCACCAACCGCGGTCCTCAGCTTCTCAAGCCGGCTGCTCGAAAGGCCTAGGTCCTGAACGGCCTCGCTCACTTTCTGGATAGCAAGCCGCTCGTTCCCCGGCCAGCTGGGAACGTTGAATTCGGCCTGAAGCGGTAGCGGCAGTTCTAATGCTGCAAGATGGGCCAATTCGGCGGCCTTCGCACTGAGTGAGGAGCACTCGATTGCCAGCAAGGTGACATCGTCCTCGTGTTCCCATCCGCCGGCCGTGAAGCGCTCCAGCTCAGCCACCAATGTGGCGATCAATTGATCGGGGCCGTTTAGGTGGTCGGTCATGAGCTGCTTTACCCGTGGGAAACCGAACATCTCGCGCCGGGAATTGTGAGCTTCCGCCAACCCATCGCTCTGGAGCAAGATTGTCTCTCCCGGCGCCAGGAGCACCTCGTTCTCTTCGTAGCGCATGCCTGGCATCAACCCGAGCGGCATGCCGGTGGCCCTGAGCTCCGAGACGCCTCCGACTCCGCGCCGGAAGGCCAGCCCGTGGCCCGCATTGGCAAACCGAAAAGTCCGCTTCAATGGGTCCAGCACCGAGTACAGGCAAGTGACGAACATGTTTTCGGGCATGTTCGGGATGAGCTGGTCGTTTACTCGGGTCAAGACCGCCGAGGGTGAGATCAGGCGCTCGGCGGCGGCGTGCAGGACACTCCGGGTGGTGGCCATCACGAGCGCGGCGGGCACGCCTTTGTCGGTAACGTCCGCCACGATCACCCCCAGCCTGCCCTCCGGCAAGTGGATAAAGTCGTAGAAATCGCCCCCCACTTCCCGGGCGGGACGGTAATAGGCAGCCACCTCCCATCCAGGCAACTTGGGTAGCTCGCG
>Ga0209108_10000459_pt1 | contig 22632 bp, 19 predicted proteins | sample Rifsed10ft1_FD_184003 | JGI IMG/M metagenome (GOLD analysis project Ga0209108, IMG submission 184003) | Soil microbial communities from Rifle, Colorado, USA - sediment 10ft 1 (version 2) | ecosystem: Environmental > Terrestrial > Deep subsurface > Rock core/Sediment | place: Rifle, Colorado...
GGCCCCGGTCCTGGCCAGTGCTTAAAGTGTGCCAACAGCGCGGACAAGGATCCCATGCGCAGGGGTCCGTAAGTCTGGTCCATATAGACCTTGAGCCCGCACACCTGCGGGGCCAGCTCGCGTGCGGCCTCCAGGTTGCCCTCGCCTGCTCCCAGGAAGAGGCCGTAGTCGCAGCGGGCCTTGGCTCGGGCCGCGGCCCGAGCTAGTTCAAGACCAGCGGCCTCGGCCAACGGTGGCTTGGTATTGGGCATCGCCAGTACCGTCGTGAAACCGCCCGCCAGGGCGGCCGCCGTGCCGGTGTCAAAGTCCTCCTTGTGCGTGCCGCCCGGCTCGCGCAGGTGGACGTGCGGGTCGATCAGTCCCGGCAGCTCAAGCATCGAGTTCAGTCAACAGGCAAAAAAAGAGAGCCAGACTGGCTCTCGTTCTGCACCGACAGTGAACGCCCGCCTCGAGGCCGCAGCCTCCCGGCGGGCCCCTGGGAGTCTCCTTCTGCGCGCATCAATTGACCCGTGTCATTTTAGGGCAAGTCCGGCGGCTGTCAAGAGTCCGCCCCATTCCGCTTGGCCTGAAACTGCCGTTCGAACAGGTCGCACAGCGCCGGCTAGGCGGAGGCGCTCATCGTTCTGGGATCGGCACGTACTCGTTCGTGCCGTCGAACCCGCGCAGCTCGCCGTCCACCGGCTTGTCGAAGCTGCAGATCAGGAGCCGATCGGCCGGACTCACCCGGTCGGCAGGGATCCGGAGGTGGACCTCCGCTCCGTCGTTGAGCGGCTGGATGAGGATCCGTTCATCGCGGATCTCCACCCCTTGCGGATCCTGGGCCTGGCTGGTGACCTGACCGGCATGATCCTCCCACAGCAGGACCATGGCCAGGGTCTCCTGCCCACTCGGTCCGCTGGCCAGGAATACCTGGACCGCTGAGCTGAAGCTGTGGCCGCTCTTGGATCGGAAGATCCAGATCTCCAGGAATTGCTCACCGTCTTCGGTCACCCACATCATGCGCACTTCGCGCAAGTCGGAGGGATGCCCAGGCAGCCCGACGCCTGTCAGATTGCCCTCGTCATCCATCTGCAAGGAATCGTCCGGCGGATCGCTGTAGATCACGCCGGTTGGTTCGGTGGGCGTGATCTCCGGGGTGGGGGTCGGCGTTCCGGTTTCGGTGCCGGTCGGCGTGGCAGCGGGCGGCTCCGGGGTGGGTGTCTCCGGGGGAGTGACCGACCCGGTGGGGGTCGGCGTTGAGGTCGGGGTGCCGGAGGGAGTCGGCGAGCTGTCGGGAAGTTCGTAGTCGGCGAACTCGATCCCCCCGGAGAGGACCAGGCCTTTCCGCCACATCGCCTGGCTCACGGCCAGCGAGAACGCCAGCAATCCGGCGACGAGCAGGAAGCTCGCCGGGGTCCAGCCGCGGCCGGCGCGCCGCCGCGGCACCTTCCTCGGCGGCCCAACCTCCAGGCCGCCAGCTTGGCGCCTCTGGGCCTGCCTCAACGAGCCCATTGCACGACCTGGCGCACCCCGATCGAGATCCAGCCTACCTTGCGGATGACGAAAACCACCTCCCCATCGATCCGCTCGGCAGGGAGAGGCGGATCAAGCTGGTTGTTGGCGTCGCCCTTGGTAACGAAGCGGAGTCCTTCCGGGGCATGTTGCACCTCCACCACCCGGTGAATGACGTGGACCCCTTCGTGCTGGAACTGGACGATGTCACCGACCTGGATCTCGTACGGCGGGACTGGACGCACGACGGCCACGTCACCGGTCTCCAGGGCAGGCTCCATGCTTGCCCCACTCACCAGGCTCGGTCGCACGCCGAATAGTCCCACGTTGAACCATAAGAGCGCGACGACCGCAGCCCCAATGAAGGGCCAGGCGCCGCCAGAGTCTCGACCGGGCTCGTCGGAGGAAGACCAACGGCCGGCCTGGAGCATCACCAGACCCAGGGCCGGGGCCAACGTCCCAACGAAGGCAGTCGCGGTCCAGGGCAAGTTGGGCAGAATGGGAAACAGCCAGTGGAATGCCTGCGCCGGCCCTCGGTAGAGCAACGCCGGCAGTGGGCCCCCAACCAGAGCCAGCGTCGAGGCCAGCAGGTCCTCCGCAATGTAGGGCAGGAGCATCTCGCCCAGGAAGGGCCCCATTGCACCCGTCTCAGAAGCGACAATCCAGCGGGTCTCGGGCACCCGTAGCCAGGTCAGGAAGAGCGAGGTCACGAGCACTGCCAGGATAGGGCGGTCTGTCAGTCCCGCCACCAGAACGGTCCGGCTGAGTTCGAGCGCCAGCAGAGCGCAGCCGATGTGAAGCAGGTTCCCGATTACTCCCACGAATGAGTGCGCAAACGGTGAGAGGCCGAACCCGAAGGCCAGACCAGCTAGAAGCAAGCTCGCAACTTGAAATAGGCCAAGCAGCAGCCCGGTGAAAAGGAGCTGAGGACTGGCATTCGGCCGATAGCGCAGCCCCAGGAACCATGCCCCAAATGCCACCATCGCCAGGGAGAGCCACAGCAGCGGCTGTACCGCGAAGTAACTCGTTTCTGCCGGCAGATCCAACGATCGGACCAGGCCGGATCCTCCGCGGACGACCAGGACCCATGTCGCGACAATTGCCACAGCCGCAAACCTAGCAAGCGGACGCGGTGTACTCGCCGCGGTTACTCCCGACCGGGGGTCGCTGGGCAGCATCTTGTCAATCAGCGGGGAGGGGCCGTCGGCCCCTCCCCGATACACAGCTATTTGATTGGCAGCTCGGCTAGGGCCCGACGGTCGGTTCGGGCGTCGGCTCAAGGGTCGGCTCCGGCGTCGGCTCGAGGGTTGGCTCCGCCGTCGGCTCGAGGGTTGGCTCGATAGTCGGTTCGATGGTCGGCTCCGGTGGGGGCTCGGCGGTCCACTGCTGCAACAGCAGGTGAACCACGTACGAGAAATTCATGCCCTGATTGCCTTCCACCTGAAGCAGATGGGTCGCCAGGCCCAGCTGGAAGGGGAGTGCGGCTCCCGGATCGATCCGAGCCTTCCCCTCGGCGGGCATGCCGATCGCACATACCTCGATGTCGGCCACTTTGTCGCCGTTGAGGTCGAGCGCGGTAAATCCAACGTCCTCGCAGCGCCCGACGGTAGCGGTCGACCCCAACAGCGGGACCTGCACCGCCTCGAGGGTCACCGGTACCGTGCCGGTATTCGACAGGTCGAACCAGGCCGTGCACCAGTAGCTGGGATAGCCCTGGGTGATGTTGAGGACCGCGGTCTGGATTCCAACCTCGGCATCCAGATCCTGCTCCTCGTTGGCCAGCATGGCCGTGCACGAGGCCAGGTTATCGGCGATGCGCGAGGGGTTCGGTCCAGGCGCAGAGGGATCCGGCCCGACGTCCTGTTGGTCCTTCACCACATTGTCGACCACCCCGTCATCGTCGGTAAAGGCATCGACGAAGACGGCGTTGAGATCGCCCGCGCTCACACTTCCCTGGATGAACAGGGTCTTGGACCACAGGCCGTAGCCCACGCCTACCGCGGCGAGAGCTACCACCAGCCCCATGAAAAGCGTTCCAACCGGGATCGGTTTTCTTGCTGACATTCGGTTTCCTCCTGAAAGGCTTGTGGACACTTCCTTAGCTTGCCCAATCGGCACTCGGGTCTGCGGCCTGATCGACACCTCCTTCCGCAGCCAGGGGCGCCCGACCTGGCGCGCAGACACGATACAGTTCGAATCGAGGACGAGGCGTGTACCCATGCTCACGATCGAGGTACCTCGGGAGATACAACTTGCTCGGCGGCTCGGTAGCCTAACCTGACATCGGCGCTTCCCGGCGCTGTATCCAGAGATGTATCTCGCCGTGGTACCAGGATCTATGGATACGCTTCGCACACCCGGCTAGGGTGAGGCGGCGTGGCTGCCCTCCAGGCCCCGGTGTTGCCTGGTGGGCCGGCCAAACTCCTGTAGGAAAAAGGATGACAAGCGGCGCTCCCTGCACCTACACCGGAAAGGGCACCCTGCCTGCAGACGAATCCTACGGCCGAGGATAGGCTTGCGGTCGGGATGGGGCATCTATACCGTCAACTATCGTTTCGCATCCGGGATACTTGTCCAGGCTGAGGAGGCGAGATTGATCAACCTGCTGCTGGTCGATCGTGACGTGCAGGTCTACCAAGGGCTGCTGACCGACCTGCACAACGACCCCGACATCGCAGCTATCCAGCCTTGCGAGACCGCCCAGGAGGCGCTGGAGCGATCGCTGGAGGGCACATTCGATGCGGTGCTGATCAACGCGGCTACATTGCTCGAGCCTCAGGCGCTCAGCCTGACGAGAGAGGTCAGCCGCCTCCACCCAGGGGTGCGGGTGCTGGTCTTTGGCCTACCCAGCGCGAAGGAGCAAGTGCTCGACTATATCGAAGCCGGAGCAGATGCCTACTTGCGGGGAACTCAGTCCGTCCAGGCGATCGGTCGGTGCCTGCGCCAGATGCTGCGCGGGGAGGTCAGCCTGTGTCCGGACGTGGCCGCCGGGCTGTTGAGCCGGATCGCCTGGCTGGCTGGCAATCGCGGAACAGCCACGACCAACAACGGCACCCCCGCCGCGCTGTCACCACGCCAGCGAGAGGTCCTGGCCCTGCTGCAGCGCGGCCTGAGCAATGCCCAGATCGCGGTTCAGCTTTCGATCGAGGTGGGGACGGTCAAGAACCACGTTCACAATGTGCTTACCAAACTGCAGACTGGCAGCCGTCAGGAAGCGGCCAAGCTGGCCGTCGGCGCGCTCGGTAATGGGGACCCTGTCGATTGACTCGATTCTCGGAGGAGAGGCATGGACGACCACCGTGATGGCGCCGGGCAGGATCAGCCCAAGCGGCTGCTGTTGTTCGAACCGACCCAACTGATCGGCACCCTCTGGCAGCACCTATTGGTCGAGGAGGCCGGCTTTGATCCGGTCCAGCTCTACACCGATCCGGAGCGCGCATTGCAGGAGGTCGGGAGCTACGACGTGGTAGTAACAGGTCCGTCCTTGACCCAGGACCAGGCGCTGGAGTTCACCCGGGCGGCAATCCTCAGCCGCCCTGAAGTGCGGGTGGTGGTGTCCGGAGTGCCGCGGTCGGAGACGGCGGTAGTGCAGGTAGCGGAAGCCGGTGCGGCCGGCCTGGTGTTGCGTGAGCAGACAGCCGAGCAGGCATTGAAAGCCATTCGGGCGGCCGGCGAGGGCGAAGCCCAGATTGCGCCGGAGGTGGCGCCCCTGCTGATGGATCGGCTGGCCGAATTGAAGGTGAGCGTGCCGGACGCCGATACGGTCGGCCGGAGGTTCTTGGAACTCACTCCCAGGGAACGCGAGGTGTTGGAACTGATCGGGCGCGGGCTAACCAACCGACAAATCGCAGAGCGGCTTGTGCTGGAGCTTGGGACGGTCAAGAATCACGTTCACCGGATCCTGGAGAAACTGAACAAGCGCAGCCGCCTGGAGGCAGCTGGGTACTTGCGCAGCCTGCCGCCGGGAATCGCCTGACCGGATAGGCCGGCGGCGCAACCCGGCAACCTCGGGCGCCGGGAAGCCCCTCCGGTTCAGGATTCCTTCGGGACGATCACCCACATCACGATGTAGGGCACCAACCCGGGTAGCCCACCTGGCAGCAGCAGGATCACGAACAGCAGCCGGAACCAGGTGGCGTTGATTCCAAAGAACTCGCCCAGGCCGCCGCACACTCCGGCGATGACCCGGTTCGAGCGCGACCGCCTGAGAGCGCCGCGGCTTTCAGTCATGACGTGTTCTCCTCCGAGGCAGGAGCAGCCTCCATTCTCTCACGGGAAGATCCCCCTCCCCCGGTACACCGATTGCAAACGCGATAGCGCAATGATATACGCACCGGTGCGCCAGTCGGTCGCGTACTCCTCGGACTTCTGTTTGACCCGCTCATAGGCCCGCAGCAGCTTCTTGCGCAGCTTGCCATCCACCTCTTCCAGATCCCAGAACTCGCTGCGCTTGTTCTGCAGCCACTCGAAGTAGCTCACGATCACCCCGCCCGCGTTGCACAAGACGTCCGGCAGCAATTGAATGCCGCGCTCCTGCAAGATCCGGTCGCCGTCGGTGTCGGTGGGCCCGTTGGCCCCCTCGGCCACCAATCGGACATTGAGCAATGGGGCGGTCTCGGCCGTGATCTGATTCTCGAGGGCGGCCGGAATGAAGATGTCGGCCCGGGTGCTCAAGAAAGCCAGGTGGTCGGCCGTGCTGGCCTTCGGGTAGCCCGCGGTCCCGTGGTGCTCGGCGGCGTACGCGCCGAGATCGTCGGGGTCGATGCCGCCGGGATTGACCAGCGCGCCCGAGGCATCCTCCACCGCCACGAGCTTCGCTCCCAACGGTTTCATCAGCCGGGCGGTCCAAGAACCAACATTGCCGAACCCTTGAACAAAGTAGGTCGAGCCGGCCAGGTCGAGGCCCTGGTCTTTGGCCCAGCGTTCGATCAGGTAAACCACGCCCTGCCCGGTAGCCTTATCTCTTCCGAGGCTTCCACCCAAATCGACCGGCTTACCGGTAACCACGTGGTAACAGCGCTGCCGCTCCTGAGGCGGGATGATGGAGAGATAAGTATCCAGGATCCAGGCCATGATCTGGGCATCGGTGTTCATGTCCGGCGCGGGGATGTCGAACTCGGGCCCGATGTTGTTGCCGAGGGCGAACGTGAAGCGCCGGGTGATCCGCTCCAGCTCTTGTCGGGAATACTGTTTCGGATCGATCTGAATCCCACCTTTGGCGCCCCCGAAGGGAAGGTCCACGATGGCGGTCTTCCAGGTCATCCAGGTGGCCAGGGCCCGCACTTCGTCAATGTCGACCTCGGAGTGGAACCGCAGCCCGCCCTTGAACGGGCCGAGCACGTTGTTGTGCTGCACCCGGTAGGCAGTGAACATTTCAACCCGTCCGTCGTCCAGGATGGCCGGGAAGTTCACCGTGATTTCATTCATTGGCTCGGACAAGATCCGACGGACGTCGGGTTCGAGGTTCATGAGCTCGGCGGCCCGGTTGAACTGCCGGGTGACGTTCTCGTAAACCTGGGTTCCTTTGCTCATGCGGTGGCCCCTGCGAGGAGTTCGAAGCGGCTCAATGCCGACTCGGAGCCGGCCGACCTGATGCGATTGTACAGCCTACCCCTTGGTTCACCCATACGAGGTTTGTTTCTTACAACGAGAGGTTGATCGGCTACAAGACTCTCACTGAACCTTACTTTAGGATTGGCGCGTGGCAAGCCTCAGCTGGCATGGCCACCTGTAGCTCATCCGACCGGGAGGCAGAGATGGCTCGAGGTTTTGTCGGGTTAGGGTCGATCCTGGGTCTCACCGTGTGGGCCCTGGCCGCCTGCGCCTCAGAGGCTCCGACCCCTACGCCTGCCCCAGAGTCCACCCGGCCTCCGACCATTACACCGTTTCCGACCGAGACGACCACCCCTGCACCGAGCCCGACCCCTTCTCAAACCCCGACCCCCGACCTCTCCGGTACGCTCGGCCTCTCGCTGGTGGTGATGGAAACCAACCTGGGGCGGATCGTAGTGGACGGGGAGCGCAGTCGGGCGGTCTATGTCTTCGCCGCTGATCCGCCCGGCCGCAGCACCTGCACCGGCAGCTGCAACAGTCTATGGCCGCCGCTGCTGACGGAGGGATTCCCCCAGGCCGGAGAGGGGATTGGCGCCGAGCTCTTGGGTTACCTCACCCGCCGGGATGGCGGCTTTCAGGTCACGTATGACGATCGGCCGCTTTACCGCTATGCCGGGGACCTCAATCCGGGCAGCACGCTAGGGCATGGCATCGGGGGGAACTGGTCCGCGATTCGGCCGGACGGCCAGCCGGTCAACTGAACTCCGCCCCAGCGGCCCGCCACCTGGAATCGGTCGTCGCCCTTGAGCCTGGATCACTCGCCCAGTGGGGCGCGCCAGGGGTTGAGCGCCGCCCGATAGCTGCCGGGGGTTACCCCGAATTCACGCTTGAAGGCCCGGGTGAAATGGCTCTGGTCGGAGAACCCGGCTCGCTGAGCGAGCTGCCGTAGCGTTTCGTCTGAGTCTGCAAGCTGGCCCGCGGCCCAATGCAGCCGGCGCCTGCGCAGGTAGGTCCCGGGGGTCACCCCATGGTGGTGGCGGAACACCCGGATCAGGTGGACCGGATGGACTCCTACTTCCGCCGCCAGCTCTGAGATCCGGCCCGGCACCCCAGGTCCCTCGTGCATTCGCTGCTCGACCCGCTCCAGCCAGGCGGGTCGCTTCGCCTTTGGTGTGGCGCCGTTCTCGCTGCGGGAGGCGGCGGCCAGCATCGCCGAGACCAGGCCGTCGATGACCAAGACCGAGAATTCGTCCGGCTGCCGCAGCTCGGAAGCCGTCTGTCGAGCGAGCAGCCCGAGCGAAGGCAGCGGCAGGTTCAGCACCCGCTGAAAGAGCCGCGCCCCAAGTCGCGGCGGCTGCTCCCCGCCAGCCGACTCCATGATCAACAGCCGCAGCCCCTGCTCGCCGATCGCCAACTCGTGGCGCTCGCCACTTGGCGTCGTGTACAGCGAATTGGCGGTCGAAGAGTACTTGCCATGCGGATAGGTCTTGGTGATCGAACCCTGCAGCACGATCGCCACCGAGGGCTGCTCGTGATAGTGGACCCCGCAGACCATTCCCGGCGGGAAGACGGCATCCATGACGTTGAAGCCGGCGATCTGAATTCGGCGAGTGTTGAGGCTGCCCGAATAGGTCGGCGTCGGCCGATCCGTGATGTCTTTGATCATCGGGGCTTGAATCGAAAGCACACCGCCAGGTGGTCGTCGACCATTCCAACCGCCTGCATGAAGGCGTAGCAAATCGTGCTGCCGACGAACTTGAATCCGCGACCCTTCAGCGCAGCCGACATGGCGTCCGACTCGGGGCTGGTGGTTGGCAGCTCTCGCCAGTCGCGCCGGGGCGCCCCGCGCAAGGTCTTCCGGCCCGTGAAGCCCCAGATGAAGCGATCGAAGCTCCCGAACTCACGCTGCAAATCCAGTACCCGTTGGGCGTTGATGATCGTGGCCTCGATTTTCTGCCGGTTGCGGACGATCGCTTTGTCCTTCAAAAGCCGCTGCACCTCGCGGCGACCGAAGCGGGCCACCTGCTCCGGATCGAATCCGGCGAAGGCCTCCCGGAAGGCTTCCCGTTTGTGCAGGATGGTCCGCCAGGACAGCCCGGCCTGAAAGCCATCGAGGGCCAGGTGCTCGAAGAGGATCCGATCGTCGTGGGCCGGTCGGCCCCATTCTTTGTCATGGTAGACGGCGAGCATCGGATCATCGCTTCCCCAGCAGCGGGCGATAGGTCTGGCCATTCGATCGCCTCAGACCCGGGCGGCTTGCTCCGGAGTCAGGCCCGCTTTGGCTGCCTCTTTGCGATAGCCGATCAACTTCAGTAAGTCGTTGATCCCTTTCGTCCCTCCGGTTAGCAGCAGCGCGGTCAGCAGCGCGTCGGCCCAGTCGGGCACTTCAGCCCCGAGCGGGGCCAGGCTTCGCAGGCCGGCCCCGAAGGTCAACCCCAGGGCAGCCACCAGGCTTACCGCGCTCAAGATCCACTTCTTCCGCTCCCCGAGCGCGGCGTCCAAGATCGGATCCAGCAGCTCGATCAGCTGCTGCAGCGCAAAGCTGGCGATGAAAATCGGACCGATGGCGCGGGCGAATTCATCCATGCTTCTCTCTCCTCTGGGCCTCCAGTAGGCGGGCTGGGTATCTGGTCACCGGCTGGCTCAATCCTGAGCCAACCAGACGACGGTCACGCCCTCGCCCCCTTCCGCCGGCGTCCCGCTGTTAAAGGAAGCGACGTAGCCGCTATCCTTCAGGGCCTGGCGGATGGCCTGGCGCAGCCGGCCGGTCCCTTTTCCGTGGACCACCCGCAGAAAGGGCGCCCCGGCCAGATAGGCCGCGTCCAGGCTGCGCTCCAACTGCTCGAGTGCCTCTTCCACGGTCCGGCCGCGCACGTGAAGCTCAAGCGGCGGCGGGGCCGATGGAGTCGGGAGCCTGCCTTCACTCACGACCTGTTCGGCGGCAGGCTCGCTGGGCAGCGGAACCAGGTCCTCCAGTTCAGCCTTGATTCGCAGCCGGCCGAGCATGACCTCGGCTTGTCCGTCCTCCAGCGCAGTCACCACTCCTTCGGAGCCGATCGACCGGATCAAGACCCGGTCACCGACGGCTGGCTCTTTCCAGTCGCCTTCGAGGTCGGGAAGCTTCGACTCAGGCTGCGAGCCGGGTGCCTCGAGGGCTGCCTCCAGCTGCTCTAGCTCTTCATTAATATCCCCGAGCGACAGCAGTGGTTCACCGACAGCCGTCAGCCGGCGGCGGAGATCCGCCAGCTGCCGGCGGGCGGCTGCTAGCTCAGCGCCAGCCTCCCGGCGGGCTTGCTCAAGGATGTTGTTGCGCTCCTCTGCAATCTCGTCCAGCCGCCTTCGCAGTTCGTCCCGCAACGATCTGGCTTCCAGGCTCGCCTGCCCGGCTTCGGCTCCGGCCTGGGCGGCCGCGTCGCGTTGACGGCGGATCTCTTCCAGCATGCTATCGGCCCGTAGGTCGTCCGGCGAAAGCTCGGCCCGGGCCGCCTCCACGATCCGCTTGCGCAGCCCCAGCCGCTCGGCGATCGCCAGCGCGTTCGAGCGGCCCGGCAGGCCGACGGTGAGGTGGTAAGTCGGCTGCAGGCTCTCCAGATCGAATTCGACGCTGGCGTTCTGAACTCCTTCGGTCAGATGGGCAAAGGCCTTGAGCTCGGGATAGTGAGTGGCCACCAGGGTGAGGCAGCCTCGGCCCAAGAACTCGACCAGGAGCGCCCGGGCCAGCGCGGCGCCCTCCCCGGGGTCGGTCCCGGCTCCCAACTCATCCAGCAGCACCAACGAGCGAGCGTCGGCCACCCGCAGGATCCGAACGATATTCGAGATGTGGGAGGAGAAGGTGGAGAGCGATTGTTCAATCGATTGCTCATCTCCGATGTCGACGTAGATTCCTTGAAAGACTTCCAGTTCGGATCCCGCGGCGGCCGGGATGTGGAGACCGCACTGCGCCATGGCCGCCAGCAGACCGGCCGTCTTCAAACTAACCGTCTTGCCGCCGGTGTTCGGACCGGTGATTACGATCGCCCGCACCTCGGGCTCGAGGGTCAAATCCATCGGGACGACCGTCACTGGATCGAGCAGCGGGTGGCGGGCGGACTGCAGCCGCAGCCGCGATGCGCGCCCTCCAGGAAGGTTGAGAACCGGCTCGCTCGCGTTGAGGTCGTCGGCGAAGCGTGCCTTGGCGAAGGCCAGGTCGAGTTGAGCCAGCGACTCCACTGCCAGCTCGATCGTCTCCCGCTGGGCGCCGATGGCGGCGGAAAGCTCTGCCAGCACTCGTCGGACTTCGTCCCGCTCCTGCAGCTCGAGCTCGCGGACGGCATTGTTGAGCTCGACCGCCGCCAGCGGCTCAACGAACAGGGTTGCGCCGGAGGCGGATTGATCGTGCACGACGGCCGGCAGGCGTCCCTTGTACTCCGCCCGCAACGGAATCACCGAGCGGCCCTGACGTTGGGTGACGATGGGCTCCTGAAGCATTGTCGCGAATTTCGGATCTGCAACCATTCGTTCGAGTTTGCGCGCCAGACGCACCCGGGCCGAACGCAGATCGCGGCGGACGGTCCGCAGTTTGGCGGAGGCGCCATCCAGCACGTTGCCGTGGTCGTCGAGGGTGCGCGAAATCGCCTCGATCAGGCCCGTGTCATCGGCCAATCCCGCCGCGATCTGGGCCAAGGCCGGATAACCGAAGCCATCTCGGCGGAAGGTCCGCCGCAGGGTTCGGCTCGATTCGAGGGTGGCCTTCACGTCCAACAGATCCTGCGGCTCCAACACCGCTCCCCGTTCCGCGGCCCGGACCTGGGGCCGCACGTCCCGCGCCCCGCCAATCGAGAGCGCCGGCCGGGCGGACAACAACAACCGAGCCTGGCTGGTCTGCTGTTGACGGACCAACGCAGCTTCGAGGGCGGTGGTCGGGCTCAGCTCCAGCGCCAATTGCTTCGAAGCCGAGAAAGCGCCATAGCTGGCCAGCCGCGCCAGCACCTTGGGCAGCTCGAGAGTTTCCAAGTCCTTGGGGTTGATGCCTGGGCTGAACTGAATTACTGGATCGGTAGCCACCGAGCCTATCCCTCCAGCTCGACCAGCTCCGACAAGGTAACTACCCGATATCCCCGCCGGGCAAGCTCCGGCAGCACTCGCTCGAGGGTCTCGGCGGTGCGTTCTCCCCGGGTGCCATAATCGTGCAGCAGGATGATCGCCCCCGGCCGGGCCCGCCACAGGATGAACTCGCTGGCGAACCGGGTGGAGGGAATCGTGGCGTCGAAGGGGTAGATCGAGGCCAGCGCCAACCGGTATCCCCGCGACTCGGCGGTTTCCAGCATCCCGCTGCTGAACCAGCCGGAACCCGGCCGCAGCCAGCGGATCTCGCCGAATGGTGAAAGAGTCGAGTCCGCCGCCAGCAGCTCTCGTTCGAATCCATCTTTACCTAGCAGGATGCTGGGCTGCTCGCGGGTCATGTGATTGCCGAGCTCATGTCCCTCGGCAACGATCCGGTCGACCAGCGCCTCGTTGCCCGAGATCCGCTCCGTGATCAGGAAGAAGGTCGCCCGACTTTGATGGGCGCGCAGGACGTCGAGCAGAGCCGGGGTGGTCTGTGGGTCTGGGCCGTCGTCGATCGTCAGCGCCACTGCCGACTCGGCGGTGTCCACCGAGTAGGTCACCCGTTTCGAAACCGTGCGGGCGAGCCAGTCAGGCTGAAACATCAGGCACGCTCCGGACAGCAGGGACAATACGAGCAGAGCGATGAGCCTGCGCATCGAACACCTAGGAGCTCTCCGCGATGAGCATCCGGCGCAGGACCTTCCCGACAAACGACTTGGGCAGCTCGGGGCGGAATTCGATTTGCCAGGGAACCGCGTACGGTTCCAAGCGCTTGCGGCACAGCTCCAACAGCTCTTCGGCCGATAGGTTCGACCCGGGCCGCGGGACGACAAAGGCCTTGACCTTCTGCCCGCCTTCGGCGCTGCTTATCCCAACCACCGCCACTTCCATGACCTTGGTGTTCTCGTAGAGCACTTCCTCGACATCCCGCGGAAAGACGCTGTACTCGCCCGCCATGATGGTGTCCCGCTTCCGGCTGACGATCTGGAAAAACCCGTCCCGGTCCATCACCGCCACGTCTCCAGTGTGTAACCAGCCGCCCCTCAACGACGATTCGCTGCCGTCGTCGCCGTCCCAATAGCCCTCCATCACCTGAGGGCCCTTGACCGCCAGCTCGCCGACGCTGCCCGGCGGGAGCTGTTCCCCGGTGATCAAGTCCAGGATCACCGCGTCGGTGTTGGGGAGCGGCACCCCAATCGAACCCGGCTTGCGGGAGGAGCCGAAGGGATTGACGTGGGTGGCCGGTGAGGTCTCGGTGAGCCCATAGCCCTCGACCAGCCGGCCCTTGGTCAGTTTCTCGAACTTCTCCTGCACCTCGACCGGCAGCGGCGCGGCGCCGCTGATACAAGCCCGAATCGAGGACAACCCATAGGAGCCCACCTTCGGTGCGTTGTTCAGCGCCATGTAGATGGTGGGCACTCCCGGGAACAAGGTTGGCTTGTAATGTTTGATGTGATCCAGTACTTGCTGCAGCTCGAAGACCGGCAGCAGGACCATGGTCGCCCCGAGGGCGATCGGCAGATTCATCGCCGCGGTCATTCCATAGCCGTGGGTGAAGGGCAGCACGCAGAGCAGGGTCTCTCCCCCGAATTCGATCTCCGGCACCCAGTGGCGAATCTGCATCGTGTTGGCGACCAGGTTGAAATGAGTCAGGCGCACCCCTTTGGGCTCGTCGGTCGTGCCGCTGGTGAAAATGACGACGGCCAAATCCTTAGGCGAGACGGCCACTGCGGGCGACTCGATGGGGGCGTCCTGCATCAGCCACTCCATCTGAAGCGCGGCACCGGATCGGGCCGCACCCGTTTCGACCCCGGCGGCGTGCCAGCGGTCCATCAACTGACGGTAGACCCGGTCCGACACCGCCTGCCGGATGTCGGTCTGCACCAGCTCCAGCCGCCCGCCGGCCGCCCGGGCCAGCTCGGAGAACTCGGCGAGGGTGACGAGCACCTTCGCCCCGGTCCGCTGGATCTGCCGCACGATCTGCGGCGCGGTGGCCTCCGGATTGGCCATGACTACGACCGCCCCCGCCTTCAGAATCGCGTAATAGGCAATGATCATCTGAGGCATGTTGGGCAGCACCACCATCACCCGGTCGCCGGGCTGCACCCCTAACTTGATCAGGGCATGGGCGAATTGATTGGTCCGCTCGTTGAGCTGCCGGTAGCTGAGGCTCGAGCCGTAGAACCAGGTGGCGGTCCGGTCCGGCAGCCAGCGGGCGGTGGTCTCCAAGAATTGGTGCAGTGGTCGGCGGGGGATCGGGATCGAGTGCGGGGTGTAATGTTCGTAGCTCGTCAACCACGGACGGTTGGCTGCCTGACCGGGGTGGACAACCGGTTCGCGCCAGCTTGCCCGGCGGGCGCCGCCCTCCAGGAACCGCTCAATGGCCCGATTGACCGCCGCATGCCGCTCGAGCTGCACCTTATGCTTTGAGGCGCCAACGTCGATCACCTCGGCGCCCGCGATGGCCTTGCTGACACCGTCGAAGACTCGCCGCGGGAAGTAGCGGTCTCGCTCGCCGGTGATCACCAGGGTCGGGGTCTTGATCCGGGCCATCGTCTCCCACCCATTCCAGATGCGCAGGTTGTTGACCATCATCCGCTTCATCACGTGAACCTCGGCATTCCAGCGCGGGCGGTAGCGCCAGAAGGGCCGGAAGAAGGCGGTCGGCATACGGGTGATCAGTCCGGTCAGCTTTGGCAAAGGGTGCTCGCCGGCGGTCGAGAGTAGGATCAGCTTCTCGAGCCGTTCTGGATGGGCCGCAGCAAATTCGACGCAGACGGCCCCTCCGAAGGAATGCCCGGCCAGCACGAAACGCTCCGGCAGCTTCAGCACGCCGGCGATCTGGACCAGGTCGGAGACCAGCTCGGGCATCGTGTAGGCGCTGTCAGGCGCGTCGCTCAGCCCATGCCCGCGCAGATCGGGGGCGATCACGCGGTAGCTGCCGGCAAAGTAGTCGAGCTGATAGTCCCAAGTTTCCGCCACACCGGCGTAGCCATGCACGAAGACAACGGTCCGTTCCACTCCCTCCGGCTGCAGGTCGACGACACTTAGCTGGGCCTCGGGGTAGCCGGGAATGGGGACTGCCACCCGGTACAGGTCGAAATCCAGCTTGACCGCTCCCCGCTTGAACCCACGCGGTTTATTCTTCATGATTGCTCTTCGTCGGGCTATTCTACTTTGGGGCAGGGCCTTGGCAGCCCCGGCCTGTTTCAGGCCGACGCGCCGGAGTAATGGCGCAGGCCGAAGTGCCAGAACCAGCGGGCGGCGACCAGGGCCAGGGCGGCCATCCCCAGCGCCAACGCCAGATAGAGCGGAGTCAGGCGGGCGGTGAGCGCCTCGGCCGGCACCGTCACCGCAAAGGCCACCGGCACCAGAAAGGTCAGACCGAACCGCAGCCAGGACGGGTAGATTCCAACCGGCCAACGACCGGCCTGGTAAAGTCGATCGAACATCTCATAGATCGCCCAGGTCCGCACGACCCAGAAGGAGGTCGTCGCGATCGCGAGCCAGAAGCTGTAGAAGATCAACCCGCCGCACAGCAACACCACGCTGAAGGCGACCGCCTCGCCCAGCCCGATTCCCTGCCCCAATCGAGAAACGGCGAAGATCAGCACTCCCAACCCGACCAACACGTCCACCAACCGCCACAATTCAAACCGGGTGATGCTCACCAGCAGCTGGGAGTCTTCCGGCTTGGTCAGGATGTAATCCAGGTTACCTTCCTGGACTCCCTCCGCGATTTGGTACATGTTGGGCTGGATGACGGATTTGATAATCCCTCCGATCAGGGTGTGAACGCCTACGACCACCAACAGCTCAAGCGGGCCCCATCCAGCCAGGCTATCGGTTTGGGAAAAGACCAGCGCCAGGCCAGCGAGCCCGATGGCGAGTCCCAATACGGAGTTGAACATCTGCACCAGCAGATTCGCCCGGTACTGCAGCTCATTCAACGCACTCAGTCGGAGATAGGTCCAGATCAGTCGCAGATAGTGCACGCTCAGCCTCCAACCGCGGCGTAGCGCCGGGTGGCACGCCGCCACACGAAACGGATGAGCAGGACCATCACCGTAAGCCAGAGAATCTGCATCGCAAATCCGAAGAGCATCTCGTCCGGCTGGCTTCTACCAAGCAGCAGCTCAAGCGGGAAGTAGAACATCCATTTGAAAGGCAGGAGGTTGGCGACTTGCTGGGCCCATTCTGGCAGCACGGTGAGCGGCGCGACCCGCCCTGAGAAGAAAAACTCGACCCCGTACCAAAGCTCGAAAAGCCCGCCAAGTCTCGTCGTCCAGAAGGCGGTAAGCGCCAGCACGTACATGAGCACGTAGCGGAGGACGAAGGCTAAGATCAGCGCCGGGATTAGAGCCACTAGAGACCACGGAACCAGCTCGAACCTGGGCTTGAATACGAGGGCCAGCGCGATCATGGCTGGGATAACCGTGATCATGGCCACCGCCTTGCTGGCAAGCATCTCAGAGGTGTCGGCGAAAATCGGATGGACGGGTCGAAGGAGCAGGGAATTGAAGTCGCCTCGCCGAATTCGCCATTCCATCGCGTACGGGCTCCATCCGGTTGTAATGTTGCGGACGAACATCCAGGCAATGAAATAGCCTGCGATCTCATCGGTCGAGAAGCCCCCGACCTCTCCGCCGCGAGCCTTGGCCACCGTGGTCCACACCACCAAGTAGATTAATGACTCGACCAACAGGCCGATCATCTGCATGCCTTCCTGAACGCGGTACTGGAAGGTCGCAATCAAATGGGCCTTGAAGGCTGCCAGGAGTACCTGAGCGATGTGTTTCACTCGATCGCTCCCTTGGCGAACACCACGTCGATCACATCCTCAATGGGCGGATCTTCAACCGCCAGGTCAACGATCGGGACCTCCGCCAACAGGCGGGCGGTCATGCCCGGAACCTCGCTCTTGGGAACTCGGAACGAGACACTTCCCAATTCCGATTCCACGATCTCACCGTACCCGCTCAGGTCGAGACTCTGATCGGCGGGTTTCACGATCACTTTCTTGTGGCTGGTGAAGCGAGCGGCCAGAGCCGACAGATCCCCGTCGAACAGGATGCCGCCCTGATGGATCACGATCACCCGCCGGCACAGTGCTTCCACGTCGGCCATGTAGTGGCTGCTCAGCAATACGGTCGCGCCTTCACGCTGGCTGTATTCGGCAATGAATTTCCGAACCCGCCGCTGCATCGGGACATCCAATCCAAGGGTTGGCTCATCCAGAAACAACACTCGCGGGTGGTGCAGCAGCGAGCCGGCGATCTCGACCTTCATCCGCTCGCCGAGCGAAAGGTTGCGCACTGGCTTGCGGACGAGGTCTTTCATATCCAGGATCTCGACGAATTCCTCGACCGTGCGCTTGTACAGATCGGGGTCAATCTCATAGATCGCCTTAAAGAGGTCGTACGAGTCGGCCGCCGGAATATCCCAGATCAGCTGGTTGCGCTGCCCGGTCACCAGGGTGATCTGACGCAGGTACTGTCGTTCGCGCAGATGAGGCAGATGGCCCAGCACTCGGGCTTCCCCTCCGGTCGGGTAGAGCAACCCAGAGAGCATCTTGAGGGTGGTGGTCTTCCCGGCCCCATTCGGCCCCAGGAAGCCAACGATCTCTCCCGGCTGGATCTCGAAGTTGATGGCCTGGACCGCCTTGACTTCCTTCTTCTGGCGACGGAAGATGCCGCGCACCGCGGCCCGCACCCCGCTGGAGCGCTCGTGTACGATGTAAGTTTTGGAGAGATCGTGAACCGAAACTGCTGAGTCCATCCGCTCGCTCTCGATCGCTGGGTCGAATCTGGCTCCCAGCCAAAGTAAAGCCCTCTCCCCTCCGGGCGAGAGGGCTGCTATGGGCTACGAGTATAAACGAGGCGCGAGCTTAACGGACTGGGCTCACGGCGCGACGGTGGGTTTGAGCAGATACCAGTTGGCCGCCCCGTCGGTGGTCGTGACCAGCGCAATCGCATCCCCGGTCCGGGCCACCGCCCAGCCGACCTGGTCGTTGACGAAGCTGAACTGGCCGTCCCATTGGACAGTCTTGATATGCTCCCAAGTCTGTCCGCCGTCCTCGGTCCGGTAAATCTTCTGGCCCAGAGCGAGGGCGGTGCGCGGGCCGGAAAGCCACAGTGTTCCGCCGGGGTACAGGGTACTTTGCCAGGTCTGCCCCCCGTCTTCGGTCCGATAGAAGTAGTTCAACAGCAGACCGGTGCTGCAGCTGACGCCCAGCGCGCCCTCGGTCGGGGACAAAAGTTGGGGCGAGTGTCCCTCGCACAACTCAGTCTCAAAGAGGGTCGGCCGCTTTTCGGGCGGTGGCAGCGGCACGGAGTTCCAGGTCCGCCCGCCATCGCTGGTCATGGCGAGCTCAGGTGCTGCGATCGGGCACTCGGCCACCGTAGCCCAACCGGTAAGCCGATCGGCGAAGACGATCCCGCTCTTGTGGCAGCTCTGCAGTCCTCCGGTGAAGGGATCGAGGGCAACCTCCCAATTCCGACCACCGTCCCCAGTTCGCAGCAGGTAGATCGGGTAGCGGTGCATGCCGGCCGGGCCGTTGCGCGCCAGCAGCCAGCCACTCTCCGCGTCTGCGAATCCAAGCGCGGGTGGGTAATCGGTCGTTCCCAAGAACTCCAGCTCGAGCTGTTGGCTGGCCGTCCAGTTTTCGCCACCATCCTGAGTGGACCACACCCGCAGGCGCCCTGGAGTCGGCTCCAGGCTGGCCCGGTAATACACCACCCAACCGACCTGGGAATCCAAAAAATAGCCCACTGCGGCTTTGCCCAGCTCGCCCTCGCTCGGAGCCGGCTCCGGAGGGGTCACATCGCTCCAGGTATTCCCTCCGTCGCCGGTTCGCAGCACGTGGTCGGAGGCGCTCTCCAGTCCACCGATCCCCCAACCCAGGTTCTGGTTGACCATTTGGATGTAAGTGACGATGAACAGTTGGCCGGGCACGAAGTGCACGATCCCGTCGCCGGGTAGTTCCTGGTTGGGCTCGGCGACCTCGGTCGGGAGCTCGACGCCCGCCTCGCTGGCCTCAGTGGCCGCAGCCGGCTCGGCCGGGACCGGGGTCGCTTCGCCCTGCGGCGTCTGTCCCGGGCCGAACGGCAAGTTGCAGGCTGACAGGACCAAGAGTACGCCGATAGCGCTTGCTTTCCGGATCATGACGGTTCCCTCAGCTTCGTGGCAACAGTCTAGGGGAGAATGCGCCCAGGCGAAACCGACCCTTGGGTACTTGGTCGTTGCAACGGGCAGCCTAGCGACCGCCTCAACCTACACCCCTCGCCCTTCATTCCGCCAACAACGAGCTCAAGGTCGTGGCATCGAACGGGTTCTGGCCAGACCGGAGCGCTGCGATCCAGCCCTGACGGGAGGGCGCAAATCGGCGATACGCCTCGGGATCCTGCTCCTGCAGCTTCTCCAAGAAGATCTCGAATTCTGAGATTGCGTCCTCGGTCCGGCCAAGCAAGGCCAGCGCCAGCCCTCGGCTGTCGTTGCTCAGACCGGACATATCGAGCTGCACGGCTCGATCGCAGTGCGGCAGAGCCGGCAGGGGGCTGCCGGCCAATGAGTAGAACCAACACAGGCCATTCTGGATACCCGGCGATTCGGGCTTGAGTTGCTCGGCCCGTTCCAGCAGATCGATCGCCTCCGCGAGATGCTCCGCACCCTGACGGGCTCTTGTGAGGGCCAGATTGAATAGCAGGGTGGGATCCTGAGGCTGTTGACTCAGCGCGGCCCGCAAGTCAGCCTCGGCCCGTTCCAAATCCCCTGGGGAATCACGATTGATATAGGCCACCGCCCGATTGTTGATCGCGGAGGTCAGTTCCGGCCTCAGCTCGAGTGCTTCGCTGTACAGCGCGATGACCTTGCTATGATCCGGAGACTCCTCCTTGCTCTCGAGCAATGCAAGGTAGTAATAGACCACCGCTTGGGTTTCCGGGTCTCGAGGGGGAATCGCAAGCGTCCGATTGAAGGCCGCCTCGGCCTCCGCAAGCCTGCCGGCTTGAAAGTGCGATTGCCCCAAGATGTACAGGGTCATCCAGCGAACCTCGTCCGGCAGCTCGGAATTGATTGTGGTACTCAGTTCGCCCGCCGATGTGATCAACCAGCGTCGCTGCTGACTATCGGAGGCCGGCTCGCCGCCCGTCCCAGTCACCACTGCGATCACCCGGCCGCTGTCGTACTCGCCCCACACAACGAGCGCAGCACTCAACTGGTCACCTAGTTGCAGAGCGGCCGCCTCATCCTGGACGCTGGTAGAAGGAACCTCGACCCGAACCCCATCGAGCTCGGCCTGCTCGAACTCCAGCTCGAGGGCTTCCCTAAGCCGGCCCGCCACATTGAATCCCGCCTGACCCCCGCTGTAATTGACGAACGGACTAATCAGCACCAGCGTCTCACCGGCCTCAGCTGGTCGCACTGTTCCATCCGGTCGAGATTGAGCCAAACCGAGATCCACGGCGAGTTCTGCCCAAAAACCAGTCGGAAACCCGGCCGCGATCGCCAGCACAATTCCCAGCCCAAGAACTGCGATCCGCCACCGCTGCCGGAGGGCCTGCCAGGCTCGCTTCGCTGGCGATGTAACCGGTACTGAAACGCCAGTCGGCGACGGCCGGCCAGGCTTGTCCGCGCCAGATCCTGCAGCCTTGATTCCCCCGGCTGGCTGGTCGGTTGCTTGTTGCGGCTGATCCGGTGGGAATCCACCAGCCAGTAAGAGCTGATCCCGCTCCGGTGGCGAGAGCCGGAGCATCTCGGCCATCCGCAGCACGTCTTGCCGGTGGCGGGGCCGCTGAGTCAGCCCCTCCCTCCAGCGGAACACGGTCTGCCGGCTGATCCCAAGTCGGCGAGCCAGCTCCGCGTCGCTCACACCGGTCTGGTTGATGTATTCGGAGAGCAGCTCGCCGAAGGGCTTCATTCTGAAGCGGGGGCTACACCGTTGCAGCGAATGTAACACAGCTGCCGATTGAATTGCACTAGGCGTCAGGCAGGATGGGACCGGAACCCAAATCCGACCAAGAAAAGGAGCTGCTGATGTCCCCCCGAAAGATTTCAGGTCTCAATCCGATTTGGTTCGTCCTTCTGGCTGCTGTGCTGAGCGGATGCGCTGCCGCCCAGGACACTTCCAAGGCCTACAGCCGGGCCGTGATCGACCGAGGCGCCATCGTTCCGGCCGATACCATCCGCCTGCACGAATACCTCAACTACTACGAGCAGCGCTTCCCCGAACCGCCGGACCTGCCTCTCGGCCTCGACCTGCGCTTGGGCAACCCGCAGATCCCCGCTGCCGGCGGCCTGGTCTGGCTTCAGATCGGGCTGCAAGCCCGCAGCACTGAGCCGGCGGTCCGTACCCCGCTCAACCTGGTACTTGTGCTCGATGTCAGCGGCTCGATGGACACGCCGGACAAGATGCCCTTTCTCAAGGAGTCATTGAGAGTGTTCCTGGCGAGCCTGGAGCCCGAGGACCGGGTCGCCCTGGTCACCTACAGCGATGAGGCCTATCTGCTCTGGCCATCGAGCCCGGTAGGCGACGGCAGCTGGATCCGCGGCACGGTCGAGGGCCTCTGGCCGGGCGGCAGCACCAACCTGCAGGCCGGCCTCATGCTCGGGCTGGCTGAGGTCGACCGCAACTTCGACCTCCGCCGCAATAACCGGGTCATTCTGCTCACCGATGGGATCGCCAACCGGGGCGTCACTGAGCCGGCCCAGATCGCCCGCGAGGCCTTCGCCTACAACCAGCGCGGTATTTATCTCTCGACGATCGGTCTGGGTCTGGATTTCAACGACCAGCTGCTGACCACGCTGGCCCAACAGGGCCGCGGTGCCTACCACTTCGTCGACTCGGCCCAGGAAATGGACAAGGTCTTCCGCCAGGAAGTCGAGGGCCTGGTCGAACGAGCGGCTAATGACGTGAGCGTCGCCCTCAGAACTATGCCCGGCGTACGCTTGGTCAGCCTCACCGGTTACGAGGGCACGCCTCCGCAATCTGGCTCCGAAATCTTCCTGCAAGACATGGGAAGCGGAAACAGCCAGGTCCTGATGGTCAGGTTGCAGGTCGATCCTGGCCAGCCTGGCTCCCGTCCACTCGCCGAGGTCACACTGAGGTATGAGGACGCTTTCGCCCAACGCGCTCGCGAGAGCACCCTGACGGTCGTGGCTCAGGTCGCCGAGCAATTCGGCTACGATCCGCTGGCGGATGTCGAGGTCAGGCGCAATGCCACTATCGTCCGATCAGCGGAGGCGCTGATCGCTATCGACGGATTGTTCAACCAGGGCCGCTTCGCGGAAGCCTGGCAGCAGGCATATCAGATGGAGCAAGAGCTGAGGTGGATTGCGGCGCTGGCCGACGACCAACAGTTGGTGCAGGATGCCGATCTGTTCGCCCGCTACCAGCTGACGCTGGCTTCCGCGCTGGGTTACGCCCCCTCAGCATACGAGCCGACTCCTGTTCCCCTGATCGGCGGGCAGGATCAGCGCTGGGGGTCGACGGCGGTCCCCAAGTAC
>Ga0209108_10000461_pt1 | contig 22571 bp, 25 predicted proteins | sample Rifsed10ft1_FD_184003 | JGI IMG/M metagenome (GOLD analysis project Ga0209108, IMG submission 184003) | Soil microbial communities from Rifle, Colorado, USA - sediment 10ft 1 (version 2) | ecosystem: Environmental > Terrestrial > Deep subsurface > Rock core/Sediment | place: Rifle, Colorado...
TCACGCTTTCCAGCATGGGTGCAAGACTGGGAAGCTCCTTATCTCCTGCTTTTAATGGCAGGGCCGCCCTGCCCAATGTACTGACCGTGATCAATACCAGAATGATACAAGCGAGAAAATATCCTGTTTTTCTAATCGTCATGCAGATAACTCTCCAAGAAATATTTACCAGTGTGATGGTATAACTTTATGTGTGGTTTCAGGGATTAATGCTGCAGTTTAGGGTTTTATATACATGAAAAGTTCAGTTCCGTTTAAACAAAAAAAGGCGGGGATTACCCCGCCTTGTTAAACACAATATGATCAGCTTTTAACTGCGATCTTGCGTGGCTGTTCTTTTTCAAGTTTCGGCAGCACGATCTCCAGCACACCGTTTTTGCCTTTCGCTTCGATATGTTCAGCATCAGCGCTGTCAGGCAAACTGAAGCGGCGGTAGAAAGTGCCTCGTACACGCTCCACGCGTCTGTAGCCTTCGTGCGTTTCATCTTTTTCGCTAGACCGTTCACCCTTGATGGTAAGAATACCCTGCTCCATCGTGATCTCGATATCCTTGGGATCAATACCCGGCAGATCGGCCTCAATCACAAAGCGATCCACTTCCTCACGGATATCAACTGACGGCCGCCAGTGACTGGTGACCACATTGGAATTATCACCATCGACGGCTTCCCTGCGAAACTGATCCAACAGGCCAACACGGCCCAGTTCCTCCTGAAACTTGTCCAGCAGGTTCCAGGGTTCATAACGTACCAGTGCCATAATACACCTCCAGATATAAGTTAATTTATGGTTAATGTTTAAATGGGGATTCCCGGTTTTTTTTCAAGGGCAGCTTTTCATTTATGTTTAAAGAACCTAGACTTTATACTCATGGCCAGGGCAAGCTATTTTTCAAGTATCTTCGGGAATTCACCGGTTACCCCGCTGCAAAAGCACATCGACAGCGTAGTCGCCTGCGTTGAAATGCTGCCACCCTATTTTGACGCTATGTTTGCTGGTGATTGGGACGAAGCCGCCGGAATTCAAGGTCAGATCGCCCAACTGGAGAATGATTCTGACGCCATAAAAAACGAGCTGCGCATGAATCTGCCCACCAGCCTGTTTATGCCCATAGACCGGCGTGATGTTCTGGATGTCCTGGATCTGCAGGACCTGATAGCCAACAAGACCAAGGACATTGCCGGCCTGATCCTCGGCAGAAAAATGGCAATCCCGGCACCATTGAAAGGCAGCTATATGAACTTCCTCACCCGTTGTATTGATGCCACCCGGCAGGCCCAGGTTGCCATCAATGAACTGGATGAACTGGTGGTCACGGGTTTTCGTGGCGATGAGGCCAGCCGGGTAAAATCCATGATCCAGGAACTACACACCATCGAACATGAGACTGATGAAATCCAGGTCAGGCTGCGTGCAGATCTTTATGCAATTGAAAGTACCCTGCCGCCGGTCGATGTCATGTTTCTCTACAAAATCATTGAGTGGACGGGCGATCTTGCTGATGCGGCCCAAAGCACGGGAAACCGCCTGCAACTGATGCTGGCAAAATAAAAAACCCAAACCTGTCTCAACATGTTGCGAGCGTAGGTGGCATGGATTGTTCCCGACAATCCTTATGCATTTCCTCCATCCCTGGAGGTCAGACAAGGCGATACGTGTAATAAGCGGACGCCTGCATGGATGCAGGCGGTAGAGCGAAGCAGGACGCCTACAGGGACGTAGGTGGTAGAGAATGTCTGGAGCAAATTCTCGAGCCAGAGCCGAGTGTACACGGCAGTACAAGAGCATTTTAAGTCCGTTTTCAACGCAGTATCACCAAGCGCAGTAATTTTGAGATAGGTTTTATAAAAAATAACAATGGAACACGCATACTTACTGCTCACGCTGGCGGCTGTGTTTGGCCTGTTTATGGCCTGGGGGATTGGTGCCAACGATGTAGCCAATGCCATGGCTACCTCGGTAGGTTCCAGGGCATTAAGCTTTAAAACGGCAATTATTATCGCGGCAGTATTCGAATTTTCCGGGGCATTTCTGGCGGGTGGCGAAGTTACGTCCACAATTCGAAACGGGATGATCGATGCCACATTACTCTCGGATACGCCTGAACTGCTCGTCTACGGCATGCTGGCCTCATTGCTGGCAGCAGGAATCTGGCTGGCAGTTGCATCACGCTATGGTTTGCCGGTATCAACCACTCATTCGATAGTCGGGGCAATTGTCGGTTTTGCTGCCGTAGTTGTCGGTGTCGAAGCTGTGAAATGGGGCAAGGTGGGTTCAATCGCCATGAGTTGGGTCATCTCCCCCCTGCTGGCAGGCATATTATCTTATCTGCTTTTCAGAAGTGTCCAGATGCTGATTCTGAACAGCAAAGATCCATTCAAAAATGCAAAACGCTTTGTGCCGTTATATATCTTTTTAACCGGGTTCATAGTTGCACTCGTCACCCTGTTCAAGGGTCTTACGCACATTGGCCTGGATTTTACGCCTTCTGAATCTTACCTGATTGCAATCATGACAGGTATTATTGTTGCAATGATCGGTACCTTCATGATCCGCAATATCAGGCAGCGCCCGGAAAATAACAAGGCATATCATTTTCACAGTGTGGAACTGGTGTTTGGAGTATTGATGATATTTACAGCCTGTGCCATGGCCTTTGCCCATGGCTCAAATGATGTTGCCAACGCCATCGGCCCGGTTGCAGCAGTGGTCAGTATCGTTTCAACAGAGGGTGTTGTCAGTCAGCAATCTCCCGTGCCCACCTGGGTATTGCTGCTGGGTGCCATGGGTATCGTGGCGGGATTGATGATGTATGGTCACAAGGTGATCGCTACTGTGGGCAGTGGTATTACGGACCTCACCCCCAGCCGCGGTTTCTGTTGTAATCTTGCTGCGTCCGCCGTCGTCGTTCTGGCTTCCGGGACAGGTTTGCCCATCTCTACGACACATACCCTGGTCGGGGCCGTGCTGGGAGTCGGTTTTGCAAGAGGAATCTCGGCATTAAATCTGCGTGTGATCGGGTCCATTTTTATGTCATGGATCATTACACTGCCGGCCGGGGCACTGCTGGCGATAGTGTTTTTCTATATTATTGCTTCACTTTTCTAGAACAGTTTGATTCAGATCCAGTAAGCAGTCCGGGTCATCACTTTGGAACAGAGCCGCATCCCGGACTTCACCACTGCCGGCAATTCAATGCCGCCTATGGTCATGGCCACAGTACCGTGACGAGCCTCGTCTTCCATCATTTGCTGCAATATCGCCCGACTTTTCCTGTCTTTTTCGGGCAATCTCTGCAAATGCGCTTGCAAGTGTTCCACCACTTGCCGTTCTGTCTCCGCGACAAAACCCAGGCTCCATTTGTCACCGGCCAGGCCCGCCAGGGCGCCTATTGAAAATGAACCGAGATACCAGACCGGATTCAGGTAACTGGTGTGGCCGCCGAGTTCATCCAGCCGTTTTTTACACCAGTCCAGATGATCGATTTCTTCATCGGCTGAACAACGCATAGATTGCCTGACCACCGGATCACGGGAAATCAGTGCCTGCCCCTGATATAAAGCCTGGGCCGCAACCTCCCCGGCATGGTTGACCCGCATCAGACCCTCGACATGATCCCTTTCTGCAGAATTGAGGGTGATATCTGTGACAGTATCAGCAGGTGAATCACGGCCAGCCGCCTTTGCTGCGGCCCTGTGTCTCGTCAATTGCTGGTCAAAGCGAATTATCAGCTGGTCGATTATTCCGTAATGGCGTTCTAACATGGTGATTCGCCGTTCTGATATAGGTTTAATTGATATAATATACACCACTGGATGTATTGACAGTCAGAGGGTCTATCCGTACCATTCCACCTCTTTTTTGCCGTTGACTAAATTCCCGAGAAAACAGAGAGATGAGCACCTTTACCGCAACACCTGCCACGATCCGCCATGACTGGTATGTCGTTGATGCGGCTGGAAAAACGCTGGGCCGGCTGGCTACCGAAATAGCTACAAGGCTACGCGGCAAGCACAAACCTGAATATACCCCGCACATGGATACCGGCGACTATGTCGTAGTCATCAATGCCAGGCAGGTCAGGGTTACCGGGAACAAGGCCAAAAACAAGATCTATTACCAACACTCGGAATATCCGGGCGGCATGAAATCAATAACATTTGAAAAGCTCATTGAAAAGAACCCGGAACAGATCATTGAAAAAGCGGTCAAGGGCATGTTACCCAGAGGCCCGCTGGGTCGTGAAATGTTCAGAAAACTGAGGGTCTATGCCGGCGCAGAACACAAACATACCGCGCAGCAACCCAGAACATTGGAAATCTAGTATGGCAGAACAAATCTATTACAGCACCGGCCGTCGCAAGAGTTCATCGGCGCGCGTCTTCCTGAAAAAAGGCAAGGGCAATATCGTGGTCAACAACCGGGCTCTTGATATCTACTTTGGCCGTGAAACCGGCCGCATGATCGTCCGCCAGCCACTGGAAACGGTCAACATGCTGGATCAGTTTGATATCAATGTCACCGTCACCGGTGGCGGTATTTCCGGACAGGCCGGGGCCATCCGTCATGGCATCACCCGCGCATTGATGGAATATGACAACACCTTGCGCAAAACATTACGTCAGGCAGGCTTTGTGACACGCGACGCACGAGAAGTCGAGCGCAAGAAAGTCGGTCTGCACAAAGCCCGCAAGCGCCCGCAGTACAGCAAACGCTAGCGTTTGCAGTTATAAGTTACAAGTCAAAAGTCACAGGGAGAGTGATATGGCTGATGCTCTTGAAAGCCTGGATGTCTGGAAAAGGAGCCGGCATCTGACAGTTCATGTCTACAAACTATTTGCATCTTGCAAAGACTATGGATTTAAGGACCAAATTACCCGCGCAGCAGTCTCAATACCTTCAAATATTGCTGAAGGATTTGAGCGAAACTCCAAGAAAGAATTTGTTAATTTCCTCAGAATTGCTAAAGGATCATGCGCTGAACTCAGGACACAGCTATATATCAGTGAAGATATTAATCTGATTGATATTGAAACTGCTAAAATTCTTCAACAGGAAGCGCTTGAAATTTCAAAGATGTTACAAGGCTTGATAAATCGCTATAAAATCAAAGATAATCCCTGAATATCTTATATGTTTCTTGTCACATGTAATTTGTGTCTTGTGACTTATAACTTATCACTTGTAACTGTTTTTTGGGGGATCGTCTAACGGTAGGACAGCGGACTCTGACTCCGCCAGTCTAGGTTCAAATCCTAGTCCCCCAGCCATATGACACAAATGAGGTTTATTAAATCTCATTTGTGACATCAGGTCTGTGGGGAATTCAGGATTGGAACCTTCGTTCACAAAATCGTATGGAACGATTTTATAAGCTACATCCATGTAGCTTCCCTTTACAGGCCATCAAGCTGACACATGATGTTCAAAATTGTTCCCGACAATTTTGTGAGCAGCGAAGCTGACCTGCAGGGTCAACTACATGGATGTAGTTGATAAATCCTGGTCCCCCAGCCAATAAAACAAAGGGTTTCAGCGGGATAGCCAATTCAGGCAATAGTCACGTAGCACTATGTAAGCAGGCAACAATAAAATTTATTTCACAGCTTCGCGGGGTTTTTGATGTACACATAGCTGGTTTTCAAGTTCCCGCAGTACTTCCATGGGCTCGATAACCGAATTGTATTTCTTGCTGACAACCTCTCCGGCATAGTTGCGAATAGCGTAGTATACCTTTGTGGTTGATCCGTCTTGGGTGTGAATGAAGCATGTCACTTTAAACCCAAGAATTTCGCAGATGTCTTTTGTGGTGGTTTCCATTTTTTACTCCCTACTGAAATAAAATCCCGCTGAATCCCTCTTGATATAGATCAAAGTATATTACATTGTCCTGTAGTGTAATAAAAAGCATATGGGATTATGGTTATAACATAGACAAAAAAACAGCAATACCATGATAAATACTTACTCAAAATTTGCATTATTTAATTACGGATTCCGGCCATTCTTTCTTCTGGCAGGACTGTATGCTGTGATCGCCATGTTGATATGGTTGACAATACATATAATAGGGATCTGGCCCATAGGCACACCAACCTCGTATTTATGGCATGCGCATGAAATGTTGTTTGGTTTTGTCGGTGCCGCCATTGCCGGATTTCTGCTGACCGCTGTCCCCAGCTGGACCGGTCAGCGTGGATTCTCCGGATTACCATTGATCATTCTGGTCGTAGTCTGGCTTGGGGGCCGGCTGGTATTCCCTTTCTATGCACATCTGCCTTCTGTATTTATCGCTATTGTTGATCTTGCATTTTTTCCAGTGCTGGGTCTTATGCTCACACCCTCGCTGATAAAAGGCAAATCACGCAACCTGGTTTTTCTGCTGTTTCTTCTTTTCCTTTTTAGCGCAAATCTGATATTTCATGTGGCGCTGGTACAAAACAATGTAGTCTTTGCCAGTTATGGCCTGTTGTTTGGAATAAATATTGTGCTTTTGATAATTACCATCATCGGTGGACGCATCGTGCCTGCATTCACCCTGAGTGCCATCCGGCGTACGGATGACACATTTGTAATCATGCCCTTCCCTGCCCTTGACCGCATAGCTATTGCCAGCATCCTGCTCGTACTGATAACCGATCTTATATGGCCCTACTCAGCAGCAGCAGGCTGGCTGGCCCTGTTTGCAGCCTTGATTCACGCCGTGCGTCTTGCCCGCTGGCAGACCCTGCGGGGTCTGGGCGAAGCGATTGTCTGGATACTGCACATTGGATATGCCTGGGTCATCATCGGTCTTGCCTTGAAGGGGCTATTTCTCCTGACGGGTGCGATATTCGGCGCGGCATGGATGCATGCATTTACGACGGGCGCTTTTGCAACCATGATCCTGGCCGTGATGACACGGGCTGCTCTCGGGCACACCGGACGTCCATTGATTGCCCCGCCCCTGATTGTGGTTTCCTATGTCCTGCTTACACTGGCAACAATTGTGCGTGTATCAGGCCCGGTATTTCCGGAAGTCTATTTGTACAACATCGCAGTTTCCGGTGTGCTCTGGATCGGCGCCTTCATCCTGTTTCTTGTTGTATATACGCCTATCCTTATCGGGCCCCGTGCAGATGGCAAGCCCGGTTAAAATAACGCCGCCGATACCCGCAATACACTCTGGTCAAATTTTAGCCAAATGCCCTTAATTATTGCCGGATATACACCCGGCCTTTCCGTTTCCCGCAATCATTGCGGGCAGAATATGCGCTCAACTTGATATAGATCAATTACCGGATGCCCCGCTGATTTTATATTAAAAAAGCACAATATCCGGTATTTACTGGCGGTATTGCATACAATTACACAGCAATCATGTCATGTCAGCTACCGGCAGCTTCGTGTTCTAACCGCATTGCAATAATACGGGCAAAAGAGCTGGATTTTCAAACCGTTGATTCATATGAAAGGGGATATTCCGATTGAAAATTGTTAATTTAAATAACTCTTCTGCACCAGGTGAAATTCCGTTGCAATCCACATCACTGGATATCTGGGATCAGAAATACTGCCTGAAAGACAAGGATGGTTTACCGGTCGATAAATCCATTAATGATACTTATGACCGTGTTGCCCATGCCCTGGCAGATATAGAACAGACACAGGAAAAGCGAACATTCTGGTACAAGGAATTTTTTTGGGCACTGCAGCATGGCGCCATCCCGGCAGGCCGGATCATATCCAATGCCGGTGCCAGTGATTACAAACCTGCTACCTCAACCATAAATTGCACTGTCTCAGGCACGATACGTGATTCCATGGATGATATTCTGGGCAAACTGCACGAAGCAGGCCTGACATTGAAATGCGGCTGTGGAATAGGTTACGAATTTTCAACCTTGCGACCCAGGGGTGCTTATGTTTCCGGGGCCGGTGCTCATACTTCCGGTCCGCTTTCCTTCATGGATATCTACGACAAGATGTGTTTTACCATTTCTTCGGCCGGTGGACGGCGTGGTGCCCAGATGGCGACATTTGATATTGGCCATCCGGATGTCCTGGATTTTATTCAGGCAAAACGCGAGGCCGGGCGGTTACGTCAATTTAATCTCTCACTGTTAATCACTGAATCTTTCATGCGCGCAGTCAAGGAGGATGCCTGCTGGCCGTTGGCCTTCCCGATTACCCGGCAGGAATTGAAAGATGAAAAAATTGAGCTTGCAGATACCGCAAAAATCATCTGGCGAGAATGGCCAATCGATAATGGCTATATCATGAATGGCAAAGGTGAAGTGGCATGCAAGATTTACAAAACGATTTCCGCCGGCGCATTATGGGATGAAATCATGCGCACCACCTATGAATATGCCGAACCCGGATTCATCCTGATTGACGGTGTCAATGAGCTTAACAACAACTGGTATTGTGAAAAAGTCCGTGCGACTAATCCATGTGTAACAGCTGATACATGGATTCATACTTCACAGGGCGCACGCCAGGTAAAGGATTTAATTGGGCAGCAATTTACAGCCATAGTGGATGGTCAAGCATATGCCAGCAGCGAGCATGGGTTTTTCTTTACCGCCAGTAAAGAAGTTGTCGTTTTGCATTGTGCTGATGGCCGTACATTACGGTTAACCAATGATCATCGTGTACGTCGTGTTACGCGTTTTACACGTTACAGTCTGGAAACTGAATGGTGCGAGGCTGGCAAGCTGAGTCAGGGAGACCTCGTTTTATTGCACAATCATGGTAATTTTAATGACTGGAATGGTTTTGGCAGTTATGAAGAAGGTTATCTAATAGGTTTGTTGCTTGGCGATGGAACATTAAAATCAGACAAGGCCATACTTTCAGTATGGAAACCTGCGGCAATAGTTAATGCACCTGATGCTGCATATAACTCTGGAGTGGATGCAATCATGGAAGAAGCTGAAATTGCTGCACGAACACTACCTCATCGCAGTGATTTTAATGGCTGGATGGAAATCAAAGGACGCAATGAATATCGTCTGTCTACAGCTGCGATTAAACAATTAGCTGAATCTCTGGGTATGTCTGCCAGACAGAAGAAGATCACACCGGCCATCGAAAAAACTTCTTCTGCATTTCATCGTGGTTTATTACGTGGTTTATTTGATAGCGACGGATCGGTACAAGGTTCACAAGCAAAAGGCGTGAGCATACGTCTTGCTCAATCCAATTTGGTATGTCTGGAAAGTGTACAACGTATGCTGTTACGTCTTGGAATAAATTCGACAATCTACCAGAACCGGCGTTGTTCAAGTCAACATAGTCTACCCGATGGCAAGGGTGGTTTCCGGGATTATCAAATTAAATCTCAACATGAACTGGTAATCACTGGTGAAAACCTGCTCACTTTTAACAAGATTATCGGCTTTTCAGATACCAACAAGGCAGAAAAATTGCGGCAAGCTTTATCCAGCTACCAGAGACAATTGAATCGTGAACGTTTTGTTTCTCGTGTCGTGAATGTTACTCCAGATAGAACAGAAAAGGTTTACGACGCACAGATACCCGGCATCAATACTTTTGACGCCAATGGTTTTCATGCTCACAATTGTGGCGAACAACCACTGCCGCCTTATGGAGCTTGTTTGCTCGGTTCTATCAATCTTGCACAATTTGTCCTTATACCTTTTACGGAAAAAGCTGCATTTGACTGGGATACCTTCCGGCGTGTGGTGAGGATCTTCACCCGTATGCTGGACAATGTGGTTGAAATAAACGGTCTGCCGCTTGAATTACAGCGTAATGAAATTTTCAGGAAACGCCGTCACGGCATGGGCTTTCTCGGACTTGGATCTGCACTTGCCATGCTGCGTTTGAAATATGGCGATGCTGCATCGCTTGAATTTACTGAAAAGGTCAGCCGCGAACTGGCGTTGATTGGCTGGGAAACAGGTATAGAACTTGCGAAAGAAAAAGGGCCTGCACCCATCATGGAAGAACCATTCACTATTACAAATGAAATGCTGAGGGTAAGGCCGGAATTAAAGAAAGACGGATATAAAGCAGGCGATACTGTCAAAGGAAAGGTATTACATGCACGCTATAGCCGTTACATGCAACGCATTGCTGCTATCGCACCGGAATTGATCGAGGAAATGGCAGAAACTGGATCGCGGTTTACCCATCACAGTTCGATTGCGCCTACCGGCACAATTTCATTATCCCTGGGCAACAATGCCAGTAACGGGATAGAACCTACTTTTTCACATCATTATTCGCGGAATGTGATCCGTGCAGGAAAAAAGACCAAAGAAAAAATGGATGTGTATTCTTTTGAATTACTTGCTTACCGCACACTTGTCAATCCGGGCGCATCTCCGGATTCAGATAATCCCGATATCCGCCTGCCGGAATATTTTGTGACTACCGATGATATAACGCCCAAACAGCATGTCGATATCCAGGCGGCCGCACAGAAATGGATAGATTCATCGATTTCCAAGACGGCCAATGTGCCGGCAGATTTTCCGTTTGCTGATTTCAAGGACATTTATCTCTATGCCCACGATCAGGGACTGAAAGGTTGCACTACTTTCCGATTCAATCCGGAGGTCTTCCAGGGGGTGCTGATCAAGGAAGAAAATCTTGAAAATACCCTGTACAGTTTTACTCTGGATACAGGTGAAGTAATCAAGGTGAAAGGTAATGAAATCATTGAATATGATGGTGAACAGCATACGGCCGCCAACCTCTATGATGCATTGAAAGAAGGGTATTACGGAAAATTCTGAAAACGGAGAACAATAGTGACAATCAAGATAGACAGAAAAATAGTTGATTGCAGCGTGGTCAAAGAACCAGATCAGCCGGCAATTCCCACTACAGATACCGCCATGCCACCTGCTGCTGTTACTAATGTCGTGCATATGCACGAAAAACTGAAACGGCCACAGATGCTGCATGGGACCACTTACAAGATTACTACTCCGCTTTCCGAACATGCGTTATACGTGACCATCAACGATATTATTCTGAATCCTGGCACAAAGCATGAATTACGGCGCCCGTTCGAATTATTTATCAATTCAAAAAACATGGATCACTTCCAGTGGATAGTCGCAGTGACCCGGATCGTCTCTGCAGTATTCCGCAAGGGGGGAGACGTGACTTTTCTCGTTGAAGAACTCCGGTGTGTATTTGATCCACATGGTGGCTATTTCAAAAAGGGAGGTAAATTCATGCCTTCGCTGGTAGCCGAAATCGGAGATGTACTTGAGAGTCACCTGATCATGATCGGCCTGTTGAAGAGTGATCAGCTTGATAATAATCAAAAGAAATTGATACAGGAAAAACGGGCCGAACTGGAAAAAAGACACCCGGAATCTGTCAATACTGCAACCGGTGAATTCCCGGAAAACGCAACTCTGTGCAAAAAATGTCTGACCAAGGCCATGATCTTTATGGATGGTTGCCTGACCTGCCTGAATTGTGGTGAATCGAAGTGCAGTTAGGATAACCCATAATCGAATTACGATGCTAACTGCCACTGACCACCGCCGGGACCGGCTTGGACTGAATTACATCTATCCGGTTGTTTCGCGCCGCGCAGGCGGCCTGTCCATTGGCATCAACCTGAATACCAACAATGCCTGCAACTGGCGCTGTATCTATTGCCAGGTACCCGGCCTGTGGCGCGGCAAAGCCCCCGATGTTGACCTGCAAACGCTGGCACATGAATTAAATAGTGTACTGACCGATATATTGCAGGGAGATTTCTGTTCACGCTATCAATTACCGGCGGCGTCAGACTCTCTACGGGATATCGCCATCTCCGGCAACGGTGAACCGACCAATTCGGGAGTTTTCGCGCAGGTTGTTGAACTCATCGGTAGTACTGCCGGAGAATTCGGGTTACTCAACAAAATCAAAATAGTATTGATTACCAACGGCAGCCAGATATACCGTCCGTCAGTAAAAAATGGCATTACACGCCTGTCACAAATAAACGGAGAAGTATGGTTTAAGTTCGACAGTGCAACAACTGCAGGACTCCGATCTATCAATAATACAGGCGTCCCGGTTGCAAGGCTGCGCAGGAACCTGGAGACGGCGGCGAAACTCTGCCCCACCTGGATACAGACCTGCGTGTTTGCTTTGGATGGCAGACCACCAGCCGTTGCTGCACAAGAGCTCTACCTGCAATTTATTTCTTCTCTTATGGAAAACAGAATTCCGCTCAAAGGCATACTGCTTTACGGAATTGCGCGCCCATCACAACAACCTGAGGCGTCCCGCCTGACACGACTACCTGCGGACTGGCTGGCGCATTACGCGGCACGGCTCCGTAGCACGGGCATTGAGGTGAAGGTCAGTGTGTAACGGCCGTGCTTGATAAACAGGCCATGGCTGTGTTGTGCCCGGGAAACCAACCGGCGTGTCCTGATAGAAACCGATGGTGGATAGTGTGCAGGTATTGCCTATGCCTTGATCGCCTTCAAAAACGCGTTTTACAAAAAGTTTGTGGTATCAAAAGTCAGCGTCATTGAGGAAAACGGCAACAGGGCGTTTATGGCAGGGTCTCATTGATAACAACTTTTATAGCGGCAATTTCATCCACTGTTACTACACTACTTGTTCCCTGCAGATCTCCGCTTACTGGCATGGCATTACCGCTTTTGGATACACGCGCGCCCACCACGATCTGTTTGTAAAGAGACAGACTCATTTCAGGGGACATTGCCATGGAATCATCCAGCGTCACCTTAAGAGGCAGATCCTTCACCTGTTTGCGGACAATAGCCAGCGGCATGCGCGGTCCTTCTGCAGCACGTGCAAAAATAAAGACTGTATCCTCTCCATCAGCTTTTCCTGAGAGTGCAGTATCCAGGGTGACCTGTACCTCGATAGATGAGGAGGATTGAAGGGGCGCAGCAGACTCCGTGATGCTCGCGGAATTATCAGCGGCAACAGGACTATCTATTGTCGCAGCCAGCGCAGTACCCTGTTTGATTTGGGCAATATTCTCCTGCAATGCTCTTGCGTCCTGGCTGTCCGGTGGCAGTTGATTTAGCACCCTTTCCCAGTATTGCAGTGCCTGCATATGGTTACCCTGCTCCAATGCGGCATATCCTGCAATCCACAGTGCCTTGGGTTCATCGGGATCGGCCTGTAAGGCAAGCGCGATCACATCCAACGCCTCCTGTGTGAATTTGTCGTCATTGGCCACAATCAGAACTTCAGCCAGGTCGGCGAGTAGCGGTGCTTTATCGCCGACCAGTTCATGAACCTTGCGGTAGGCTGCAACCGCATCGTCAAACCGGTTCATTACAAAATATGAACGCCCCAGCATGCTCCATCCCTCGGCATCATCCGGTTGTTCCTGCAAGCGGTTTCTGAGACGCTCTACCATTTCTTCGCTGGAATGCATTTCTTCACCTGATGCCTGTTGCGGACCTGCATCCGGTTGAGCACCAATCAATTCGGACTCGCCCTGCATAAGATAATAGCTTGCAACGAACAGCGGTAATAAAACAGCAATTGATACCACCGTCACGACAGGGCGTCTGGATATTTTGTTATTCTGGTGTTCTTTACCGGTTTTAACATCGATGAGTAATTGTTGTTCCAGTTCGCGTACTGCATTCTCAAAATCCTCCTGGCTCAGACTGCCTGCATTCAGGGCATCCTGTAATTCCTGCAAATGTTCCTTGTGTATACGTACATTATGTTTTTCCCGTGTAACCTGATCCTGATGATAATGGTGGCGGACAAGCGGGACCAGCACAAAGGCAAGAGCAATTATCAGCATGCAGATGGCGACTGACCAGAAAATAATCATTTTTGTCCTTTCTCCTCAATATCTTCCAAAAGACTGCTTGCATACCGGTGTTCTTCCCCGGTCAGCTTTTGTACTTTCTGTTGACGCAATAATGAACGCGCGAAGAGAATCCCGATCAGCAAAAAGATTACCGGACCCAGCCAGAGAAGATAAGTTGTCGCCTTGAATGGCGGACGGAACAAAATAAAATCGCCATAACGCGCAACAAGATAATCGATAATTTCTTCATTGCTGTCACCATTTTGTATCATGCCGTAAATTTCCTTTTTCAGGTCCTTCGCCAGATCGGCATTGGAATCAGCAAGGGTTTCATTCTGGCAAACCAGACAGCGTAACTCCTCTGTCAGCCTGGTAAATCGCTCCTCCTGCTTCGAATCCGCAAACTCCAGAATTTCGACTGCAATCAGTACGGAAGGCGCTGATAACAGGAAAAAATAAAACAATGGCAATATTACACGCTTCATGTGCTGGCTGCTTTAAGCTGGTTAATGAAGGGCATGATTTTTTTATTCAGAACCTCTTCAGTGATCGGACCGATTTGCTTGTAACGAATTATACCGTTCTGATCGACTATGAATGTTTCAGGGACCCCGTAAACACCAAAATCAATGCCTACCTTTCCTTCCAGGTCATAGGCACTGGTGGTGTAGGGGTCACCATAATAAACCAGCCAACGCAGGGCATCTTCACGCTGATCTTTATAATTAAGACCATAGATAGCCACCTGGCCGCTTTTTGCCAGTTCCATCAAGACCGGGTGTTCTGCACGACACGCAACACACCAGGAGGCCCAGACGTTCAGAAGCAATACCTGCCCCCGCAGATCGGTGGAACCTAATGTCTGATCCGCCTCATGCAACTGTGGTAATGAAAACGCCGGCATGGCCTTGTCAATCAGCGGTGAAGGCACCAGTCGCGGATCTTTTGTTAACCCGATTGCCAGGACGACGACAAGAACCACAAACAGCACAAGGGGGAACGACTTTTTTTGCATTTAAACCACCTTTGATGCTGCAGTTATTTGATCAGGGATTTCATTGTCCAGTGAATTTGTTCGCGGTTGCAAAACAGTACGATAACGTTTGTCGGTAATTACCAGCACACCACCCAGGGCCATAAATATAGCGCCCAGCCAGATCCAGCGCACAAAGGGCTTGTGATACATGCGTATACTCCAAGATCCATTTTCCAGGGGTTCTCCCATGGAAACGTAAAGGTCCCGGGTAATACCGGCATCGATGCCGGCCTCGGTCATGGGCATGTCACTCCGAACATTGTAAACACGTTTCTCCGGATGCAGTATGGAGACCTGTTTGCCGTTTTTAAGTATTTGCATTTCTGCCTTGTAGGCGCGGTAATTGGAGCCGTTGGCTTCACTGATCTGCACGAGATGGAAGGTATAACCCCCAAGTTCGACACTGCTTCCGGGAGTCATCGATTTATGTATTTCGCTGCTATATAAACTGGATATCGTGATCCCGATAATGGTGACTCCAAGACCGATGTGAGCAAGCGACATCCCGTAAAATGAACGTGATAGTCTGCGCAGTGACAACCAGGGATTATTCTGCTTAAAAACATGATGATATACACTGATCAGGTTTCCAAATATTACCCAGGCGGCGATTCCAACTCCAACGGCGGCCTTAAGCGCTGTCAAATCAGTCAGCACCATAAAAATCAGAATGCCGATAGTGATACTGCCGAAGGCTGCAAACTGGAGATGTCTGGCGATGCGTTTCAATTCGTCCTCTTTCCAGTGTATCAAGGTACCGATAACCTGGAATATCGCCACGAGCGTCATCAATGGAATAAACACCGTATTAAAATAGGGCTTGCCTACAGACAATTTTCCCAGATTCAGTGCATCCAGTACCAGGGGGTAGAGTGTGCCGAGCAATATTGTTGCCATGGCAACGACCAGCAGTATGTTGTTGACCAACATGAACGTCTCACGTGAGAGCGGTTTGAAGCTGCCTCCTCCCAGATTGCCCGGGGCCCGCAAGGCAAAGAGGGTCAGTGATCCACCGATGACCACACCCAGGTAGCACAGAATAAATATACCCCTGGCCGGGTCAGTCGCGAAGGCATGTACTGACGTCAATACACCGGAACGCACCAGAAATGTACCCAGCAGGCTGAGTGAGAAGGCGCAGATAGCAAGCAGGATAGTCCACTGTTTGAAAACACCACGCTTTTCTGTGGCGGCTAGCGAATGTATGAGAGCTGTCCCGACGAGCCAGGGCATGAATGAGGCATTTTCCACCGGATCCCAGAACCACCATCCGCCCCAACCTAATTCATAATAGGCCCACCAGCTACCCAGTGCGATACCAATGGTCAGAAAAATCCAGGCTACTACAGTCCAGGGCCGGGCCCAGCGGGCCCATGCAGTATCAATACGTCCATCCAGTAATGCAGCAATAGCCAGACCAAAGACCACTGAAAAACCAACATACCCCATGTACAACATCGGCGGATGCAGGATCAGACCGATGTCCTGTAACAAGGGATTGAGATCAGATCCATTTTGTGGTGAGGGCCACAGCCGCTCAAACGGATTTGAAGTGAGCAGCATGAATAACAGAAAACCAATGCTGAGTATTCCCATAACGCCCAGGACTCTTGCAACAAAAGTCTCGGGCAGATTGCGACTGAAAATACTGACTGCCAATGTCCACAAGCCCAGGATGAGGGCCCATAATAATAGTGAACCTTCGTGCCCACCCCAGACCGCAGAAATACGATATTGCAAGGGGAGAAAGCTGTTTGAATTCTGGGCCACATACATCACAGAAAAATCATTGTTGATGAATGAATACATCAGGCACAAAAATGCAATAGCAATGAAAAAGAATTGTCCCCGTGCAGCCGGGCGGGCCAATGCTATCCATAGCGGATTACCACGTGCAGCACCCGCGATGGGGAAGAAAGCCTGTATACAGGCAAGCGCCAGGGCGATTATCAAGGCAAAATGACCGATTTCAGGTATCATGATTATCTAATCTCATTAATTTTCGGTAACAGCGACATTATTAATACACAGGACTGTAACTTTAACATCGCAAAAAACATAGTAATTTATCTTAATCTACCGGTTCGACCAGTTAAGTTTTGTAAATGTTATTTCTATCCCGGACCTTATACGTGGAACAGGAAGACAGGCATCAGATACCTCGGGATATACCAACACAATTATCCGGGTAATAATTTCAGGGAAATATTTGGTGCGGTAAACAGGTTGACGATATTATATATCATTTATGTTGGTTCATTTTAACATGATATAACCTCACTTCACCCCGGTATGCATTTTCTGTCTGATTTTTGAAAAATTACCATATATATCTATTAGTTGTGACATTCGTGGCAGAAGCTGTATCGCCTGTCCCTTGGTGATTCTTTTGCAATTTCATACATCCTTTATATCAGAAATCAGGGCTACCGAAAAATTACCCGGATCTGGTCAATGGCCGGGACATTTATAACTATTACTGCTATCAATTTTTCATACTGCAGCAAACAGCTGGCCTGATCACAAGCGTTTTACCAACGCCTTCCGCGTTGCTGACAAGATCGTTGAGGAACTGGGTGATCTCAGGTTATAAGGAATTTCACTTTAATTCGGTCAACCTCGATATCATCCTTCTCGTCTGTAATGGCCCCTGCTTGACGAAGCCGGTGTATAACTGAACAAGGTCAGCCCCGGCCTCCAGGGACTGCCGGATATCATCAACAGTGCGAATGCCACCAACCACGATGAGTGAGAGAGGCTGTATTAAACTGGAAAGATCGCTGATACATTTGATGGCATTCTGGCGGGAAGGCCAGTGCTCAAACGCGGCAAGTACGCCATCGAACCCCAGCTCCCTGGCCAGGTGTACTGACAGCGGTATGGTCTCTTTACATTGGTGATCGATAGCTGCCTTGATGATGATGGGCACCCGGCTTCTATAGCGGGCAGCCAAGGCAGCATACCCTTGTTTGATATTTTCCAACAGAAAACGAAGCGCCGTTGCATCTGGCTGTAATGTACGGCCTGGACTGCCGGGCCGGCTCAGATTGATTGCCAGATAATCAGCATATTCCCAGAGTGTATCCATTCCCTTGAGGTAATCCGCGACGGTCCGTTCATCCAGAGTGCCACGTATGCTGCCCAGACTGATCCCCAGTAACTGGCGGCTAGCCGAATTACCGAAAGAGTGAGACCGGATTCTTGCCTTTTGCAGAGTGTGGGCAATATCTGACAGTTCAGTATTCGGTGCTGCTTCAGAATTCACATTTATTGTACCGATTTCTACAAAACCAAAGCCGGCGGGCGCCAGGTATCCAACCAGTCTCCCGTCCCGATCGAACCCGGCGGCAAGCCCCACGGGATTGGGGAAATGCAGTCTCATAACCTCAACCGGGCATGAAGGAAGGGATTGCTGGACAGAAACAACGCGGCACAGGATACAATACGCCTGCGAAATCCAGAAACTTAGTCTGAGTAACAGGCGATAAATCATTATCCAGGCTGCCGCTGATTCTGTCAGTTGTTCAACGTAACGTTGAATGTCCGGCTGAGAAATCCTGCATGAACCCTATCAGCGCATCCACGCCTTCGGGCGGCATGGCATTATAAAGGCTTGCCCGTATCCCACCGGTCACGCCATGTCCTTTCAGATTAAGCAGGCCGCGTTTTCCCGCCTGGCTGAGAAATTCCGCTTCCAGTAATGGATCGGACAGGTGAAAACAGACATTCATCAGCGACCGGTCGGCGGGGACAACCGGACAGAGATAGAAATCATCGGCATCGATCACGGCATACAACCTCTCGGCCTTTTGTCTGTTGCGTTGCCACACCACAGCCAGCCCTCCCATCTCCAGCAACCATGCAAAGACAAGACCGGCAATGTATACACTGAAGGTCGGCGGGGTATTGATGCGAGAGTCATTCCGCGCCTGCAGGCCGTAATTGAATACGGCCGGCGTGATATCCAGGTACTGATCGAGCAGGCTGTCGCGGATAATGACGATGGTGAGTCCGGCCGGTCCCACATTTTTCTGGGCGCTGGCATATACCAGTCCGAATCGTGAAACATCCAGCTGACGGGCCAGAAAATCTGAGGTCATATCGGCGACCAGTGGTACGTCACCCGTATCGGGCAACCAGTGAAACTGCACTCCATTCGCAGTCTCGTTGGTTGTAATGTGGCAGTAGGCGGCTGCCGGATCCAGCCGCCATTCAGCGAAGGGTGGGATACGATTAAAGCCCGCCGGTTCCGCACTGGCGGCAATATTAATCCTGCCATAGCGCCTGGCCTCATGGATCGCCCGGCCAGACCAGTGACCGGTCTGTATATAATCCGCCGCAGCAATGTTCCCCATCAGGTTCATGGCAAGTAAGGCGAAATGTGCGTATGCACCTCCCTGCAGAAAAAGGATATGGTAGTCAACGGGAAGATTGAGCAGTTTCCTTAGATCGGACGTGGCACTCGCTGCAATCTCACGGTACTCATCAGAGGAAAAAGGCATTTCCATAACTGACATCCAGTATCCATGCCAGTTCAGCATCTCTGCTTGCGCGCGTTTTAATACTTCTGCTGGAAGCTGGCCCGGACCGGAGGCGAAATTAAACACACGTGAGATCGCTATAATTCAGGCGTAAAAGAAGAGGCCATGAGCGCCGCTCACCATGAAAAAGAATGCGGCAACGGAGAGGATGCTGTTGGTTCTTGATGAGAGAAAAGCAACCCTGGAACAACGGATACATTCTTCATCCGGAGCAGGCACAAAACCAAGGACCTTCTTCTGGTGAGGCCAGAGCACAAACCAGAGGTTCAGTACCATCAGGAAGCCCACCCATACCCCGATACCGATCACCGCGGCATGCCCGGACAGGGTCAGGGCGTCAAACAGTATGCCGCGATACCAGAGCATATAGACGCCTGTCACCAGCACCACCAGTGATGCATAACGGAAGGTGCCGTGTTCCCGTTTCAGGGCTGCGGCCAAGTCGCCCGGGTCAGTGGGTTGGATGGGTCTAAATACCGGATTCTGAATAACATTGACATAATTGTGGCCGAGCCAGATCACGACACCGAAGATATGCAGCAGGCGCGCAACAACATCAAGCATGGCAAGACTCATTTAATAATTCCCCCTACGACGGAAAAGCTGTCAGGATTCAGGCAATCTCATTCACAAGCATGCGGGCCAACAGAAACAGCAAAATCGTCAGGGCAATACCGGCGACCAACGTCCCTCGCAGGGTTTCATGCGGGAGCTTCATTTCATCGTTTCAAGGAAGTTCATATTGATTGAACCCTTTCGCCGCATCACGATCGGTCGTTGCGCCCGATCCGGATCAGTTGCTTCGGCGACAGCCGATTCGATGACCTCATGTTGTGGCGATTTCGAACATACAGGATCGGTGTTGGCGGCATCACCGGTCAGCAGAAATGCCTGGCAACGGCATCCGCCAAAGTCCTTGCCCCGTTCATCGCAGTTCCGGCATGGCTCTTTCATCCAGTCATCTCCGCGGAATTTATTGAATACCGGCGATTCGTGCCAGATCCACCCCAGTGGATAATCGCGAACATTAGGGAATTCCATCCCCTTTATCACGCGGGCCTCCTGGCAGGGCAAAGCGGCGCCATCCGGGGCAATGGTTATTTGAATTGCGCCCCAGCCATTCATGCACGCCTTGGGCCGATCGGCGTAATAGTCGGGGATGACGAAATAGATGGTCATCTTGTTTCCGTCTCGTGCTCTATGTTTGTTAACGATGGCTTCAGCGCATTCAAGTTGTTCCCGGGCCGGTAGAAACTCTGATCTGTTTAACAGGGCCCAGTTGTAGTATTGAAGATTGGCAAATTCGACATAATCAGCCCCTATATCTTCAGCCATGCTCAGGATATCTTCGGTCTGCCCGATGTTCTGCCGGCACACCGGTACATTCAGCACCAGCGGGAAACCCAGAGCCTTTATCTCATGGGCCAGTTCCAATTTATGATCGTAGGCCTCCGCTCCTACCAGTGCATTACATATATCCCGGTTACTTGACTGAATACTGAGCTGGATCTGCTTGAGACCAAGCTTTTTCAATTCTTTAAGCCGCTCCTTTGTCAGCCCCATACCGGAGGTAATGAGGTTGGTGTAGTAGCCTAGTCCATCCGCGTAAGCAATAAGTTCTTCGAGATCATTTCGCAGCGCCGGCTCTCCCCCGGTCAGACCCAACTGCAATGAACCCATCGCGCGCCCTTCACGCAATACCCGTTTCCAATCTTCAGTAGCAAGTTCGTTTTTATATTTATCAAAATCGAGCGGGTTGTTGCACCATGGGCAATCCAGCGGACACCGGTATGTCAGCTCGCAAGTGAGCCATAATGGAATTCCCGCGCCATCAAGACTTAGCTCTGATCCATCCTTTTGCATAGGACACCTCCAGGAATTTATTGACGCCGCCTCTAACGTCAGTGGTATATTTTTCGTTAAGTTCAGCAATAATCTCTTCTGTTGTATGTTTGCCATCGCAGAGTTGCAATATGGCGGCGCCGGTTTCATTCAGTTTTACCAGCCCTTCCGGATAGAGCAGGATGTAGGCCTGTTGTGGCTCCTCCCAACGGAACAGGTACTTTGGATCGAGTTCAAAAACATTGCCTGCTTCTGTACTGATGGCTTCTATGGCTTCAGTCATAATTGCGTTAACTCTTAAGTTGATTGTTTATCGGCTGGGATTAAAGAAGGGGATAACGGGCGGCGCCTGCTCACCCCTTCCTTAATGGTTTTAATTGTCGTTAACGGACGTATACATACATCGTAACTTCAAAACCCAAACGCAAATCGCAATATGCTGGATCAACCCATTTCATGATTTAGTCTCCTCTTCGAATAGTTAGACATACAATAAACATTTAACCAGCTGGTCATTACGCCGACTGGCGCACCTGTATAATGTGCAACGGTCATGCCATGCAGGACAAGGAAATATCATGGATTGAAAATTATTTGATCCAGATCAAATATATTTAAACAAATTAAATATTGTCAGGAGTTTTAACACGTGAAATGTAAAAAATGGCGACAGACTATTGTACTCAGTCTAATTAACGCTACGTAATTTTTTGACTCTATATAAAATCAGATTAAGTCTTGGTTAATAACAACCAGTTACAACCAGTCGTATTGGTTAATATAAACCATACAGGATAACTGTTGGATCTAAACCGGTGGTTTCAGAGTTTCCTTAATATAATTCCGCAAAACGATGGAATTATTATGTGAAACATCCCTTGCCGAAAACAACAAGGTAATCGTCTTGTGTTTCTTTTCCAGTCCTCTTATTTGCGCAACCAGCTCCGGTTTATTCCTGAGTTCCTGTTTGTACCTTTTTCTGAATTCATCGAATTTTTCAACGTCATGCGAAAACCATTTTCTCAGTTCATCGCCTGGCGCGATTTCCTTTAACCACAGATCGATATTCGCCTTGTCTCTGGATAAACCCCTTGGCCACAGGCGATCGACAAGTATCCTGCAGCCGTCATTCTCGTCCGGGGTGTCATAGATCCTCTTGATTTTGATCATGGCCTGCGGCCTATGGCTTATTATTCCATTGAAGAGTTTTTCATTCTCGAAATAATGTCTTCTCTCTCCTTGTCACTTGTTTCCCTGTCTATCCATGGATAGAGTATGCTTTCTTCCTTGGCGTTGTGATCAGCCAATAATTCCATCAGGCCGCACACCAATTCATCGATCCCATTAATCTCTTTTGCCAAAATTCTGTTCTGGATTT
>Ga0209108_10000462_pt1 | contig 22531 bp, 21 predicted proteins | sample Rifsed10ft1_FD_184003 | JGI IMG/M metagenome (GOLD analysis project Ga0209108, IMG submission 184003) | Soil microbial communities from Rifle, Colorado, USA - sediment 10ft 1 (version 2) | ecosystem: Environmental > Terrestrial > Deep subsurface > Rock core/Sediment | place: Rifle, Colorado...
CCGCCCTTCGCTCCACTCCCTCTCCCGCTTGCGGGAGAGGGTTGGGGTGAGGGCGCTCTAGGGCGATGCAGTCGCGCGCACCGTCGACTGCACCAGCTCCCCGGCCAGGAACTGCCACTCGTAGGCAAACCGCAACACGTCGTGGCGCTGCCGCAGTTCCGAGGGGAAGGGATCGAAAGGGGTCGCGAGCTTCAGGATCGCCAGCGCCGCCTGATCGAGCTCGGCGTGCCCACTGCTCTTGCGGACGACGATGTCTTCCATCTCGCCATTGGCACGTACCGCGACTTCCAGGACCGGGCTGCCGGAGAGCCCGTCACGGCGGGCCTCGAGCGGAAAGTTAAGTGTTCCGACGCGCTCCACCTTGCGTTTCCAGGCGTCCAGATACACGGCGACGTCCGACTCACGCGTGTTGGGTGTAATAACGAGCTCGCGAGCGCTGCGGCCCTTGAGCACCAGCTGTTCACTGTCGTCGACCGACGGCAATGGCGACACCGGCCCTGCGCGCAACAGCAATGGCGTCTGCGGTGAGCCGCTGTCTTCCGCAGCGGCATCCGTGAAGCGCACCGTGTGGTTCGCGCGGCCGCTCGAGGCGAGCACTTCGGCATTGGCCCGCTCGCGGCCCGCCTGCTGGCTCGTGAGAGCCTGTCCCTGCGGGGTCCCCGGGTTGTCGATCGGAACCAGCGATGATTGCGGGCTCTCGGGGCGGCGCTGGCTGGTGGTATTGCCCGAACCCTGCTGGCTGCGCTGGGAGAGGTAGTCAGCGTCGGGGTTTTCGGCGGATTCGGGCAGGCGATTGCTGACGAGCAGGACCTCGAGCGTGGGCAACGAGTCGCGATTGGCGAGGCCTTGCACGCTGAACGAAACGCCGAGGATCACGATGCCGTGAAACAGCCCCGCCAGGAAAAGGGTCGTCATCAGCCGATCCTTGACCGGCGCGATGCCTTCTTTGGAGAGACTGACGTCCACGGGGGCGGTTGAGGTCAGTGCTGCACTTGCCCCGGTAGGCGCGTTCATCGACGTCCCAGCCGCCGCGTAATGGCGTCCATCAGCAACGCACCGATATCCAGCTTGAACTCCCTGTCGAGCTCGCGGATCCCGGTGGGGCTCGTCACGTTGATCTCGGTGACGAAATCGCCGATCACGTCCAGCCCTACGAACAGCATGCCGCGCTCGCGCATCGCCTGACCGATGCGGCTCGAGAGCCATCGGTCGCGGTCCGTCAACGGCCGCCCCTCGCCGCGCGCGCCGGCGGCGAGGTTGCCGCGGTTGTCGGCAGCCGATGGGATCCTCGCCAGCGCATACGGCACCGGCTCGCCGTCGATCAGCAATACCCGTGCATCGCCGCGCGTGACGATTTCCGGCAGGTAGCGTTGCACTATCGCGTAACGCTGGCCGTACTCGGTGAGCGTTTCGAACACGACGTTGGTGTTCTTGTCGCCGTTCTCGAGCACGAAAATCGAGCGGCCACCCATCCCGTGCAGCGGCTTGACGACAATCTTGCCGTGCTCGGCGAGAAAGGCGGCCATGTCGGCCATGTCGCGGGATATCAGTGTCGGAGCACAGCAATCCGGAAACCAGGCGGTGAACACCTTCTCGTTCATGTCCCTGAGGCCCTGGGGGCGATTGACCACCAGGGCGCCCTGCAGCTCGGCGCGCTCCAATATATAGGTGCTGTAGATGTATTCGGTGTCGAATGGCGGGTCCTTGCGCATCAGGATGACGTCGAAGGTCGCCAGGCGCTCCACGCGCCGCTCACCGAGCGTGAACCAATCCCCGGGGTCGTTGCGGACCGTAACCGGGGCGGCGCGTCCCCAGGCGTCGCCGTCGCGCAGCCAGGCATCGCGCAGCTCCAGGTAATGCAGCTCCCAACCGCGCGCCTGGGCCGCAAGGAGCATCGCCAGCGTGCTGTCCTTGGCGGGCTTGATGCTCCCGATCGGATCCATGACCACGGCGAGACGCACGCGATCCGCCATTCGTCCGCTCTCCTCAATTCACGCCGTCCGGGTGCGGCGACGGGGATACTACCCCGGCTTCAAGAAGAAAGGCTTCAGGCCTGACGCCCGACCCTTGGGCCCCCTTCCTGCTGAGGCCCGGAGCCCGATACCCGACGCCTTCCATTTGTGATCTCCGTCACGCTGCCAACCCGCCTCTAAATTGTGAACTGTGCGCATTAGCGGAGGCGAAACCGATATGTTAAAACGCGTCCTCGTTGCGGCGGCTCACAGGGAGAAATGGCGCGTGGTGGACGGCAAGTCGAAGCTCAGCGGGCTCAAGGTGCTGGTCATCGATGACAGCAAGACGATTCGTCGCACCGCTGAAACGCTGCTGAGCAAGGAGGGCTGCGAGGTGTATACGGCCATTGATGGCTTCGACGCCCTCTCCAAGATCGCCGACCACCAGCCCGACATCGTGTTCGTGGACATCATGATGCCGCGCCTGGACGGCTATCAGACCTGTTCGCTGATCAAGCACAACAAGGTGTTCAAGTCGATCCCGGTCATCATGCTTTCGAGCAAGGACGGATTGTTCGACCGCGCGCGCGGACGCATCGTGGGCTCGGAGCACTATCTGACCAAGCCGTTTACCAAGGACGAGCTCTTGAACGCCATCGAGAATCACGTCGGCAAGTGAACGGGGGAACCGGAGGCTTGCGAATGGCTCTGATACTGATTGTGGATGACTCGCCCACCGAGGTGCACGTGATGCAGAAGGCCCTCGAACGGCACGGCTTTCAGACCGCGGCGGCCGAGAACGGCGCCGAGGGCATCCGCAAGGCTAAGGAAATGCGCCCGGACCTCATCTTCATGGACGTCGTGATGCCGGGAGTGAACGGTTTCCAGGCCACGCGCACGCTGGCCAACGATCCTGTCACGCGCACCATCCCGATCATCATGGTGACGACCAAGGGACAGGAGACCGACCGGATCTGGGGTTTGCGCCAGGGCGCCGTGGACTATCTCGTCAAGCCGGTAACGCCTGCCAGGCTGGTCGAGAAGGCGCAAGCGGTGCTCGCTGCCTGATATGGAGTCACCCGCACCGCTGCGCACATTACGAGATCGACCGTTTGAGCTGCTTCTGGAGCTCGAGCGACGCAGTCGCGCCGGTGCGGCGGAGCAGGGACGCGATACGGGACCGGACAGGGAGTGGGTCGGCGTGGCGTTTCGAATGTCGGGGGAGGTTTACTTAGTCGCGCGCGAGGAAACCCGCGAGGTGCTCGGGCTTCCCACGGCGATCACGCGCATTCCGGGGGCGCGCAGCTGGGTCAAAGGGCTTGCGAACGTGCGCGGGCAATTACTGCCGATCCTCGATCTGCGCCAGTATCTGGGCAGCGGGGTCACCCAGCCCGGCCGTAATGCGCGGGTGCTGGTGGTAAATCACCGCGAGGTCCCGGCGGGCCTGATGGTCGATGAAGTGCTGGGCTTCCGGCGCTTCGCCGACCGCGAGTTTTCCGCCGAAGTGCCGCCGACCGTGGTGCGCGTGGATCGCTACTTGGCCGGCGCGTTTCGGCGTGGCAACGAAGTGTGGCCGGTGTTGAGCCTGCGCAACCTGGTCGAAAGTCCGAGTTTTCTGCAGGCAGCGTCCTGACGGACGCGCGAGCGGGGGTCCGAGCGAGTCGGAAGATCTTAAGAAATGGCCAATAGTCCAACTCCAAAGCTGCACGGCTTGCGCCTGTTGCCGGTATTGATGGCCCTGGCGTTCGTGTGCCTGCTGCTGGCGGCAGCGGGCGTGCTGTTCGGCGATCGATTCGCCGGCTCGATCAGCGGTCCTCCGGCGGCGACGCGCCTCGCTAGTCTCTCGCAGAGCCTGCCGCTCAAGGCTCAGATGGCTCTCAAGGGCGACGCGGCGGCATTCAAGGCACTCGACAGCGGGCGCAAACAGCTGCAGTCCGCGCTTTCAAATCTGGCGGGCACCGACCCCAAGACGGCGGGCGATGAGCGCTGGACGCAGCTCACCGATGCGGCGGCGGTCGTCCTCGAAGGTCGCGAAGCGGCCGATATCGTCAACAAGTCGGCAGCGGAAGCGCGGGAGCTGACTCCGCGTCTGCTCGCAGAGCTCGGCAATCTCTCCAGCGTGCTGGGCAACCGGCTGGAGGCGTTCGCGCGCCACCTGGAGCGCTTCGAGCTCAATCTCCAGCGGGTCCAGCAGGATCTCGAGGCGCTGGCCGCGGGCGTGGGCGACGCGCCGGCGATCGCACAGCGCGTGGCGGACAGCACCGATTACCTGGGCCAGATCCTCAAGGGCCTCGCCGGCGAGGATAGCGGGCTTGGCGTGCAACGGGTCACCGGAGCCGATGCCGAGCAACGCTTGCGCGCTGTTCAGGAGCTCTACGGTCAACTCAATGAACGCGTGCTTGAGGCGGTGTCGGCCACACAGTCGCTGGTCGCGGCGCAGAAGGCGGCCAGCGAGATGGCGATCGCCGCGGATGCGCTGGCGAGCCTGACCGGCGATCTGACTCCCGTAGTGAGCGGCGAAGGCGCGAACTTCTTGAGCCGTACCGTGCCGCTGGTGCTGATCGGCGCCGCGCTGCTACTGCTGGTGATCGTTGCCGGAATCTACATTGCCGCGGCCAACATCCGCCGTGCGGCCGAAACGCACCAGAAACAGAACGAACGCAATCAGGAAGCGATCTTGCGGTTGCTGGACGAACTCAGCAGCCTGGCCGATGGTGATCTCACGGTGCAGGCCACGGTGACCGAGGACATCACGGGTGCCATCGCCGACTCGATCAACTACGCCATCGAGGCGCTGCGCGAACTGGTGGCGACGATCAACGTCTCGGCGATCCAGCTGGATGGCGCAGCCAAGCAGAGCCAGGCGTTGTCGGTACATCTCGCCAAGGCCAGCGGCGCCCAGTCGAAGCAGATTGCCTCGGCGACCGAATCGATCGGCGCGATGGCGGGTTCCACCGAAGAGGTCTCGAACAACGCGGAGCGTGCCTCGGACGTCGCGCGCCACTCGGTGGACATCGCGCACAAGGGCGGTGACGCCGTGCGCCGGACGATCGACGGCATGAACGCGATTCGTGAGACCATCCAGGAGACCTCGAAGCGCATCAAACGGCTGGGCGAGAGCTCGCAGGAGATTGGCAACATCGTCGAGCTGATCAACGACATCGCCGAGCAGACCAACATCCTGGCGCTCAATGCCTCGATCCAGGCGTCGATGGCCGGCGAAGCCGGGCGCGGATTCGCCGTCGTGGCCGACGAAGTGCAGCGGCTCGCGGAGCGCGCCGCCAACGCTACCAAGCAGATCGAGGTGCTGGTTCGCACCATTCAGACCGACACCAACGAGGCCGTCGTCTCGATGGAACGCAGCACTACCGACGTGGTGGGCGGCGCGCTGTTGGCGGAGAACGCCGGTGCAGCGCTCGAGGAGATCGAGCAGGTGTCGAATCAGATCGCGAGCCTGGTGCAGAACATCTCGGCCAGCTCGCGCGGCCAGGCCTCCGCGGCGGGCAATATTTCGCGCAACATGCAGGTCCTGCGCGAGATCAGCTCCCAGACGGCGGACAGCACCAGCGCCGCTTCGCAGGCGATTGGCAAGCTGGCCGAGCTCTCGGCGCAGCTGCGCAAATCCGTTTCCGGCTTCCGTCTGCCCCACTACACGCCGCCCGCCGCAGCTCCCGTCACCGCACCCAAGCCGGCAGCTGCGCGCGCGCCCGTCGATGCGGCGACGACGGGTGAGATGCGGAAGGCGACCGTCAACGCCTGACGGCCAGGCGTGAGCAGCCTTGCACGCCCTGCACGCGACGCACAGGATCGGTAACGAGATGACCGAAGTCTCATCGCAAACGTTGCACGTCGTGAGCAAGGAGCTCAGCGCGACGCTCAACGAGGCGCGGGTGGCGCTCGAGAACTACGCCGAGCATCCCGAAACTACCAAGCTGCTGGATCAATGCGCGGCGCACCTGCACCAGGCGCACGGCGTGCTGCGCATGGTCGAAGTGTACGGAGCGGCGTTGCTCGCGGAGGAGATGGAGCAGGTCACGCGCTATCTCAGTGCCACGGCCGGCACCGACAAGAACCAGGCCGAGGGTCTCGACGCGCTGATGCGCGCAATGGTGCAACTGCCCGCGTATCTCGAGCGTGTGCTGAGCGGTGGTCGCGACCTGGCGCTGGTGCTGTTGCCCTTGCTGAATGACCTGCGTGCCGTGCGCGGCAGCTCGCTGCTGTCCGAGGGTACGCTGCTGCTCCTGAATCTGAAGTCGGACCAGCAGGCGGCCCCGTCGCCGCCACGCAGCGGCGAGCCGCCGCTCACCCTGGTGCAATGGGCCCGCCGGCTCCGCACGCGCTTCCAGGTGGGACTGCTGGGCTGGATTCGCGGCGAGCGCGTCGCGCAGAACCTGGAAATACTGGCGCGCGTTTCCGAAAAGCTCGAGCAGGTCGCCAAGACGCAGGCGGTCTTCCAGCTGTGGTGGGCCGTGGGCGCGGTGCTCGAAGCCTTGCGCGAGCAGGGACTCACCGAAGGGGCGACGATCAAGCGGCTGATGGGTCTGGCCGACCGCGAGATCAAGCGGCTCTACGACCTGGGCGAGGCGCGCTACGGCGAGAACCCGCCGCTCGATCTGCTCAACAATCTTCTCTACTACGTCGCGCGCGCCACCAGCCGCGGAGCGCGCGTGATGGCGGTACGCGCCTCGTTCAAACTCGGCGAACTGCTGCCGGTCGATGACTCGGTCGAGCACGAACGCGAGAGCCTGTCGGCTCCCAGCGTCAAGCTGATGCGCACGGTTGGCGCGGCAATCAAAGAAGACCTGTCGAAAGTAAAAGACGTGCTCGACATCTTCGTGCGCAAGGGCGGCACGCAGGTGGACGAGCTGGCGCCGCAACTGGAGCTGCTGCGAAAGATCAGCGACACGCTGGGTGTGCTCGGTCTCGGAGGGCTGCGCACCCGCGTGCAGAACGAGACTCAGCAGCTGCAGGCAATCCTGTCGCAGGGAGCGCCGGTCACGGACTCGGCGCTGGTGCAGATGGCCGCGACCCTGATCAGCGTCGAAGACAGCCTCGACGAGCAGCTGGTGCGCCTCATCCTGCCCACCGCGCCACCGGCTATCCAGGGAGAGCCGGAGAGCGACGTCGAGATCGGCCCCGACACCGACTACCGCCAGGTGACCGAAGCGGTGATGCGCGAATGCATCGTCAACCTCGCGCGCATCAAGGACGCCATCACGCTCGCGGTGCAGAAGCCCGATGAATCGCAGAGCCTCGACGCGGTGCCGCAGCTGCTGCGCGGGATCACCGCGGGACTGCTGATGCTCGGCAAGGCGCGCGCCGTCGAGATCGTCGAAAGCATCGCGAACCTGATGCAGGACATGCTCACGCCGGGTGTGAAGCCGCCGCCTGACCGGCTCGATCGATTCGCCGATGCGATCGTCAGCATCGAGTACTACATGGAGACGGTGCAAAGCGGGCGCAGCGATCCGTGGTACATGCTCGACAACGCGCAAGCGTGCCTGAGGGCAGTAACCGACCTCCAGACCAGCGTCGTTCCAAGCGGACTTCCGCCGGAATCGCGTGTACACGCCCGCACGATTGCGGTCGACAGCGTCAGACCCGCTGCTTCGGCGCCCGCCGCGCGCGCGCCTGCTCTGGACACCGAAGCGACGGACGCAGCCGTGCAACACGCGGCGTCTCACCCCGTGCTCGCGACGTCCGAGTCGCGCAAGATTGATCCCGAATTCCTGGAGCTCTTCATCGAGGAGGCGAAGGAGGAAGTCGTCTCGATCGATCGCCAGTTCCAGCTGTGGGATCAGAACCCGTCGGATACCGAAGCGCTCGTCAGCGTGCGCCGCTCGTTCCACACGCTCAAGGGAAGCGGTCGCATGGTGGGGGCGATGCTGCTTGGCGAGTTCGCGTGGTCGATCGAGAATCTGCTCAACCGTGTCATCGCCAAGACCTTGATCCGCACGCCAGGGATGATGTCGTTGCTGCGGGAATCGGTGCGTGCAGTGCCGCAGTTGGTGGAGCAGCTCGAAAGCGGCCAGGCGCCAGAGCTCGATGTCGCTGCGATCATGAGTCGTGCGAATGCTTATGCCGAGGGCCGCGAGCCGGATCAGGCTGCGGCGACTCCTACCGCGCCCGAGGACCTGGCGCTGAGCACTGAAACATTCTCCGATTCGGTTCCGCGACGCGCACCGGCGGCGCCCGCTGCGGCGAGGGAGGCCCCACGCCCTACCTCGCCGGCGCAGCCGGCGATGGACCCCGTACTACACGATATCTACAGCCGCGAATCCGCGGGGCATCTCGCGACCCTACGTGACTTCATCAAGCGCTGCGCGAACCTTCCGCCACCGTGGATGGTGAGCGAGGCGGTCTACCGCGCGTGTCATACGCTCAGCGGCAGTTCGAAGATGGCCGAGGCCCGCCAGGGCATCAAGATCGCCGAGCCGCTCAATCGCTACATGCGCAAGGTGTTCGAGAGCAAGCTGGGCCTGGAGCCCCAGGGCCTCGAAGTGCTCGAGCAATCGGTGCGCGCGATCGAGGAGGTCATCGGCAACATCAACGAGTCGAGCGGCTTTTTCTTATCGCACGGCACGCTGGTCGAGCGTATCCGCGCACTCGAGCACGAGCTTGACGAGCGTCTCGCGGCACGTGAGCTGGATCAGACCCGCGAGTCGCAGATAGCGGCCGCAATCGCTGAGGCAGCCGAGGAGGAGAGCCCGGAGTTCGACGCCGAGGTCGCTGCCATCTTCAGCGAGGAGGCGACCGAGTTGCTCGAAGCCGCCGAGCGCGCGCTGCAGGGCTGGAGCCAGGAGCGCAACAACAAGGAGCTGGCATTCGAGCTCAAGCGCCAGCTGCACACGCTCAAGGGCGGCGCGCGGATGGCCGGTATCACGGCCATGGGGAATCTCAGCCACGAACTCGAGACGCTGGTCATCCAGATCGATGACGGATTAGTTTCCGGTGACGACCGCGCCTATGAAGTTCTGCAGGGGAGCCTCGACGAGCTGAGTCACATGCGCGACGCAGTCGGCGCCGGGCGCCGCGTCGCACAGGCGCGCGAGCTAATCGCTCACATCCGCGGGCTGACGCAAGCAGCCGCACCGCTGCCGGCTGTGCCAACACCGCCGGCGGCTAAGGCACCCGCTGTTCCGCCAGCGCCCGCGGCAAAGGCGCCCGCTCAGCCGCCACCGGCTGTTTCGAAGCCGGCTGCTGTATCCCCACCACCGCCGGTGACGATGGCACCCGTGCCACCCGTTGCGGCGGTGCCGCTGCCCGCCGCGAGACCGATCCCCACGTTGAGCGATGAGCCGGCGTTAGCGCCGCCAAGGATGGTCGAGCCGATCAAGGTCTCCGTTCCAGCCGCATCGGAACCTGCTCCGCGTACGATCGAGTGGAGCTCTCGAACGGCCGAAGAAGAAGAATCCGCCGAGGACATCGAGTCGGCGACGCCGATCGCGCTGCCCCCCGGCCGCGAGCCCCAGCCGGCCAGCGAACGGCAGGAGCTGGCACGCGTCGACGCCGACCTGCTCGATACGCTGCTCAACAATGCCGGTGAAGTCAGCATCTTCCGTTCGCGGCTCGAACAGCAGGTGAGCTCGATCGACTTCAACCTGCAGGAGCTCTCGCGCACGGTGACGCGCCTGAAGGAGCAGCTGCGCAAGCTCGAGATGGAAACCGAAGCGCAGATTCTGCACCGTCACGACGACGAGGGGATCCGGCGCAAGGACTTCGATCCGCTCGAGCTCGACCGCTATTCGGCGATCCAGCAGTTCTCGCGTGCGCTGGCCGAATCGTCCAGCGACGTCGCAAGCATCCAGGGCCTGCTCGAGAATCTCACGCAAGAAGCGCACAACCTGTTGCTGCAGCAATCGCGCGTCATTACCGAGCTGCAGAACGGGCTGATGCGCACGCGCATGGTGCCGTTCCAGCGCCATGTCCAGCGACTGAGCCGGCTGGTGCGGCAGGCCGCGAATGAAACGGGAAAGAAGGCCGAGCTCGTGGTCGAGGGCGCATCCGGCGAGCTGGACCGCCAGGTCCTCGAGCGGATGCTGCCGCCGTTCGAGCACATGCTGCGCAACGCGGTGGTACACGGCCTCGAACTGCCGGCGGAGCGCGTCAAGAAGGGCAAACCGGAGTCGGGCAGGATCATGGTGAACCTGTATCGCGAAGGCGCGGAGGTGGTCATCGTCGTCGCCGACGACGGCGCCGGAATGAACGTGCGCGCGATCCGCGAGAAAGCGGTGGCGCTGGGTCTGGTCGATCCGCGGCACTCGCTCACCGATGAGGAGGCGATGCAGCTCATCCTCGAGCCCGGATTCAGCACCGCCGGTTCGGTGACCAAGGCCGCGGGGCGGGGCGTCGGCATGGACGTCGTCGCCACCGAAGTGAAGAAGCTCGGCGGCGCGCTGTTCATCGAATCCACGCCGGGCGTCGGGACGACGTTCACCGTGCGGCTGCCGTTCACGCTGGCGATCAGCCAATCGCTGATCGTGCGGGTCATCGATGAGTTCTACGCGCTACCGTTGCCGACCGTCGAAGGCGTCGTGCGGCTCTCCAGCGCGCAGGTCGCGCAGCATCTGGCCGAGGAGACGCCGACGTTCGACTATGGGGGGCAGAAGTACCGCTTCCAGCACCTCGGCGCCTTTCTCGGCAGCGGTCCGGCACTGCTGCCCGAAGGCGACGCATCGGTTTCCGTGATCCTCGTGCGCGCCGGCGAGCATTCGAGCGCTCTCGTGGCCGACGAGCTGGTCGGCAGCCGCGAGATCGTGGTCAAGTCCGTGGGCCCGCAGATCTCGAGTATCCGCGGCATCTCCGGGGCGACGATCCTCGGCGATGGCCGCATCGTGATCATCCTGGATGTCGGCGCGCTCGTGCGCTCCGAGTGGCGTTCGCGACCGAGCCCCGACTTCCAGCCGCGCGATCGTGAGGACAAGCGCACCTTCGCGTTGGTCGTGGATGACTCAATCACCGTGCGTCGTGTGACGCAACGCCTGCTCGAGCGCAATGGCATGCGTGTGATGACCGCGAAGGACGGCCTCGACGCCGTGACCATGCTCCAGGAGCACGTCCCCGACGTGATCCTGCTCGACATCGAGATGCCGCGCATGGATGGTTACGAGGTCGCTTCGCATGTGCGCAACGACCCACGCCTGAAGGATGTGCCGATCGTGATGATCACTTCGCGCGTCGGTGAAAAGCACCGCGCGCGGGCGATCGAGCTCGGTGTCAACGACTATCTCGGCAAGCCGTACCAGGAAGCGCAGCTCCTCGATGCGATCGAACCGCTGGTGCGGCGCAGGCGCAAGCAGGCAGCGAATTGAAATTTCCACCCCCTCTCCCCTTGGGAGACGGCTGGGGTGAGGTCCACTCCCTCTCCCGCTGGCGGGAGAGGGTCGGGGTGAGGGTCTCGTATCAATGGACGTTCCAGTAACCGAACTCTACAGCCTCCTGATCCCGCTCGCCGGCGAACGCCTGATCGTGCCGCGCGCAAGCGTGGCCGAAGTCGTGAGCTATCAGGCACCCGAGGCGATGGCCGGTGCACCGCCATGGTATCTCGGGACGATCAGCTGGAGCGGCCGGACGGTTCCGGTCGTGTCTTTCGAGGGGGCCTGCGGTCAGTCGATACCGGGCACCGGCGGCCGCACGCGCATCGTCGTGTTCTTTTGCCTCGGGCAGAAGCTCCAATCGGGCGTGTTCGGCATTCTCACGCAGGGCTTTCCGCAGCTGGTGCGCGTGAATCCCGACGTCGTGAAGGCGGATACGACGCGCACGTTCCCGGAGCGCATGCCGGTGCTGTGCCAGGTGCGCATGATCAACGAGACGCCGCTGATTCCCGACCTCGAGCGGCTCGAAGAAATCATCGCGGAAGAGACGACAGCGAGCAGTTCAACGTAAGCTCTCGGCACACTGCGTCATTTGCTGGCGTCGCCGAGCATCGCTTGCAGCGCGCTGATCGCGGCAATCGCCGCAGTTTCGGTGCGGAGGATGCGCGGGCCCAAGCGCACGGATTGAAATCCATGCCTCGCGGCGAGCTCGCGTTCTCGAGAAGAGAGACCGCCCTCGGGGCCGATCAAGAGCGTCACCGCCGACAACTGCCCGAGCGAACCGAATCCGCCGCCTGCCGTCGGGTCCAGCAACACGCGAGCGCCGTCGCTCGGAGCTTCCGCCAGCCAGCGTTCGAGCGCGACCGACGAGGCCAGATCGGGCAGGAGATTGCGGCCGCTCTGTTCGCAGGCGCTGATCGCGATGGCGCGCCAGTGCTGATGCTTTTTCAGCGCCTGCGAGGCGTCGAGCTTCACCACGCTGCGTTCCGTCACGACCGGCACGATTGCCGCGACCCCGAGCTCGGTGGCTTTCTGCATCACCCAGTCCATGCGCTCGCTACGCGAGATTCCCTGCGCGAGCGTGATCCTCAAGGGCGATTCGCGCTCGACCGATCGATGCTCGCCGATGCGCACCCGCAGCGTGGTCGCGTGCGATTCGATGATCGCCGCAGGATATTCACCGCCTCGGCCGTCGAACAAGACGAGCTCATCGCCGATCCTGAGACGCAACACGCGGCTCACATGGGCTGCGGCGGCTGTGCCGAGACGCATCTCGCGTCCAGCGCCCAGTGGCTCTTCGACGAACACCCGCGTCACGCGCATGTGGCGAGCTCTATCCCCTCGCGCGCGACCTCGACCATGATGCGGATCTCGTCTTCGTTGATCACGTACGGCGGCATGAAGTAGACGACGTTGCCGATCGGTCGCAGCAGGACGCCGCGCTTGAGACCATGCTGGTAAACCGTCAGCCCGCGCCGCTCGCGCCAGTCGTACGGCTCGCGGGCATGCTTGTCGCGCACCATCTCGATGGCGACGATCATGCCGTGCTGGCGGACTTCCGCGACGTGTGGATGATCCGTGAGATCGCGCGCCAGGCCGCCCATCCGCCTCGACAACTCATGGTTGCGCGCGATGACGCCGTCGCGCTCAAACAGATCGAGGCTTGCCAGTGCCGCGCTGCAGGCGAGCGCATTGCCGGTGTAACTGTGGGAGTGCAGGAACGCCGTGAGCTTGGTGTATTCGTCGTAGAACGCCCGATAGATCGGCTCGGTGGCGAGCACCGCGGAAAGCGGCAGATAACCGCCGGTGAGGCCTTTCGACAGACACATCAGGTCCGGGCGAACTCGCGCCTGTTCACAGGCGAACATCGTCCCGGTGCGTCCAAACCCGACCGCGATCTCATCCGCGATCAGGAGCACGTCGTGGCGATCACAGGCTTCGCGCAGCAGTTCGAGATAAACGGGGTGATACATGCGCATGTTTCCTGCGCATTGCACCAGCGGCTCGACGATGACTGCAGCGACGTCGTCCGCGTGGCGCTCGAGCGTCTCATGCATCAGCGCGAACTTGCGCCGTGAATGGGTTTCCCAGCTCTCGCCCGGCTCGCGCTCATAGCAGTCGGGCGAGGGCACGGTAATGACATCCATCAAGAGTGGCTGGTAGATCGACTTGTAGAGCTCGACGTTGCCGACCGCGAGCGCACCCAGGGTCTCACCGTGATAGCTGTTGCTGAGCGTGATGAACCGTTGCTTGGCGGGGCGTCCGCAGTTGCGCCAGTAGTGAAAGCTCATCTTGACCGCAATCTCGACGGCGGCCGAGCCGTTGTCGGCGTAAAAACAGCGTGTCAGGCCCGCTGGCGCGAGGCGCGTCAGCCTTTCCGCCAGCTCGACCGCAGGTTCGTGCGTGAAGCCGGCGAGGATGACGTGCTCGAGCTGGTCGAGCTGCCTGCGCATCCGCTCATTGATGTAGGGATTGGCATGGCCGAACAGGTTCACCCACCACGAACTGATGGCGTCCAGGTAACGCTGCCCCGCGTAGTCCTCGAGCCACACGCCTTGTCCGCGCCGGATGGGAATCATCGGCAGCGTCTCGTGGTCGCGCATCTGCGTGCACGGATGCCAGACCACCTCGAGATCGCGTCGGGACAGTTCCTTGTTGTTGTTTGCTTGCGGCATGGGAGTGAATTTTAGGCGTTTCTGGCATCATCCGCGCCTCGGAACCTGACGAACGAGGGCGAATGGCCAGGCGTGAGCGGAGCACCGGCAGCAGGGGCGATATCCAGGTCGACGTGGCGACGGGCTGGCTCGTCCCCGTGCGCCGGGTCGAGTCACCCAATTGTGATCCGCGGCCGCCGGGCGTCGAGACGGACCTCATTGTCGTGCACGGCATCAGCCTGCCGCCGGGCGAATTCGGTGGACCGTGGATCGACCGCTTGTTCTGCAACACGCTGCCACCGGACGAGCATCCGTACTTCGCCGAGATCTCGGGCATGAATGTGTCGGCGCATCTGTTGATCGACCGGCAGGGCGTCCTGACGCAATACGTGCCGTTCAACCTGCGTGCCTGGCACGCGGGCCCGTCGAGCTACGCCGGTCGCGGTCCTTGCAACGACTTCTCGATCGGCATCGAGCTCGAAGGAACCGATGCGAGCGCCTATGAAGAGCGGCAATACCATGCGCTTGCTCACGTGATCGTCGTGCTGTGCCGCGCGTATCCAACCCTCAGTCCCGTACGCCTCGTGGGCCACAGCGACATCGCGCCTGGCCGCAAGACCGATCCCGGTCCCGCGTTCGACTGGCCGCGATTGAGGACGCTGGTGGCGCTCGAAACGAGCACCAGCCCCGGCTTCTGATTCACGCATGACACTTCTCGCCCTGCTCCTCGGTCTGGTGCTCGAGCGCACGCTGACGCACCTCCTGCACCTGCGGGAACCGCGCTGGTTCGATGGCTATCTCGATTGGGCGCTGGCGCGCTTTCGCAACGTGCGCGGTGGAGCCGCGCTCTTCCTCACGATCCTGCTGGTGCTGCTTCCGGCCCTGCCCGTGGCGCTCATCGCCTGGGCGTTCCACGACGTGCTGCTCGGCGTCGTGTTCATCGCATTTGCGGCCTTCGTGCTGGTGTTCTCGCTCGGGCCGCGCGATCTCAAGGACGAGGTCGACGACTATATCGAGGCGCTGGAACGCGGCGATCGTGAGGCCGCTGCGCGCGTCGCGCGCGAAATCATGGAGCACGATGCCGGGCAGCGCACCGGCGTCGGCCCCGACACTCTGGAAGAGGCGATCTTCGTGCAGACCAACAATCGCCTGTTCGGCGTTGTCTTCTGGTTCATGCTGCTTGGGCCTGCCGGCGCCTGGCTGTTCCGGGTGAGCGACCTGATGCGCAGGCGCGCGGTGTTCGAGTACCGCGGTCGTGCGGAAGGCTCCGAGCACGTTCCGGATTTCGTCGACGCATTGCACGCGATCTATGGCGTCCTGGCGTGGGCACCGGCGCGGCTGCTGTCGCTCGGTTACGCGCTGGCCGGCAGTTTCGAGCAGGCGCTGGGTGAGTGGCGGCGGCAGATGCAGAACGCCAGCGCCCGCTTCTTCGACACCAACGATCACCTGCTGGCGAGCGTCGGGACCGGAGCCCTTGGAGCGACCAACGAGACCGAGGACGTTCTCGCGCTGCCGGGCGCCGAACGGGTTCGCGCGTGCATGCGCCTCATCACGCGCGCACTCCTCATCTGGCTGGTTTTCATCTCGGCGCTGGTGCTCATCGGCTGGGTCCGCTGAAGGTGCCGCCGCGATGAAGCTGCATGGGGTCGCGCTCGCCGCTGCCGCTGCGCTCGCCGCCACGATTCCGGCGCCGGCAACACCGCAGCAATCGCGGCCGGCGCAACGGATCGTCAGCCTTGCGCCGAATCTCACTGAGCTCGTCTTCACCGTCGGCGCTGGCGATCGGCTGGTGGGTGCCGACTTATTCAGCGACTTCCCGGCCGAAGCGCAGAATATTCCGCGCGTCGGCGATGCGTTCCAGGTGGACTACGAGCGCGTGCTGGCGCTCGAGCCGGATCTGGTGCTGGTGTGGGACACCGGCACGCCCGAGCCGGTGATCGAGAAGCTCAAGCATCTCGGGCTCAACGTCGAGCGCATCAGCACCACGCAGCTGGGTGACATTGCGCTGGCGCTCCGCCGGGTGGGCGAGCTGACGGGAACCCGCGCGACTGCGGAACACGCAGCGCTTGCGTATTCGACGGCGATCGAGCAGCTCAAGCTCGAACATGCCACCGACGCGCCGATCAGCGTCTTCTACCAGATCTCTTCCACGCCGCTCTATACGATCAATGGCCGGCATCTGATCAGCGAAATGCTGGCGCTGTGTGGCGGCCGCAACGTGTTCGCTGATCTCGAACAGCTCGCGCCACCGGTGAGCCTCGAGGCCGTCCTCGAGCGCAACCCGGAGACCATCCTCGCGGGCGATGACGTGCGCGACGACCCCTTCGCGATCTGGCGTCCTTGGCGGAATCTGCGTGCTGTCGAGCTGGGAAATCTCTACGTGCTGAAAGTCGATCGCATCGCACGCGCTACGACGCGGATTGTCGCCGGGGCGGAAGAGGTCTGTGAGGTGCTGAATCGAGCACGCGAACGGCGGCTCGGCAAGCAAGCCGCAGACGGGCATTGAGAATGGATCCGGCAGAAGAAGGTCCCCGGCCGGGCGAAAACGAGCGTCGCAGGCCGCATCCGGCGCCAATCGGGCGGCGACTGCTCATGCTGCTCATCATCCTCGGAGTGCTGGGCGGTTTCACGTTGCTCGTATGGCTCGCGGTCGAAGTGAGGAAACTCACGGATGACGTGAACGTGCCGACGCTCGAGGATGTCGAGCGTGTCGTCGTATTGCTGCGCACACTCGCCGTGATCATGAGCGTGTCGGTGGTCGGCGTTGCGATCTGGATCGGGCACTTCGCCTGGCGCGTACGCCAGGCGGATGTCTTTCCGCCGCCCGGTTCGCGACACGTGCGCGTAAATCGAGTACTGCACGGCCCCGAGGCGCAGCGCGTGGCGAATCTCTGCTTCGTATTGGCCGTGCTGTTGTTCGCCGGTGGACTCGCTCTGGTGTCGTTCGTGTTCGGGCTGCTGGAGCAGATCGGCCCTCCCGGCGTCTGATGTTCACCGGTCAACGTCGGCCCAGCTACCCACGAAGCCGCGACCCGGCGCTGTTTCCAGGTGAAGGCTGCGGAGTCCCCCGTGACGGCACGAGCGGCTTGACGGCGGGAGCTGCGAGGGCGCCGGACAGAAAATCCAGCGGACTGCGCGTACCCGTGCCGCCGCGATGCAGGACGTGCGTGTAGATCTGCGTCGTCTTCACGTCTGAGTGACCGAGCAATTCCTGCACAGTTCGGATATCCGCGCCCGACTCGAGCAGGTGCGTGGCAAAGCTGTGCCGCAGTGTGTGCGGTGTCGCCGGCTTGGTGATTCCGGCACGTCGCACGGCATCGCTCACGGCGCGCTGAATTCGCTGCGGGTGTAAATGGTGGCGAATTGGGCCAGCGCCGTACGGATCGGCGCACAGCGTGGGTGATGGAAAGAGGAACTGCCACGGCCAGCTCGTCGACGCGCGCGGATACTTGCGCGCAAGTGCCTGAGGCAGCGAGACTCCCGGGCGCCCTGCTGATCGATCCGCCTCGAACATCGCGCGCGTGCGATCCATCTGCGTCGAGACGTGTGGCAGCAGCATTTCCGCGATTGGAACGACTCGGTCTTTCTGCCCCTTTCCGTCGCGCACCGTGATTGATCGGTATTCAAGGTCAATGTCCTTGATGCGAATCTGCAGGCACTCGAGAACGCGCAGCCCGGAACCGTACAACAGGCTCGCAATCAACCAGGGCTCCCCGTTCAGCTGGCCGAGCATCGCCCAAGTTTCATGCCGCGTGAGGACCACGGGCATGCTTACCGGTCGCTTGCCCCGCACCACGCCATCGAGCCATGGGAGCTCTATGCTGAGCACCTCGCGGTAGAGAAACAGGAGAGCGGCAAGAGCCTGGTTTTGCGTCGACGCGGAAACGTGATCGCGCGTCGCCAGAGTTGTCAGGAAACGCTCAACCTCCCCTTTGCCCATTTCACGCGGATGACGGCCGCGATGAAACCGAACGAATCGGCGAATCCACTGCAGATATGCCTTCTCCGTGCGATAGCTGTAATGCTTCGCCCGGATGCGGTCACGAACGACGTCGAGCAGGAGCGCTGCTGCCATATAACGGACGCGTCCTTGGAGCCGGATAACAGCCGTACGTGCGCAAGCAAATCAGATCGTTAAGGCCTACGCGAAGTGATTATCTGGCGTGTTTAATGCATTATTCTGCGTCACCTATGCCGCATAGATATAGTTAGGTCGATGACGGAACCCACCAAGCCTCGTCAAGTAGTCGTCGCAGGTCGCCTGATGTGGGCGCTCTGGGCATTGGGTGGCACGTTCTTGCTCTTGGCGCTTGGCATCGCTGTCGCACGATCCCAGCCAGGCACACTCAGCCTAGTAATAATGTGCGTAATTGCAATGTCATTACTTGGACTGCTAATCCGCTCGGTGCTGATGGGGCGGAAGTGGGCCCGGATCGTATACGCGTTGCTGGCGTGCCTCGCCATTGTGATTGTGGTGGGTCAGTTCTTGAAGCCGCAGTTCACCTTCGCGGGGCTCGCAGTGCCAGTTGCATTGGTGATTGCATATGCCGCAATTCTCCGGCTTCTGTTTCACCCACTGGCGACGCCTTGGTTCCATCGCGGTGATGGATCATCGCCCTAACAGCCGGTTGCAGCGGTCCGTGAGAGATAAAGTGCCCGCATTCAAATGTCATCGTCCGGCCGCTGAACCGGGACGTTAGGAGCCGATGCGTGAGTCGCGACGTCGACAACTTCCGCACGCTGATCGTTCTTTCGCTTACGACCTTGGGTGTCGCGGTTTATGTCTCGATTAAGGGTGCGCCGCCGCCGGAGGAGTACGCGGACCTCTACGGTTGGCGTGGCTACGGTGCGGTGACCTTGGGTCCATTCGGTCTCATACCTTGGTATGCAGAGTTGGCGCTTGTCGTACTCGGATTGGTTGGCATGTTCTTCTTCATACCACTATCACGGCTGCTCATCCTTATCAGCATTTTTCTCACACCGCTTCGGATTGCGTTCGGTGGTATCTGGGTATCCTATCCACTGGAAGATACCTTTTGGGCTCTGCATTGGTTGTTCTTCATGTTTGTTGTGGGGATGGCATTTTTCTCCGAGCCGGTAGTGAGGAACTTTCGCAGGCCAGCTTCAGCAGCGCCTGGAGGGCCGGCTCCTAACAACGCGTTGGAGCAAACGCGGGATGAATAAAGTGCCAGCATCCATTACTCACCAGCGCGTTGCTCAACGCGGACGTTAGGCGTCATTGGACAAGGAGTCAGTGGCGTGATTGTCGATAGAAAGGTTCAGGCGGCGCATGGCATACGCTTCTCGATCAACGGCGGTGAAGGAGAGATCGCTCGCGCCTATCTGTACGTGATGCGAAACGACCTGCACACCGCGCCGTTCGGGTTACTCGAAGACGTTTATGTGGATGAGTCGCAGCGCGGAAGTGGCCTCGGCACGAAGCTCGTCCAGGAAGTAATAGCCGCGGCGCGGGAAGCGGGCTGTTACAAGCTCATTGCCACGAGCCGGACATCACGCCTCAAAGTGCATGAGCTTTACCGCCGTCTTGGCTTCGAGAATCATGGTGTTGAGTTTCGCATGAACTTTAATGACGCCTAACAATGCGTTGGAGCCGAACGCGCGGCCACTAGCTTCGGTGAGGTGAAAGGGATGTCGATGTTCTGGATAAAGTGGCTTCGTTCAATGTCTGCGGCGCCGCGCGTCGCTCAACGCGGACGTTAGACGTCGCGAGATTCACGCGGCAGACTTGGCGACGTGCGAATCCGTTACTACATCGATCCGCGAACCGATTCGCCGCACATCTATAGCCATAAGGTCTCGGAGTCGGAAGTTGAAGGCGTCCTGGGCAGGCCAGGCGAGGATCGTCCTGGCCGGGAAGGGTCTCGGGTTGCGATCGGGCGCACTTCTTCTGGACGGCTGTTGAGAGTAATTTATGTGCCGGACCCTGAGCCGGACAGCGTATTTGTGATTACCGCGTACGAGCTCACGGGCAAAGCGGCATTGGCCTACCGGCGCCGGAGGCGCAGGAAATGACGAAGAAACAGAGTCAGTTCCCTCCAGGTTGGGACGAGCAGCGCGTCCGGCGCGTGCTCGACCACTATGAGTCACAGTCCGAAGCAGAGGCAGTGGCTGAGGACGAAGCGGCTCTTGAGGGGGCGGCTGGTACGGTAATGGAAGTTCCGACAGAGCTCGTATCGAAAGTGCGCGAGCTGATTGCGAAACACAAGAAGAGCGCGTAGCAGGCGACGTCTAACAACGCGTTGGAGCAAAACGCGCGGCCAATAGCTTCGGTAAGGTAGCAGGGATGTCGAAGCTCTTAATAAAGTGCCTTCGTTTCGTGGCAGCGATGCCGCGCGTTGCTCAACGCGGACGTTAGACGCGACCTGCCGTCGGTAGGCGCTGGCACGAGGCGCTCGCTCATGAACCTCCTAGGAATCGCAGCAGCACTCGCCCTAATCGGCGCAATGTGTGGGTTCCGTGCGTATGCAGGGGAGCCTGAGATGCCGGTATCAACCGCCTGCGCGGTTACATATCCGAAGGGCGGAAGCGTTGGAAACGATTCACTAGCAGCCGTCTTACCTGGCAAGTTCATCTTCAAGCCCGGCGGACCAGGCTTTGTCGATGCCGATGGCGCGCTTGGTATTAAGGTTGGCTGGGAGCTTCGCAAGAAAGGCACCCTTTTCGTCACGGGGCGCCGGTTGGACGGCGTAGCACCTCCGGCGCGAGCGTACATTCCTCGCAGCTACGATGATTACGTTGGTGGCATGTCGCTCTTCTTAGTTTTTCCCGCGCCGGGCTGCTGGGAGGTGACGGGCGCACTGGCCGATGCGAGCCTGACGTTCATCGTTCAGGTAGAGAAAATCGGTGATGGCCCGTCATCGCACATGCACGGGCCGCCGTCCGGGTGGCGTCTAACTACACGTTGGAGCGAACGCGAGAAGGATAAAGTGCCAGCATCCATTACACAGCAGCGCGTCGCTCAACGCGAACGTTAGGCCGCTGTCGGACGATGCCTTTACAGATCATATATGGTCTAGGCACAATAGGGCATGTGGTGGATTGAGGAACACCCACGGACCGGCAAGCAGTTAGGCTCCATGCCGCTTGAGATTCAGAAACGTTACGAGAAGTGGAAAGACATTGCGGCAATCTCCGGTCCGCCTGGTCTGAGGGCCATTCGCGGTTTTCGTGATGAAGCCCTCTCCGGTCGATGGAATGGGTATCGCTCGTCCAGACTGAGTTTGAAGTACCGCATCATCTATCGCGTGGTCGCATCGCAGCAGCTGTTCCAGGTTGTTGAGGTCACTCCACATGACTATCGGAGTCGCTAAAATGAGTGAATTTCGTCCCGCCAAGCGCCGCGTGAAAGTATCTGTCGGCGATTCCGTTCGTATTGTTCGGGAGTTGCAGGAGCTCAGCCAGAATCAGCTGGCCAAGCTCACTGGCATACCGCAGACCACCATTTCGGCTATTGAGAACGGTCGCGTTCGCCTCGGGGTTGAGAGGGCGAAGGTTTTGGCTCGTGCGTTGAAGTGCCATCCAGCTGTTCTGGTGTTCCCGGGCTGGGAGTCCGAGGAACAATCAGCGGCCTAACTATGCGATGCAGCGGACAGCGCTTGTCGTTACGCCGCTTGCATGCCAGGCAAGCAGCGCGCGGACTGCGCGCTGCCGCTGATCGCGAGCGTTACACCGCTAGTGGAGACGTGCTGCGCAAGTCGTCGCTTCGAGACTGACGCCTCAGACGGTTGGCACATCAGGAAGGGGGGGTAACATGCCGATCACAGCTTTCAGCAGTTTCACCGATGGCCTCGATTCGAATCGAAGGAATCGCGGAAACTTCATTGCAAACATCGACGTCGAAGACGAGCGCCTCTGGGTCCCCTATGCGGAAGGGGTGTGGCTCCAACCTTGCTGCTTCAACGTCACGTCAGGAGGATTCAGCGTCGTTCTGAAGGGATTGCCCGGCGCGAAGCTCGGTGTTCACTACCACGTTGGCACCGTTCGCGGCTATACGATATGCGGTCACTGGCGATACCTGGAGCATGACTGGGTTGCGAAGCCTGGAACGTACATCTACGAACCCGCTGGCGAAGCTCACACGCTGGTCATCACCGACGACTCGCCCGAGCCAGCTCTCATTGTGTTCATGGTCGAGGGCGGCCTTCTCTATTTAGACAAGCCGGTCAACGGTGGCTTTGCGGCCTACGAGGACGGATTCACTGTTCTCGAGTTGTGCCGGAAGTACTATCGCGAAGCCGGTCTCGATGTGCGCCAGCTGGATTTGCTGATTCGATAGGTGGGGTGAGCGGTCTAACTATGCGATGCAGCGTACGGCACTTGCCGTCACGCCGCTTGCATCCGGAGCAAGCGGCGCGCCGACTGCGCGCCGCCGCTGATCGCGAGCGTTATACGGCGCGGGTAGCGACGTCGTGATATGAAGGTCCGCGAGCTCATTCGACGTCTCGAGGAAGACGGGTGGCGACACGTTCGTACGCGCGGAAGTCATCGGCAATTCCAGCATTCTGTAAAGCCTGGGACCGTTACGGTTGCGGGAAAGCCGAGCATTGACGTGCCGCCGGGCACGCTCAATAGTATTCTCAAGAGTGCCGGG
>Ga0209108_10000463_pt1 | contig 22494 bp, 22 predicted proteins | sample Rifsed10ft1_FD_184003 | JGI IMG/M metagenome (GOLD analysis project Ga0209108, IMG submission 184003) | Soil microbial communities from Rifle, Colorado, USA - sediment 10ft 1 (version 2) | ecosystem: Environmental > Terrestrial > Deep subsurface > Rock core/Sediment | place: Rifle, Colorado...
TCTTGCTCCGCCTGTAGTTGTTTCTCAGCCATGATTCTGGCCGATCTGGTGGTTTCGATCCGTTTAAAATCCGTCTGAACGCGCCGGACCGCTTCGCGGACTCCCACGATGATCTGCTGCCGCACACTCATGAGCGACGCTTCGGCGTTCTTGGCCTCCAGTTGCCGCTTGCTGTAGGTGCTCCAGGCTGAGCGGTTGCCGAGTGGGTAGCTTAAGACGAGGCCTGCGCCATAATTATAGTAATCGCCGTTGAGGTTCCGGTTCACGGAGTCACCGTAGTCTTTCCCCAGTCCCGCAAGTCCCATGGTGCCTTGAAACGACAGAGTCGGGAGAATCTGATTTTTGGCAAATTTGGTGTTGAGATCGCTCGACTCCATATTCTTCTTCGCTTGGACGATTTCCGGCCGCTGCTCGATGGCCGTGTCGATGGCTTCCTGCAGGCTGATGGGTTCGAGGGTCACCACCGGTTGGTCGAGCGGGGTCAAGCGCACGTCTTCACGCAGGTCCTCTTCCGCAGGATTGAGCAATCTGCGCAGCTGATCCTCCTGGTCTCGAATCGTTTTATCTGCGACCAGTACCTGCTCGACCCGCGACGCGACGGCCGCTTCGGCTTGCAAAACATCGACGATCGACATGATACCGGCCTTTGCCTTCGCACGGTTGCTAGCCAAGAGTTCCTGTGCTGCTTTTAGTGCGGCCTCCGCCACTTTCAGATTCTCATTGGCGAAGACGACTTCCCAATAGGTTTGCTCCACCGTTGCCAGCACGGTGAGGACACGATCGCGAAAGACATGTTCTTCCACGGTGGCATTATTCTGCGCGACGCGGATGAAGGTCTTGGTGACGTCGATGCCGGCGTTGCGGAGGAGGGGCTGCGTGAGGGTGAGCGCGAGACCACCTGTATAGGAAGGGTTGAACAGAAACCCCGTGGCCAGATTCTGGTTCACACTTGTACGCGAGGGGCTATAGTTCAGATCGACGTTGCCGCCGGTGAGTAGATTTGTCGTGGCATCCAACGTGACGGATTGGCTGCGTTGATCAAAGGTGGTAATTCCGGTCAAGTTGCCGCTGGTTGCGCCGAACACAGGCCGATTGAGTGGATTCACGATCCGGTTGTATTGGCCGTTCACGCTCAGGGTCGGGTCGAACTTGGCCTGTTCGATGATGATGTCGGCCTGTCGGCTCTCCTTCGTCTGACGGCTGATGTTGATGTCCAGGTTATGCTTCAGCGCTTGAAGCGCCGCATCGGCGAGGGAGATGTTTTCCCGTCGTTCCGTTGGCGGTGTCTTGCCGATCTCCAGCCCCCAACTGAGCCCAGGTGAGAGGATCAGCCCAACGCCGAAGGCATAGCTAAATGTGCGCCACCATCCATTGGCTGCGACACCATGCTCCATAACGCCCCCTTTGATCGACAAGTAATATTTCTTTATACTATAATGAATTTTTTCGAACCTGTCATGGACTAACTGCGATGAGATTTCAGAGCCATCGGGTCAAACAAACTAAACTTCAGGTCTCGGTGCTTCCCCTGGCACTGTCTATGCTGGCCCTGCTCCTGTTCGCGCTCCCATCGCTGCACTCGCAGGCTTGGGGCCAATCGATCTCCAGTGTTCGTTCATTCGATGGAGGGGTTGCTCCACTGTTCAAGATGCCCGGCATAGGGAGTCTCTATCTCGACAATCAGGGTACGCAGGGGTTTCTGTACAACCCCGGAAACAATTTTCAATCCTTTAGCTTTCGGAATCCGACAACCGGTCAGGCTTGGAGCGGGGCTGTGACCACACTCGGGCCGCAACTCTCGATTGGTCTTATCCAAGGTGCCAACCAGAGCGGTTCAGCGCTCGTCCTTCCCGGTCCTCCACGCCAAACCACGCCGTTGCCCTCGATCCAATCGACCATTCTCGACGACATCCCTTAAATCCAGGCACGGGGCCTGAGGCGAGAGGCCAGGGGGGGCGACTCTCTGACAGATCACACCCGTTCTGTCTTACCTATGGCCTCTTGCCCCTCGCCTCGTGCCTGCTCTATTGCACATTTGCCAGTTGCCAGGCTAGGGCGAGGACATACCTGGCCACGGTTTGCAGAATCTCCGGATTGATCGTGTCGGCGGAATCGGTGGGCTGATGAAAGTGTGGGTGGACGCCGCCGCTGACGATGGTGACGGTCGGCACCCCCGCCTCTTTGAATGGAACGTGATCGCCGCCGGGGAAAAAACCATACACGTCGAGCTTGTCGGCTAGCCCTGCTGCCTGTCCCGCGTCCAATACGACTTTCTTTTCCAATCCTGTCACGCCGACTGTAAGCCGTCCGTTTCCAATGCTTGCATGGTCGATGTTGATCATAGCTTTGGTCGAGCTGACCGGCGCGACCGGCCGTTCGAGATAGAGCCGGGATCCGACGAGTCCCTGTTCCTCTCCGCTAAACGAGACGAACAAGATAGTCCGTTTGCTTTTTGCGCCTGCCTTGGCCATTACGCGGGCGACCTCCAACATCACTGCCGTGCCGGAGGCGTTATCGTCGGCACCGGGGAATAGCAAGCCAGCCTGTCGTCCGAAGTGGTCACGATGGGCGCCGATCACGAGGAACTCATGTGTCTTCTGCGGATTGTTCCCGGGCAAGAAGGCGAGCACATTCATGAGCACGCCTTCCTCTGAACGAGTCTGCCAATCGAGAGAACTATAACGGCCAGTGTTGACTGATTGTGCGGCAGGGGACTGATTCAACTTCTCTTGTAGTTTATGCAGCCGACTTGGCTGCGCATCCTCGGGAGCGGCGAGGATCTGTTCGGCCAGAGTGGTGCTGATCCAGGCTCCTGGGAGTGTTTCTGAAGGGGGGGAAAGTCCATAAAATGCACTGGGTTCTCCCGTGACGCCGCGGCGCGCTTCATAGGAGCTGAGCACTGGTCCTGTGGCCGTGAGATAGCCTTGCGCGCCTTTCCGGCGCGCGAGGCGCACCTTGTCTGCGTGGTTGATGGCTCCCTTGTAGTGCGTGGGTTTGCCGCGGAGAAACAGGACAACGGCGTTAGTGGTCTCGACTCCGGCGTAGTCGTCGATGCCTTGCGTCGCGTCTACGATTCCGTAGCCGACAAATACAATCGGCCCGCGGACCTCAGCGGAGGGTGAATCAAGGATGGGGAGATAGTCTGTCCCGAGTTGATGGGTAAGCGAGTCACTGGCTGTTGAAATGCGGAGTAACGGGTCCGGTGCAATCTTCGGCACCGTGACCACTGCGGTCATCAATCCGGTCCCGTACCCACGGCCTGGTCCCATAGGACTGCTTGGATCGACGCGAGTGCTCGCCAACGAGAGGCCGGAAGCAAGAAATTGATCAGCGATCCACTTCGCTGAGTTGGCATCGTCTGCGGTTCCTGTTTGGCGGCCGTTGAATGAGGGACTGCTGAGCGTCGTCACGTCGGCGAGCATGCGCTCGCTTGACAGGTTGTCGAGCGCTCCATGCCATGCACGATGGTCTTCCTCCGATTGCGCAAAGCCCTGGACCCCCAGGGGAAGCAGACTGAGGATGATTCCCAGGAGAGTGACCACAACAAGGGAGAGAGAGCAGCTGCGCGTCATGCAGTTCATGCGGTGAGCCTTTCGAGGTGCCGCAGAACTATAGCATAGTCTGACAGGCTCGTTGCAGCGCGACTTCGGGCCCATGTACTATGCGAGTCCACAAGGATAGAGAATCGATGACGGGCTCAGCGCCAGAAAACCGTTTTCAGAACCGGCTCATCGCAGAAGCCAGCCCCTATCTTCGGCAACATGCGGAGAATCCGGTGGAATGGTATCCCTGGGGCGAGGAAGCCTTGTCGCGGGCGAAAGCAGAGGACAAGCCGATTCTGTTGTCGATCGGCTACTCGGCCTGTCACTGGTGCCATGTTATGGCACATGAATGTTTCGAAAATGTCGAGATTGCCGGGCTGATGAACCAGGACTTCATCAACGTGAAGGTCGATCGAGAAGAGCGCCCGGACCTGGACGATATCTACCAAAAGTCCGCACAGGTGTTTATGGGACGGGGCGGCGGGTGGCCCCTGACGATGTTTCTGACGCCTGACCAAGAACCGTTTTACGGGGGGACGTATTTCCCGCCGGCACCTCGCTATAACCTGCCTGGATTTCCCGAGGTCCTGCGCGGTGTCGTCGAGGCCTATCGGAATCATCGAGACGATGTCCGCAAGAATGTGGAGAAGGTAAAGGCCGGGTTGGTACGAGTTGGAACGCCGCAGCCGTCGACCGATCCGTTGACGGATCGTTTGCTCGATGAAGCGGCCAAGAGCTTAGGACAATTTTTTGACCCGATCCATGGCGGATTCGGTGAGGGACCGAAATTTCCGACGGTCCCTCCGCTCAGCCTGCTGTTGCGTCAGACGGCCCGGACGAAAGATCCCTCCCATCAAGAGCAGGTGCTCTTGCAGTTGAGAGCCATGGCGGCCGGAGGGATCTACGATCATCTCGGTGGGGGGTTCCACCGCTACTCGGTGGATGGCCAGTGGTTGATTCCCCATTTCGAGAAGATGCTCTACGACAACGCGCAGCTGGTGCGGATCTACCTCGATGGATGGCGTCTTACCAAAGAGAATCGGTTTCGTGAGGTTGTGGAAGAGACCTTGGAGTACGTTCGTCGTGAACTTACACATCCGGACGGCGCGTTCTTTGCCGCGCAGGATGCCGACAGTGAGGGGCATGAGGGAACCTTCTTCGTCTGGGAGCCGGGAGAGATTGCTTCGGTGCTGGGCGCCGATAAGGCTGAGGAGTTCTGCCGGCACTACGGCGTGACGGAGGGCGGAAATTTCGAAGGCAAGAACGTGTTGAATCGGCTCGGTGAGATCCAGCTCGCGCCCGATGCGCAGCATTTGTTGGAGTCTGCCAGGATGAAGTTGCTTGCCGCACGAGAGCAACGGATGAAACCGCAGCGGGATGACAACATTCTCACGAGTTGGAATGCGATGATGGTGTCCGCCTATCTCGACGCCTATCACACGTTCGGGGTTTCCGCCTATCTGGCGGCAGCGGAACAGGCGCTCACATTTCTGCTGGACTATGCGGTTGAGAACGGGCGAGTCTATCGGACGGTCACGGCGGGGAAGGGGCGCTTGAACGGATATTTGGACGATGCAGCCTGTCTCGCCACAGCGTTGCTGGACGCGTTTGAGGCAACGTCGCATCGGTGGTATCTGGATCAAGCACGCGAGGTGACGGACAATTTGCTGGAGCGATATTGGGATGAAGTGGCGGGGGGGTGTTTTTATACCAGCCGCGACCACGAAGCCCTCCTCCATCGCATGAAGTCCGGTACCGATAGTGCAATTCCATCCGGCAATGCCATTGTCGCTTCGGTCTTATTGAGGCTTTTCTCTTTCACAAGAGAGCAGAGGTATCATGACCGGGCCGAGCACCTGTTTCGGGTGTTCCGGAGCGTGATGGAGCACAACGCCTATGGCTCATCGGCCATGCTCTGTGCGCTGGATTGGTACCTGACGACGCCCCAGGAGATTGTCGTTGTCGGGACTCGTGGCGATGCGAGGACCGAAGCGTTGCTCTCAGCAGTCCATCGACGCTATTTGCCGAATCGCGCAGTGCTGGTGGTCGAAGCTGCTCGTCGTGCCGGGGAATCCGACTTGGCGCTGGCCGGAGGGAAGACAAGTGTGAACGGGCAGCCAACGGCGTATGTCTGTCAACGTCAGACCTGTTCGCCTCCGGTGACGGAGAGCCACCAATTGGACCTGTTATTGTAGGGAGGGTGCCGTGGGTGTCTCAGGTAAAGGATTGTACGATCACCTCTACCGCCGATTCTTCGAGAATCGCGACTCGCAGCAGGGCTATGAGTTTCAGCACGCGCCCGGTGGCAGTGCGCCACTACCGGTCGTCACGTTTCGGGATCGGCTTCGATGGTGGACGTGGGGTCGGTGGCAACGTCGAAAAACTATCATGGCAGCCCGCGACCGGTTCCAGCAGGACATTCTCGATATCAAGAAGCAGTCACCGAAGTAGGAAGAAGTCGAGAGGATAGGCGTGAGAGAACGTGGCATAAGCCTGAAGCCTGACCGGCTAAGGAATAATCATTTCGGCACAGCAGAACTTCGATGGCCTGCATGTCTGGGTGAACAGAACAGAACGCCGCAGGATAGCCGTGCGAGACAGGCGGGACGAGCGAGACGGACGAGGGTTCGAGGTCCGAAGTTCGAGGTTTTCGGAACGTCGAACCCGGAACGTCGAACTTTTTATTTCGCATCTCTCTCACTTCACGCGTCCCGGTTCATGGTCTACGCAGTATTCGCCTTGACCGTGATCGCCGGTGAGTGGAGCTTCTGTGTCGAGCGGTCTCAAGCCATTCAGGAAGAGAGCCAGGCGGAAAAAGAAGCCAACTTGAAAGGTCAGGCCCAAGGGGGGCTGTTTAACCGGTGGACTTTCGATCAGCAGAAGTCTGGCGAGGTTCCTGCCGGATTCTCGATGCTGGGGTTTGGCGAGGGCGCGGCTGCGGACTGGACGATCAAGGAAGCCAACGATGCCCCCTCGGCGTCCAACGTGCTAGGCGTGAAATCATCGTGCCAGGCCGTGACCTGCTACCGGTTGATCGTTGCCGACGGGCTTCAGTATGAATATCCAGATGTGTCGGTCAGGATGCGCTTTCCCGTCGATGCTCAGGCAGGGGGAGGCGGGGTGGTATTCGGGGTGCAGGATGGCACACGCTTTTATGCGGCAGTGGTGGATCTTGCCGCAAAGACGATAGAGGTGATTCGGGTGGTCGATGGAAAGGAGCTGAGTCTGGGGCGGCGGTCGATCACACCCAAAGCAGTGCCCTGGCATACGCTGCGAATCCAGCGGAATACCATTATCAGCAAGGATTTTATTGAAACCTACTTTGACGGGCAACTCGTCGTGGCGGTCCAAGATCAGGCCCTGGCGATCGGTCAGGTCGGGCTCCTGGTTCGTGGACAAACAGCGCTAGATTTTGACAGCTTGCATGCCATTCCACTCTTTTCTCAGCGTCCGTTTTCTGCCCCCGCTGCCTATTAGATGGACGCAGGGTCACGCGTGATTGTGTTGTCGCTTGCATTTGAACGGACTGAGGAGTAGAGTGGGGCCTGTGTATCATCTCGAAAGGCCTGGTGGTGATACCATAGAGAGTGACAAGGCCTAAGACAGATGTTGTTTTGGTTCTGCCCGGGAATTTGATCGGAAGCCAGCCTTGAGCCGCCATGGTGTTAGCGTCTTCGGCCCATTCCTTCCTCACTTTGTTCTCGAGTCCAAGACAACACATATTCTCAAAGGAGGAGCCCAATGGGTTCGAAGATCTATGTCGGGGGTTTGCCGTATTCCACAACTGAGCAGCAGCTGAGCGATCTGTTCGCTGTTCATGGGGCGGTGACATCATCCCGGATTATCACAGATAAGTTCACCGGCCAGTCCCGCGGGTTTGGATTCGTGGAGATGTCCTCGGATTCGGAAGCGCAGGCGGCGATCACCGCACTGAACGGCACTGAGTTGGGCGGCCGCACGTTGACCGTCAACGAAGCGCGTCCCCAGGAGCCACGTTCTGGCGGTGGCGGCCGTGGCGGGTCTGGTGGCGACCGGTACTAAGCCGTAACGAGTGTTTACACGTCGGGGCTGCCTATCCGGCAGCCCCGCTAATTCCTTCCTAGAATTGCCCATCAACTCGATGCGTTTCTCGGCCCTCTGACCAGGCCGGACCGTGCAGTCCCAGGAAGTGTGCCCCATACAAGGAGTCTTAATGTCTACGTTTGCTGATATGAATCTACACCAGTCCCTTGCCCAGCGCCTGATACAGGCGGGGCTGACGATACCCACGCCGGTGCAACAGGCTGCCATTCCACTGGCGCTGAAAGGCCGGGATATTATGGCGCAAGCCAAAACCGGGAGCGGGAAAACACTGGCGTTTTTGCTGCCGATTATTGAGCAGGCCATGCAACGGGAAGCCTCTGCGCCCGCGCCTGGCCCCTATACCAAGTCCGGACCAAGTCATGCTTCCGGGCCAAAGTTTTTGGTGCTGGCACCCACGCGGGAACTGGCACTCCAAATCGAAATGGAGCTACGCAAGTATGCCCCGATGTCCGTGACCTCCTTGTCGGTATATGGCGGAACGCCGATCGAGCGCCAGTACCGTGCACTGCAACGACCGCCGATGGTGGTGGTCGGTACGCCAGGGCGGTTGCTCGACTTGGCCGGCTCCGGTCATTTGCGTCTGGGCGGGGTGACGTTTTTCGTGATGGATGAGGCCGATCAGATGTTGGATCGCGGGTTTCTGCGGGACATTCAACGGATCATTCGTCTCCTCCCAGCTGAGCGCCAGACGCTGCTTTTCTCCGCGACATTTTCGGGGGACATTCAGACGCTCGCGCAGAGCATGCAGCGCGATCCCGCTCGCATCTCTGTCGACCCAGGGATCAGCACTCCAACCACGATCGTGCATGCCTACTATGTCGTACCGGGTGATCAGGCGCGCACGCAACTCGTGCATACGTTGCTCCAGACCGTGACGGGTGGGGGACGGTCGATGGTGTTTTGTGATCAAAAGTATAAGGTGCGACGCCTGGCGTCCCATTTGGGTGGAGAACCGGCCTCGGTCGGTGCGCTGACCGGCAATCATAGCCAAGCGCAGCGGGAACGGACGCTCGGTGCCTTTCGGGCCGGCCGCCTCCGTTCGCTCGTGGCGACCGATGTGGCAGCCAGAGGCCTCGATATTCAGGATGTGGCGCAGGTCATTCACTATGAATTACCGACCAATCCGAATTCGTACGTCCATCGGACAGGGCGGACAGGTCGAGCAGAGAAGGAAGGGGCGACCTTTTTGATTCTGTCACAGTCCGAAGAGCGAGAGTATCTTCGAATGGTGAGACAGTTAAAAATCGAGACGAAGAAACTCGCGCTTCCCGTGTTTGCCGCTCTCCCCGCTCCGGCCCCTATGCCGGTCAGCGACCAGCAGGCCCCTCGCCAGCGGCCTCGCCGAAGTGCGGAACCATCAGGCCGGCGATTCCGCGAGGGCGAGAATCGAGGACCAGTTCACAGACAGGGAGCCTCGGTCGGTGCGTCCAGGCACTCACGATATTAAGAAACCCTGATGCCGCCGGACCCCGGTAGGGGCCGGTGGCGTCGCCTGGGCCTGCCATTGTCTGTTTTGCACGCGCGCTGTTGTGCGCAGTGCTGTGTTCGATGGTAAGATAACGGCCGAAAGGTCGTTCCATGCCGCCGTTTCAACTCGAAGCCCCATTCAAGCCCTGCGGAGATCAAGGCCCGGCCATTGATAAGTTGGTGGCCGGGATTGCGGCTGGCCGGAAGCATCAAACGCTGCTTGGCGTCACCGGGTCCGGCAAGACCTTTACCATGGCCAATGTGGTCGCACAGGTGCAGAAGCCCACCTTGGTTCTGGTCCATAACAAGACGCTAGCCGGTCAGCTCTATCAAGAGTTCAAACAGTTCTTCCCCCACAACGCGGTGGAGTATTTCGTCAGCTACTACGATTACTACCAGCCGGAAGCCTATATTCCCCAAAGCAACACGTACATTGCCAAGGACGCCTCCGTCAATGATGCGATCGATCAGATGCGCCATGCGGCAACGGCCGCGCTGCTCCAACGGAACGACGTGCTGATCGTCTCGTCGGTCTCCTGTATTTACGGCCTGGGGTCGCCGGAGGTCTATCACGAGATGGTGGTCTTCCTCGAGGAGGGAATGGAGATTCGGCGGGAAAAGATTCTGGCTAAACTGGTCGAGATTCAATATGCCCGCAACGACATGGATTTCCACCGCGGAACCTTCCGTGCCCGCGGCGACGTCATCGAGATCTTTCCGGCTTCGAATGACGCGGTGTCCGTGCGGATCGAGTTGTTCGGTGACGTGGTCGACGCCATTCACGAAATTGATCCGCTCACGGGGAAGTCGCTCAGGAAGCTTCCCAAAGTCGCGGTCTATCCGAACACGCACTATCTCATTGCGCCGGATCGGTATGAGCGGGCGATTACCGGCATCGAAGAAGAACTGGACGTGCGCGTCGCCTATTTCAAGAAACAGAATCAGCTTGTGGAAGCTCAGCGGATCGCGCAGCGCACCAAGTTCGACCTTGAAATGATTCGGGCAATGGGGTACTGCCACGGTATCGAGAACTACTCGCGGCATCTCAGTGGCCGCGCGCCCGGGGAGCAGCCTCCGACGCTCATCGATTATTTCCCCAAAGACTTTCTGCTGATCGTCGATGAATCCCACGCAACGATTCCCCAAGTGGGTGGGATGTACGAGGGCGACTATTCGCGGAAGCGCACATTGGTCGAGTATGGATTCCGGTTGCCCTCGGCAATCGATAACCGGCCGCTCACGTTCGCCGAATTTGAGCGTTGTCTCACGCAGGTGGTCTGCGTCTCCGCGACGCCAGGCCCCTACGAGCTGAGACATGCGGCTGGAGAGGTGGTCGAGCAGATTCTTCGCCCGACCGGTCTGATGGATCCGGTCATCGAAGTGCGCCCGGCCAAAGGGCAGGTGGATCATCTCCTCGGCGAAGTGCGGACTGAAGTGGCTCAGGGAGGGCGAGTGCTGATCACCACCCTGACCAAGCGCATGGCGGAGGATTTGAGCGAGTACTACCACGATCTCGGTATCAAGGTGCGGTATCTGCACTCTGACATCAAGACGTTGGAGCGGGCCGAAATCATCCGCGATCTGCGGCGCGGAGTTTTCGACGTGCTGGTGGGGATCAATCTCCTGCGCGAAGGGCTGGATCTCCCCGAGGTCACCCTGGTGGCGATTCTCGATGCGGATAAGGAAGGGTATCTTCGGTCCTATCGGTCATTGATCCAGACAGCTGGGCGGGCAGCGAGGAACGTGCGGGGCCACGTGATTTTCTACGGTGATGCCGTCACCGATTCTATGCAAATGGCGCTCGCCGAGACCGGGCGCCGGCGCGCGATTCAGGCCGACTATAATGCCAAACATGGCATCGTGCCTACGAGCATCAAGAAGGACGTTCTGTCGCTTGAATATGCCACGGCAGACACGGATGATGTGCAGCTGGATTTGGCCGCGGAGTCGCTGGCCGTCTACGGAGTAGAAGAAGCGACTGAACAGATCATCAAACGGCTGGAAACGGAAATGAAAGCCGCCGCCAAGGAGTTGGAGTTTGAACGGGCCGCAGCGCTACGAAACCGGATTCGAGCGTTGAAGCTGAAGGAGTTAGAGTTGAAGCCAGAGATATAACAGGTTACAGAAAAATCATATTTCCACAGCAGAACTTCAATGGCCTGCATGTTTGGGCAAGAGAAGAAATCCTTAGCAGGATGCTCAAAAAGGCCGTCAGCAAGGCCGCAGCGAGTGAAGAGCCGAGGCGTACCCTCTGGGGTACGTTGAGGGTCTGAACGATGCGAGAACGACGCTGGCGGACTTTTTCAGCATCCTGCTAGACGTTCTTGTATAGATAGATGCCTAAGAACATCCCGAGGAGACTGAGGAGGTTGATTTTCAGGACGAAGCCAATGGTGAATTTGAGGAGGACCAGATCGATGGTCAGCGGTTCGGTGATGCCGAGGAGATAATTGGTGGCGAAAACCGCCTGAATAGTACCCTGTGGGGCCATGACGCGGAGAATTTCTCCCAGTACTCCGCCCAATAGGCCACCGATGAGCACGAAAATGAGCAGAACCAAAGGTGATTTTTTCACGGCAACCGCCTTGCAACTCTTTGTGTAGCTCCACGGAGATAACAGCCGACCATAGCGAAAGGCCTACGGCATGTCAATAAAATGCGGCCTCCCATTCCCTTGACTTCATCCTGCCTCGTCCTTTAGACTTCCCGGTGCTCTTTTGCTAGAGTTTTCTAGGCGATCGGAGATCTGGGGTTAAGGCTTCGATTGCCTTTTTCTTTGTGGCGCTATGCTGGATTCTCTTAGCGAAAAATTCGAAAAGATTTTCAAGAAGCTACGCGGTTCTGGGGTCCTCACCGAACAGAACATCGCGGAAGCGTTGAAAGAAGTGCGCCTCGCGCTGCTCGAAGCCGACGTCAACTTCAAGATCGTCAAGGACTTCATCGAGCGGGTTCGCGAAAAGGCAGTTGGTCAGGAAGTCCTCCAGAGCTTGACCCCTGGTCATCAGGTGGTCAAGGTCGTGTGGGAGGAACTGCGGGAGATGATGGGCCGTGAGCGAGCCGGTCTGGCTCTGGCCTCGAATCCCCCTACCGTCGTCATGATGGTGGGACTCCAAGGTGCTGGCAAGACGACGACCTGCGGCAAGCTCGGGCGGTACTTCAAGGCTCAAGGGAAACGGGTTCTCCTGGTTGGGGCGGATCCTCGTCGTCCGGCAGCCGGCGACCAGTTGGCGAGTCTGGGGCGCGATCTTGAGATCGACGTGCATCGAGCCGATCAGGCACAGGCTGCGCAAGCGGATGTTGTTCGCATCTGCCAGGCAGGTGTGGATCGGGGACGGGAACAGGGGTACGATCTCGTCGTACTGGATACCGGTGGGCGGCTCCACATCGATGATGAGTTGATGGGGGAGTTGGTGGCGGTGAGAGCCGCCGTGCAACCGCACGAGGTTCTCTTGGTGGCCGATGCCATGACGGGCCAAGACGCGGTCACGATGGCGAGCCAGTTCGATCAACGTATCGGACTGACCGGCGTTATTCTGACCAAGGTTGAAGGCGATGCCCGGGGAGGGGCGGTGCTGTCTATCCGGGCGGTGACCGGCAAGCCGATCAAGTTCCTGGGCGTGGGCGAGAAGCTTGATGCGCTTGAGTTGTTTCATCCGGATCGGATGGCGTCGCGCATCCTCGGAATGGGCGACGTGCTCTCGCTGATCGAAAAGGCCCAAGAAACCTTTACGCTCGAGCAGGCGGAGGATGCGCAGAAGCGACTGGCCAGCAATACCTTCACGCTGGAGGGTTTTCGTGCTCAGCTGGGGCAGGTCAGTCGCCTGGGTTCGTTAGATCAGATTCTGGGGATGCTGCCAGGCGGTCAGAAGCTCAAGGGGGCGATGGAAGGGCAGATGCCGGAGCGAGAGATGAAACGAGTCACGGCGATGATTGACTCGATGACCGTTCGCGAGCGGCGCGATCATACGGTCATCAACGGAAGCCGAAAAAAGCGGATTGCCCGCGGAAGCGGGACGAAGGTGGAAGAGGTGAATCGGTTGATTAAACAGTTTCTTTCGGCGAGAAAAATCGCCAAGGCTATGGCAGGGTCGGGAGGGCGCCGGCAGCTGGCGCAACTTCTGCGCTCCAGGTAAGCGTCGCTCACAATCATCACGGGTATTTTGTACAGAAGGAGGAATCTAGTGGCTGTTCATTTGAGATTGACGAGGACAGGACGACACAAGCGACCGCTCTACCGCGTTGTGGCAGCGGATTCTCGGAAACCGCGCGACGGGCGTTTCCTTGAAATTCTTGGGATTTTTGATCCTTTGAAGGAACCGGCGGTGCCGGAGCTGAAGCAGGAGCGGGTGTTGAGCTGGTTGCGCCAAGGGGCCCAGCCGACGGTTACGGTCCGGACGTTGCTTCGCCGGTGTGGCGTATGGAAACAGTTTGAAGCGGAGAAAGCGGCAGAGAAAGCGGCGAAGAAGAAGGGCGCCTAGTACGTGACAACGGCTCAGGCAGATCTGGTGACGATTGGTAAGATCGAGCGCCCCTTTGGCGTACGGGGCGAGTTCAAGGTGCGATCATTGAGCGATGTGCCTGGCCGGTTGGAAGATCTGACGAAGGTTCAGGTCTTGGAGCCGACGGGACAGATGGTCGACAGGACCGTGACGCATGTTCGGCGCGCCGGCTCGACCTACATCATGGGTCTTGCGGGTGTGACGACGCCGGAGGAAGCTGGGATGCTGCGCGGGGGATTGATCCAAGTGCCGCGTCATCCAGCGGCGACCTTGGCTGCGGACGTCTATTTTGAATGTGATCTCATTGGGATGACGGTCGAGAACGAGCGGGGCGATGAGGTTGGTGTGCTTGAGACGATTTTGGAGATACCGGATAATCACGTCTTCGTCGTTCGCAAGGGGACGGAGGAAGTCCTCATTCCGGCCGCGAAGAGCTTTGTGACCTCGGTGGATCTCGCGCGCCGCCGGATGATGGTTCGCGGGATTGACGACTTGCTTGAGGATCGTCATGCGGTGTGACATCCTGACCCTGTTTCCCGACATGGTGGCGCCGGTGCTCGGCCAGAGTATTCTCAAGCGAGCACAAGAGAAAGGTCTGCTGCACGTTCACGTGCGCAACTTGCGCGATTATACGCTCGATCGACACAAGGTGGCGGACGATGTGCCCTATGGCGGAGGGGCTGGAATGGTGATGAAGGCTGAGCCCATCTTGCGCGCGGTGGAACAGATTCAGGCCGACTAGGCACGGGCCGGCGAACAGATTCGGTTACTATTTCCGTCGCCGCACGGTCGTCCATTCACGCAGGCCTATGCAAAAAATCTGGCGGCTGACCCACGTCGTCTCGTCATTCTCTGTGGCCACTACGAGGGGGTGGATGAACGGGTACGGCTCACCTTGCACCCGGAAGAAATTTCCGTCGGGGATTATGTGTTGACCGGAGGCGAGTTGCCGGCGCTGGTGCTCATCGATGCCGCAGCCCGTTTGGTTCCCGGCGTGTTGGGTGATCCGGAGTCGATCATAGAAGAGTCGTTCACGGATGCGTTGCTCGAATATCCGCACTATACGAGACCGGCGGAGGTTCGAGGGATGCCCGTGCCAGAGGTGTTGCTTTCAGGGCACCACGAGGCCATTCGTCTGTGGCGTCGGAAGGAAGCCCTGCGAAGCACCTATCAGAGACGGCCGGATCTTTTGCAAGATCGGGTCTTGAGTCTCGAAGATCAACAATTGCTAGACGAACTTACTCGTGAAGGCGTGCCGGGCACGCCTGTTCGATGTGGGGAGGAGGGGTAGTCTCATGAATCGGTTGGAACGGATACAACAGTCTTTCACGAAGAAGTCGGCGCCCAGTTTTGAAATTGGAGACACCGTCCGCGTGCATGTGAAAGTGGTCGAAGGGGAAAAAGAGCGCATTCAGGTGTTCGAAGGTGCGGTGATTGCTCGTAAAGGGTTGCTGAACACGGAGACCTTCACCGTGCGCAAAGTTTCCTACGGCGTCGGCGTGGAACGAATTTTCCCGCTCCATTCGCCGATCGTCACACGTGTCGAAGTCATGCGCCAGGGCAAGGTGCGTCGGGCCAAGCTGTATTATCTCCGGGGGAAGAAGGGCAAGTTTGCCAAGGTTGAAGATCGGGAGTTCGTCGCGAGTGTAAAGGGGCAGCCCGGGGTCACCCGTAAGGCCGAAGAGCCAGCCGGGGCCATCTCGTCCTCGAAGCCCTAGTAGGCTGCGGAAACACTATGTTGGCACGCGAGAACTTCGATGTTCCGCACGTGTGGCCCAACAGGAACATACTCCCGCAGGATAGCCGAGCGAGATTCGCGGGGCGGGCGAAGCGGACGACGGTTTGAGGTCCGAAGTTCAAGGTTTTCGGAACTGCGAACCCTGAATTTCGAACGTCAGTTCGCGCCTTTCTCGCATGTTTCGCGCTTCACGCGCCACGGCCTGTGGTGCTGGCGCACTGTTTCAGCATCCTGCTAGTCTCATTCCCTGGCTCCATCGACCACGAGTGTTTGGGTGCCCTTTCAACTGACGCATCGCGGGGCCACATCGTGGGACCTACCGACCAATTTGAATTGGAAGCCCGGCGGCGCGGCCATCGCTGTATTGCCGGTCTGGATGAAGCCGGACGGGGCCCTCTGGCGGGCCCTGTCGTCGCGGCAGCGGTGATCTTGCCTACTCGTTGCCGCTTGGTCGGCGTCGACGATTCCAAACGAGTCTCCGAGTCTGAGCGATCTCGATTGTACGAGGTTATTGTCCAGCGGGCACGTGCGGTCGGTGTAGGGGTCGCCACAGAGCAGGAGATCGACCGCCTCAATATTTTAGAAGCGACTCGTCTAGCCATGCGTCGTGCGCTGGCATCGCTGACTCCCCCGGCGGACTGCCTCTTGATCGATGCCGTGACATTGCCGGATCTTGCCGTTCCCTCACGCTCTATCATTAAGGGTGATACGCTATCGCTCTCGATTGCCGCTGCGTCGATCGTGGCCAAAGTCGTGCGTGATCGCATGATGATGGCGTATCATCTGACCTATCCAGAGTATAATTTTTTCTCTCATAAAGGGTATGGGACAGAAGAACACTTGCAACGGCTCGCTCAACATGGTCCCTGCGCGATTCATCGGCGCACGTTCGCTCCGGTCGCACAGCTCTTGGGTGGCCATGGGGGCGCGGAACCCCTCTCGCGGACGGGTCTGGGCGAATCTTTTCGGACGATTCAGTGACTATCCTGGACCCCCGGAGGATTTTTGGGCAAGAAGGCGAATCGGCGGCAGAGCAGTATTTGCGGCATAAGGGGTATCGGATTGTGGCACGCAATCTGCGTTCATCGGTGGGGGAACTGGACTTAGTGGCTGAAGACGGTCAGGTGCTGGTCTTTGTCGAGGTGAAGGCGCGTCGCACCGACGCGTTCGGCGGAGCCATCCAGGCCGTTCATCAACGGAAGCAGGAGAAGTTGATCCAATTGGCGGCCCAGTATTTGGCCCGACACCACATGAAAGATCGACTGTGCCGATTCGATGTTGTCTTGCTGCAAGGCACGGACGCCGTCGTTTCACAGATCGAGCATATTCAGAATGCGTTCGAAGTATCTGGGGACGATCTCCGCTGGTAAGATAAACGATGATTCAATTAATCCACGTGTCGAAGCAGTACGATCAGCGGCCGGCGCTTTCTGACGTCACTCTGGAGATCGGCAAGGGAGAATTTGTCCTCCTCATGGGGCCCAGTGGAGCGGGCAAGTCGACGCTGTTGCGGATGCTCATCAGGGCCGAACGGCCCGATGAGGGACAGATCTTCGTTCACCAAAAAAACGTGACGACGCTTAAGCCGTCGGACATTCCGTATCTGCGCCGCAAGGTGGGAACGGTGTTTCAAGACTTTCGGCTGTTGCCGAAGAAGTCCGTGTTTGAGAATGTGGCGCTGCCTTTGCTGGTGCAAGGAATTTCCTCTGCCGACATTCGTCGGAAAGTCACGGAGGCGTTACGGGCGGTCGGTGTCGAGCACAAGCGAGATCAGCTTCCTGCGGGCCTTTCGACAGGAGAGCAGCAGCGGGTCTGCATCGCCCGTGCGATTGTGAATGGTCCGGTCGTCTTGTTGGCGGATGAACCGACCGGAAATTTAGACCCTGCCCTGACGGCTGAGATCATCGAACTGTTTAAACTCATTAACGCGCGCGGCACAACCGTCGTGGTGGCGACGCATGATCCTCTGGTCATGGCGCAGGTGAATCGGCGGGTGCTCACATTGTCACAGGGCCGGTTGCTGCCGGAACATAGGGGATTGGCATGAGGACGCTCTCGTATCTCCTCAGAGAATCCTGGGTCAATATGCGGACCAACCGGACGACGACGATGGTTGCCATCTTGACCACGGCATTTACATTGGCCTGTGTCGGTATCTTCTTGCTGCTCTATGTCAATTTACGGGCGGCGGCCGGATGGCTCCAGGACGATATTAAGATCATGGTGTATCTTGATGATCGGCTCGGCTCCGATTCGGTCGCTGAGGTGGAGCAGCAGTTGCGGGGCGATCGTGCAGTCGCATCACTGTTGTTTATCTCGAAAGAGCAGGCGCTGGGAGAGTTCAAGGCGCAATTTCCTTCGGAGTCTCACCTGCTTGAGGGGCTGGGCCAGAATCCCTTGCCGGCCTCCTTTGTGGTGGCACTCAGCCCGTCATTCCGTTCGCCGGATGCGGTCAAGCGATGGGCGGAACGGGTCAGGCAGGTCGCTGGCGTCTCCAAGGTTGATTATAATCAAGATTGGATCGACGCCCTCGCGACTGTGATTCGGTCGATTGAGTTGGTCGCCATCGGCATCGGCGTCATTCTCTCGGCGGCTGCCGTGACCATTATCGCCAATACCATTCGTCTCACACTATTCGCCCGAAGAGACGAGATTGCCATTTTGCGTCTCATCGGGGCTACGACAAGCTTTATTCGCATTCCATATCTGCTGGAGGGCGCCGTGCTTGGTGCCTTGGGGAGCGCACTCTCTCTGGTCATGCTCAAGTTCATGTACGAATTGTTTCGGCAGCAAATGCGAACGACGGGACGATTTGCCGGGCTCGAGAACCTCATGACATTCTTTCCCCCGTCAATCTGTCTTGCCCTGATTGCGGTGGGGCTGGGACTCGGGTTTGCAGGCAGCTTCGTGTCGATACGGCGTTTCGGCGAGGCTAAGGCATGAGGTGCGGGACGAGGCTCAGGGTCGGAGTCATGATCTGGGGGCTGCTGGGTGTTTCCTGGCCAACGGTTGCGTTTGCTGATCCGATTACCGATAAGATTGTGAAAGAACGCAAGGCTCTGGAACAACTCAAAGATCAGATCGAAGAGACGCGTAAACAAGCCGATGAGGCAGGGAAAAAGCGAGAGTCCCTCTTGCAGGGGATTCAGACGCTCGACGAACGTGTGGTGCACTACCGACAAGCGCATCAAGAGATTAGTCGGAAGTTGAGGAAGAAAGACCAAGAGATCGAGGTCATCAATACGCAACTATCCGGTTTGCGTGGCAGTGTGCGAGAACGTCAGGACGCCATTCTGGCTCGGCTGCGAGTTCAGTACATGGAGGGCCGTTTTGGCTATTGGAAAACCTTGCTTGCCTCGGACTCGTATGGTGATTTTCAGCGCCGGCTGCAGTATCTCTCGGCCGTATCGGAACGGGATTATGCCCTCATGGGCACGTTCCGAGCCGATATGACTCGCATGGAGCAGGCGGAGCGGCTGCGGGAAGAAGCGCGGGTCGGGATGCTGTCGTACAAGCAAAGTACCGAGAAGCATCTGGCTGAGATGAAATCGGTCAAGAAAGAAAAGAAGGTCTATCTCACTAAGATCACTCATGAAAAAGAGTCCTACGAGCATGCCCTCCAAGAATTAGAACGGTCCGCGTCGCGCATCGACAGTCTGTTGCGCGAATTGGAGCAGCGCCGTCGCGCGGCCGCTGTCCGACCTCCGACCGGGGGGATCGCCCCTCGCGGGGTAAAGGGCGCACTGCCCTGGCCGGCTGATGGGAGTATTATCTCCTTCTTCGGCCGTCAGAAACATCCGACCTTCAACACCTATGTGCAGCGCAGAGGCATCGAAATCAAGACGGTCGAGGGGAGCGCCATTCACGCGGTGATGCCAGGGTCCGTCGTTTATGCAGACTGGTTGAAAGGGTACGGACTCGTTATAATCCTTGATCACGCGAACGGGTTCTTTTCGCTGTATGCCCATGCCTCGAAGATATTGGCGATAGTGGGAGCACAGGTGGGAGCCGAGCAAGCGATCGGCGAAACAGGCGACACAGGCATGACGGGTGAAAATACTCTATACTTTGAGCTACGCCAGGGGGCGGAGCCGCTTGATCCTCTCCAATGGTTGGCGAGGCGGTAGGGAACGGGAAGAGGAAAGGACATTATATTATGGAACAGGATCCCCGACGACGATTCTGGATGTTAGGCCCGATGGTGGTGGTGGCGTTGGTCTTGGGCGTGTTGCTCGGCAAGGGGTGGGAGCGGACCGGGCATGCCACGGAAACCTATGAAGAGTTAAAAACGTTCTCCGAGGTGTTGACCCAAGTTCAGAAGAGTTACGTCGACGAAACGAAGGTAAAGGACCTCGTCCAGGGGGCCATTCGTGGGATGCTCTCAACCCTCGATCCGCATTCGGCCTACATGACGCCGGACATGTATAAGGAAATGCAGGTTGAAACGAAGGGTGAGTTCGGGGGCGTGGGTATCCAGATCGGGGTGAAGGAGAACCGTTTGGCGGTGATCGCGCCCATCGAGGGTACGCCGGCCTACCGAGCAGGGGTTAAGTCAGGGGATTTCATTACCAAGGTGAACGACGAGACGACCAAAGATCTCACCTTGATGGATGCGGTTCAGAAGATGCGTGGCCCCAAGGGCTCGAAGGTCAACTTGACGATTCAGCGGGATGGGACTCCCGATCCGCTCCAATTTACGCTGATCCGCGATACCATTAAGATTGAGAGCGTGAAGTCGAAAGTGTTGGACAACATCGGGTACGTTCGGCTGACGCAATTCCAGGAATCGACGGGGCGGGATTTGAGCAAGGTGCTCAAACAGTTCAAAGAACAGAAGCTCCAATCCACGATCCTGGACCTCCGCAACAATCCAGGCGGACTGTTGACCGCGTCCGTTGAGGTCTCCGAGCAGTTTCTCCCCGGCGGCAAGCTCGTGGTCTATACAAAAGGACGTGAAAATAAGAAGGACGAGTGGATCGCCAAGGGGAAAGATCAGATGGACGATTCGCCCATGATTATTCTGATCAATGAAGGATCGGCGAGTGCGTCTGAGATCGTGGCCGGTGCATTGCAAGACTATGGGCGGGCGGTGATTGTCGGCACGACCTCGTTCGGCAAGGGATCGGTGCAAACGATTCTCCCGCTGGGGGATGGGTCCGGGCTCCGTCTCACGACGGCGAAGTACTACACGCCGAAAGGGCGCTCGATTCAATCAACCGGTATTACGCCTGATATTGTCGTGAAACCCCAACCAGCGACCACTGTCGCTAAGGCAGGCGAGACGAAGCCTGGTGAAAGGGAAGGGGAGCCGAAGCAGGCCAAGTCTGCGGTCGTGCCGGGGAAAGATCAGCCCGTTCAGAATGGCAAAGGACAGGAAGAGGGCACTCCAAAGAACGGCACCACGCCTCAGCTCCCTCCCGTTGATGTCTCGGGCGATCCCTCGCTTGAGCAGGATATTCAACTTCAAAAGGCGGTTGAGATGCTGAAGACCTGGAAGATCTTTAAGGAGCTTCCTCGCGCGTCCTAACCCGCATGATTCATGAGCTCATGAATCATGCGGGTTAATGGGGGGCTGCTGTTGTGAGGCGGCGATCGCCTCCAGCAGTCGTTCTTCCGATCCTGAGAACCCGGGTACTGTGCGCAGCAGGTGCGATCGCACCAGCTGTTCCAGATCGGTCAATGTGGTGATGCACAGGCGGGTGTAGAGGTACGCCACGAGCGATTCGGACAGTCCCGGGAACTGTGTCCAGGCCTTCACCGCCTCCGGGAGTGGTGTTCTCAAGGCGTCATAGGCCTGGATCGTTCCAGTTTTGAGAAATTCTTCAATCTTGTCCGCCAGGTCCCGGCCGATTCCATCAATATCTTCCAGCGCCTTCCGCGAGGCGACGTCTGCAATGTTTTCCTCCAAGGTTTCGATGGTGTCCGCCGCCTTCCGATAGGCTCTGACCCGATAGGGGTTTGCCCGCTGGGCGGCTAATCGTTCGGCGATCGATCGAAAGATGGCTGCGACTTGCTGGTTCTGGTGTGGGGTCGATATCATAGGCCGTGATGGCGCTATTCTGACGTGATCAGGGATGCGGGGCAAGGGGATAGGCCGGACTGGGTTTGTTGACAACCAGATTTCTGGTCCCCTAGGATGGGTGATGATGGTGGAGGCGATTCAGATTCAGGTGAACGGCGAACAGCGGAGCTGTCAGGCTGATGCCACCGTTGGGGATTTGCTGCGTGAACTTGCCATCAAGACCGAGCGCGTGGCGGTGGAGGTGAATTTAGAAATTATGGAGCGCAAGGACTTCGATCACCGAAGTCTGAAACAAGGGGATCGAGTGGAGATCTTGAGCTTTATTGGCGGAGGCGCGGAAGAATTACGTCATTGACGAGTGATTCATTGTTTCATTGGGCTAGGCTCATGTATTGAACTATTCGTCAATGCATCGATGGATAAATTCTAAGAGGACATCATGGTGGACGATCGACTGATTATCGCGGGACGTGAATTCAAATCCCGCCTCTGGGTTGGGACCGGGAAGTATAAGGACTTTGCCGAAACCAAGAAAGCCATTGAGGCGTCGGGAGCCGACGTGGTGACGGTGGCGGTGCGGCGCGTCAATATTACCGATCGCTCCAAAGAGAACCTTCTCGATTATCTCGACCCGAAGAAGTACACCATTCTTCCCAACACCGCCGGTTGTTACAACGTGGAAGATGCCGTGCGCTATGCCCGCCTGGCCAGGGCCGCCGGCGTGTCCGATTTGATCAAGCTGGAAGTGCTTGGTGACGAGAGGACCCTGTTCCCCGATACGGCCGGACTGATCGAGGCGGCGAAGATTTTGATCAAAGAAGGCTTTATCGTGCTGCCCTATACGAATGACGATCCCATCGTGGCTCAGAGGCTCGTCGACATCGGGTGCCCCGCCGTCATGCCGTTGGCGGCGCCGATCGGGTCGGGACTCGGTATCCGCAATCCGTACAATTTGAAGATCCTCATGGAAATGGTCAAGGTGCCGATCATTGTTGATGCCGGCGTGGGGACCGCGTCCGATGCCGCTCTTGCGATGGAATTAGGGGCGGACGCTGTACTCATGAATACGGCCATTGCTGGGGCCCAAGATCCCATTGCCATGGCCGAGGCGATGAAATATGCGGTATATGCCGGTCGGCTGGC
>Ga0209108_10000465_pt1 | contig 22416 bp, 22 predicted proteins | sample Rifsed10ft1_FD_184003 | JGI IMG/M metagenome (GOLD analysis project Ga0209108, IMG submission 184003) | Soil microbial communities from Rifle, Colorado, USA - sediment 10ft 1 (version 2) | ecosystem: Environmental > Terrestrial > Deep subsurface > Rock core/Sediment | place: Rifle, Colorado...
CTCTGCCTAATCGCCGTCTGGCTCGGCCACATCGCCGCCAGAGCGTTGTAACCTCTCTCTTTGTAGGAGCGAGCTCCGCTCGCGATTCTTGTTCTTCGGAGGACCCCCCATGCAAATCCCCGAACACTCAACCCTCCTCCGCCTCTTCCTCGGCGAACGCGACCGCCATGAGCACCAGCCTCTTTACGAAGCCATCGTCACGAAAGCCCGCAGCCACGGCCTAGCCGGCGCAACGGTCCTCCGCGGCCTCCAAGGCTTCGGCCGAAGCACGGTGGTGCACACTGCAAAGCTCCTCGAGCTCTCCGACGACTTGCCCATGGTCGTCGAGATCGTCGACAGCGAGGAGAAGATCCAAAAGTTCCTACCCGTGCTCGAAGGCATGATGGCAAGCGGCCTCGTCACCCTCGAGAAAGTGCGCGTCCTCCAATACGGCCCCCCACGCCGGTAGCCCGTAGGAGCGAGCTTCGCTCGCGATCTTCTCTTAATTGCCCCCCACCCCTCCCACTGCTAGATTGGCCGGCGGAGAGGTGCCGGAGTGGCCGAACGGGCTTGACTCGAAATCAAGTGTGCGGGTAACCGCACCGTGGGTTCGAATCCCACCCTCTCCGCCAGATATATAATAAAAACAATAGGTTACTCGTATATCTTTAGTTCAGTCCATACTTTAGCCCATACTCGCGCGCCCGCTTCACTTAGTTTTTTTCCGCAGACCTGCGCAAGCCGGCGGTTTCACCCATCACCACCACCCACACCTACGTATTCTCGCGGCTTTTTCACTCGCTTACGTCAACGCGTGCTCAACTAGAAGCTAAGGTTAGCTCGTTTTTCCGGCCTACTTGCAGCACTCCGTCGACGCGAGCGCGAGCGAAGAAGAGAGAATCAGCATCAGCTTCAACATCATGTTTTCTTCGTTCACGGAGAATCTGAGCAAGCCGCTGTGGTGAGCGGCGGTAGCGCCCACACGCGCTAGCGCGCAGTCAAGCGCGCTTCCATCCTCTGCACTCCAATCCGCCGCAGCAGCGAGTGCAAAAACATTAAAGCATGGTTAATATGCCAAAAGCCCCTCGAAGGAAGAGAAGGATCGTTATGGTCGGAGTGCTCCGTGACCGCCAGAAGCAGCTGCTACGGCAGCTTCTGAGGAACAAGGCGGGGTTGAGCGTGGATGAGCTGTCGCAGAGCCTCGCGGTTACGCGGACTGCGGTGCGCCAGCACCTCGCGGCGTTGATGCGCGACGGGTTAGTCGGTCCTGGCGCGACGCGCCCCTCGGGCGGCCGCCCGCAGCAGCTCTACTTACTCACCGATGTGGGCAAGGAGGCGTTCCCGCGCCACTACTCGTGGTTTGCACAGTTGCTGATCGACGCGATGGCTCGGGAGCACGGCGCGCCAGGCCTGCGCGCACGACTCGGGCGCATCGCCTCGGCGGTCGCGGCACAGCTGCGCAACCGCTTCTCAGAGACGAAGAGCCCGCGGCAAAAGGTGCAGCAGCTCGCCGCGCTGATGGACGAGCTCGGCTATGACGCGCACCTGGCGAAAGATGTGGGCGGTGCACCGACGATCGAGGCATACAACTGCGTCTTCCACGAGCTCGCGATGAAGAACCCGCAGATCTGCCACTTCGATCGGGCGCTGCTGTCTGCCGTTACCGGCGGGCGCGTCGAGCTTCACGAGTGCATGGCGCAAGGCGGCCACGTGTGCCGTTTCCGATTCACGCGCAATGTGTGATTGAGAACGGGTAGTGGGTCTGAGATTTGGAGGATCAATCAATGGCCGAGTTTTTGAAAGTCGCCAAGGCAGCGAGATCGAGGTCTAGGCCGTTGAGTGGAACCAAGCGCAAGGACGAACCATGAGTCACACGGCCACACATCAAGCCGGGGCCCAGGGTGCGTCGCCCGAGACCGGTCCTGAGAAACTGCCCGGGATCCGCCACATCGTCGCCATCGGCAGCGGTAAGGGCGGCGTTGGGAAGTCGACCGTGAGCGTCAATCTGGCACTCGTGCTGCAGCGACTCGGGGGGCGCATCGGGCTCGTGGACGCCGACGTCCTCGGCCCCAGTATCCCCGGCATGCTGGGCATCCCGACCGGCCGGCCGCCGGCCGCGACCCCAGGTGGCAAGGCGATCCCGGCGCAACGACACGGCATCAAAACAATGTCAATGGGCATGTTCACCGGTGAGGACACACCGGCGGTGCTGCGCGGGCCGATGGTGAGCAAATACCTGCGCATGTTGATCGGCGGCGTGGAGTGGGGACACCTCGACTACCTGATTCTTGACCTCCCGCCCGGTACCGGCGACACGCAGCTAACACTGGCGCAGAGCCTGACGTTGTCAGGCGCCGTGATCGTCACGACACCGCAGGATGTAAGCCTGAAAATCGCCCGCCGTGGCTTGCGGATGTTTGAGAAGGTGCATGTCCAGATTCTCGGAATCGTCGAGAACATGAGCACTTTCACCTGCCCCCACTGCGGCAAAAGCACCGATATCTTCCGTCGCGGCGGCGGCGAGCGGATGAGCCGGCAGCTCGGGGTTCCGTTCTTAGGTGCCATCCCCCTCGATGCCGATGTCGTCACCGGGGGTGACGAAGGTCGTCCCATCGTGGTCGACAAACCGAAGTCGGTCACCGCCCAGGCGTACGCCGCCATCGCCGCAGCGCTCGCGGAACAGCTCCACGCCGCTCCGGCGACCGTGCTGAAGTCGTTTCTGTGGAAGTGGGACAGCAATGAGGGAGAGCCGAGCTGGATGGAGAGCGTCGTCCGGCCGTCGGGCTCTCGAACCATGGCGATTGGCTTTCGCCGGCGCGACGCTCGGACGCTGTCCGTGCTCTGGGAGGACGGCCACCTCGATGACTTCGATGTCCGCGATCTGCGCTTGGCGTGTCATTGCGCCCTCTGCATCGAAGAGATGAGTGGCCGGAAGCTGCTCGATCCGAAGACGGTGCGGCCCGATGTGAGCCCGCGCGTGATCTCGAGCATCGGTAACTATGCGATCGGGATCGACTGGAACGACGGCCATAACTCCGGGATCTATTCGTTCGACCACCTGCGCTCCTTAGGCGAGCGCGCTGCAGGGAAGATTGTCGAAGATGTCTGACACCCGGCCTGTTGAGCCACCGGTCAGCATCCGCGCGGAGGTTTCGCTTGCGGATCCCGACACGTGCAAGTTCACGGTGAGCCAAACGGTCCATCCCGGGGGCCCGTTCTTTTTCGAGAACCAGGAGCAAGCTGCGGGGTCGCCGCTCGTCGAGCGGCTGTTCCAGCTGCCGGGCGTTGCGCACGTGCTCGTCGCCGACCAAGTGGTCACCGTAGGCAAGATGAGCGGCGCCGCCTGGTCGGGGCTGAAGGCGTCGATCGGAGCAGTGATTCGTAGCCAGCTGCTCACGGGAATATGCGCCATCCTCGAAAGCCCGCGGCGCGCCGGTGCCAGCAAACGCTCCGACGCCGAGGTTCGTGCGACCGTTCAAGGCCTGCTCGACCGGGAAGTCAACCGTTCCATCGCCAGCCACGGTGGACAGATCTCGATCGTCGATGTTCGCGACGGCAAGCTCTTGATCGCGATGAGCGGCGGATGTCAGGGGTGCACGGCTTCGCAAGTGACCCTGAAGAACGGGTTCGAGCTCATGGTGCGCAGGATCGCGCCGGAGATCGTGGACATCGTCGACACGACAGATCACGCGGCGGGTACGAAGCCGTTTTACCAGCAGGCAGGGGAGGTGCGATGAGGAAATCAGACGAGCGGATGCCTCAACCCAATGCCTAAGAACGTCTTCGGCTTCGCGCGTCTCTCGTCCACCCAGGTGACGTTAGCAATAGGGGATTCCGATGAAAAAGATCGTCTGTGTGCTCTATGAAGATCCCGTGAAAGGGTATCCCAAGACCTATGCGCTTGATGACATTCCGAGGATCGCGCGATATCCAGGTGGGCAAACTACTCCCTCACCGAAGTCGATCGATTTCAAGCCAGGTCAGCTGCTGGGGAGCGTGTCCGGCGAGCTCGGCCTGCGCAAGTTTCTCGAGTCCCAAGGTCACACGTTTGTCGTCACTTCAGACAAGGACGGTCCCAAGAGCGTGTTCGAGAAGGAACTGGTCGACGCCGACGTCGTCATTTCGCAACCGTTCTGGCCGGCGTACCTGACGGCCGAGCGGATCGGCAAGGCGCCCAGGCTGAAGCTTGCGGTCACGGCCGGTATCGGCTCGGATCACGTCGACCTGCAGGCGGCGATGGACCGGGGCATTACCGTCGCCGAGGTGACGTATTGCAACAGCATCAGCGTGTCCGAACACGTCGTGATGATGATCCTGGCGCTCGTCCGCAATTACCTGCCCTCCCATCAGTGGGTCGTCGACGGCGGCTGGAATATCGCCGACTGCGTCGCGCGTTCCTACGACCTCGAGGGCATGAATGTCGGCACCGTCGCAGCGGGTCGTATCGGAACAGCCGTGCTTCGACGGCTCAAGCCATTCGACGTCAAGCTCCACTACACCGATCGGCACCGGCTACCCGACGCGGTGGAGAAGGAACTGGCGCTGACGTTTCACCCCAACGCGGAGTCGCTCGTCAAGGTGTGCGACGTGGTCACGATCAATGCGCCGCTGCATCCGGAGACGGAAGGTCTGTTCAACGACGCGCTGATTGCGAAGATGAAGCGGGGCGCCTACATCGTCAACACCGCTCGCGGTAAGATCTGTGATCGCGATGCAGTCGTTCGTGCGCTCAAGAGTGGACAGCTCGCCGGCTACGCCGGTGACGTCTGGTTTCCGCAGCCCGCGCCGCGCGATCATCCGTGGCGGACCATGCCATTCGAAGCGATGACCCCTCACACCTCCGGTTCCTCGCTGTCCGCACAGGCACGCTATGCGGCCGGAGTGCGCGAAATCCTCGAATGCTGGTTTGCGGGGCGGCCGATCCGCAATGAATACCTCATCGTGGACGCCGGGAAGCTCGCTGGAGCCGGCGCCCACTCCTACAGCGCCGGCGATGCGACACGGGGTTCCGAGGAAGCTGCGCGATTCAAGGCAGCGCTAGGCAGGGGCGACGCTGCGCGCAAATAGACTGAGCATGAGGAGCTCGCAGGGCCACAGTCCCAAGCAGTGCCGGCACCGCAGCAATTACCGCGACTGCCGGCAATGAATTTCCTCGACGCCGGTGCGCGCTACACGAAAGTGGCCGTAACGCTGCACTGGCTGATCGCGGCGCTGGTCGTCGCGCAGTTGATCCTTGGCTGGTTGATGATTGAGATTCCGAAGCAGCCGGTCGGTGTGCGCGCCTTCTGGTTCAACCTGCACAAGTCGATCGGCATGACGATCGCGCTGCTCGTTCTGGTGCGCATCGCGTGGCGCTTCCGGCATCCGGCCCCGCCGCTGCCGGCGAGCGTTCCCACCTGGCAACGGCGCGCCGCCGCCGCCAGCCACGCGTTGCTTTATGCGTGCCTGCTTGGCATGCCGCTGGTCGGGTTTCTCGGGTCGACATTTTCCGGATATCCGATCAAGTATTTCGGCATTGCGCTACCCCAGTGGGGATTCAAGTCCGATTCGTTCAAGGGTTTCTTCAGCGCGGTCCATCTGGCTCTTGCGTGGGTCTTTATGACGTTGATCACGTTGCATGCGGGCGCGGCCCTGAAACATTTGCTGATCAATCGCGATGGGGTGTTCTGGCGCATGTGGCCGCGCGCATAAAATGACGCACGGCAGAGGTCATCGTGCGGCACGAATCGCGCGTGTTCTGGGCGCGGCGGCGCTGCTCGCTGTCGCGGCATTCCCCGTGGCCGCGCAGCAACCGCTGAAAAAACTGCTGATGCTGGAATTTGAATTGATCGACGAGCAAGTGGACGTCGTGCCGTTTCCCGAAAAAGAGGCGCGCTTGGCCATGGCGTCGCAGCGGCTGCGCGAGGCACTCATCAAGGAAGAGCTCTACAACGTGATCGACAGCGCGCCGGTGGCGCAGTTGATCCGCACCGAAGCGGAGCGCCAGAGCCTGCTCGGATGCAACGGCTGCGAAATAGACATCGCGCGCACAGCCGGCGCCGACCGCGTCTTGCTGGCGTGGGTGCAGAAGGTCAGCAACCTGATTCTCAACATCAACATCGAAGTTCGTGACGCGAAAACGGGCAAGGCCGTGCTGGTGAAATCGGTGGACCTGCGCGGCAATACCGACCAGTCATGGCAACGCGGCATCGACTACATGGTCCGGGACATGGTCGAGAAGAAGCAGGGCAATCGCTAAGAGCATGGGATCAGACCCAGCTTCTGACCGGGCCGCAGGCGCGTCGCGCTTCGCGCTCTTTGCGTATGGCTTCAGGCCATTCTTCCTGCTCGCCGGCTGGTATGCGCTGCTGGTGGTACCTGCCTGGGTCCTCGTCCATACGCACGGCCTCGTCCCGCTCGGTGCCATGCCGCCGCAGCTGTGGCATGCGCACGAAATGCTCTACGGTTTCGTGGGCGCCGCCGTTGCCGGGTTCTTGCTGACTGCGGTCCCGAGCTGGACCGGCGCGAGCGGCTTCGCGGGCCCGCCGCTCGTGATCCTGAGCGCGCTCTGGATCATTGGACGAGCCGCTTTCGCGGCGGCGGCCGTTCTTCCGGCTTGGTTCATCGCCGCGCTCGAGCTCGCGTTTCTCCCCGCGCTTGCATTTGTGCTGGCGCCGCCGCTCGTCAGGTCTGGAAACCGCAATACGATCTTGCTCGTCGTCATCGGTGCGCTGTGGCTGAGCGATGCCGCGTTCATGTTCGGCGTAGCATCCGACGACGCGCTGACGGCGCAACGCGCGCTGCGGTTCGCCATCAACTTGCTACTCGTGCTCGTGACGGTGATCGGCGGGCGCATCGTCCCTTCCTTTACCGCCAACGCAGCGCGCCAGCGCGGCGATGCCGCCACTGTCCGGAGCTGGCCGGCGGTGGAGTGGGGCGTGCTCACGACGATGATCGCCGTCGCCATCGTTGATCTGTGGTTGCCGGACACCGTTCTATCCGGGTGGATTGCAGCCGTCGCGGCGGTCGCGCAGGCGGCTCGCATGACGGGCTGGCGCACGCTGAGCACGCGCCGTCAGCCCATACTCTGGGTCCTGCATCTCGGATACGGCTGGCTGCCGGTGGGACTTGCACTCAAGGCATTGTGGTTGGTGGCGAACGCGCCATGGGCAGCTTATTGGTTGCATGCTCTGACGATGGGCGTATTCGGTACGATGATCCCCGCCGTCATGACGCGCGTGGCGCTCGGCCACACCGGTCGGCCATTGATAGTGCGCGGTTCGATTGCCGTCTCCTATGGCCTGCTCGCGCTCGGAACGTTGGTACGGATCGCTGCGCCCGTGCTGTGGCCGACCGCCTACGTACCGGCGCTCGCCGTCTCCAGCGCGCTGTGGAGCGGCGCCTTCGTGTTGTTCGTGTGGGTGTACACGCCGATCCTCATCACGGCGCGGGCGGACGGTAAGCCCGGATGACCAGGCAGCGGCAGCCGGAGTTTCAGGCGCGCTGCGGCGCTGCGTTACCTGTGCGAACAGCCGGAGAAGGTGGCCGTTACCCCTGAGATATCGCTGGATCGGGATCATCCGGCGCTGGTTTTCCCGCGGGCTCCTGGTACTTGCGGATCAGACGTTGGCACAGCTCGACGTGCTCGGTCTCCTCCTCGACCAGCCTTTTCGCCAGCTCCTTGACCGCAGGATCGGTGACGCTCGCGAGCACGTGCCGGAAATAGGCCAGCGCTCGCTCCTCGCCGGCGAGTGCCATCTGCAGCGCCTCTGAGCGCGTCATCAGGTAATGCACGGCGTCCAGATCGGCCGATTCCGGACTCTCGTTCTTCTTCCACTTGGCAACCTGCTGTGCGTGCGCGGCGACGTCCATGTCTCCCGCCCAGCGGCGGATTTCCCCGGCGTGGATGCCCTCGGCGCGAGCCAGATCGCGGAACACCGCCGCAAGCTCGGGATTGTTGTGGCTCTCCATCTGCCCGGCGAGCATCGTGTAGCGCTCGACGGCGTCCACTTCGATCTGATAGGCGACTGCAAACAGATCGGCGAGTGAGGAAACCTTCGGAGCATCGGATTGATCAGTCATATTTCGAACTCCTTCTCCAGCTCGGCCAGATCACAAGTCGTGCCGCCGAAACTCGGCCGATACGGCTGCCGGTCGCCGCGATAGAGCACACCAACGTTGAAGCCGTCGTCGCTCATGAGGTGGCGCGCCGCCCGCGCCGGATCGTCGGTGGCAGCCACTGGTGCCGGGTGCACCTGGTTCTTCCAGGCCTTCTGATCTGGCCGGAAGGTCACGCACGGGCTCAGCACTTCGACGAAGGAGAACCCCGGATGGCGGATCGCATCGACGATGATGCTGGCTGTCTCGCTGACATTCCCGGAGAAGGCGCGCGCGACGAAATTAGCGCCGGAGGCGAGCGCAATCACCAGCGGGTTGAATGGCCGCAGTCCGCTTCCCCCCGGCGTCAAGGCCGTATCGAAATCCGGTTCGGTGGTCGGAGAGGGTTGGCCCTTGGTCATGCCGTAGATGTGGTTGTCCATGACGATCAAGGTCAGGTCGAGGTTGCGGCGGCAGGCATGCAGGAAGTGATTGCCGCCGATCGAATAACCATCGCCGTCGCCGCTCGTCACGATCACGGTTTGATCGGGGCGAACGACTTTCAATCCGGTGGCGAGCGGGAGCGCGCGGCCGTGCACGCCATGAAATCCATAGCAATTCGTATAGGCCGGGATGCGCGACGAGCAGCCGATGCCGGAAATCACGGCGATCTGTTCCGGTGGCAGCCCCAGCTCGGCGAGCGCGCGCGTGAGGGACAAGAGCACGTGATAGTCGCCGCAGCCCGGGCACCAGATCGGGGCGATATCCGATTTGTAGTCACTGGCTTTGTGGGCGACCTTAAGTTCCGCGTTCATGCAGCCTTCTCCGCCAGCAGCTCCCGATGGATGTCGCCAGGACGAATGGGTAAAGGTCCGGCACCGTGCAAGACCCGCGTGTTGCTCGGCAATTGATAATGCGCCCGGAGGTAGCGGTAGAACTGCGCGCTGTGAGTCTGCTCGATCACCAACAACCGCTGGACGCCGGCGAGCGCAGCGGCCATTTGCTCGGGCCGAGCCGGTGACAACAGGCGCGGGGCGATGAGCCGGACCTCCAGCCCGTCGGCACGGGCGATCGAAATTGCTTCTTGCGCCGCGCCCGTGAGTGAGCCCCAGGTCAGCACCGCCACCTTGCCTCGGCCCTGTAGGGTTGCCCAGTGATCGCCGTAATCGAAGCGCTTGAGCTTGTTGTCGCGCTTGTCGAGCTGCGCACGATGTTCCGTGGCTGCGGACGTGGGAGTTCCACGCTCGGTATGGGTGAGACCGTCGGCGGTGTACTGGCCGCCGCGCGTGCCGGGAATTGCCATCGGCGATACATCCGTGCCGCCGAGTGCATAGCGCTGATAGGGCACGGCGAATTCGCTGGCGGTCAGTCGCTGGCCGACGAAGGCCGCATCGGCCGGCCGCTCGATCGCCGCTTGCGCCTGCCCGAGGAACTGATCGGAAAGCACCAGGGCTGGCACCTGCAGCGCTTCGGCGAGATACGTGGCCCACTGCGCGGTGAACAGGCAGTCCGAGACCGATTGCGGGGCGACGACAATATGCGGCGCATCGCCATGCAATCCGTAGACAGCGATGTTGAGATCGGCTTGCTCGGACTTGGTGGGAATGCCGGTCGACGGGCCGCCGCGCATCACGTCGACCACCACGATCGGCACCTCGGCGGCGGCGGCAAGCCCGATTCCCTCGATCATCAATGACAGTCCTGGCCCCGAGGTCGCGGTCAAGGCGGGTGCGCCTCCGTAGGAACCGCCGATGATCATGTTGATCGAAGCCAGCTCGTCTTCCGCCTGGACGAGGACGCCGCCGACCCTGGGGAGATTCGGCGCAAGCCATTCGAGGATTTCCGACGCGGGCGTGATCGGATACGCGGCGGCAAAGCGCACGCCACCGCGAACCGCGCCGAGTCCAATGGCCTCATTCCCGGTGATCCGCCAACGCTTTGTGGGCCCCGCCTGCGGTGCGGGCAATCGCACGGGCAGCTCCAAGTTCGCCACGGCTTTGGCTCCCGCTTGCGCCGCCCCGAGATTGGCTTGGACGACTGTCGTGCCCTTGGCGCCGAAACGCCTGGTGATGAGTTCCTGCATGACGCCTTCACGCATGCCAAGCAGCCTGGCTGCCGCGCCGAGGGCTATCATGTTGGCGCGCCATTCGGGCGTGGCCTTCGTCATCTCCTTCATCGGGATTTCAATCACCCGGGCGCCAGCGGCGGCCACGAAGTCTGGTACCTCACCACCGCGCGGATCGCTGATCACGAGGGTGTGCGGACCGAGTGAAATCTCCAGGGCGAAGCGCTGCGCATTGAGCCAGTCGACCGCAATCAGGAGATCGAAGTGATCCGCGTGGCAGTCGAGGGGGTGCGCCGCAAGGCGCAGCATCGCCGCTGCTTCACCACCGCGAATCTGCGGCCCGACGGAGCGGGTGAGCAGACCGTACCATCCGGCCGAGCACGCTGCCTCGAGCAGCAGCCCGCCTGTGGTGATTACTCCGGCACCGCCGCTGCCGAGAAATGCCACTGAAACACTCGAGGCTTGCGCCATAGGTGCCCCTGATCGCCCGTTGACGTTGTACACGGCGTATTGATCCGGATTGACTCTAGATACGTATTCTGGTACTTAAATACCTTAATAGCGGAAGGCACCCTGTGTCAATGCAGGAGGGCCTCGGGATCGAGAAATTCCGCGGACCACGCCAACGCAGAGTGGGAGATCCAGGGCTGGGCAGACACCGATGTCATCGAAGGCAATCCGTTGGGTGATGAGCAGCCGGGGGGCGCCGCTGGCGGCTGTAGAGTTCACTCCTGCGGCGGAGCCGGGTGAGGTCGTCGTCCAAGTCGCCGGGTGCGGCGTATGCCACACCGACCTCGGCTACTACTTCGACGGCGTGCCCACTCACCATCCGCTGCCCCTCTGTCTCGGCCATGAAATCAGTGGTCGGGTCGTTGCGGCCGGCCGCGGTGCGGAAGCGTGGCTCGACCAGACGGTCATCGTCCCGGCGGTCATACCCTGCGGTACGTGTGACAGCTGCAAGCGTGGCAAAGCGACGATCTGCGCGAATCAGCGCATGCCCGGCAACGACATTCATGGCGGTTTCGCCAGTCACGTCGTGGTGCCCGCGCGCGGCTTGTGTCCCGTGGACGTAGCCCAGCTCAAAGCAATCGCTCTCGATCTCGCCGAGGTCGCCGTCGTCGCCGACGCCGTGACGACACCCTATCACGCGGTGACCCAGGCGGGCGTTCAGGCCGGCGACCTCGTGATCGTGAACGGTGTCGGCGGGGTGGGCGGGTATTGCGCACAAATCGCCCGGGCGTACAGTGCAACGGTCGTGGCGATCGACGTCAGCGACGAGAAGCTCAATGCGCTGGCCGGTGAGCCCGCGGCGTTGACCCTCAATGCGCGCGGCAAGGAGCCGCGCGAGCTCAAGAAAGCCATCCAGGCCTTCGCGAAGGAGCGCGGCTTGCGACACGAGTCCGAATGGTTCGTTTTCGAATGCTCGGGTACCCGCGCCGGCCAGGAGACCGCATTCGGTCTGCTGAACCGCGGCGCGACGCTCGGCGTAGTCGGTTTTACGATGGACAAGGTCGAGGTCCGCCTGTCGAACCTGATGGCCTATCACGCCCGGGCGCTGGGCAACTGGGGCTGCCCGCCCGAGCTCTACCCTCTGGCACTTGACCTGGTCCTCAAAGGCCGCGTCAAGCTCGGCCCGTTCGTCGAGACGCATCCGATGAGCGAGATCAACCGTCTGTTCGAAGCGGCGCATCAGGGCGGACTCAAACGTCGCGCCGTGCTCGTCCCGACCGCATGAAAGCAGCGCACATGTCCACCAAGACTCCCGTTCGCCGCGATTCTGCCCCCAAGGACCACAACCTCGTAACCGATGCGGTGCGCGCGAGCTTGAGCGCGGGCGTGCGCTACGAGAAGCGCGCAGTCAAGGATATCGACGGGAAGCCAGTTGCCGGCCTCCATAATGCCTGGATCACGCTCGACAACCCGAGCGAGTTCAATTCATACACGACCGACATGGTGAAGAGCGTCATTCTTGCCATGCGCGCCGCCGGCGCTGCGCGCGATGTGGTTGCCGTGGTTTTCACGGGCAGCGGCGACGCAGCCTTCTGCACCGGCGGCAACGTCAAGGAATATGCCGAGTATTACGCAGGCAATCCGCAGGAGTACCGCGGCTACATGCGGCTCTTCAACGACATGGTCTCCGGCATTCTTGCCTGCGACAAACCGGTGATCTGTCGTGTCAACGGCATGCGCATCGGTGGCGGCCAGGAAATCGGCATGGCCTGCGATTTCACGATTGCCCAGGATCTGGCCCGATTTGGACAAGCGGGACCGAAGCATGGTTCAGCACCGATCGGTGGTGCCACGGACTTCTTGCCGGTCATGATCGGTACCGAGCGGGCGATGGCCGCGTGCGTGCTGTGCGAGCCGTTCTCCGCGCATGAGGCGTACTTCATGGGCATGATCACCGACATCGTCCCGGCTCTGAAGGTGGACGGCGAGTTGATCGCCAACCCACTGGTCGAGACAGCGCGCCTGGTCGACGAATTCGGACGCCTCGTCATCGGCAGGCCAAAGTCCGGAGCCGCGCTGCAGGCGGCGCGGGAGCTGATGAAGCGCGGGACCATTGATTTGTCGAGGCTGGACGAGCGGGTCGAGGCGCTGTGCACCAAGCTGCTCTACACGTTCCCAGACTGCACGACCAAGACCATCGAGGAGCTGCGCAAGCCAAAGCTCGAGGCGTGGAACCGCAACAAGGAAAACTCGCGCGCCTGGCTCGCGCTCAACATGATGACTGAAGCGCGCGCGGGCTTTCGTGCCTTTCACGAGGGATCCAGGGAGAGCGGGCGGGAGGTCGACTTCATCGCGCTCCGTCGCGCGCTTGCCGCCAACACGCCGTGGTCCGATGAGCTTACGGCCAGCATCATGCCGGGGGCGGGCAGCACATGAGTACGCCGCTCAAGATGTGGATCGACGCTCAGGGCAGTCTGCTGCGGCTGCGCCTGAACCGGCCGAACGCCAATCTGATCGACGCCGCGATGATCGCAGCGCTCAGCGCATCGCTCACCGAGCAGATGGGCAACCCACATCTCCACGCCGTGCTGCTCGATGCCGAGGGGCCGCATTTCAGCTTCGGCGCTGCTGTCGAGGAGCACCTGCCCGGGCGCTGCGGCGCCTTGCTGGCTGGCCTGCATGGGCTGATCGTGTGCATGGTCGAATCGCCGCTGACAATTCTGGTGGCCGTGCGCGGCCAATGCCTCGGTGGCGGGCTGGAAGTGGCGCTGGCCGGCCACCTGCTTTTCGTTGCGCCGGACGCGACTCTCGGTCAGCCTGAAACGAAGCTCGGCGTGTTTGCCCCGGCCGCCTCCTGCCTGCTGCCCGAACTCATCGGACCGCAGCGCGCGTTCGACTTGCTCGTGTCCGGCCGCAGTGTCCGCGGGGCGGAGGCGGCCGCGCTGGGGATTGCAAAGGAAGCCTCGCCTGAGCCGGAGCGAGCGGCGCTGGCGTATTTTGAGGAACACCTGAAGCCGAAGAGCGCGCGGTCGCTGCGTTACGCGGTGCAGGCTGCGCGGCTCGAGTATGTCGCTCGCGTGAAAGCCAAGCTCGCCGCACTCGAGCGCCTTTATCTCGACGAGCTGATGGCGACACGGGACGCCGTGGAGGGTCTCGAGGCATTCCTCGCCAAAAGGCCGGCGAAATGGGAGCACCGTTGAACATGCCGTCCACCGCTGAAATCATTTCCCGCGCCACGCAATTGTTCGAGGATCTGCAGTTCGGCGCGGCGCGCGAGTGGAAGGCGGCGCAACCGGGGCGCAAAGTCATCGGCTACATGCCGATCTACGTGCCGCGCGAGATCATCCATGCGGCCGGCATGCTGCCGCTCGGCATCGTCGGCGGCGGCGACCAGCTCGAGGTGATCCACGGCGACGCTTACTATCAAAGCTACATTTGCCGCATCCCGCGCTCGACCGTCGAGCTGGGCGTATCGGGCCGCCTCGATTTCGTCGATGGCATGCTGTTCCCGTCGATCTGCGACGTGATCCGCAATCTGTCGGGCATGTGGAAGCTGATGTTCCCGCATGTCTACTCACGCTATTTTGACGTGCCGCAGAATTACAACGACGAGATCGGAGGCAACTACTACGTGAACGAGCTGGCCGAGTTGCGCCACGCGCTCGGCGAACTGCGCGGCCGGCCGATCAGCGACGATGAGCTGCGTCATTCGATCGCCGTCTACAACGAGAATCGCAGGCTGGTGCGTGAGCTGTACGAGTTTCGCGCGCAGCAGCCGTGGCAGGCACCTGCCGCCGAGGTCTACCTCCTGATGCGCGCGGGTCTCATCCTCACCGTCGATCAACACTCGGAGATGCTGCGCGACTACCTCATTGCCGCCCGCGCCGTGGAGCGCCCCCGGCGTGACAACTGTCGCGTCGTCCTGTCGGGCGTCTTTTGCGAGCAGCCGCCGCTCAACCTGATCAAGTCGCTCGAGCTGGCGGGATGCTACGTGGTCGACGACGACCTGTTGCTGGTGACGCGCTGGCTCACGGCGGATGTCCCCACCGACGGTGACCCGCTGCGCAATCTTGCGCTGGCGTTCCTGCATCATTCCGAATCGACCGCGGCGCGATTTGAACCGAACCAGCTGGAGAAGGGCCAACACCTGGTGCGCGCGGTCAAGCGGACGGGCGCCGAAGGCGTGATTTTCGCCTGCCCGAGTTTCTGCGACCCGGCGCTGCTCGATCGGCCGATCCTGCAGCACGTCCTGGCCGCTGCAGGCATCAGCTACATCGCGTTCAAGTACGCGGAAAACTCCGGCCAGATGCAGCCCATCCGCGAGCAGGCTGGCACCTTTGCAGATTCAATCAAGCTATGGAGTGGACAATGACGACGCCTGTAAGCACTGCCAAGACCTCCGGCAAAGAGGTCGAGAAAGATGCCTCCATGCAGAAACAGAAAGCCATGATGGCGGCACACTACGACCGGTTGACTGCCGTCCCCGAGACGGGCGCGAAGGTGTGCAACACCTTCGTGCCGGGCAATCTCAACGAACTGATCAAGTGCTTCGATCTTCTCAACAATCTTCCGGAGATCAACGCCATTCAGAACGGGCTCAGACGCCTGTCGGGCAACTTCGTGCTCGAGGCCGAAAAGATCGGGCACTCCGAGGACGTCTGCACGTACGTAAAGTCCGACATCGGGATGATGGCGAAGGGCAACATTGCGCCGAACGGCAAGAAATTCCCCGCTCCCGACGTGCTGCTGCTGTCCTACACCGGCTGTTTCACGTTCATGAAGTGGTTCGAGCTGCTGCGCGAGCAATACAAGTGCGAGACCATCATGCTGCACACACCCTACATGGGTGACGGCAAGTTCACGCCGAACATGATCGAATACATGGTGAAGCAGATCAGAGACGAAGTGATCCCCAAGCTCGAGCGCATCTCGGGGGTCAAGTTCGACATCGACCGGCTGCGCGAGTACCTCAAGAAGTCGGCGGTGGCCGAAGACGATCTGGTCTACGTGCTGGAGACGGCAAAGAGCAGGCCCTCGCCGATTGATTCCTACTTCGGCGGCATCTACTACATCGGGCCGATCTTCGGAGCCTTCCGCGGCACGGACGATGCAATCGAGTACTACAGGTTCCTGCGTGCCGAGATCGACGAGCGCCGCGCGGCGGGCAAGGGGCCGGTGACGCCGGACGGCGACATGGGCACCGAGAAGTATCGCCTCGTCGTGGAAGGGCCGCCGAACTACACCCATTTCCGCCAGTTCTGGAAGATGTTCTACGACGAAGGGGCGGTGGTGGTCGCATCGAGCTACACGAAAGTGGGCGGCGTGTACGATCTCGGTTTTCGCCACAACCCCGACAAACCGCTCGAGACGCTCGCCGAGTATTGCCTCGGTGTCTACACCAACCGCAGCCTGCCGATGCGCATCGACATGCTGACCCAGTACCTCACGGACTACGATGCGGATGGACTGCTCATCAACTCGATCAAGAGCTGCAACAGTTTTTCCGCCGGCCAGTTGCTGATGATGCGTGAGATCGAAAAACGCAGTGGCAAGCCCGCGGCGTTCATCGAATCGGATCTGGTCGATCCGCGCTACTTCTCGGCAGCCAATATCAAGAACCGGCTCGAGAGCTACTTTCAGATGATCGAGCAGAGGCGCGCAGCCAATCGCGCCGCCGCGTGAGGCCAGGCACCATGCAGACCTTCGTTGGCGTCGATCTCGGTTCGACCACTACCAAGGCGGTGGTGCTCGATGAAAGCAGCCAGGTGATCGGCCGTGGCATTACCAACTCGCGCTCCAACTACGGCACCGCGGCGCGCGTCGCCGGGGAGGAGGCCAGCGTCGATGGCCGCTTCACACTGTTCCGCCGCGCGCTGACGGAGGCGGGGGAGCTGCGAGGTCATCTCGGCGATTTCATGTCCGCACTCGAGCGGGCATTTCGGCTCGAGCAGTTTCTGGAGCAGCTCGACGACCTCGAGCGCACCTGCGAAAGCCAGTTCAAGGGCGGACGTTTCGCTGCGCTCGAAAACAATGTGCGGCAGGCGCTCGCCGAAGTGTGCAGGCGCCTGCGGGCGGAGGCGCCCGAGATGTACGCTCCCGGCGCCAAGCGCAAGTCGGACTTTTTCCGCGACATTGCCGGCTCGCGCTACCACGTCCATGCCGAGACAATCGCCCGCGAGGCGCGCCTGCCGTACGAATTGCTGCTCAATCTTTATGACAAGTCGATCATCGAAGTCGAAAATCGCCCGCCCGCCGGCAGGCTGAGCGACAAATTCCGCCGCGCCTTGGGCCGCGTACTGGCCGCCGACGCGACGTTTGGCAGCGAAGCGGCAGATGTGCAGCACACGATTGAACAGTCGCTCGGGCTCGGGCTCGAGGAAGGCTACCTGATCGGTACGGGTTACGGGCGAGTGACGTTGCCATTCTCGAAGGAACACATCCGTTCCGAAATTCTCTGCCACGGCCTCGGCGCCCACATGATGTATCCGCAGACGCGGACCGTGCTCGATATTGGCGGTCAGGACACCAAGGGCATCCAGGTCGACGCCAGCGGCATCGTCACCAATTTCCAGATGAACGACCGCTGCGCGGCCGGCTGCGGTCGCTACCTCGGCTATATTGCCGATGAAATGAACATGGGCCTGCACGAGCTCGGGCCACTGGCGATGAAGTCCGAGCGGCCGGCACGCATCAACTCCACCTGCACCGTGTTCGCCGGCGCGGAGCTGCGCGATCGACTCTCCTTGGGCGAAAAGCGCGAAGACATCTTGGCAGGCCTGCATCGCGCCATCATCCTGCGGGCGATTTCCATCATCTCGCGATCGGGCGGCGTGACCGACGAGTTCACATTCACCGGCGGCGTCGCCAAGAATGAGGCTGCGGTCCGCGAGCTGCGCAAGGTCGTCAGGGAAAACTACGGCGATGTGACCATCAACATCAATCCAGACTCCATTTACACCGGCGCGCTCGGCGCCGCGGAGTTCGCGCGCCGCGCATTCGAGGGCGGCGCCCGACCGGAGGCGGCAGCATGACGATCGCGGCGGGCATCGACGTCGGTACGGGCGCCGTGAAGGCGGCGCTGTTCAGGGCGGAAAACGGCACGCCGGAATGGCTCGCGCGCAGCACGCTGCGCATCCGCCAGCGTGATCCGCTGGAGCTGGCACGGCTCGCCTTCGACCAGGTTCTCGAGGAGGCCAAGGTGGCGGAAAAGGAGGTCGACTACATCGCCACCACCGGCGAGGGGGAGAGCGCGACGTTTCATACCGGGCACTTCTATTCGATGACCACGCACGCCCGCGGCGCGATCTACCTGGAACCCGCGGCGCGAGCGGTGCTCGACATCGGCGCATTGCATGGCCGGGCGATCTCGATCGACGAGCGCGGCAAGGTACTGAGCTACAAGATGACCAGCCAGTGCGCGTCGGGCTCCGGCCAGTTTCTCGAGAACATCGCGCGCTATCTCGGCATCGCCCAGGACGAGATCGGGACACTTTCGCGTCAGGCGGACAAACCGGAAATCGTCTCCTCAATTTGTGCGGTGCTGGCCGAGACCGACGTGATCAACATGGTCTCGCGCGGAATCTCCGCACCGAACATCCTCAAGGGCATTCATCTCTCCATGGCGGCCCGACTGTCGAAACTCCTCAAGTCGATCGGCGTGACCCGCGGCGTTGTGATGGCGACTGGAGGGCTGGCGCTCGATGCCGGCCTGATTGCCGCGCTCGCGGAGGATATTGGCGGGATGAAGGATATGCAGGCTACGGTGGTGCGAAGCCATCCGGACTCCATCTACGCCGGCGCGATCGGTGCAGCGCTGTGGGGCGTATTCCGCTTCGAGAAGCTGGTTGCGCGCGGCGAGATTCACAAGGCCGCCTGACGGTGGGCAGGAAGATTCTATGGCACTGCTGATCAATAGTGACTGCACCGCGTGCGATGCGTGTGAGCCGGTATGCCCCAACAAGGCCATCACCGCCGGCCAGCCGATCTATGTGATCGATTCGCTGAAGTGCACCGAATGTGTCGGTGCGGAAGACGAGCCGCAATGCAAGCTGGTCTGCCCGGCGGACTGCATCGTGCAGAACCCGGATTTCGTCGAGAGCAAGGAAGAGCTCCTGGAAAAGTACCGCCAGCTGCACGGCTGATTGACCGACATTCAAGGGCCGCGCGTGACAACGGCGCGGGCCGGGACGAGATGACCGATGTACCGAATCGCGCGCCGCGAACTCTTCTCGGAGAATTCCTTTCTCTGGGAGATCGAGGCGCCCGATGTGGCGCGTGCGGCACAGCCCGGGCATTTTGTCATCTTGCGCCTCTGCGACGGCGCCGAGCGCATTCCACTCACCATCGCCGATTACGACCCGAACCGGGGTACCGTGACCGTCGTCGTGCAGGCGCTGGGCAAGACCACTCGTGAGATGCGCGACAAGTATCGCGCGGGCGACTGCTTCGATGACTTCGTCGGTCCTCTTGGCCTGCCACAGCATGTGGAGAAAGTCGGGCACGCGGTGCTGGTCGGCGGGGGTCTCGGCGTAGCGCCCATCTTCCCGCAGTTGCGAGCCTTCAGGGAGGCCGGCAATCGCACCACCGCAATTGTCGGCTTTCGCAGCAAGAGCCTCGTGTTCTGGGAAGACAAGCTGCGGGAGTACTGCGACGACCTCGTGGTCTGCACCGACGACGGCAGTGCCGGCCGACCCGGGCTTGTCACGGGCGCACTCGACGACCTGCTCGCCGCCAGCAAACCGGACCTCGTGGTGGCCATCGGTCCGCTGCCGATGATGCACGCCTGCGTCGAGACGACGCGGCCGTACGGCGTCAGGACTCTGGTGTCGCTCAACACCATCATGGTGGATGGCACCGGCATGTGTGGCTCCTGCCGCGTCACGGTCGGGGGCAAAGTGCGCTACGCCTGCGTCGACGGCCCGGATTTCGACGGCCACCAGGTGGATTTCAAGGAGCTGCATGCCCGGCAGAAGCGTTTCAAGGTCCAGGAAGCCCAGGCGAACGAGGATTTCGCCCATGTCTGCAGTCTCGAAACGAAGCTGTTCGTAGAGGGCAAGCGCACCTACAAGAAGCTGGCGTCATTGTCGCGTCACCAGGAGAAGATGCCGGAGCGAGACGCATTCGAGCGCTCGCGCAATTTTGAGGAAGTCAACTTGGGCTACGGCATTGCCGAAGCGGTGCGCGAGGCGGAGCGCTGCATCCAATGCATCAAACCGACCTGCATCGCGGGTTGCCCGGTGAGCATCGACATTCCGCGCTTCATCCGCCATCTGCTGGTCCGCGATCTCGACGCCGCCGTGGCAACGATTCACGAGTCGAGCATCTTTCCTTCGGTCTGCGGCCGCGTTTGCCCGCAGGAAACTCAATGCGAGGCACAGTGCGTCATCAAGAAAAAGATGGAGCCGGTGGCCATTGGCCGGCTGGAGCGCTTCGTGGGCGACAACGCCAGTCCGCCGAAGGCGACACCGCTGCACTTCGCGACGATGCTCGGCCGCGTTGCGATTGTCGGCTCCGGGCCGGGCGGCCTGGCCGCCGCGGCCGATCTGATGCGCTTCGGTGCCCAGGTCACCGTCTACGAGGCGCTGCACGTGGTGGGTGGAGTCCTGCGCTACGGCATTCCGTCGTTTCGATTGCCGCGTCAGATCATCGACCGCGAGGTGCAGCGGCTCGCGGACAGCGGCGTCATTTTCGAGACCAACAAGGTCATCGGCAAGACGTTTACGATTCAACAGCTCATCGGTGAGAAGGGCTTCGATGCAGTGTTCATCTGCGCCGGCGCCGGCGCACCCACGTTCCTGGGCATTCCAGGCGAATTTGCCGGCCAGGTGTACTCGGCGAATGAGTTTCTGACGCGAGTCAACCTGATGGGCGGCGACAGGTTCCCGTACCTCGACACCCCGGTCAGCCTCGGCCAGAGCGTGGTGGTGATCGGCGCAGGCAATACCGCGATGGACTGTGTGCGCGTCGCCAAGCGCCTGGGCGCGGCCCGGGTGCGCTGCGTCTACCGCCGTTCCGAAACGGAGGCTCCGGCGCGAGTCGAGGAGCTGCGCCACGCGAGGGAAGAGGGCATCGAATTCCACTTTCTCCATGCCCCGGTCGCGATCAAGCTCAACGATGACGGTGACGTGCGCGGCATCACGGTGCAGAAAATGGAGCTCGGCGAACCGGATGAACGCGGGCGACGCAAACCTGTGCCGCTCAACGAGTTCGTCGAGCTGGACTGCGACACCGTCATCTATGCGCTCGGGACCCGGGCTAACCCCATCGTGGGCAAGGCGACCCCGGGCCTCGCGCTCAACAAGTGGGGCTACATCGTCGCCGACGAGCACACCCAGGCCACCAATCTATCCGGCGTATTCGCGGGTGGGGATATCGTCACCGGCGGTGCCACGGTCATCCTTGCGATGAGCGCGGGACGTCGCGCCGCCAGGGCAATCGGCGCCTTCCTGCAGCTGGGGAAACAGAAGTGGCCGATCGCCGTCGAGGACGCCGAGGCCTTCACGCCGCCGACCCCGATCAACGCAGCGCATCCGCACCCAGGACGATTCCATGCTGTGCCCTAAGTGCCATCAACCGCTCGACGAGGGCGATGAGCAGTACATCTGCTGTGCCAGCGCAAGCCTGCAGTGGCGCTGCGCGCAGTGTGCGAAGGTGAGCGAAGGATTCGCCTTCCCCTACGGTCTGTGCCCACTGTGTGGCGGCCGGCTTGAGGCGCTCGGCGAGCGCCAGATCGACGATTCCGCGGCGCTCACCGGGGTGCGCACCGCCTTTGAGATCGAGTTGGGCGGCCAGGCCTTTTACCGGCGGGCTGCTGCCGAGAGTGAGGACCCTGAGTTGCGGGAGTTGTTCGGCCGATTCGCCGCCATGGAAGAGGAGCACATGGCGACGTTGTCACGGCGCTATCACGCGTCGGTGCCCACTCCATCGCCGGCCTTCCGGATCGAACTGGCGGCAGTCTACGCCGGGATCACGAGCCGGCCCGCAGACCCGGCCAATCTGTTCCGGATCGCGATTGCTCATGAACATCGCGCCGCGGAGTTCTTTACTCAACGCGCCGCGACGGCGACCACAGGCTCAACGGAGCAACAGCTCTACCGGGAGCTCGCCGCGGAAGAACGCGAACACGCGGCCACGCTGACCACCGAATATGAGCGCCGGCGCGCCGGCAAGGCCGGCCTTCTGTAAAAGGGATGGCCGGCCGGCTCTCTGACGGCGACACTGTTCATCGCCTCGAGTCTGTGCGAGTAGAAAGCCGTGGCGAGGGGCAGGGGATCAGGGCAGTCGGTAGTGGAACGACAGGCGAGTCGATGGTTTGAAGCCACAGCGGCCGAGAAAGCCGATCAAATCGCGGTCGGCCCAGTCGACTTCGGTCAGGATCCTGTCCACCCGCAGGCTAGTCAGATTGGCGAGCAGCTGTGACACCAGGGCCCGGCCGACGCCACGATCGCGGTAGTCCGGGTCGATCCCGATCGTATCGAGCACCGCGGCGGATTCGAGCCGGCCGAACTCACCGAAATCAACGCGCGCCATGATGAAGCCGATCACGCACAGGATCAACCCGCCGAAGAACATCAGCGGGCCAAAGAAACCGAAGCCGCGTCCGTAATGCATCCAGCCGCCGCGAGGCTCAAATCCGCCGGGACCCTTCCCGTCATCAAATCGGTACGGCATGTCGAAGGCAGGGTCCACTGAGCCATGATGAAAGGCGTACATCGCGGGCGCTGCGATATATCCGTTGTTCACCAGTAAGTGCATTCCCAACGGGACGGCGACGATCACCGCGAGCACAACCACAATACCCAAAATCCATTTCCAAAGCGTCGTCATTATCCAAGGCTCCTTATCTT
>Ga0209108_10000467_pt1 | contig 22393 bp, 18 predicted proteins | sample Rifsed10ft1_FD_184003 | JGI IMG/M metagenome (GOLD analysis project Ga0209108, IMG submission 184003) | Soil microbial communities from Rifle, Colorado, USA - sediment 10ft 1 (version 2) | ecosystem: Environmental > Terrestrial > Deep subsurface > Rock core/Sediment | place: Rifle, Colorado...
CATCACGCGGACCCTCGAGGGACAATCCGGAGAGACCGGCCAGCTAGGCCAGTTGCAGCCCGGGGTGACGTTGCAGGACCGCTACCTCGTCCTGGGCAATCTGGGCTCGGGTGGCATGAGTTCGGTTTACAAGGGCCGGGACCTGCACTTCCCCAACGTCACCAAGCTCGTCGCCATCAAAGAAATGCTGAACCTGGCCTCCGACCCGACCATGTACGAGATGGTCGTGCGCAACTTCGAGCGCGAGGCCGATCTGCTGGCGACGCTGTCCCATCCGTCGATCCCGCGCATCTACGACTACTTCACGGCCGACAGCAGTTCGTACCTGATCATGGAGTTCATCGAGGGGCGCGATCTGGAGGCCGTCCTGCGCGAGACGACCGAACCGATCGCCGAGGCCCAGGTCGTCGCCTGGGCCATCGAATTGTGCGACGTGCTGACCTACCTGCACAGCCATCAGCCTCAGCCGGTGGTCTTCCGCGACGTCAAACCATCGAACATCATGGCCGATCACCACGCCCATATCCGCCTGATCGATTTCGGCATCGCCCGCATCTTCTCCCCCGGCCAGAAGGGGACGATGATCGGGACGGAGGGCTATTCGCCGCCGGAGCAATACCGCGGCGAGGCCTCGCCGGCCGGCGATATCTACGCGCTGGGGGCCACGCTCCACCATCTGCTGACGCGGCGCGACCCACGCGCCGAGGCTCCGTTCTCTTTCTCCGATCGCCCGATCCGCGACCTGAACCCGGCCGTCTCGCCGGAAAGCATCGAGGTCATCGAAAGGGCGCTCGAGTACGATCCGCGCGATCGCTACCCGTCGACGGAGGCCATGAAGAACGCGTTGCTGGCCGCCGCCCGACACACCGGGCTGCTGGTCTCGGCCAACACGACCTCCTTCGTCCAGCAGCGCAGCGACGTCCAGGAGCTGTGGTCCTTCGAGTGCGAAGACGAGCTGCGCAGCTCGCCCTGTTTTCACAACGGCAACCTGTACATCGGCTGCTACGACAACAACCTGTACGCCTTCAACGCCAAGGGCGGCAACTTCCTGTGGAAGTACCCGACCGAAGGCGGCATCTCCGGCCGACCGGCGGCCTTCGACGACCTGGTCTACGTCGGCTCCGAGGACCAGCGGCTGCACGCCGTCACGGCCGAGCGCGGCAAGCTGGCGTGGACCTACTACACCGAAGGGCCGATTCGCTCGTCGCTCGTCATCTGGGAAGGTCACATCTTCTGCGGTTCGGACGACGGCCACGTGCACGTCGTCAACGTCTCCAATGGACGCCGCGCCTGGCGCGCCGAGGCCGCCGGTCCGGTCCGGTCGACCCCGTGCGTGGCCGACGATCGCGTCTACTTCGGCTGCGAGACCGGCGACTTCTACTGCGTCGACTTCCGCGGCGAGTTGAAATGGCGCTTTCGGGCCAAGCGCGCCGTGACCTCGTCGCCGATCATCGTCGACAACATCGTCTATTTCGGATCGATGGACTGGACCCTGTACGCCATCGAGGCCGAGGGCGGCTGGCAGCTGTGGCGATTCCGCATGGGCAAGCCGACGATCTCGTCGCCGGTCTTCGCCGAGGGCAAGGTCTTCATCGGCTGCGCCGACAACAACCTCTACGCCGTCGACGCCCGCAGCGCCCGGGAGGCGTGGCGCTTCGCCACCGAGCACCAGGTCACCGGCTCGCCGATCGTTCACGAGGACTCGGTCTACGTCGGATCGGTCGACGGTTCGCTCTACTGCATCGACATGCGCTCCGGCCGCAAGCGCTGGCAGTTTTCCACCGGCGGCCCGATCACCGGAACGCCGCTCATCGCCAATGGCATCATTTACATTGGCTCGACCGACCACAAGGTGTATGCTCTTCTGGCCTAAAGCCGGACCAAGGACCCACGAGGCGCACTGCCAACCATGAGTTTCTGGAAACGTCTCTTCCGCAAGGCCCCCCGTCCCTCCCCCGACACCGTCAAAACGGCGCCGCTCGACAGCGGCGTCCTGGGGCAGATTCCCCCGGTGCACGGCGTGCGCCGGATGTTGATCGGCGCCGCCCAGTCGACCGGGATCGAACGGACCCACAACGAGGACGCCCTGTTCTACATGACCGGCCGGGCCGACGGTCAGGAACCGCTGCCCGATTTCGGACTCTTCGTCGTGGCCGACGGCATGGGCGGGCACCGCTCGGGCGAGGTTGCCAGTTCCATCTCGATCCGCACGGTGGCGCGCAAGATCACGGCCGAGACGATCGTGCACCTGTTCGACATCGAGTCGCAGAATGAATCCCCCAGCCTGCAAGAACTGGTGCAGGAGGCGCTCGAGGAAGCCAACCTGGCCGTCGTCGATCGGGTCCCCGGCGGGGGCACGACCCTGACCGTGGCCGTCCTGCTCGGCCAGCAGATCACCATCGGCCACGTCGGCGACAGCCGGGCCTACTTGATCACCCGCGACGAGGCCCGCGCCCTCACCCGGGATCATTCCCTGGTCCAGCGGCTGGTGGAGCTCGAGCAGCTCACGGAAGAGGAAGCGGCCTTGCATCCGCAGCGCAACGTGCTGTGGAACGCCATCGGGCAAGGCGCCAATCTCAAAGTCGACGTCTTCAGCGAACCGGTGCCCCACGGCGGCTACATGCTGGTGTGCTCGGACGGGCTGTGGGGCACCGTTCCCGAGGCCGACATCCAGCGCATCGTCCTCAACGCCGGCGATCCGCAAACCGCCTGCGATCAACTGGTCCAGGCCGCCAACGGCGCCGGTGGACCGGACAATATCACGGCCATCCTGATCTACTTCCCGGCGGATTAGAACCCTGGAGGCGGGCCCAGCGTGAGCGGCAACCGGGACTACTACGCGCTTCTGGGCGTGCCGCGCACCGCCTCGCTTGATCAGCTCCGCCGGGCCTATCGCGAATCGGCCCTGCGGCTGCATCCCGACCGCAACGTCAAGGCCGGCGATACCGAGCTGTTCCTCGAGATCGGGCGCGCCTACGAAATCCTGAGCGACCCGGCGCTCCGCGCCCAGTACGACCAGACCCTGACCGAGCTCGATCAGCAAGCGGCCGCCGGGGCTCGCCTGCACTGCAGCATCTTGCACAGCCGCCGGGCGCTGCTGCCCCTCGACGAGCCCCAGGTCCACTACATGCTACTGGACATCGTCCCGGCCGAGAACGCCAGCTTTGCCCGTCCGCCGATCAACCTCGGCATCGTCATCGACAAGTCGACCTCGATGCGCGGCCAACGTCTGGACCAGGTGCGCTCGGCCACCCTGGCCATCCTGAAAGACCTCGAAGCGGGCGACACGGCCTGCATCATCGCCTTCAGCGATCGGGCCGATGTGATCGTCTCGCACGACCAGGCGCGGGATCTGTCGACCGCCCGTTCGCGCCTCAGTCTGCTCCAGGCCGGGGGCGGCACCGAGATCGGCCAGGGCCTCGAGCTGGGGATGACCGAGCTGCAGAAGACGTTCTCCCACGACGGGGTCAACCACCTGGTCCTTCTGACCGACGGCCGCACGTACGGCGACGAGGAGCTCTGCATGCAAATCGCCGAGCGCGCCGCCAATAAGGGGATCACCCTCAACGGCGTCGGCATCGGGGCCGATTGGAGCGATCGGTTGCTGGACGACATCGCCAGCCGCAGCGGCGGTAACGTCCTGTTCCTGGATACCCCCAAGGCCATCACCGACCTGCTGCGGCGGATCTTCGATTCGCTGAGCAAGGTCTTTGCCAGCCGGGTGCAGTTGGAGGGCTCCTTCGGCGATCAGGTGGATTTGCGCACGTCGTTCCGGCTGCTGCCCGATCCGATGCCGACCGGCGACACCCTGCCGATGGTCCTCGGCCACTTGCCCAAAGATGGGCGCATCCGGCTCCTGTTGGAGGTCGTGGTCCACCCGGCTTCCGCGCTGACTCACGTTCAACTGGCCGATTTCCAGCTGACAGCGGACGTGCTCGGCGAGAACGCCGCGTCCCAGAGCCTCCCGCTGAACATCAGCCTGCCGGTCTCCAAAACGCCCGACCCGGAGCCGGCGCCCAACGACATCGTCGCCGCGCTGAGCCAGATCGCCCTCTACACGATGCAGGAGAAGGCGCGCCACGAAGCCGAGCTGGGACAATCGACGCAAGCCGCCCGCCGGCTCGAGAACCTGGCCACGCAGCTCCTGGCCGTCAACGAGCGCGAACTGGCCAAGGCGGCCCTGGGCGAAGCCGAACGCCTGACCCATTCCCGGCGCCTCAGCACGGAAGGGGAGAAGGTTCTCAAGTACGGCACGCGGGCGCTGCTGCTGCTTCCCGCCAAGTCGGGGTCGTCGTGATCGAGTGTCCGGCGTGCAGGCACCAGGAGTTCGTCGGGACGATGTTCTGCACCGAGTGCGGCACACGCCTGGTGCTGGCCAACGGCGCCCCGACGGTTTCGATCTCGCGCGATGAGATCCACGCCGAAGCCCTGCACACCAAGCCGTCGCTGCCCGAGGGGCCGGAGCTCGAGTCCGGCGCCGTCATCGGCTTGCGCGTCGTCAGCACCGGCGACGTCGTCCCGCTCATCGGACGCGACAACTACACGCTGGGCCGCACCATCGAGGGCCAGGCCGTCGTCCCGGACATCGACCTGGGACCCTTCGACGGGTACGAGCAGGGCGTCTCGCGCATGCATGCCGAGATCCGCCTGGCGCCGGAGGCGGTGCTGCTGGTCGACCTGGAGAGCGCCAACGGCACGCTGGTCAACGGCAAGCGTTCCGAACCGCTGACTCCGGTCGTCTTGCACCACGGAGACGTGATTCAGATCGGGCGTCTCCGGCTTCAGCTCATCACCCGCGCCCGCGGATAGGGGAACGAACGATGCCGATCACTGTGCTGGTACATCTCTCCGGGGAGGACCCGGTCGTCGGCGAGGTCGAAGAGATCCCGACTCCGGCGGACAACACGATCATGCTGAACAACCCGCGGCGCCGGGACGGCAAAGACCTGGCCTACGTCCAGGGCAACGTCGTCACCGTCGTCTGGCCGATGCACCGCGTCAACTACATCGAGATCATGCCGACCTCCGAGGAAGAGAAGCTCATCGGCTTCGTGCGAGAATAGCCCTTACCGGATGCAACGCGACATGGCAGCGCCGTCCGCCCGGCGGCAGATCCTGGTCGTCGATGACGAACCCAGGATGATCCGCTTCATTCGCCTCAACCTCGATCACGACGGCTTCGACGTCAGCGAAGCCGCCGACGGCAAGCAGGCGCTGGCCCAGCTGCGCGACCGCCTGCCCGACCTGGTCCTGCTCGACGTCATGATGCCCGAGTTGGACGGGTTCGAAACGCTCCGTCTCATCCGCGAAATCTCGAACGTCCCGGTGATCATGCTCACCGCCAAGGGCGACGAGGACGACCGGGTGCGCGGGCTCGAGCTGGGAGCGGACGACTACATCACCAAGCCTTTCAGCCCGCGCGAGCTGGTCAGCCGGGTGCGGGCCGTGTTGCGGCGCAGCGAAGCCCCGGCGGCCGCCGTACACGAGCCGATCCAGGTCGATGAGCGCCTCCAGCTAGACTTCGACCGGCGCCAGGTGTGGGTCGAAGGCAAGCTCGTCCGATTGCGCCCGACGGAGTTCCGCCTGCTCTACCATCTGGTCCAGAACGCCGGCTGGGTCGTCCCGCACGACCAGCTGCTGGCCAAGGTGTGGGGCTACGAATATCGCGACGAGACCCACTACTTGCGTTTGTATGTCAACTATCTGCGGCAGAAGCTCGAGAAAGACCCTTCCGACCCCATCTACATCCTGACCGAGCGCGGCGTCGGCTATCGCTTCGTCGACTTCCGCCGCCAGGCCGCCGCCGATCGCCCACCCTCCTCGGCCTGACCCGCGACGGCCAGGGCCCCGGCCGCTGGCAATCCTGGGTCGAACGCCGGACCCGTCCGGCGGGAACCTCCTCCCGCGAACCGTTCCGCCAACCGATCCAGGGGCAATGGCCGCCGGCCAAGCCGCGTTGGCGTAACTGCCGTGTCACTGACGGATCCCCGATGGAACCGGGTTTGCTTTCTTGCCCACCCAGGTCGCCTACGCTAGAATGAGCGCGCGTGTGAGGTGCCATGCCCCATCAACGGATTCTCTTGGTCGATGATCACGAGGTCGTCCGCGTCGGACTGCGGTCGCTGCTCGAGCGGCACCCGAATTTCGAAGTCGTCGCCGAAGCCGCCACGGCCAAAGAAGCGGTGGAGAAGACGGCCGCCTACCAGCCGGATGTCGTGGTGATGGACATCCGCCTGAAGGGCGGCTCCGGCATCGAGGCCTGCCAGGAGATCACGACCCACTACCCGCAGACGAAGGTCATCATGCTGACGTCCTACGCCGAGGACGAGATGCTGTTCTCGGCCATCCGCGCCGGGGCCGCCGGCTATGTCTTGAAGCAGATCGGCAGCGAGGACCTGGTGCGCGCCATCGAGACCATCGGACGCGGCGAAGCGCTGCTCGACCCGGCCGTCACCCAGCGCGTCTTTCAAGAGGTCCGCAAGGCCGCCCGCGAGGAAGAGGCCTCGGCCTTCGCCGATCTCACCCAGCAGGAGATGCACGTCCTGCAGCTCGTCGCCGAAGGGCGCACCAATCGCCAGATCGCCGAGGCGCTCTATCTCGGCGAAGGCACCGTGCGCAACTACGTCAGCAGCATCCTGTCGAAGCTCAACGTGCGCAACCGCGCCGAGGCCGCCGCCTACGCCGTTCAGCACAACCTCAAGGACTACTTGTAGACCGGCCCGGACTTCTGGCGGAAGCTCCCCAGTCTGGCGAACCAACATCGTAGAGGTCATTCCGAGCGAGGCCCGAGCCAGGACGAGGGTCGAGCGAGGGTTCTCCGAGATGTCTCAGCACAACGTGCGCCGCGGGCGCGGGTATGAATCTCAGGCGGGGTTGGATTCGAAGCACCTCAGGGATTCCTCGCGCCCTCGCAGAGCCTCGGCCGCTCGGAAGGACGTACCGCGGAGCGGCGATCGAAGCCTCGTCACGCTTGCCCATGCTTTCCGCACGGGCACAACTGGCGCAGCATCTCCCACGAGTAGATTCCAAAGCGATGCCCGTCGGCCCACACGGGCAGCAGAGCGTAGTTGCCGACGGCCTCGAGCGAAAGGAGCTCGGCGGCGGCGCCTTCGATGCTGCGTGACGTCATCAGGTCCGGGGTCACCGGTTGGCCCATCGCCGCGTGGCCGCCGCGACACTCGGCGCACGGGCAAGCGGCCCGCAGCCCCGCCAGCGGATAGCGGCTCTCGTGGGCGTCCTCCCACAGGATGAACAACTCCCGACGCGATTTGGAGGCCTCCACCGACTTCGGCCGCATTTCGGTGCCTGCCATTTTCTCATCTCCCCCGGACGATTCAGGAGTCTTGAAGCGGCCGCAAGTACTCGGCGACCGCCCATCCTTGCCGGGTCGAGTCGTAGGGATTGACCAGGAACCACCACACATGACCTTCGGCGTCCACCGGGCCGTCTTCGACCTGGAAGACGTCGCTGTCCATCCCCAGGCCGTTGACCGTTCCCGCCAGCGTCGGCGCCGAGCGCAGCCGCACACCTTCGCCGCTGGTGCCGAAGACTTCGACCAGCTCGCCGAACACGATCGCACCCACCGGACCGAGGGCCTCCGGCGTCGCCGTCGGCGTCTGGACGGCCGTCGGCTGCGGCGAAGGCGTGGCGCTGGGTCGGGGGATGCGGATGACAGCCGGCGCCGCGGCCGGCCGTGGGATCTGGGCCGCTCGGGTGGCGGCGCCGACTCCGAGCAGCAGCACGACCGCAGTGGCGCCGGCGGCGACGCCGAGCGCCGGCCACAGGCACCCGATATCCCTGCGTAGACGGCCGAGTCCGTCCGATGAAGTCATGCCGAAGGCAGCAGGAAGAACGCGATGGCGAAGATCAGGTACAGCGCCACCAGTTCGGCGCCTTCCAGCCAGTTGGATTCGCCGTCGCCGGCGACCTGCGTCACGATGACGACGGTCCCGATTAGGGCGATCAATTCGAAGGCGTTGAAGACGAGCGTCAGCGGATTGCCCATGGCCAGGCTCAGGAACACCAGCGCCGGCGCCACGAACAGCGCGATCTGCAGGCTCGACCCGACGGCGATCTCGACGCTCAGACTCATCTGGTTCTTGGCCGCCACCGTCACCGCCACCAGGTGCTCGGCGACGTTGCCGATGATCGGCACCAGGATCACACCCAGGAAGAACTCCGACACGCCCAGGGTCGTGACGACCGATTGGACCTGACCCACCAGGATTTCGCTCATCCAGACCACGCCGCCGGTAGCCAGGGCCAGCACCACCAGCGACGTCGTGCGGCTCCAGCCGTCGGCGTGGACCTGGGCCGCCTCGGCCGAAGCGCGCGTCAGCGGGGCGCCGTCGCCGCGGAAGCTGTAGAACAGACCCAGTCCGTAGGTCAGGATCATCAGCAAGGCCACGCCCAGGCTGAGGATTTCCACATCGCCGACATCGTGAATTCCCTCGCTGGCCTGTACGAACAGCGACGGGACCGCCAGCGCTACCACCGCCAGGAGCAGCAGGATGCAGTCGCCGAGCGCCCGCCGGCGGTCGAACGTCTGCAGCCCGTGGCGCAGGCCCCCCGCCAGCATGCTGGCCCCCAAGACGAGCAGCAGGTTTCCGATGATCGACCCGGTGATCGAAGCCTTGACCAGTTCGAGCAAGCCCTCGCGAATGGCGATCACCGTGATGATCAGCTCGGCGGCGTTTCCCAGGGTGGCGTTGAGCAGCCCCCCGATGCGTGGGCCCGAATAGGCCGCCAGCACCTCGGTCGACTCGCCCAACAATCCGGCCAGGGGGATGATCGCCAGCGCGGCCGCCACCAGCGTCATCGTCGGGGAGGCCCCGGCGGCGGGAAGAACGACCGCCACCGGCAGCAGGATCAGGAGCCAGTACTGCGGCCGGCGGAAGATCTGGCGGACGACGACCACGCTAGGCCTCGACCGCCTCGCGCCCGTGCGACTGAAAGAGCCCGCCGGCCCCGCCGCTCGGGAGCAACACGCGGAGCTCGCGCGGCAGCACGGTCAGCACCACGGGAGATCGGACGGTGCCCGGTTCTCCGTCGAAATGCATCGGCAGGTAACTGCTCGAGCGGAACTCGGCACGAGACGCGCGGAAGTGGACGAAGCCGGCGCCTTTCAAATGCAGCCCCCGGGCCACCTGCAGCAAGCGGACGACCGTATCGCCGATCGTGTGACCCTCCAGGATCCAGAAGTCGAGCAAACCGTCGTCGACGCACGCCTCCGGGGCCAGACGCAGCAGGCCCCCGCCATACGATCGCACATTGCTGGCGACGGCGACCAGATAACGCCCTCGCACTCGCCCCCCCGGCCAGCTCACCTCGAGATCCAGTCCATCCCAGCCATGGGCGCTGCGCAAGGTATGGATGGCATACATGGCCGTCGGCAGGACCTTGTCGACGCGCCGACGAGGCTCGACAAGATTGACAACCCGGGCATCCAGGCCGGCGCCGGCCCACAGCAGGAAGGCACGGCCGTTGGCCTCGCCCAGATCGACCTTGCGGACTTCGCCGTTGACCAGCCGCTCGGCGATGAGGTCCAGATTGCCGCGCTGGGACCAGTGCGGAGGCGGCGTGCCGAGCTCGCGGGCCCAGACGTTGGCCGTGCCCGTGGGAAAGACCGCCAGGGCGGTATCGGACCCGCGCAACAGGGAAGCCGCCAGCCCGACGGTCCCATCGCCCCCGGCGACCGCCAGGACGTCGGCGCCCGCGTCAACGGCGCGCAAGACCAACTCGTGGAGCTGATCGCGCCGGGCGGCCGTCTCGAATCGCACCGACCAACCCGCGGCGGAGAAGACGCCCGCCGCCCGCCGCACCAGCGGTTCCGAGGGGAACCTGCCGGCAGCTGGATTGTGGACGACCCAGGCCACGCGCATCCGGTCGGCTCCCTCGCCGGATTATAGTCGACGGTGCCGATCGACGTCGCCGGCCCGGCCGGTTGCCGGAAATGCCGGGCGGCCCTACAATCGGTTCACGATGAGCGAGTCTCTCGTCGGGGCAACTCTCGTCGGCCGCTACCAGTTGTTGAGCCGCCTGGGGACCGGGGGTATGGCCCACGTCTTCCAGGCGCGCGACCTGAACTTGCAGCGCATGGTGGCCATCAAGCTGCTGCGCGAAGATTTGATTTCGGATCCGGCCTTCCACGCGCGTTTCCTGCAGGAGGCGCGCGCCGCCGCCAACCTGTCCCATCCGAACATCGTCACGATCCACGACTTCGGCGTCGAGGCCCACGAGTATTTCTTCGTCATGGAGTTGGTGAGCGGGACCGACCTCAAGACGCTGCTGCGACGGCGCCGGCGCCTGGCGGCCCCGGAAGCCCTCGCCATCCTCACGCAGGCCTGCGCCGGGGTCGGCTACGCCCACCGGGCCGGCCTGATCCACTGCGACCTCAAACCCCAGAATATCCTGGTGGCGCCCGACGGCCGGACCAAGATCGCCGACTTCGGCATCGCCCGGGCCCTTTCCACCATCGATCCGTTGGAGACGTCGGAGGTTGTCTGGGGGAGCCCGCAGTACTTCGCCCCGGAGCAGGCCGCCGGCGGTCCGCCTTCGCCGGCGAGCGACGTCTACTCGCTGGGCGTGATCCTGTTCGAAACCCTCACCGGACGGCTGCCGTTCGCCGGCGAAGACCCGTCGGCGCTGGCAGATCAGCATCTGCGCGCCCCGCCCCCCTCGCCGCGTTCGTTGAACCCCTCCATCCCCCCGGCGCTCGACCAAGTCCTCCTCAAGGTCCTCTCGAAAGAGCCGGCGGCGCGCTATCGAACCGCCGATCAGCTCGGCCGAGTCCTGTCCGGCCTGATTCCACCGGCAGAAGGGGCGGCCCTACCGGCGTCCTTTCCCGCCGCACCGGCAGCGCATCCGGAAGCGCCGACGACGGCCTTGGCGCCGGCCCCCGCCGAGGGCATGGATTGGCTGGCCATCGTTCTTGCACTGCTCGCCTTTCTGGCCGTGGGGGGACTGCTGCCGCTGTGGTTGTGGGCCTGCCTGCGCTATCCCGCCTGTCCGCTTACGTAACTCTAAGACGGATGTTCGAGGCCGTGGGGTATAATCCGCAGGTCGCTGCCTGGAAGCGACCCGGACGACGTGTCCTGAGGAGGTAGATCTTGAATTCTCCGCGCGGGCGGAACACTGCGGTCCTGCTGATCCTGTTGCTGATCGTGGCCGCCCTGGTCATCCAGTTCCGCTCCACCCAGACCCAGGCAGAACCGTACTACTTCAACCAGTTGGCCGAGGCGATTCGCCGCGGCGACGTCAAACGCGTCATCGTCGACGAGAACGAACTCGAGGTGGTCTTCGCCAACGGCGACCGGCGCATCACGCGCAAAGAACCGACGGCGACCGCCATCGAGCAACTGCTCGACCTGGGCGTCACGCCCGAGCAGCTCGCCTCGTCCGCCGTCGTCTGGGAAATCAAGCAGCCGAGCGATTGGAACACCGTGCTGACCCTGGTGACCTACCTGCTCCCCGGCCTGGTGGTCGTCGGTCTGATCTTCTTCATGCTGCGCCAGGCGCAGGGGACGAACAACCAGGCGATGGCCTTCGGCAAGAGCCGGGCGCGCATGTTCACCGGCGATCAGCCGGCGGTCACCTTCCAGGACGTGGCCGGCGTCGAAGAAGCCAAAGAAGAACTCCAAGAGGTGGTCGAGTTCCTCAAGGAGCCCGAGAAATTCATCAGCCTGGGCGCCCGCATTCCCAAGGGCGTGCTGCTCATCGGGCCGCCCGGCACGGGCAAGACTCTCTTGGCCAAGGCGGTCTCCGGCGAGGCCGGCGTTCCTTTCTTTTCGATCTCCGGATCGGAGTTTGTCGAGATGTTCGTCGGCGTCGGCGCCAGCCGGGTGCGTGACTTGTTCGAGCAGGCCAAGAAGCATTCCCCGTGCATCGTCTTCGTCGATGAGATCGACGCCGTCGGCCGCCAGCGCGGCGCCGGTCTGGGCGGCAGCCACGACGAGCGGGAGCAGACCCTCAACCAGTTGTTGGTCGAGATGGACGGCTTCAATACCGACACCAACGTCATCATCATGGCCGCCACCAACCGGCCCGACGTCCTCGATCCGGCGCTGCTCCGTCCCGGCCGCTTCGACCGGCGCGTGATCCTCGACCGGCCGGACATGCGCGGGCGCGAGCAGATCCTGTTGGTGCACGTCAAGGGCAAGCCGGTCGAGGAACTGGTGGACCTGGTGAAGGTCGCCAAGGCGACCCCCGGGTTCGTCGGCGCCGACCTGGAGAACCTGGTGAACGAGGCCGCCATCCTGGCCGCCCGACGCAACAAGAAGAGCATCGGCCCGAGCGAATTCCAGGAATCCATCGAACGGGTCATCGCCGGTCCCGAACGCAAGAGCCGTATCATCAGCCCGGAGGAAAAGCGTATCGTCGCCTACCACGAGGCCGGGCATGCCGTGGTGACGCACGTCATCCCCGACGGCGACCCGGTGCACAAGGTCAGCATCATCGCCCGCGGCATGATGGGCGGCTTCACCATGGCTCTGCCGGCGGAAGATACCATTCTGCAATCGCGCAACAAGCTCAAGGCCGACATGGCGATGCTGCTCGGCGGTCGGGCGGCGGAGGAGATCGTCTTCAGCGACATCACCTCCGGCGCCGCCAACGACCTGGAACGGGTGACGCGCCTGGCGCGCAATATGGTCACCCGCCTGGGGATGAGCGCGGACCTCGGCCCGCTGACCTATGGGCAGAAAGAGGAGCTGATTTTCCTGGGGCGCGAGATCTCGGAGCAGCGCGACTATTCCGAGACCGTCGCCGAGCGCATCGACACCGCCGTCCGCTCGCTGGTCGACGAGTCGTATGCGCGCGCCCGGCGCATCCTCAACCAGTACCGGGCGCAGCTCGACAACATCGCCCGTCGCCTGATCGAGGTCGAGACGCTCGACAGCGAGGAGTTCGTCAGGATCTTCGACCAGCCGGTCGAGCCGAAGATCAGCGGCACGCCGATCCCGATGCCGCAGGCTACGCCGGCCTAAAGACAAGTGGTCAGTGGTCAGTGGCCGGCGATCGTCTGACCACTGACCATCGGCCACTGACCCCTTCTTCTACGCCGGCCGCTTCTCCTTGTCCTGGCGAACCAACTCGCGCCGCAGGATCTTCCCCACCGTCGTCTTGGGTAGTTCGTCCCTGAATTCGACCTGGGTCGGCACCTTGAAGACCGCCATCCGCTCCTTGCACCAGGCTTTGACCTCGTCCTCCGTCAGCCTCTCCCCCGGACGCACGACCACCCAGGCCTTGACCGTCTCGCCGCGGTAGGCGTCGGGAATCCCGGCCACCCCGACGTCGAGCACTTTCGGGTTCTTGGCGATCTCCTCTTCGACTTCGCGCGGCCACACCTGGAAACCGCCCGGCTTGATCAATTCCTTCTTGCGGTCGACGATGTAGAAGTAGCCCTCCGGGTCCATGCGGGCGATATCGCCGGTGAACAGCCAGCCGTCGCGCAGCGCATTGGTCGTCTCGGTCGGCATGTTGTGATAGCCGCGCATGACGTTCGGCGAGCGCAGGGCCAGTTCCCCGATCTCCCCCACCCCCAACACGGTCACCCCGTCGTCGAGCGAGATGATGCGGCAGTCGACGTCGGGGAAAGGCAGCCCGATCGATCCGGAGCGGTTCTCGCCGAGCAGCGGATTGCAGTGCGTCGCCGTCGGGGCCTCCGACAAACCGAAGCCCTCCACCAGCTTGCCGCCGGTCAGCGACTCGAACCGGTCCTTGGTCTCCCGCAGGAGCGGCGCCGAGCCCGAGATGCATGCCTTGATCGAAGTCAGTTTGTACTTCCCGGCGGCGACGTCGGGGTGGTTGTTGATGGCGTTGTACATCGTCGGGACCCCGGGGAAGACCGTCGGTCGAGTCTTATCGATGTTCTCGAGCACATCCTTCAGGTCGCGCGGGTTGGGGATCATCACCATCGAGGCGCCGCTGCGGACGGCGAAAGACATCCCGGCGACCATCCCATACACATGGAACATCGGAATCGCCATCAGGACGATCTCTTCGCCGTCCCGGCATTCGGTCATCCAACCGTGGATCTGGAGCGTGTTGGCGACCAGATTGCGGTGCGTCGCCACGGCCGCCTTGGACAGCCCGGTGGTCCCGCCGCTGTACTGGAACAGGGCGACGTCCTCCGGCCCGATCTCGAGGGCCGGCCGCTGCTTCCGATCGTGCCGACCGAGCACGTCCTGCAGCCACAGGTCACCCTCCGCCAGAGTCACCCGATGGCCGCCCTTCTTCTCCTTGACCAGGGTGAACAGCGTCCGCATCAAGGGAGGCAAGTACTCCTTGATATTGGTTACCACCAGCTGCCGCAGGCGGGTTTTGGGCTGGACGCTCTTGACCAGGTTGTAGAAGTTGCTCATCACCAGCATGACTTCGATGCCGGCGTCGTTCAGCTGGTGTTCGATCTCCCGCGCCGAATAGAGCGGATTGGTGGCGACGACGACGCCCCCGGCCTTCAGGATGGCGTAGAAGGCCATCACAAACTGCGCCGAGTTCGGCATGAAGATCCCGACCGGGTCGCCCTTCTTCACGCCCAGGGAGGCCAGACCGGCCGCCAGGCGATCGCTCAAGTCGTCCATCTCGGCGTAGGTCACGCCGTGGCCCTTGAAAATGGCGCACGGCCGGCTGCCGTAGGCCTGGGCGGAGGCTTCCAGGAAACGGTGGAGCGGGATGGGCGGCACGTCGATATGGTGGGGAACGCCGGGGTCGTAATGCTTCAGCCAGGGCCGATCGTCCATGTCACTTCTCCTTCGAGGCCGGCGGAGGGGGGTCTCCTATTTCTATATACACCGGAAGAGACCGCCGACAAAGCGCCAATGCTATAATTCCCGGTCCGGGGTCGTCGCGCCCCGGCTGACCTCGCCCCGCAGGCTCGCCCCGCCCCTCGGGGCTTCTCTATCGCGGATCGAAGTCAGACCCAGGAGGTCCGATTCTGTGAAGGCCTACAATCTGCCGGGCCCGAAGGCCCGTGAAATCTTGGACCGCGACCGGTCGGTCGTCTCGCCCTCTTATCCTCGGGCCACTCCGTTCGTAATGGACCACGGGAAAGGCTCGGAAGTCTGGGACGTCGACGGCAACCGCTTTGTCGACCTGGCGGCGGGGATTGCCGTTTGCTCCACGGGTCACAGCCACCCCAAGCTGGTCGAGGCCGTCACGGCCCAGGCCCAGAAGTTCCTCCACATCTCCTCCGACTACTATCACCCGGCCTGGGTCCAGCTGTCCGAGCGGCTGGCCGGGATCGCCCCCTTCCGCGAGCCGGCCATGATATTTCTTGGGAACTCGGGCGCGGAGGCCGTCGAGGCCGCCATCAAGTTGGCCCGCCACCATACCGGGCGGACGCAGTTCATCGGCTTCTATGGCAGTTTTCACGGCCGCACCATGGGGGCCTTGGCCTTCACGTCGAGCAAGCCGGCGCAGCGCCAGGGGTTCATGCCGGTGATGGGCGGCGTGGCTCATGTCCCGTTTCCCGATCCGTATCGCCCTGTGCTGGCCATCGACGGCGGTGACTACGGGGAAACCGTCGTGCGCTACATCGAGGACGTGGTCCTGGCGCGGGCCGTACCGCCCGATGAGTGTGCGGCGATCCTGGTCGAACCGATTCAGGGCGAAGGCGGATACATCGTCCCGCCCGACGGGTTCTTCCCGGCCCTGCGTCGACTGTGCGACAAGTACGGGATCCTGCTCATTGTCGACGAAGTTCAGAGCGGCATGGGCCGCACCGGCAAGTGGTGGGCGGTGGAGAACTGGGGCGTGGAGCCCGACATCGTTTGCGCCGCCAAAGGCATCGCCTCGGGCGTCCCGCTCGGCGCCACCATCGCCCGAGCCAGCGTCATGGATTGGCCGCAGGGCGCCCACGGCAACACCTACGGCGGGAATCCGCTGGCGTGCGTCGCCGCCCTGGCGACCATCGACTTGATCGAAGACGGGATGATGACGGAAGCGCTCGAACAAGGCGCTTTCGCCCTCGACGCCCTGGCCGAGATGCAGTGTCGTCACCCCAGCATCGGCCACGTGCGCGGCAAGGGTCTGATGCTCGGGGTCGAATTCGTCCAGGATCGTCAAACGAAGGCATACGCCCGCAAGCTGCGCGATCGCATCCTGGACCGGGCCTTCGGCCACGGTCTGCTCCTGCTCGGCTGCGGCGAGAGCGCCATTCGCCTCTCTCCGGCGCTCAACATCCCTCGCCGGCTGCTCGATGAAGGGCTGCAGATCCTCGACGCCGCCATCGGTGAGGCCGAAGCGCAAGGGTTGGACTGAGAAGCGCCGGCCGGCGGAGCGGGCGCCGTCGCCGCTCGGCGCGGCGCCTCCGATGTCTCGACCGTCCGGGGATGACGCCCGCGTGACTCTTTCGACCGCCCGCTAGCCCATGCTTCCCGACTACCGCGTCCGCCAGCGCGACGAGCTGCTCGCCATCAATCGGCTGATCAGCGAGGAGCTCGACTTGACGACGGTGCTGGCGCGGATTCTGCGCGCCGCCACCCAGCTCCTCTCCAGCCACGCCGGCCTGGTCGCCTTGCGCGGGGAAAGCGGCGGTTGGCGCCTGGCCGCTTCCCACGGCATCCGCCAGGAGTTCTTGCGGGAGCTCGATCCCCTGCTGAGCGACATCCCCGATCAGGGAGACCCGGCGCGCTTCGCGCTGCCGGAGGTCAGCCGGCGCCTGCAGCGGATCACGCGAGCGGCGACGATGGGCCTGCTCAACGGCGTCGGACTGCCGATGATCGCACGCGGCCGTGTCGTCGGGGTCATCTTCGTCTTCCGCTCGTATGAGGGGACCTATTCGGCCGAAGACCGGAGCCTGCTCCAATCCTTCGCCTCTCAAGCGGGCATCGCCGTCAGCAATGCCAGCCTGTACACCGAGATCAACCGCCAAAACCAACACCTCGACGCCGTCCTTGAATCCTCGGCCGATGGAATCCTCCTGCTCGACCCGCGGCATCATATCCTGCGTTTCAATCCCGCGTGCGTCCGGCTGACCGGGCATAGCCCCGACCAGGCCGTCGGCCGTCCGCAGGAAGAAGTCCTGCGCTGGCTGCGCCGCGAGCCCGGCCCCACCCTGGAAGAAGCCGAAGCCGACGGCTGGCCGCTTTCGCCCCAGGCGACCCTGTACCTGGAGGGCGACTTGCTTCGACGCCAGGGCGGCGTCGTGAGCGTCGGCATCACCTACGCCCCCATCGTCTCCCCGGAGGGCCGGCTGGTGTCGATCGTCGCCAACCTGCGCGACATCACCCGCTTCCGCGAGGCCGAAGAGCTGAAGAGCACGTTCATCTCGATCGTCAGCCATGAGCTGCGGACACCCGTGGCGTTGATCAAGGGCTACGTCGGGACGCTGCGGCGCGACGACGCCACCTGGGACCCGGACGTCGTGCGCGACAGCCTGGCCGTCATCGAGGACGAAGCCGACCGGCTGGCGCGCCTGATCGACGACCTGCTCGACGCCTCCCGCCTGCAGGCCGGCGCCCTGGCGCTGGACATGGCGGACGTCCTCCTCGGCCTCTTGCTCGAGCGCCTGGTGACCCGCTTCCGGACCCAGGCGGCGGCGCGGCGCTTCTCGCTGACTCTGTCACCCGACCTGCCGATGGTGCGCGGGGACGAGCAGCGTCTGACGCAAGTCATCGACAATCTGCTTTCGAACGCCGTCAAGTATTCGCCGGATGCAAGTGAGATTCACGTCCGCGCCGAGGCCGGCCCGTCCGAGGTCGTCGTCTGCGTCTCCGACGAAGGCCGCGGGATCGAGCCCTCCGACGCGCCTCACGTATTCGACCGTTTCTATCGTGCGGCGGCGGTGGCGCGCAGCACCCAGGGGGCCGGCCTGGGGCTGTTCCTGGCCAGGGCCATCGTCGAGGCGCACGGCGGCCGCATCTGGGTCGATCCGCGAGCCCAGCTCGGCGCGACGTTATGCTTCTCCCTTCCCCGCCGATGATCCCGAAACCGTAGGTTACGAGGTATCCCTTGGCCCTGTCGAACGTGCGCTGTCCCAATTGTCAGTCCCCGCTCTCGATCCGAGTCGAGCAGTTGATCGACGTCGAGCGCGATCCCGGCGCCAAGGCGCGCCTGCTGAGCGGCAGCCTCAACCGGGTACGCTGCCCGACCTGCAGCTGGGAAGGGCAGCTGGCGACGCCGCTCGTCTATCACGACCCGGCGCACGAGATGCTGCTGACGTACCTGCCGGTCGAGATCAACCTGCCCAAAGCGGAGCAAGAACGCCTGATCGGCCAGCTGATCAATCAGGCGATCACCCAGCTCCCGGCCGAACGGCGCAAGGGCTACCTTTTCCAGCCTCAGGCGGTGCTGACCACCCAGGGATTGGTCGAACGCGTCCTGGCCGCCGACGGCATCACCCGCGAGCAGTTGGAGGAACAACGCACGCGGGTGCGGCTGCTGGAGGATCTTCTCCGCAGCCCGCCCGAAGGGCTGGCCGCCTTCGCCGCCCAACACGATGCCGAGCTCGACGAGACCTTCTTCCAGTTGGCGACGGTCAGCCTGCAGGCGGCCCGCGACGAGCGCAGCGCCCGAGCTTTGAGCGACCGCCTGGAACAGGTGCTGCCGCTCACGGCGTACGGGAAGCGAATTCTGGCGCGCGAAGCCGAAGTGCGGTCGGCCGCCGATAGCCTGAGCCAACTCAAGGAGCCGCTGACCCGCGAAGCCGTCCTCGACTTGATCCTGCAAGCTGCCAGCGAGGAACGCCAGCTGACGCTTGCCAGCTTGGCCCGACCGGCGCTCGACTACGCATTCTTCCAGGCCCTGAGCGAGCGGATCGAACGCGCCGATGGGCCGGAGAAGGAGCGCCTGGCGGCCGTTCGCCAGCGGCTCCTCCAGGTCACCCAGGAGATCGACGCCGCTCAGGAAGCCCGCGTCGCCGACGCCGGCGCGGTGCTGCAGGCGCTGCTGCGGGCCGAAGATCTCGATCAGGCCCTGGCGCAGGCCTTGCCTGGGGTGGATGATCTCTTCCTCGGGATGTTGACGGCCAATCTACAGGCGGCGCAGCAGCGGGGGGACCAGAAGACCCTGGACCGGCTGATGGAGATTGACCGGCGGTTGAGAGAGATCATCCGCGACAGTCTGCCCCCCGGGCTGCAGCTGGCGCAGCAGGTGCTCGACGAACCGGAAGAAGCCGCCGCGCAGCGTCAGATCGATGAAGCCGGCGAAGCCCTCGACGAAGATTTCGTGAATACGTTGCTCTCGATGGCGCAGCGGCTCGAGGGCGCCGGCGATGCCGAGGGGGCGACCCGTGTGCAGCGGCTCCATCGCTACGCGGTGGGGGTCTCGATGAGGCGGAAGATGGCGGGCGGCAAGGCCTGAGTCATGGCGAGGCCCCGAAGGGGGCCGCGGTGATCACCCCGATGAGGAGATTGCCACGCCGCCGATGACGGCGGCTCGCAATGACGAGCTCCTCGGGCGGCTCGCAATGACAAGCTCCTCGGGGCGGCTCGCAATGACACCTGTTAGGACTCCCAAGCCGTCGATAACGGCGGCTCGCAATGACAAGCTCCGCGGGGCGGCTCTCTCTGCATGCTCTTCGGGGCGGCTCGCAATGGCAAGTTCTTGGCATGTGGGCCTTCTCCCGCCTGGGAAGCGTAGGGGCGAAGCACACCTGCCCAATGTCCCTCCGCGACAGATCAGGCCTTTGAGGTCGCTCCTACGCCCCCACTCGGAGAATACCAAGCCGATGTACCTTTCCGGCAGACGAGGCCTTTGAGGTAGCGTCCTTCGGGAAAGTGCGCCGCCACCGGGTGATCCGCCGGTTGGCCCAGCGAAGTCTCGAAGACGACGTGGGCGCCGGCGTCCTGCGCCGCGCCGGCGACGATCTGCTCGAACAGCTCCGGCCCGACTCCTCCGGAGCAGGAGAACGTCATCAGGCGTCCGCCGGGCCGCAGCAGCTTGAACGCCAGCAAGTTGACGTCCTTGTAGCCGCGCGCCGCCCGCTGGACCTGGCTGGCGGTGGGAGCGAAGCGCGGCGGGTCCAGGACGATGGCGTCGAACGACCTCCCCTGGTCGCGCAGCTTCCGCAGCTCGATGAATACATCTCCGGCGATGAGTTCGGATCGTTTCGGATCGAGGCCGTTGCCGGCCAGGTTCTGCGCCGCCACCTCCAACGCCCGCGGCGAGCTGTCGATCGAGAGGACCCGGCCCGCCCCTGCGCGCAGCGCCGCGACCGTGAAACCGCCCGTATAGCAGAACGCGTCGAGTACGTCCTCCCCGGCAAGCACCTCGCCGGCAAGTCGGCGATTCTCCCGCTGGTCGAGATAGAACCCCGTCTTGTGGCCTTCGACGACATCGACCAGGAAGGTCAGGCCGTATTCCCGAATGGGCAGCAGGCCGGAAGGGACGTCTCCCCACAGCCGACCTCGCTGCGGAGCGAGTCCTTCGAGCTGGCGGGCGTCGTTGTCGGAGCGTTCGAAGATGCCGCGGCAGTCGCCGCGCCGCTGCAGGCCGTCGACCAGAGTCTGGCGGAACCGTTCGGCGCCCGCCGTGAGGAGCTGAATGACGCGAATGTCGGCGTAACGGTCGACAATCACACCCGGGAGCAGGTCCGACTCGGCGTTGACCTCCCGATAGGCATCGACCTGCGCTGCCCGGGCCAGATCGCCCCGCCGCTGGATGGAGGCGTGCAGGCGCCGTTCGACCAGACTCTCATCGACCGGCTCGTCCGGGTCGAAGGTCCACACCCGGCAGGCGATCCGCGATGACGGCGCATACGCCGCGCGGGCCAGCCAGCCGCCGGCGGCGTCGATGATCTCGACGGTGTCGCCGGCGGCGGGGACGCCCTCCATCGACTCGATGGCGCCGGAGAAAAGCCACGGGTGGCCGTGGAGGAGCGAACGCTCGCGGCCGCGGCGCAAGCGGAGGATGGAGGTGGAGGGGGACATCGGCGTGCGGCGACGCAGGCGCGGCGCCGCCTGCTCAGAGAATGCCGACTTTGTGCCCGGCCTCGGCGAAGACCGTCGAGGCGGCCTCGATCTCTTCCGGCTGGTGGGCGGCGGTGACCGTCGCCCGCAGGCGGGCCAACCCCGCCGGGACGGCCGGCGAGACGACCGGCAGGACGAAGATATCTTGCTTGTGCGCCTCCGACGTCATGCGGAAGGCGCGATCATCCGTCCCGCACAACACCGGGACGATCGCCGTTTCCGTCTGCAGGGTGTCCAATCCGTGGCCGCGGACCGACTGGATAAAGTGGGCGGCGTTGCGTTGAACGGCCTTGACCCGCCAGGGCTCGTCTTCGATGACGCGGAAACCTTCCAGCGCGGCGGCGGCCTGCGCCGGCGGCAGGGCCGCCGAGAAGATATAGGCCCGCGACTGGTGGCGCAAGTAGGTGATCAGATCCCGGGCGCCGGCGATATAGCCGCCGACGCTGGGAATAGTCTTGCTGAGCGTCCCCATCTTGATGTCGATCACGCCCGGCATGTGGAAATGCTCTTCGATCCCCCGCCCGGTCTCGCCCAGCACCCCCAGCGAATGGGCCTCGTCGATCATCAACCAGGCATGATAGCGGCGGCACAGATCGACGACCGGCGGCAGATGGAGGATGTCCCCATCCATGCTGAAGACGGCGTCGCTCACCACCAGCCGGGCGCCCTTCGACGGCGCCTCCTGCAGCCGCTCCTCCAGATCCTGCACGTCGTTGTGGCGGAAACGGACGAACTTGGCGCCGGACAGCAGGCACCCGTCGACGATGCTGGCATGGTTGAGCTTGTCGCAGAAGACCGTGTCGTGCCGTCCAACGAGCGTCGACACCGTCGTCAGGTTGGTGGCGTAGCCCGAGGAGAAGGTGATGGCATCGTCGGTCCCCTTGAAGTGGGAGATCATCTCCTCCAACTCGCGGTGGAGGGTCAGGCTGCCGGCCAGGGTGCGCACGCCGTGGGTCCCCGTCCCGAACCGGTCGACGGCATTCTTGGCCGCCTGGCTGATGCGGGGGTGGCCGATCAGGCCGAGATAGGAATACGAGGCGAACATCTTCATCTCACGCCCGTTCACGACGACCCGCGCACCTCCGCGCAGCTCCGTGACCGGCATGTTGTAGAAGTAGATGCCCCCCTGACTGACGGCATCGACGCGCGCGCACATCGCCTCGATGCGCTGGCGAATGCCGTCTTCCGCCGGGATCCAGTCCATACCGGTCTCCTCCGGTGACGCTGATGACGGGCCCGCCGCTCCCCCGCGGCAACCCGGTGTTACGCCTGGCGGATCAAGCGTTCCAGTTCGGACGCTTCGATCGTCTTGACGCCCAGGGCGCGAGCCTTGTCCAGCTTCGAACCGGGTTCGGCGCCCAACAACAGATAGTCGGTGCGCGGGCTGATGCTGCCGGCGACCTTGCCGCCGTGCTTCTCGATGAGGGTCTTGGCATCCTGCCGCGAGAGATTCGGGAGAGTGCCGGTGATCACGAAGGTCTTCCCGT
>Ga0209108_10000468_pt1 | contig 22387 bp, 13 predicted proteins | sample Rifsed10ft1_FD_184003 | JGI IMG/M metagenome (GOLD analysis project Ga0209108, IMG submission 184003) | Soil microbial communities from Rifle, Colorado, USA - sediment 10ft 1 (version 2) | ecosystem: Environmental > Terrestrial > Deep subsurface > Rock core/Sediment | place: Rifle, Colorado...
CGGGTGAGCGCCAGATTCACGATGGCGCTGACCGTGGCTTCGCCGAACTGATGCTGGGTGACGCCCATCGACCACACGAAGACCGCGGTTCGGGCCTCCGAAACCATCCTGGCGAAAGCGAGCATCTCCTCCCGGGTCGCTCCGGCGGAGCGTTCGAGTTCCTCCCAGGATTGTCGTCCAAGCCCGCGGACAAGATCCTCGAAGTTGGCCGTCCGCTGGCGAATGAACTCCCAGTCCACCCAGTCTTGATCGAGCAGGTGCTTGAGGGTTCCATTGATGAAGGGAATGTCGCCCCCGGTGTGAATGAGGAAGGTGCGGTCGGCGAGCTTCGTCCCAAACAGCGCGCTTTCGGGGATGGAGGGGACCCAATAGCGCTGCAGGCCGGGCTCGGCGAAGTTGTTGACGACCGCGATCCGGGTCCCGGCTTTCTTGGCGTAGTGCAAATACTTGACGGCCACCGGCTGGCTGTTGGCGACGTTGCAGCCGATGAATACGATCAAGTCGCTGCCGATCCAGTCCCGGTACGAGCAGGTGGTGGCCGCGACCCCGAGGGCCTGTTTCAGGGCGCTGGTGCTGGGAGAGTGGCAGACCCGGGCTGCATTGTCGATGGAATTGGTGCCGAGGGCCCGGACCGCCTTCTGGGCGGCGTAATACGATTCGTTCGACATGCCCCGGCTGGTCAGATAGAAGGCCAGCCGCTCCGGCCCGGACGCCTGTATCTGTCGGACTAGCCGGTCGAAGGCCTCGTCCCAACTGATCCGGCGGAACCCAGGCTCGGCTCGCAGGCGCAGCATCGGGTAGGCCAGGCGGCCGAGCGACCTGAGCTCCGCATTCGATCTTCCGCTCAGCAGGCCGACGTCCGACAGGAGCTCCGGGTCCATCGGCTCCATAGTATTGAGCCGCAGCAACCGCAGCCGGATGTTGCACAGGTGGATGCCTTCCAGGGTCCAGTCCCGGAGACCGGTCGTGCCAAGCGAACATCCATCGCAGACGCCCTGATTCAAGATTCGCCAGGCGTAGTCGAGCCGGCTCCGGTTCTCCCAGATCGCCCGAAAGACTTCGCGGAAGTTTCGGGGTCGTTGTTCGCCGATCCCGAACGGCTTCCAGCTCGCCCAGAGAGCAGGCGTCCAACCAAGCAGCGGCAACCTGAGCATTGACTTCAATCATAGCCGACCCGGGCCGGGCTGAGCCAGAACCCGGGCGCAATCCGCCACACACTTAGCGATATGATAGAGGCTTGGTGCTGGGAGGCTCGGCATGGAGACTACGAATCGGGGCGCAGTAGTCGTTGGGCTGCTGCTGATTTCTACCGGGGCGGTGTTTCTGCTGGTCAACCTGCTCCCGGGCCTCGAGATCGGGCAGATGTGGCCCGGTATCTTCTTTGCCATCGCGGCTGCGCTGCTGTTGCCGCCCGTAATTTTGCCCAGCCACCGGCATGCGCTGGCCGGGTTCGTGATCCCAGGTGTCATCCTGCTCGTGCTGGGGCTGATCCTGACCTATCAAGTGATCACCGGCGATTGGGAGTCATGGGCCTACGCCTGGGCGCTCATTCCGGGCAGCGTGGGCGCGGGCCTCTGGGTGGCAGCCCGCCTGGGTTATTGGGGGGAGGGGGCCTCCACCGTTGGGCTGTGGCTGCTCGGCGGCAGCCTGGTGGGGTTCGTGAGCTTCTCGGCGTTCCTGGGTGGCGACAGTCCGCTGGCCCGGGGCGCGCCGGCTGCCCTGATCGTGCTCGGGGTGGTCATCACGGCCTCGGCGTTGATCCGCAGACCGAAAGACCAGTAGCGGCGCGCCGGTCGTCGCCTGACTCCGACCCGCGCCCCGCGCTTCCTCTCGTCGGTGTTATTGACTCCAGAGGCGACTGCATGTAGAATCTTCTAAACCGAATTGCAAGTCCAACCTACCCTTGTCCTCTCCTGGACTGACGGAGACAGGGAGTGCTCCCGCAAAGGCGGGGCCACCCCAGTCTTTTTTTTTGGCTAGGAACCGGACGGTAGGGCATTGACTGATCAGGAGGTAGGATGGCGACAACTGCCAAATTGGAACGAACCCCGAGCCGGATAATCATCGCGGGGGATCAGGGTACCGAATCCGAATTAGCCGGACAAGTCGGCAAGTCCTGGAAAGAACGCTACGATGAGATTGGCGCCTGGGGAATCTCGACTTCGCTCGATCTCTACGATTGCGACCCCCAGATCATCCGAGATGCCGGAAAGATCCGGGCCTTTGTGCTTGAGCTCTGTGATCGGCTGGAGATGCGCCGCTTTGGGGAGTGCCAGGTCGTCGACTTTGGCGAGGACGAACGGGTGAGCGGTTTTTCCATGACTCAGTTGATCGAGACCTCCCTGATCTCGGGCCACTTCGCCAACGCCACCAATGCGGCCTATCTGGACATCTTCAGTTGCAAGTACTACGAGCCCCGGACGATGGCGGAGTTCGCGGTCGGATACTTCAAGGGCGCAACTTACCGGATGCAGGTCTCGCTTCGCCGCTGACCGAAGCGAAGCGGCCCGAGGAAATCAGGCGGAGCGCGGTGGGGTAGCTGCTCCAGCCGGTGCGTTCCCAAGCCGGACCCTAAGTCGGTGTTTGACCGAGCCCCGTTCCAGCGGGATCACGGCTCCCTCGAGGCGTCGCCCGTCCATCTCTACCCAGGCCACCCCTCGCTGAACTCCCTCCGGGTTTTCAACTTGAATCTCGTAGATCGCCCGGCCGTGGCGGTACCGCAGGCTGTACTCTGGCCAGCGGCCAGGAATGACCGGATCGATTGTTAGGGTTTCCCCGCTCACCCGCAGACCAAGCAGCTCTTCCACCCAGGCCCGATACATCCAAGCCGCTGAACCCGTGTACCAGGTCCATCCGCCGCGGCCAAGCTGCCCGGGCAAGCGGTACACATCGGCCGCGATGACATAGGGCTCTACGCCATACTTCAAAACATCCGGAGCCTCCCGGGCGTGTTCAATTGGATTGAGCAGGCGCAGCAGCCGGGCCGCCCGCTCCCCATCACCTAGTCGGGCCAGGGCAATCGCCAGCCAGATTGCGGCGTGGGTGTACTGCCCACCATTCTCCCGAACCCCGGGCGGATATCCCTGGATGTATCCGGGAGAAGGAGAGGTGTGGTCGAAGGGTGGAGTGAAGAGCAGAGCGAGGCCTTCTTCCTCCCGCACCAGGTGGCGCCAAGCTGACTCGAGGGCTTGGGCAGTTCGATCCGGATTGGCCGCTCCGCTGATCGCGGCCCAAGACTGGGCAAGCGAGTCGATACGGGCCTCCTCGTTTGCTCCGGATCCAATGGGGCTGCCATTGTCGAACCAGGCGCGCAGGTACCAGCTTCCGTCCCAGGCCGAGTCCTCGATCTGTTCGGCCAGCTGGCGAGAGCGCTGGCGGTAGCTGGCCGCGAGGTCGCTCTCCCCGACTCGGCCCGCCAGTTCAGCCATGTCGCTCAGCACCCCGACCAGGAACCATCCCAACCAGACGCTCTCGCCCCGTCCGCCCGTGCCTACCCGATTCATCCCGTCGTTCCAGTCGCCGGTGCCCATCAAGGGCAACCCGTGAGGCCCCGAAGTGAGTCCGCGCTCAAGAGCCCGTCGACAGTGTTCAAAGAGGGTCTCGCGCTGGGCGGACTCCACCGGAGTCAGGAATGCCTCCGCTTCTGCCGGTTCCAGGGGGCGAGCCTGGAGAAATGGCACCCGCTCCACCAGGATCGCGGTATCGCCGGTCGCTCGCACATAGGTTGCCGCCGCAAACGGGAGCCAGAGCAGGTCATCTGAGATTCGGGTCCGGACTCCCACTCCGGAAGGTGGATGCCACCAGTGCTGCACGTCACCCTCCTCGAACTGCCGGGAGGCCGCCAGGAGGATCTGATCGCGGGCGATCTGCGGCTCGGCATGCAGCAGGGCCAGGGCATCCTGCAGCTGATCACGGTACCCGTATGCGCCGCCGGATTGATAGAAGCCGGAACGGGCCCAGATTCGGCAGCTCAGACTCTGGTAGAGCAGCCAGCGATTGACGAGGAAGTCCACAGCCAGTTCCGGCGTCTTGACCTGCACCGCCCCCAGGGTCCGATCCCACCAGGACTTGGTCTGTTCAAGGGCCTCGTCGATTGCCAATCGCTCGCGGTAATTGTCGATGAGCGCGTGCACCTGCGATTCTGAACCAGCCTGGCCGAGCATACAAATCACTTCGCTGCTCTCGCCGGGGTCGAGGTCCAGCCTGACTTGCAGAGCCGCACACGGATCCAGCCGCCCGCCGATCCGCCCCGGGAGCCGTTCCAGCCGCAGTGCGGCCGGCGAGCTCAAGTCGTGGTTTCGGCCGAGGAAGGTGGACCGGTCTGTGCTGATCGAGGCCGGAGGTGGATGCAGTGTGGCAAAGCTCACTCGGTCCGGGAAGTCCGGATGGTAACCATTGTGGGCCAGCAGGGCCTGGGAGACCTCGTCCCAGCGGCTGAGTACGTCTTGCTGGGAATCCTCCCGGTTTTCTCCCAGGGTCCACTCCACGTAGTAGGTGACCGTGAGCACCCGCGCTCGGGTCGAATCGTTGCGCAGCTTGAGCCTGCTCAGCTTGATCGGGCGGCCACCCTGGTCGTCTAGCGGAACGAAGACGACCAACTCCTGCTCAATGGCGTGGCTGTTGTGCTCGAACACCGAGTAGCCGGCTCCGTGCCGGGTTCGGTAGGCTTCCGGCTCCCGGATCGGCTTGGCGGTTGGAGTCCAGAACGTTCCGGTCTCTTCGTCCCGGATGTAGATTGCCTCCGAAGGTGGATCGAGCAGCGGATCGTTCGACCACTCGGTCAAGCGGTTGCGCTGGCTGTTGTCGGCCCAGGTGAACCCCGCCCCGGATTCGCTCACCAGCGTGCCGAAAGAGGGATTGGCCAGCACATTCACCCAGGGAGCGGGGGTCTCCGCACCGGGACCGAGGTAGATCACGTATTCCCGGCCGTCGGGGGTGAACCCGCCCAGCCCGTTGAAGTAGGGGAGTTCCAGGTAGCTGAGGGGTGCCGACGGCTGCTCCTCGATGTCCCGACCGCGCAGCGGCTCCGGCAGATCCAGGGGCTGGACAGGCGCGACCAGCTGCTGAGGGAGCGATCCCCGCGCGGCAACCAGTGAAATGCGCGCCGCCGACTGCAGGAGGGTAAGCGACTCGGCAGGGATTTGGTCCACACTGAGCAGGAAGACATTTTTGGCCTGCTCGGTGCCGGCGTACATCGCGTGGGCCTCGGTCTGACGCTCCAACCGCTCCTTGAGCGGCTGCTCGTAACTCGAAGACTCCTCATTCAATATCACCAGGTCGGTGACAAACCCTCGTCGCCGCCAGTAAGCCTGGGCCTGGAGCAATTGGCGAACGAGGCCGATATCCTCGGCCTCTCCAATGTTCACGATCGCGATTGGCAGGTCGCCAGAGATGCCATACGGCCACAGATCGGCCTGCCCTTTCCGATTGTCCTGGACCCGCTCGGCGGCCGGGCGCAGGATCCAATTCGGGTACAGCATGTGACCGGCCAGCTGTTGGAAGCGGAGGGCCTGATCCGGCAGCACCCGCAGCTGACGCAATTCCAGCCGGGAGGAGGCCCAGGCCAGCTCGATCGCTCGCTGGATTGCAAGCGGGTCGGAGTACTTCTCCATCAACAGCAACGCGGCCGACCGGGTCTGGGCGGCCGCCAGGACAAGCGAGATTTGAGTCCGCTCGCCTGCGTCCAGCCGCACGGTTCTCCGCAAGCTCAAAATGGGATCGAGCACAAATCCGGCCGAGTTCGCAAGTTCGCGGCGCGCACCATTCGGATCGCGCAGCGTGCGGCCGCGGCCGACAAAGGCCCGCCGATCGGTCTCATAGCTAAACGGGCCTGCCTCTCGCTCGAGGGTCAACCGATGGGCAACGTAGATCGCAGGTTCATCCGGGTTTCTCGGTCGCCGATACGCCAGCAGCGACCGCTGGGCCTCAATCGCCTCGGTCTGAATGAAGAGCTTGTTGAAGGCCGGGTGCTGTCGATCTGCCCGGTGGCCCGCCAATGCCAGCTCGACATAGCTGGTCAGCTCCAGTTGGATTGCCTTCGAAGATCTGTTGTTGAGCGTAATTCGTCGGATCTCGACGTCCTCCTCGGGCGAGACGATGACCTCGGTCCGGGTCTCAACTCTCTGGTTCCGATGCCGGAATTCGACCCGGTCGAGGTGGAAGGTGACGGCATAGTCCTCGGGCTCCTCGGCCAGCGGGTGGAAGGTATTGGACCAGAGCCGGTCATTGTCGATGTCTCGAAGGTAGCAGAAGGTGCCCCAGTGGTCGCGGGTCGTGTCGGCCCGCCAGCGGGTGAGGTCAATATCTCCCCAGCGGCTGTATCCGCCTCCCGACCCGGTGACCATCAGGCTGTAGCGACCGTTTCCCAGCAATTGGACTTTGGGGATCTCGGTGTGGGCCGAGTCGTAGCGGCTGACCGAGGGTGCGATTCCCGGCGGCTCGGCCCGGGCCAACAGTCGCTCCCGGGTCGAAATGTGGTGAACGGACGGGGCGGCCGGAATCCGTTCGTACAACAAAGGTTCGGCAGCCCGCACCCGCGGGTCGGCGTGGAACCGGCGTTGGATCAGCCCCCGATGGATGAAATTGTCCAACGCCAACAGGCTCATGCCCTGATGGTGAGCCATATAAGCCCGAACGATCACCCCACGTTCTTGCTCCTTCCGCGGCTCTCGGGTGAAATCGATGGCCTCATAAAAGCCGTAGTCGTTCAGCAGACCGTACTCGTTGAGCGCCTTCAGGTTCTTAATGGCCGCCTCGGGACTCAATCCGATCGCCAGCAGGGTCGCATAGGGTGAGACGACGAGTTCTTCCTCCAGCCCTCGCTTGAGCGCCAGCCAGGGGACACCAAAGGCCTTGTACTGGTAGGTCTTGTTCAAGTCGAGTTCGCCGTAAGCCGACTCCGAGATCCCCCACGGCACTCGCCGGCGGCGACCATACGCCACCTGCAGCTCGACCGCTTCGCGGGTGGCTTTGTCGAGCAGCGAATTTGGAAAAGTCCGTTGAAAGAGCAGCGGCATCAAGTACTCGAACATGGTGCCGGTCCAGCTCAACAACACCCGGTGCCGGCCATGGGAGGAGAACGGTCGATTCATGGACAGCCAGTGCTCAACCGGCGCCTGACCGCGGGCGATAGCTACCAGACTACCCAGGCGGGCTTCGCTGGCCAGCAGATCATAGAACGCATCATCGAGCCGATTCTCTGAGATGTTCAACCCGATGGAGAAGAGCCGGCGCTGCGGGTCATAGAGGAACCCCAGGTCCACCTGATCGGCAAACTGATCGGCCTGCTTGACCAACGCCTCGACCGAGTCGAACACGGCTCGGGCGCGGGCCTGGCAGGCCGCAAAGCTCTCCTCCAACCAGGCCGGCCGGGGCTCGGGGCCGTTGGGCGAGATCAGTGGGGACAGGTCGGGGGACCAGTCGCCGGCCAGCTCGGAAAGAGATGGAGCGACGGTAAGCTGATCCGGGTTGGTAGCCTGCAGCAGCGGCTCGGCCCAGGACAAATAACGATCTACTACCCGTATCCAGGCCGACAGCTGGCGCTCGAGTTGGCGGGCCCAGTAGGCTGCTCCCGCCTCGCTCCCGGCGAACTCGCGGGCCGCGTCGGCCAGGGAGCGGACCGGAGTCTCGATCTCGCGCAAGCAGCGCAGGATGTCATCCAACCGGGTGCCTGAGCTTCGGATCCGCTTGGCGATCGCAGCCACTTCGGCTCGGTCGACTCGAACCTCGCCATCAAGCTCGAGGGCCGATTCCAGGATCTCCACAGTGTCGAGCAGCCCGTGGAGGGCACCGGGTCCGAGCAGCGGGCCGGCTGCCAGTTCCTGCAGGCCCTGGTTCAGGGTCCACAAGGCCGCGACGAAATTCCCGCTGTCGACCGAGGAGACGTACCTAGGCCGGAGCGGCTGGAGAGTCCGCAGGTCATACCAGTTCAGCAGGTGCCCCTGGTAGCGTTCGAGCTGGGCCAACGTGCCGAAGGTCTTGGATAGGCGTTCGATCACCTGCTCGAGGGTGAGATAGCCGAAGTCGCAGGCCGCCAGGGCGCTGAGCAGCCACATCCCAATGTTTGTCGGACTGGTCCGCAGCGCCAACTGGTTCTGGTGCGAAACCTGATAGTTGTCCGGGGGAAGCCAGCGGGTGTCGGCGCTGACGAAGTCGTCGAAGAAGCGCCAGGTCTTACGGGCGATCGTTCTGACCATGCGCAGGTCGGGGCCCACTGCAGCCGGCGAGAGCGACGGCTCGGTGGGGCGGCGATTCAGCCACCGACCGAGCAACGGGCTGAGGAACCAGAGCAGGATCCAGGGTGCGGCCGGGGTCAATCGGGTCGGGTCGTTTACAACCAGCCCGAGGCCGAGCAGCGCGGCAACCAGGCTGATTGCAGCCGAGTGCAGCGTGAAGAGCGGCCGCTCGGTCGCCGAAGCGTACTGAGCCATTCGAGCGCTGGTCCACTCGAGCAGTCCGCGCTTGCTCACCAGTCGGCGATACCAGACTCGCAGCACCGCGTCCAGTGCTAATCCGGCTTGATTGGGGAGCAGGGCGGCCTCGGCAATCGCCCGCACGAGATCGTGCCCGATGAGTCGGAGTGAAAGCGACCGGAGACCTAAAGCGCTGGTCGCCCAGGTCAGCGGTTGGGCGACGGGTTGGAAGAACAGCATCCCGGCCACTAGAACTCCGGCCGCCCAAGCCATGGGCGAGGAGGTCAGCCAGGCAACCAGCAGCAACGCCACGCTCGAAACCGGGACCAGGCTGCGGCGCAGGTTGTCCAGAATCTTCCAGCGACTGAACAAAGGCAGGGGGTTCGCTTGCTTCCCGCCGGACCGGGAGGGAACCTTGGGAAGCAGCCAGTCGACGATCTGCCAGTCGCCCCGAATCCAGCGGTGTTGGCGCCGGGTGTAGGTCAGGTAATCGCGGGGGAACTCGTCGAAAAGCTCGATGTCGGAGGCCAGACCCACCCGCAGGTGCTCGCCTTCGATCAAGTCATGACTGAGCAGCCATTGTTCCGGAAACCGGTCACCAAGTACGCGGTAAAAGGCCCGCGGATCATAGATCGCCTTGCCATGGTAGGAACCCGCACCGCTGAGGTCCTGATAAGTGTCGGACACCGCTTTGGTGTAGGGATCGACGCCGACCGGGTCCGAGTAGATGCGGCTGAATGCCGTGGCGGTCGCGCTGGGCAGGGAGGGGCTGACCCGCGGCTGGATGATCGCGTAGGTGCCGGGGAGCAGGCTCCCCTGGGCGTCAAACCTGGCCTGGTTGAGCGGGTGGGCCAGGGTCTCGACCATCCTCCGGGCAGTGTCCCGCGGCAGTTGGGTGTCGCTATCCAACGTAATCACGAACCTAACGTCAGCCAGATCATCGGCGTCTCCGACTCGGACGACCGGGTCTGGTCCGGGTAATTTCCCGGCGGCGATCAGCCGATTCAACTCCTCCAACTTCCCCCGCTTGCGCTCCCAGCCGATGAACTTTCCTTCCGAAGCCGTCCAGACCCGCTCCCGGTGGAATAGGTAGAAGCGGCCGGCGCCGTAGCGCGCGTTCAACCGCTCGATGCCTTCCACGGCTCGGGCCAGGAAGGCCGGGTCCTCCGGCATGTGCGCCTCGGGTGCATCGGCAAAGTCGGAGAAGAGCCCAAAGGCCAGATTGGGCTCGGCGTTCGCCAGGTAGCGGATCTCCAGCTTTTCGATCTCGGTCCGGATCGTCTCCGGATCGGAGAGGATGATGGGCACCACCACCAGAGTGCGGAAGGCATCCGGGATGCCTTCGCGACTGAAATCCATCTTGGGCAGGGTGCGGGGTGGCAGGGAGCGCGACACGAGGTAATTGACCAGCTGGAGGCCGAGCTGGCTGGTCGGCCCGAGCACCAGCAGCCCCCCGATCAAGTACACCCAGCGCAGCTTGACCTGCAGTCCGACCGCCAACGGAAGCAGCGCCAGCAGCGTGGTCGAAAGGACCACCGCAATCAGGTAGATTGCGGCGTGGTGACGATAGACAAACTGGCGAAGCAGATAGCCGGTCGATTCGCGGCAGTTGAGCCGCTTCGTCAGGGCGGGCCTGGATTCGCCGATCAAATAGGCGCCGACGTGCCCACCGCGCTCGGCTCCGCCCGGTGGCTGGGGCCCAGCGGGGGTTCGTTCGCCGGCGGCTGCCGGCCGGGCAGACTGCGATGCCAGCTCGACAGCGGCTCGTGCCACTTCCACCTCATGCCGACCAGAGCGCCGGGCCAGCTCCTCGACCACGCCCCGATAGGTGTTACGCGACTCAAAATCCATCTCCGCGTACACGCCGGCCGGATCGCGGCTGAGGGCCCGTTCGACTCGGCTGAGCCGCTCAAAGAGATCCCGCCAGTCCAGCATGGCGAGTTGACGAAGGGTGGTGATGGCATTTGCCACCGAGACCTGCTCGGTGGCCTGCCGGTTCTGTTCGCGTAAATTGGTCTCGCTCATCGGTCGCCGGTGCGATCGCTCAAGCCAACTTTGAACCGGTACCAGCACCCCCTCTTCATCGTAGAGCTGGGCCGCGAGCTGAGTGCCGAAGAACGGCGTGGGAGCCGGCTGGGCTTCGGCCAGCTCCGCCAGCCGGGCGAACAACAAGCTGGGCTCGCGGCGGGCGGTGACCAGCAGGCGGTTCGCCCAGAAATCGGCAAGCTGGCGTTCGCGCAGCTCGGTCAGCGCCTGGATGGCGATCTGGCGGATCCGCTGGACGAGAGCGATCCGCAGCATCAGCGGCAGCGCCCACAACTCACCGATAGTGAGGGGACTGGTTTGCTGGTAGGCCTCTACGAAGCCCAGGATGATCTCCTCGGTGAGGCGAGCATCGGTGTGGGAGACCAGGTCACTGGACAGGTCGTATACCCGTGGCAGTCCCTGGCCAAGGTCGTCCAGCAATCCGGGCAGCTGGCGGTAGAACTGTCGGGGCAGGTTGACCTGAACATCGCGCACGTGGCTTTCAACCATGTACTCGTTGTCCAGCACCCACTCGGCGGAGGGTCCCAAGGGTTGACCCATGGCTCCCGCCTTGCCAAGGTCGCCGCAGATGGTATGGATTTCGAGCCGCGCTGCTTCAAGGCGATCGAGCAGCGCCTCCTTGGCCCGTCCCCGTGGATCGATCCGGTGCTGCTCGGCGAGCCGCCTGGCATGGGCCTGGAGTTGAGGCGGCGGCAGGGGCACCCGGGTTGCTTCGATTTCGGAGTCCACCAAGCCTCGATCTGAAAAGAGTACAAAGATTGCCGGCTCAGCCTCTCCGAAGCCACGTAGGGTGGTCAGCGCACTCCTCAGATTTTCCAAAGAAGAGCTCAGGGCAAGCAGCGTTTCGTCGGAGGCCATCCAGCCGGCATGGGAGGCAAGGACCGCCGGGTCGACACCGGGCCAGCGGCGTGTGCCAAGCCACCAGCCCAGACCGAGTCCGGCGCCTACCCCGGCAAATCCGAGGATTAATGAGCGCGGGTCGACGACTTCGTCGACACGGAAGAGTGCCTTGGCCACCCAAAGCCCGAGAGCGCCGAGTGCCAGGCTGAGCGGCCCGGCGATCAGCGCGACATAGCGGCGGCCCTTGGTAATGGTCTGGACGCTGCCGTCCTTGCCTTTGTGCAAGAGCGCGGCCCGCCGCTGACCGGCACCCCGCAGGGCCCGCAGCGCCCGTCTGGCATCTTCAGGTGTGGTGTAGAAGCTAAGCAGGAGGCCGTGATCAGCCACGGGTCTCACCGACTTGGCGTATCAAGAGAGGCTCTTTTGGGTCCAGGTCGAGGATTGTAACGCTGGCCGGGTCGGCCGCGGGCTGACGCCCGCCTGCTTGACACGCCAACTCCGCAACGAGTACAGTACCCGCACTGAGCGGCCTCGCTCAGGCACCAGACCGAGCATGTTCGAACCCGCCCGCTGGAACGACGACCCGCCCTGCGGCCACCTGGTCGCACACCCCTACCAAACGCATTATTGCACGTACATTCGGGTTCCCAAACTACTGACGCTGCAGCGCCCGCAGACTCCGCATCCCGACGAGGTCCTGGCCCTGCTCATCGTGCAGGCGATCGAGCTCTGGCTGCGAGTGATCCTGAACGATGTGAGGTCGGCTCTTCGCGGGCTGGCCTCCGACCAGCCGGCGGTCTATCAACCGACCAAACTGTTCCACCGGGCGGCCCGGTTGATTCGGCTGCTCGATTTGCACGCCGACCTGGCGGAATCGGTCCTGCTGCACGATCTCGGCCTGCTGCTGCCGCTTTCCGGACCGCTGGACGACCTCCGATCGGGTCAACTGCGCGAGCTCGAACTGGTTACCCAAGAATTGGCGCGGCTGGAGTTGGCCGGTGGACCCATCCAGGCTGATTCGGCTCACGGTCAGGTTGGCCGTTTTCGCCGTTGGAGCGAGCGTTACCAGCGATTGCTGGCAGACCTCTTCGAACGCGATCGGCCGCAGGCCCCTACATTCGACGAGTATCTGAAACTCGAGGAATTGCTCGAGCTGCAGGTCGGGGCGATGGGGGGCTGGGCCGCGGCCGGTGAGCAGCCGACCCGGCTGCTCGCACCCGAGCAGCTCTCGCCTGACGAGCTGATGTTCATCGTCGTGCACCAGGTCTTCGAGCTCTGGTTTCGGGCCCTGCTGCATGAGCTGGATCAGGTCCTCGCGGCGCTCGGCGCTCCCGAGCCGGCGATCTCCGAGGCTGCCCGCCGGATGCGGCGGGTCGTGCGAATTCAGGAGCTGCTGGCGGAGATGATTCACATCCCGGCCACCATCGCCGCGATGGACTTTCTGCGTTTCCGCCAGATGGCGCGGCGAGTCGAGGGGGTCGTGCACGAGCGGGGCCTCTCCCCGGCCTCGGGGACCGAGTCCTACCAGTTTCGCGAATTAGAAGTGATCGCGGGCCTGAAGCACAGCGTGGCCTACGGTGAATTCCTCGCCGGCAATTCGGATCTGCACACTCGCTTCCTGACCCCCCGGCTGGAAGCCCGCCTCAAACAGCCGAGCTTGCCGGAGGCGTTCGGCGAGGTGCTGGCCAAACGTGGCCTGGCAGATGTCATCGAAATCTTCAAGCCGGCGGATGTCCCCAACCCGCACGCGGACCTGGCCGAGTTGGCGGACCTGTTGCTCGAATTCGACCACTTCTTCCAGCTCTGGCGCTTCAATCACCTGACGATGGTGCAGTCCATGATCGGGCGCAAGTCCGGGACCGGGTTCCTGGGGCCGGAATATCTCAAGGAAACAGTCGGACTCGGCATGCAGGGCGAGGACGATCGGCTGCTGCGCACGCCGCAGATCCGGCCGCGTTTCTTCGAGGACCTCTGGGAGGCCCGCACTCGAATGCAGGTCGGAGAGCAGGAATAGCTGCCATTGCGAACCAGCCGGTCAATACCGTGAACCAGATCGACTGGGCCGGCTGGCGCGAGGAATTCCCGGGCTTGCGCCTGAGCACTTATCTCAACACGGTCTCGCTCGGCCAGCTCTCCCGCCGTTCCCGTGCTGCGATGGTTCATTTCATGGACCTGTGGACCGAGACGGGTTCGGCGGCCTGGTACGCCTACTGGCTCAAGGAGCAGCAGGCCACCCGGGAGGAGTTCGCCCGCCTCATTGGGGCTGACCCACAAGAAGTGGCAATCATGCCCAATGTGTCTTCAGCGCTGGGGGCGGTCAGCTCCAGCCTGGACTTTGCCAAACGGTCTCAGGTAGTGACGACCGCTCTTGACTTCCCAACTCTGACCTATCACTTTCTGGCAAAGGACCGAGAGGGGCTTGAATCGGTCATCCTCGCCGCGCCGGATGGAATCCAGGTCCCGCTGGCGGCTTTTGAAAGGGTGGTCAGTGCCAAGACCGCGTTGATTGCCACCAGCCGGGTCTACTTCACCACCGGCTTCATCCAAGATGTCGCCGCGCTGGCGCAGCTCGCCCATCGGAACGGTGCGCTGCTGCTGGTGGACGACTACCAGGCCACCGGGCAGGTGCCGATCGACGTGCGCCGGACCGAGGTAGATATCCTGATCACCGGTGGGCTGAAGTGGCTGATCGGCGGGCCGGGGATTGCCTACCTCTACGTGCGGCGCGAACTGATCCAGAGCCTCAAGCCAACCGTGACCGGCTGGTTCAGCCACGCCCGCCAGTTCGATTTCGATCCGCATCACCTGGAGTTCCGGGAGGATGCCCGCCGATTCGAGGCCGGCACGCCCTCGGTTGCCTCGATCTATGCGGGGAGGGCCGGCTTGCAGATCATCAATGAAATCGGGGCCGTAAATGTACGGCGCCGCAGCGCGGAGCTCAGAGAAGACCTGGTGGGTCGCCTGACCGAGCGGGGTTACCGACTGCGGCTGCCGGCGGATCCCGACACGCGCAGCGGGATCACGATCGTCGAGCTGGAGGACCCGATGGCTGTCACCCGAGCGCTCGCTGAGCGGCGGATCATCGTCGACAAGCGCCCGGGGGCGGTGCGAATCTCGCCCTATTTCTACAATACGACGGAAGAAAACGAGATTGTTGTCGAGGCGCTGACTGAACTCACTCGGGGCAGCTGGTAAGAATTGGCCTCAGCCGGTGCGCTCCTTCCACCAGGCCTCAATGGCTGTCTCCCAGGATCCCTGGTAATAGCGGTCGAGGTAGGCCTGATAAGAAGCCATCCGGGTCGAATACAAATCGTGGAGCGCCCCGAGCGCATTCCCGCCCAAGAGCCGTTCGATCCAGGTCTCCCAAGCTTGGAGCGCACGCTCGACAATCGCCCGGCCCTGCTCCGCGCTGGCCTGACGTGGATCGTCCCCAAGCACTGCGACCTCCCCGGCCGGGGGAAGCCGACCCAGGGGCAGCGCGGTCAGATCCACCAGCTCCGGCCGAAAGTGCAGCAGCTGAGAGGTCTCCCACTTCCCGGCATGGTCCAACAAACCGGGGTCCTGAAGCAAGGCCAGGGGCGTTCCAGCCAAGGTCAGGGGCCCGCCGCCCTGGCTGAACTGCTCCGCGACTTCGGCCAGCACGATCTCATGGCCCTGAGCGTAGTGCCCGCTGACGAGACAGACCACCCGGAATCCGGCCCGTCCGAGTTCGTGCAGCAAGTCTTGCCAAGCGCCGCGCACCACCTCGGACCGGATCGAGATTGACTGCGGATGGGGCAGGGCGGTGATCGGAAGATAGGTCGTGGGCAGCAGAATCGCACCGGTGCGTGCTGCGAGTTCCTGGCTGAAGCTCTCGGCCACGAGGCCGTCCAGCCCGAAGGGCAGATGGGGTCCGTGCCACTCCAGTGCCCCCCAGGGCACGATGGCGACCGGAACCAGCTCCAGCCGATGGCTGAGCTGGGCTGGCCGCAGTTCTGCGTAACGATGAATGGTGGCCATGAATTGCAGTCTACCATCCTAGGGCGATAGGTCGATGCGAATCAACATTGTGGGAGGTGGGCCGGCCGGACTGTTCTTTTCGCTGCTGATGAAGAAGCTCGACTCGCGGCATGAGGTCACTTTGTACGAGCGCGATCCGGCCGGCAATTCCTACGGCTGGGGGATCGTGCTCTCCGAGCGCAGCCTGGCTACGCTCCGGGGGGCCGACTTCGAGAGCTATGCGGAGTTGATCAAGGTCGCCGAGCTCTGGAAAAACGTCGAAGTGGTGCACGCCGGCGAACGGATCGCGATCGGCGGCAACGAGTTTTCCGGGCTCGAACGGATTGGCTTGCTCAGCATCCTGCAGCACCGCTGCCGGGCCCTGGGCGTCAAACTGGAGTTCGAAGCCAACGTCGATGGCCTCGGGAAGGTTTCGGATTGTGATCTGCTGGTGGGGGCCGATGGGCTGAAGAGCACAGTTCGGGAGGTCGATCGCGAGCAGTTTTTGCCCAGGATCGAGGAGCGGCCCAACAAGTACATCTGGTATGGCACCCCGAGAGCCTTCTCTGGGCTGACGATGATCTTCCGCCCGCATGATGACGGCCTGTACATCGCGCACGGGTACCGATTCCAACCGAAGCTGAGCACATTTATTATCGAGTGCGATCCCTCCACCTGGAGTCGGGGCGGTTTTGCCGGCCGAACCGAGGAGCAGACTGCGGCCTACCTGGGGGAGATCTTTCGGGAAGACCTGGAAGGCGCACCGCTGCTATCCAATCGGTCGCTCTGGTACAACTTTCTGCTGGTGCGGAACGGGAATTGGCACCACCGGAACGTCGTCCTGCTGGGGGACGCGCTGCACAGCGTCCACTTCTCGATCGGGTCCGGAACCACTCTGGCGATCGAGGACGCCATCGCCCTGGCCGGGGCCTTGGCCCAGGAAGAGAGTGTGGCCGGTGGGCTTGAGGCTTTCGAGCGGTTGCGCAAACCGCGGGTGGATTCGCTGCAGGACGCGGCCATCGACAGTCTCTTGTGGCTCGAAAACGTAAAGGGGGATCTCGATCTCCATCCGCTTCCCTTCGCCTTCAAGCTGATGACCCGCAGCAACCGGGTGAACTTCCGCCGGCTCAAGCAGCAGGATCCGGACTTCGTGGCCCGCTACGAGTCCTGGCGCTGGGAGAACGAGGGTCCGATCCGCCAGGAATTCCTGGACCTGTTCCAGAAGAAGGCCTATGGTCATGTGGCTACATTAATGAAGGACGGCCGCCCGCACGTCACGCCGGTGTACGTCGATTACGACGGCGAGCACCTCCTGATCAATTCGACCAAGGGGCGCCAGAAGGATCTGAACATGGAGCAGCGGCGCAAGGTGGCGCTCGAGATCCCAGATCCGGATCAGCCGCTGCGCTATCTGGGGATTCAGGGCGAGGTAGTAGAGATTACCGAAGAGGGTGCCGAGGCTCACCTGGACAAGTTGGCCCAGCGTTACCACGGACGGGAGCGCTACCCCGCTTCGTGGAAGTTTCCGCGGGAGGTGCGCCGGATCTACAAGATCCGTCCCGATAAGGTGATTCACTGGGACCCGTTCGGCGGCTGGTGAACTCGCAGAGCAAGAAAGGGAAGAGGGAGAAGCGTGGCGGAACACAGCTTCGAGGTCCAGGACGGGATCGGGGTACTGACCTTCAACCGGCCGGAGGTGCTCAACGCCCTAACGCTTGAGCTCTACACCGAGTACCTCGAGCTGCTCTGGAGGCTGCAGTCTGACCAGCAGGTCAAAGTGCTGGTGCTCACCGGCGCCGGCCGGGCCTTTTGCTCCGGCGGCGACGTGCACAAGATCATCGGTGAACTGCTGGCGGAAGACATGCGGGCCCATCTGGAGTTCACCCGTATGACCGGCACGGTGGTGCGCAACATGCGCATGCTGGACAAACCGATCATTGCCGCCGTGAATGGGATCGCCGCCGGCGCGGGGGCGGTCATCGCGCTCGCCTGCGATCTGCGGGTCGTGGCCGAGTCGGCGAAGTTTGCGTTCCTCTTTACCAAAGTGGGATTGGCCGGCGCTGACATGGGCGCGGCGTACTTGCTCCCGAGAGTGGTCGGGATGGGGCGGGCGGCCGAAATCCTGATGATGGGCGAAAACATCGACGCCGCCGGCGCCGAGCGGATCGGCTTGGCCAATCGGGTGGTCCCCGACGGAGATGCGCTGCCGGTCGCGCTCGAGTGGGCCAGAAGGCTGGCCGCCGGACCGGGGCTGGCACTGGCGACTACCAAGCGAATGCTGGAGAACGAGTGGAACATGGGCCTGCTGGCCGCTCTGGAGAGCGAAGCGCAGGCCCAGGCCCTGATGCTGATGGGCGAAGATCACCAGGCCTTTTACGAGGCCTTCAAGCAGAAAGAGCCACCCCGGTTCACCGGGAGATAGACGAGATGGCCCCCGCGATCAACCCACCCGAGCTGGGCCGCCCTTTGGGCTACAGCTACGCATTCGACGCCCGCGGCAAGCGCAGCGTACACTTCTCCGGCCATACCGCCCTGGACGGCTCCGGAAGGATCGTTGGACCGGGCGACCTCGCCGCCCAATTCGAGCAAACCCTGAGCAATCTGCAAGCCACCGCGGCCGCCGCAAGGCTCGAGCTAACCGACCTGATCAAGCTCACCCTATTTGTCACCGACGTTGAGGCCTACAAGGCGCACTCGGCGGAGATTGGGGCGGTGTACCGGCGCTATTTCGGCTCGCACTTCCCGGCGATGACCCTGGTGGGAGTCACCCGGCTGTGGGAGGCAGAGGCGATGATCGAGATTGAAGCCGTCGCGGTTCGCTGATCCGGGCATGGACTTCAGCCTTACTGATCGCCAAGCGCACATCCAGTCGCTGGTCCGGGAATTTGCCCAGCAGGAGGTGGCGCCTTTGGCTCGGTCGATGGACGAGCAGGGCCGGCTTGCGCCAGAGCTCGTTCGCCGGATGGCTGAACTGGGCCTGCTGGGTGGGCCGCTTCCAACCGAATACGGCGGAGGAGGCTGGGACCACGTCTCGCTCGCGTTAGCCTATGAGGAGTTGGGTCGGGTCGACTCCTCCCTGCGCGGCTTCATGACCGTGCATACGAGCCTGGTCTCGCTGGGGCTGCTGGGAATCGGAAACGAATCCCAGAATTCGAGGTACCTTCCGCGGCTGGCCGCCGGCGAGACCATCGGTTGCTACTGCCTGACCGAGCCCAATGCCGGATCCGACGCGGCTGCGCTGGAGTGCCAGGCCCGGTTAGACGGAGACCGGTATGTGCTAAATGGAGAGAAGATCTGGATCACCAATGGCGGGATGGCCGGTCTGGCGATTGTCTTCGCCACCCAGGATCCGGCCGCTCGCCATCGGGGGATATCCGCGTTCCTGGTTGAGACCGACACGCCAGGGCTGCAGCGAGAGCCGATGCCCGGGAAAGAGCTCGGGCACCGGGCCGCCGACCATGCCCGATTCATGTTTAAGGACTGCGCGATTCCGGCGGATTCGATGCTGGGCCAACCCGGAGAGGGATTTCAAGTCGCGATGGCTGCGCTGGACCATGGCCGGCTCGGAGTGGCAGCCGGGGCTCTGGGGGTCGCCCGGGCCTGCCTAGATGCCTGCATCGAGTTCTGCGGTAAGCGCCGGCAATTCGGGAAGCGGATCGGGGAGTTCGAGATGATTCAGGCCTCGCTGGCGGACATGGCTGTCGAGGTCGAGGCCGCTCGAGTCCTGGTATATCGGGCGGCCTGGTTGAAGGACCAGGGCAAACCGGCCAGCCGGGCGACCTCGATGGCCAAGCTGTATGCGACCGAATCCGCGGCCCGGGCGGCCGGGGCGGCGGTGCTCATCCATGGCGGCCGGGGCTACTCCAATGAGTACCCGGTGGAGCGCTATTATCGGGACATCAAGGGTCTGCAAATCTATGAAGGGACTTCCCACATTCAGCGGATCGTAATTGCCCGCGATCTGCTGGATGGCGCTACTGGATGACCGGAGCGGATTCGCCTGGCACCGGCAAGGAGGATTGAGATGGCAGTCAAGCTGGCCGAAAGAACTGTGATGGTGACCGCCGACCTGCCGCTTTACTACAATGCGGTGCATATCCTGGAACACAACCTCGCCGAGCGAGCGGACAAACTCGCCCTCTACAGCCCCGCTCGCAATCTAACATTCCGGCAGGTCTCCCAGGAAGCCAACCAGGTCGGCCACGCGCTTGCCAGGCTCGGGGTGGAGTTCGGGGACGTGGTTGGGATATTGGCTTTCGATGGCCCGGAGTGGGTGACCAGCTTCTTTGGCACGCTCAAGATCGGGGCGGTCGCTCTGGGGATGAACACCCTGCTCACGCCGGGCGAGTTCGCCCACATCCTGCGCGACAGCCGGGCTCGGATCTTGGTCATCCAAGACAAGCTGCTCGATTCCATCGAACCGATTCGGGAGAAAGCCGAATTCCTGGAACAGGTCGTCGTGATCGGCGAACCCCGCCGGGCATCCGACCTGCGGTACGCCGACTGGATTCGGCCCGAGGCCACCGAGCTGCGGACGGTCGAAACTCACCGGGAAGACCTGGCCACCCTCAACTACTCCAGCGGCACAACCGGCGAGCCTAAAGGAATCCCTCATGCTCACAAGGATCTGCCGCTGTGCGCCCAGCTCTGGGGGGTCAACGTGCTCGGGCTCACCGAGACCGACCGGACTTTCGCGGTCGCCAAGCTGTTCTTCACCTTCGGGACCGGCGGCAACCTAATCTTCCCCTGGTACGTGGGGGCCGGCGTCGTGCTGTACCCCGGCCCTCCCCGAATCGCAACCAACGTGTTGCAGGCGATCGGCGAATTCAAGCCGACCATTTTCTACAACGCTCCCACCGGCTACGCAGCCATCCTGGCGATTGAAGGCTTTACCGAGCAATACGACCTGAACTCGCTCCGGCTGTGCGTCTCGGCCGGCGAGGCGCTCCCCGCGCCGATCTGGGAGAACTGGAAGGCGAAGACCGGGCTCGATATCATCGATGGCATCGGATCGACTGAGGTCTGGCACATTTTCATCTCCAACCGACCGGGAGATATCAAGCCAGGGGCGAGCGGCAAGCCGGTCGAGGGTTACGAAGTCAAGCTCGTGAATGAGGCCGGCGAACCGGTGAAGGCCGGAGAGGTCGGCAACCTGCTGGTGAAAGGTGAGACGGTCGCGCTTTCGTATCTGCACCAGTACGAGCGAAGCAAGCGGACTTTCCAGGGGGAGTGGCTCTTCACCGGGGACAAATATGTTATCGACGAGGCCGGCTACTACTGGCACGCCGGACGTTCCGACGACATGCTCAAGGTCGGGGGGATCTGGGTCTCACCGGTCGAGGTCGAGAGCACCCTGATCGGTCATGAGGCCGTGGTCGAATGCGCGGTCGTCGGCCAGCCGGACGAGGCCGGGCTGATCAAGCCGAAGGCCTTCGTCGTGCTGAAAGAGGGCTTCGCGGGTAGCGCCGACTTTGCCCGCCAGCTGATCGATTATTGCAAGGCGAACATGGCCGAATACAAGCGTCCGCGCTGGATCGAGTTTGTCGAGGAACTTCCGAAGACGGCCACCGGAAAGATCCAACGCTTTAAGCTGAGGGCTGGATAGTGCGTGTTACGGCATCCGCCAGTTACCGGGCCAGGGTGTCGGACTGGATCGGGGGGGCCCACTTCGCCCCGGCCGGACCCATCCATGCCTCGTTCTCACTCAGCGCTCCAGCCAGTTCTGCCGCGCTCTGGTATCGATCTCGGGGGGACTTCGCCATCGCCCGCCGAATCACGCGTTCAACTTGCTTCGGCAATCGTGGATTGACCTCGCGGATCCGTGGGATGGGGTCGGTGACGTGGCGCATGGCGATCCCGAAGTCCGACAGGTAAGCCTCCCCTTCCCGATCGAACAGGATGTTTCCGGGTTTCAGGTCGCGGTGGATGATGGCCTGGGCGTGGGCCCGGTCCAAGGCGGGCGCGATCCGGGCGAGAATTCGGGCGGCTTCCGGCAGCTCCAGATGCCCGCCCCGCAGCCGGGCGGCGAGCGAGCCGCCGCTCATGTAACGCATCACGATGAAGGGTTGGTCGTCAGCCTCGCCAAAGTCGTAGACCGGGACAATCGCGCCATGCTCGAGCTTGGCGATCGCCCGCACCTCCCGCTGAAAGCGGGCTTCAAATTGAGGGTCGAAGGAGAATTGCCGTGGCAGGACCTTGATCGCAACTTCCCGCTCGATCTGCGGGTCGTAGCCGAGGTAGACGATGGCCATTCCGCCTCTACCCAGCTCGTGGCGAATCTCATAGCGGCCGAGGGTTTGCGGGTTCATCCGGGGATCTGGCGCGATTATACTTACCCGCCTCAATGCTCAGCCGGGCCAACCGCATGGCCGACGTTCGAGCCGGCCTGATTCTCTCCACCTTCGCCCTCGGGCTGATCGCCTGCGCCGGTCCGCCGCCTCCCACCCCAACCCCCATTCCGACGCCGACTCCCCAGGAAAGGCTCGACCGCGGGGCGCAGGCTATGTTGGACATGCAGAGCGCGAAGTTCAAACTCATTCGCGAGGGAGAGCCGGCCATCCTGGACCCATCCGTGGCTCTAACCTTCAGCGAGGCGAGCGGTGCCTATCAGGCTCCCGATCGGGTCGAGGCAACGATCAAGGTCGGCCTGTTGGGAAACGTGCTCGAGATCCAAATGCTCTGGCTGCCGGAGGGCGACTTCATGACCAATCCGTTGACCCAGACCTTCCTGCCCACGCCCCCAGAACTTTCCTTCGATGTTGCAGCCCTTTTCTCGCCGGAGGGGTTTCCGCAGGTGCTGCGGGAGGGAATTCAGCAGGCCGAGTTCGTCGCCAGCGAGAGCCTGGAAGGATCCGAGGTTGATCACCTGCGAGGAGAGGCGGATGGCGCCACCCTGGCGCCGCTTACCGCCGGAGCGCTCGTCCCTGGGATTCTCTATCCGGTCGATGTCTGGATGGAATCAGCAAGCGGGAATGTGCTTAGAGTGCACATTACCGAGCCGAATGACAACGGCTGGCTGATCGACCTGTTTGATATCGACGTCCCGGTAGAGATCAGCACTCCCTAGCTTGCTCAATGTAGCGATCACTCCCTCGCCGCGCCGGGCTCGCCCC